>Ga0182035_10000420_pt1 | contig 19398 bp, 16 predicted proteins | sample flu12Cox44000170_FD_125969 | JGI IMG/M metagenome (GOLD analysis project Ga0182035, IMG submission 125969) | Lab enrichment of tropical soil microbial communities from Luquillo Experimental Forest, Puerto Rico - flux4day.12C.oxic.44.000.170 | ecosystem: Environmental > Terrestrial > Soil >...
ACATCCATCCCGATATATTTTGTGCTGCTAATCATAAGGGTGTTCCTTTCTTGTAGGCGTTGAGCCAACGCACTCAAAACCTACTCCAAAGGGGCGCCCTTTTATAATGTGTTACATGGATGACCATTCGGGCTTGGCCTCGTTCCGGCGAACGCGTGACTGGCCAAATAGCAATTCGCCATAGACAGGTACGCATGGGAAACAGCCAGTCATATGCGGCATCTGCTCAGTAAAGTCCTGGGCACCGCGAAAGACTGGCGGTACGTGCCGGACAACCCTGTGCTAGGCGTTGAGATGCCAGAGCGCACCCTCAAACGCCCTCGCAGGTCTCTTTCGATTGAGGAGTTGAGAAAACTCCTCTCTAAAATGAATGAACCCGAACGAACGATCACCATGCTTGCGGCCATAGCTGGCTTGCGGATTGGAGAAATCCTTGCCCTTCGCTGGGCCAGAGTTCACCTCGACCGCGACACCGTGGAGATCGAGGAAACCTGCTATAAGGGCGTGTTCGGCAGCCCGAAGAGCAGGGCCAGCCGCAGAACCGCGCCGCTTGCACCCGTAGTCGTTCATGCGCTTCAGGCTCACCGATCACGATGCGCAGATACATCTGCTGATGCGCTCGTGTTCTGTGATTACAACGGCGAACCACTATCGGCGGACAACCTGCGGAAGAAGCGTCTCGCATCGGCCTGTCGGCGTGCCGGAGTGAGGCGGATCGATTGGCACACCTTACGCCACACGTACAGCACGTTGTTGCACGATCTCGGAACGCCCGTTAAGGTTCAGCAGACCTTGTTGGGACATTCCAGCGCGGCAACGACAATGGACGTTTACACCCATCCTGTTTCTGAATCCGAACGCGATGCGGTCGCAAAGTTGGGAAAGGTTTTGTTCCCAAATGTTCCCAACTTGCACCAAAATGCAGCAGGCTCAGAAACAGGCAGGATGCTAACTCAATGATTCACTTGGGACTAGTGGTCGGGGCGCCCGGATTTGAACCGGGGACCTCCTGCGCCCAAGGCAGGCGCGCTACCAGGCTGCGCTACGCCCCGACATGAAGTGCGCTATTCATTATAAAGCACTTCCAAGTTCCTCGCTCTCGAAAAACCAGCCATTTTGGCCTTTAACTGTGCCAGAGTTCCCTCACTGAGTCCGTCGGCCACGCCGCCGGCGGCTCAGCCTCGTTGCGTAAGTCGAGCGCAGGCCGTATATCCGAAAGTAGGGAACGCCAGCTCGCCGAATTGTCTTCTGCCATGCCGTATTCAAGGTCCGCTGGTGCCCAGTGGGAGTAAGGTTGCTCGGAAACAAAAATGGTCCCCATCCTGAGATCGCCAACTCGTTGTGGAACGCCTCCACGGCTAACGGAGTCAGAGGAACTTCGGCAATACGGTTAGGGGTTTTGGAATCGGGTATCCAAACACAGGCATTCGGGAGGTCTAGCTGGTCCTTCTTCATGGACAGCAACTCCTTGAATACCCGCAGACCCGTTTCCGTGATGATGGTGATGATGTTGCGCAGATGCTCGGGTGCGTGGGCTTGGATTCGTTGTTGTTCGGACCAAGACATGTAGTGCGGTCGGAACAGGCCCTTCACGCGGGAGAGGAATCAATGAACTCAGCATATTTGTCGAGCCTGAGCTTCAGCGCGCGCACCGTTGCGTCTTGTTTTTCCGGCGACATTGGCTTCTCGCTGGATGCCAGGATTGTTCCCCGAAACGCCAAATTCGCAAGAATAGAATAGCCACCTGCGGCACGGGAAGGTGGTCGAGTGCGTATTTCCGAGCCTCCCACAACCAGATTGGCCAGAAGTCTGCTTCTGGGAAGTTGCGTGGGTTCATTCCGGTCGAATCAGGAGCCCACTTGGTAAACCGGCAAAACAGACAAGTGATCGCTACGAATCTCAGGGAGGGTTTTGTTACAGGCTCTAAGAACGGATGCTCACGTCGAGTAGCACGGCCCAATACTGGAGGGATTGCAGCGCGAAGCCGATCAGGATCAAGACAAGTCCGAAAACGCCCATGCGCTTTTCGGGCACATGGTCCGCACCCCATTCCACGGCGGATGTGCATGCGCTCGCGAGCGCCGTGACAATTCCAATTGCCAGTCCAGCTTTCACGCCGATGCTTAGGGCGTTCAGACGCCGATGCGCCACCAAGGCACTGATCGATCCGGCAGCTGCGTACCCAACGGTGCGATTCACCGCGCCCAGAAATTGATATTTCGTTAAACGAAAACGAGCAACGGGCTGATAGTCAATCGTCGGCCGCATACCCGCCCGGTATGCGACCACTTGTCCTACAGTGCTAAGCGCGCAGAACACGGCCCCAAAGACGGCCCCATACAAATACCCGAGGCCCAGTCCAAAGCCAGCTGCGCGAATGCCACTCGTTACCAGGTCATACCAGATTCCCGGCTTCGGCCTCTGCCGCGAGGCGCGCGAAAACTCCCAGGCGAGCGTGAGTCCGTGCGTCACACCCGCCGCGAGCCCGAATACTGGTCCGAGGGCGAGACCGTACCCTGTTCCGAACAGCGCCCCATACGTGACTCCTCTTGTGAGCGTCCTCAGGGGCCCGTGCTCGCCGCCCAGCAGATCGTAGGCAAGATACAACGCACCTAGCAGGTCGAGTGAGCTACCCACGATGCTGACCAGCGCCAGAGTGTGCTTGTCAATGGTCATGGAAGGTCGACAGATTGCCCGTTATTCAGCACCAGAAATGAATCCTGCGGCGCGCGTGCAAGAAGCTCCTTCTTCGCGGTGTCGAGACCATCATCGGCGAGTTGAAAGGTTCCATGATGTATCGCGACGCTAGTCTCGGCACTCAAGATCTCATGCGCTCGAACCGCGTCATCGGGCCCCGTGTGCACTGGAGACATGAACCAGCGTGGTTCATACGCTCCGATAGGCAATAGCGCAAGGCGCGGTGATCCGAACCTTTCTCTAATCGGAGCAAAGTACGGCCCGAATGCGGTGTCGAACGCGAAATATACGAGCCGTTCGGAAAACTCGATGACGTATCCGCACCACAGGGTCTTGTTGCGATCGAAAAGCCCGCGAGCGGAGAAATGCAGAGCGGGAACGCAGTGGACAGTAAAGTCGGCCAGCGACAAAGATTCGCCCCAATCGAGCGCGTGAGCTGGCCCTATCTTCTCCGACTCAAGCAGCCGTTCCGCACCCTGGGGAACAATGAACATTGAATTTCCAAGGGTTGCCAGTTGGCGCAACGTCGGCAAATCCATGTGGTCATAATGGTTGTGGCTGACAAGCACAACGTCAATAGGCGGTAGATTCTCCCACGATACGCCTGGTTCCCTCCGGCGCCGAGGACCTATCCAGGAAAACGGACTCGACGGTTCAGAGCAAATAGGGTCCGCCAAGATGTTGGCAGTGCGCTGCTGAAGGAGCACTGTCGAGTGGTTCACAAGCGTGACACGCGGGCCGCCGCCATCCACGCGCCGGGGTGGTATTGAGGGCTCAACGTCCGCAATAACACTGGGCGACGGTTCCGGCCGAGTGGTCAGTTTCCATCGCAGGCCATCAAGGTACCCTGGCGCCTGCGGTGCATCCGGATTGTAGAACCGCTTACCATCAAAGTGCTTCGGAAACGCTTGGGTGCTGCCCGTCGCAACCTTCACTGTTGCCAGCCGCCTCCGAGGGCCTGGTACAACTGTACTAAAGCCAACAACTCATTGAGCTGAGCCTGGACCACACCGAGCTCTGCGGAGAAGGCGTTGGTCTCGTTGGTGAGCACTTCGAGGTAGCCGGTGACTCCACCGTTGTAGCGCAGGTGCGAGAGGCGAGCGGAGTCCTGCGCGGACTGAAACAGCAATTCTTGCTGAGCACGAAATTCTTTTGTCTTGCGATACGCGATCAACGCGTCAGACACGTTGCGGAACGCCCCTTGGATGGCTTGCCGATAGAAAAGGAGAGCTGTTTGCTGCTGCGCTTCCGTTAATCGCACATTGGAGCGAATTTTTCCAGCGGTGAAGATAGGTTGCGTGACCGCCGCGCCAAAGTTCCACGCGCCGGCGGGTCCGCCGAAAAGGTTGATAAGGGCCGCTGCTTGGAATCCGCTATTTCCGCTAAGCGAGATTTGCGGGAAATAGGCGGCCCTGGCCACACCGATTTCGGCGTTAGCGGCAATCAGTTGCTGTTCCGCCTCGCGAATATCGGGGCGTCTTTCCAACAAGGATGAAGGGAGTCCCGCCGGAACTTCGGGCGGGTGAGCCTGCTCTGTAAGCTTCTGCCCACGGGAAACCTCACTTGGGTTCTGCCCGAGCAGAACGCTAATGAGGTTTTCCTGTTGTTCAATCTGCTGCTCCAAGGATGGGATTTCCGCGCCCGCCGTGAAGACTAATTGTTCCGCCTGACGCACGTCGAGTAAGGAAGTGGAGCCGCGGTCCGCCAAGAGGCTAGTCAGCCGTAGAGATTCCTGGCGCGAAGCCAATGTGCGCTTTGAGATTTCTAGTTGGAGATCAAGTGCGCGAAGCTGGAAATAGGCCCCTGCGACGGCGGCCACCAGAGTGACCATAACTTCCTGGCGCGCCGATTTGCTGGCGAGTAGATTCGCGCGCGCCGCTTCGGTTGCCCGGCGATACTTGCCCCAGAAATCGAGTTCCCAGGCCGCGGACAGATTCACGTGCCCAGTGCTTTCTTCAAAAGCCGAAAGGAACTTCGATTTTGCTGAGCGGTTGTCGCTAATTCCAGCTGCGGCGCTTACAGTGGGAAACTGATCTGCGCGAGTAATTCCGAGCTGTGCCTGGGCCTGCAAAATACGGGCGGCTGCGATGCGTAAATCGTAGTTTTGCTGGAGCGCCGTACGGATGAGCGTGCGGAGTTGGTCATCTTGGAAGATCTCCCACCACTTCTGATCGCCGATGGAGGCAGACTCAGTTTTGGCGGCTTCTTCGGGCGTCAAACCACGATAGGCTGCAGGGACAGCCACTGCGGGCTTCTTGTAATTGGGACCAACGGCACAACCCACTGACAGGGCCACCGCGCTCAATAGAGCAACAATCTTTTTCATGTCAGTTGCCCTCGGCCGGAGAGGGGCTGGGCAACACCGCCGGCTCCCGCTCTTTCCCCGCGCCCGACCATTTTTCGACCAGATAAAATATTGCAGGAATGAAGAAAACCCCGATGAGGCTCGCAGCGAGCATGCCTCCAATGACGGTAGTGCCCATGATCTGGCGGGCAACAGCGCCAGCGCCGGAAGCCGTCCACAGCGGGACAGAACCCAGGATGAAGGCAAACGAAGTCATTAAAATAGGGCGAAGGCGCAAGCGAGCTCCCTCCAAAGCCGCATCAACGAGAGGTTTGCCCTGCTCGTATTCATCTTTGGCGAACTCGACGATAAGAATCGCGTTTTTGGCGGCCAAGCCAATCAGCATGACCAGACCGATTTGCGAATAGACGTCGCTTTCGATCTGCACCATATAGCTGGGCAAAAAGGTCGACAAAACCGTTCGGCGTAGCCATAGAATGGCAGAGGCTCCAAAAACGGCGATAGGCGTGCTCAGCAACACACTAAACGGAAGCGACCAACTCTCATACAAGGCCGCCAGGATTAGAAAGACGAACAAAAGCGAGAAGCCGAAAATAGCCGCTGGCGGCACTCCTTGCTGAGCTTTCTTTTCTTGGAAGGATATCCCAAGGTAATCGAAACCCATTTCGCGGGGCATCGTTTGCGAGAATACCTCTTCAAGAGCGGCCATCGCTTGGCCAGCGCTGTACCCAGGAGCCGCTGCACCATTAATCTGTGCCGAGCGATATTCGTTGAAGCGCATGGTGAACTCCGGGCCGGAACGCGGCTCAAATCGAGTGAGAGTCGCAAGAGGCACCATCTCGCCCTTATTGTTTCGGACGTAAAACTGGCCAACATTTTCCGCCCTCGTGCGGTAGTCGCCTTCGGCCTCGATGTAGACTTGCCATTGCCTTCCGAAACGATTGAAATAGTTGATGAACAGGCCTCCCATGAACGCCTGCAATGTTTTGTAGACGTCGCCAACGGCAACGCCTTGCTTAATGACCTTGTCGCGGTCCACGTTCACAAACGCCTGTGGTACGCTAGCCAGAAACGTCGTGCTTAGCCCGGCTATCTCTGGGCGTTTGCGCGCAGCTGTCATGAAGGTTTGCAGATTCGACGCAAGAAATCCCACGTCTTTGCCGGCTCGATCTTCCAAGACAAACGTAAAGCCACCAGAAGTGCCAACGCCCGGAATCGCTGGAGGTGAAAAAGAAAAAGCAATGCCTTCCGGAATTGTGAACAGTTCCTGATTAATGCGCTGTTTGATGGCCTGAAGCTGTTGTGCCCTCACCTTGCGATCGTCCCAAGGCTTCAAGGTTACAAAAAAGAAGGCGTTGTAACTGGTACGCACGAAGCTAAGCAAGCTGAATCCGACTACGCTGGTCGTGTAGTGAACGCCCGGCGTTTTGGCCAAGGCGCTCTCGATTTTCCTGGCGACTTCGTCGGTGCGTTGAAGAGACGCGGCGCTGGGGAGCTGCAGATTGATGTACAGATAACCCTGGTCTTCGTCGGGCAGAAAGCTGGAAGGAACTTTGCTTCCAAACCAGCCTGCAGCGGCGCCAAAAGCTACCAGCAGGATTAGCGCGATCGCGGTCTTCCGAATGAGGACGCCGCACACTCGAACATACGCGTTCGTCGCGTTGGCAAAGGCGCGATTAAACCAGGTGAAAAATGCCTTTAGCAGCCCGCCACTGGATTCTCTGGGACGCAGCAGCAGAGCCGCAAGGGCCGGGCTAAGCGTCAGAGCGTTGAACGCCGAGAGAATCACAGAAATAGCGATGGTAACTGCGAACTGCTGATAAAGGCGGCCGGTGATTCCTGGTATGAAGGCAGTGGGAATAAACACGGCGGAAAGAACCAGCGCGATGCCTACGACAGGTCCGGAGATTTCTTCCATGGCTTTGAGGGCCGCCGCTTTAGGAGCAAGGCCTTCTTCGATGTGACGTTCAACGGCTTCAACGACAACAATAGCGTCATCCACGACCAAGCCGATTGCCAGAACGAGTCCGAACAAGGACAGCGTGTTGACTGAAAACCCGAAGAGCGGGAAGAACATGAATGTGCCAACCAGCGAGACGGGCACAGCAAGCAACGGAATCAGCGTGGCGCGCCAGCCTTGCAGAAAGATGTATACGACGAAGATCACCAAAACGATTGCGATGACCAAGGTCAGTATGATTTCCTTCATGCCCTGCGTGACAGCGCGGGTCGTATCCAACGAAATCACATAGTCCATGTCGTTCGGCAAGCGAGTCTTCACATCGGCGAAGAGTTTCTTGATCCCGTTGGCAGCCTCCACGGCGTTCGAACCGGGCAACTGATACGCGGCGATGATGGCCCCGGGCTTCCCATTCAGGCGACCCACAACGCTGTAGTTCTGCGCCCCAAGTTCCACGCGAGCAACATCCTTCAGTCGCACGACTGCACCACCAGGGGACTCGCGCACAACGATTTGACCGAACTCCTCGGGCGATGTCAGCCGGCCCTGAGCCCGGACGGAATACGTATATTCCTGGCCTTTCGGAACAGGTTCGCTTCCCACCTGACCCGCGGGGTTGACCGTGTTCTGTGACTGGATTGCCGTGACAATCTCAGGAACAGTGATGGCCAGCTTGGCCAATTGGTCGGGCTTGACCCACAGCCGCATAGCGTACTGGCCTGCTCCAAAGATCTGGACACTTCCAATGCCGTAGGAGCGCGTGATTTGATCGGCAAGGTTGATGTAGGCGTAGTTAGCCAAGAATTGAGCATCGTAAGTGCCGTTTGGCGAATACAACGTGATTAGCATCAGCGGCGCCGTTACAGTCTTCTGTACGGTGACGCCAAAATTGTTTACATCGCTCGGGAGCTGTGAGGCTGCCTGAGTTTCCCGGATTTGCGTGAGGATGAGATCCGTGTTCGGATTGGTCTTGACGTCGTAGTCGACAATGAGCCGCATTACTCCATCCGCAGTGGAATTCAGCGAATACATGTAGTTCATATTGTCAACGCCGCTCATCTGCTGCTCGATTGGCGTTGCCACGGATTGCTCGATGGTTTGTGCATCGGCGCCGACATACGTGGCGACAACCTGAACCTCGGGCGGTGCAATATCGGGAAAGAGGGCCACGGGAAGACTGGTAATGGTGACCGCGCCTACGATCACCATCAGGATGGCAATTACCATCGCCACGATCGGGCGATTGATAAAGAACTTTGACATGGTCAGCTGCCTTTCGTGGGAACGGCCGGCCGCTTAACCTTGACCGTCGCGCCATCGCGGACCTTTTGCAGCCCTTCGACAATCACGGATTCGCCGGGCTTAACCCCGCTTTCGACGATCCACAACGAATCCACACGTTCACCAACCTTGACCGCTTGAACGCTTACTTTGTTGTCGCTGCCTACCACTGCCACCTGATAACTTCCCTGGAGTTCCGTGACCGCCCTTTGAGGTACGAGAAGAGCGCCCGGCCGAACGTCGCCGGCGGCTCGGACTCTGCCAAACTGCCCCGGCCTCAGAATGTTCTTTGGATTGGGGAAAGCGCAAACCACGCGGATGCTGCCCGTCGTCACATCGATTTGGCGGTCGGTGAGCAAAAGCGTTCCTTTGTAAGGATAGACAGACCCATCCGCCAAGACGAGAGCGAAGGGAGGCGCATCGGACGGCACTTCCTGCTGGTTGTGCGCATTGATTCTTTCTGCGAAATGCATGTACTCCTGCTCGCTTATCGGGAAATACGCCTTGATGGGGTTCACTTGAGAGACTGATGTGAGCACTGCTGTTGGACTGACAAGATTTCCGATTTGCACCTGAGCTATTCCCGCAATGCCATCCACGAGCGATGTAACATTTGTGAAGCCAAGATTAAGCTCTGCCTCTTCAACCTGTGCCTCGCCAGCTTTCACCGCTGCTTTGGCAGCGAGGTTTGCTTGGATGTCGTTGTCCAATTGGCTCTGCGCAATGGCGCGTTCCTTGGCCAAAGGCGTATCACGGTCCACGTCGAGCTGAGTCTTGCCTAAGTTGGCTTGCGCCTGAGCAAGCTGCGCTTTGGCCTGATCCAAGATGGCTTGAAAGGGCCGTGGGTCAATCCGGAAAAGAGTTTGCCCCTTTCGGACGAAAGAGCCTTCCTTGTAATTCTGCTGGATGATGTAACCAGTCACCTGAGGTTGGATTTGAGCGTTGACATATCCGTCCAACGTGGCTACCCACTCGCTGTAGATTGGGACGTCTCTTTGGAGTACGGTAGCAACTTCGACTTCCGGCGGCGCCATGGGTGCAGCAGCGTTTTGCCTTTGACATCCCACGAGCACGCACGAAGCCATCGCAAGTAGAGTCAGAAGGAGCAGAGTCTGCGGCGTCGGAGATAGTGATTTCTCATTCCGCAAAACTTGTCTAGGAATCTGCATAAACGAACTCCTCCCAAGACCCAGCTGGTCCTGGCTTCCGGTGGAGATTGTCGACGGAAAAGGTATGGCCCTATGATGCTCGGTGTCAACTTAGAGATACATCCGAGGAGTGTTTGCTGTCGCGATTGTCGATAATTGGGAAACTTTCAGACCGCGCTAAGCCCAAGCAGTCGCTGCCCCCGCGCAATCTCGGGATTTCCCCCGGTTTCGATTCCGCATCCTTCTACTACGCCCTTTCCTCCAGTGGGCCCTGCCTTTATATGCCTTGACACGTATATGCTCTGCGGAGTATACCAAGAGAGTGGAATCTGTGTTCGAAATCATTGCGGAGCCGAACCGCCGCGCGATATTGAGCCTCCTGGTCTCGTCAGAGCAGTCGGTTGGAGAGATCGAGCGTCAGCTTCGTATGCCGCAGCCGACTGTTTCAAAGCACCTGCGAGTGCTACGCGAGGCCGGTTTTGTGGAATCCACGGTGGACGCGCAGCGGCGTCTCTACAGGCTGAAACCTGAACCCCTTCAGGAGGTGGATGCCTGGCTGGCTCAGTTCCGTCGGTTCTGGTCCGCCCACGTAGACGATCTCGAACGCCACCTCGACCGCTTAGATCAATCAACATCAACGAAAAGGAAGACAAGGAGAACAAGATGACCGATCGCGAGCGGAAGCCCGTCGGGAAGCCCGCGAAGAAGGCGGCGAAAAAGGCCGAGGGCGAGCGCCTCCACGCGCTCATCCTGCGCAGCGCGCCGGCGCTCCAGCCGACCTCGTACTACGGCATGCCGTGGTACGCGAAGGACGGCAAGCGCGTCTGCTTCTTCCGCGCGAATAAATACATGACGTTCGGCCTCACCGAGGAGGCCAACCTCACCCGCGAGGAGGGCGCGCCGCACCAGCTCCTTGCATCGGCATGGTACTTCACCGCGCTGGACGATCCGACCGAGGCCAAGCTCTACGCCATTGTGCGCAAGGCCGCGAGATGAGGGCGCGCCCAAAACCACTTCAGGTGGTGGATGCGTGGCCGGCTCGGTTCCGTCGGTTCTTGTCCGCTCACGTCGCTGCTCTCGAACGCTACCTCGATCGCCTGGATCAATCAGTACGAACAAAAAAGAAGAAAAGGAGAAAAAGATGACCGAACGCGAGCAGTACACACCGGGTCCGGCCAGCGGGGCACAGATACGAAGGGACGGAGAACTGAAGTGGACCCTCATTCTCGTTAGAGAGCTACGACACTCGCCGGAGAAAGTGTGGCAGGCGCTAACCGACCCGGCGCATCTGCGCGAGTGGGCGCCCTTTGAGGTCGATGGGAGCATGGGTACGGTTGGAACGGTGAAGCTCACCTGGGTGGGAACGCCCACGCCAATCGAAACAAGAGTGACGCGAGCCGATGCTCCCAAGGTGCTGGAATACGGCGATACCCGGTGGGAACTCGAAGCCTTCGGTGGTGGCACGCGCCTGACGCTGTGGACCAACATCGATCGCCGCTTCATCTCCATGGGCGCTGCCGGATGGCACATTGCTTTCGATGTTCTGGATCGCCTTCTCAGCGGAACGCCCATCAGCCGCATCGCTGGCGCCGAGGCCACGAAGTTCAGCGGTTGGCAGCGGCTGAACGCGGAGTACGCCAAGCAGTTCGGTATTAAGGCACCCAACTGGCCGCCTCAGGCGACTCAAAAGTCGTGAATCGAGGTGAAACCACGCACCAACCACTCGCGAAGCGCGCCACCCGGCCATTCGAAAGAGCGACAAAGCTGTGCAGGCCGATATCCTTGGACGACTCCGGCAACGCCACGGTGTCCCGCTGGACGGAAAAACGCACGTACCAAATGGTCCACGTCCCGCTTGATCGTAACCGTCTTGATCCCACCCTCCACAGGCCGGTGCAGGTTGACCTTGATCAGACCAACGCCCTGGATACAGCGTCGCGCCGCTCCTGGAGGGCGGCGTTGTAGAGGTCGCAGGCCTCGTGGAGCTGGTTCACGAGAAAGTGAACCTGGGCTCGGCTTGGGTACAGACGGTATTCGTAAGCGAAGCGCATCTAGTTGTCAGGGTCATACAACCACCGCAAAGCGGCGGCCAAGTGCTAGTTTCTGGTCCTCGATGGTCTTACGCACCACGGCCCTCATGTGCATTTGGCGACTATCAACGTGATGTCGTCGGTCTGTTCATGAAGGCTGAATCTTCGAGCCTGATCGGCAACGGCGACCAGCAACTCCGGCAGGGATAGCTCACGATGTTGCCGGGTGGCTTCCAGCAGACGCTTTTCACCAAATTCCTCCCCCTCACCATTCAGAGCTTCCGTAACACCATCGGTGTAAAGCAAGACAGCGTCGCCTGGAGCCAGTTCGCGTTCTTCCATCGTGCAATCCCATTTCTCGAACAAGCCCACCACCGTGGAGGTCGCCCCCAGCCGTTCCAAACCGTCGTCGCCTCGTAGGAGCAAGGCCGGCGGATGGCCGCAATTCGAGTAGCGCAGCTTGCGCGTGTCATCGTCGTATGCGCCGAAGAATAGGGTGGCGTAGTCCCCCTCGGCCGTGTTTTCGTAAAGCAACTGATTCACCGACCGCAGAAATCGTTCGGGCTGTGCCCAAGCCGTCGCGCACTGGCTGCGCAGAGCTGCTTGGAGATTGGCCATGAGCAAAGCGGCTCCGATGCCTTTGCCCGCTATGTCCGCTAATACTAGGCCGAGCCTTCGACTGCCGAGATCAAGAAAATCGTAATAGTCTCCACCGACCGTCCGAGCGGGATGGCAAATCCCCGCATAGACAAGCGTTCGAATCAGTGGCTGGCGTTGCGGAAACAAACGGGTCTGCACTTGCTTGGCGATTGCCAACTCGCGCGCAGCCTGGCGCTCCGATTCCAACCTGGCGGCCTGGGCACGGCGCTCTGCTTCCAGCGTGCGCGTCGCCTCATCGAACTCAATCAGAGAGAAGCTGTTTCCGTCCGCATCTTCAAAAATCGCGTACTTCGCTTGCCCGTTTCCCCAGGAAGGTTCCATTGGTGGGAGCGGGAAGCGGACCCCACGTCTCGACCATTCTTCGAACAAGCTACCCACGTCTTCGGTAAGAAAGCTAAATCCGGTGTTTTGGCCGATGCGTTGGTGCTCCGCGGATCCTTCGGGTGGAACAACGAGGGCGATCCCGGGCAGCCCCGCGCCTGCCGTTCCAGAGAGCCAACCAGCAGCCGACGGAGCGACAATAATCCACCGGCCGCCCTCGTGAGTTTGCAGGTCTACAATCGCCTCGAAATCTAGCTTTTCCACGAAGAACCGCCGACTCCGCTCCTGATCCCGGACCCAGAGCGTCACAAAGTTCAAGCGGAGAAAAGGCTGCAAGAGTGCCGCTCGGAGTGCCGCTGCGTGCCGACCAAGCACTCCTCCGGGATCCGCTGAGTGTTCCATCGCGACTGATTATTCCATAGAGTCGGAACACACGCCCTGAAAGATCACATGCTACTTAGCCCGCAGTACACGGAAGTGCTGACAGCAGAGTAGTCCCCGGGCACGTAAGGTTGTGCGCAGCGACGGGCGGAGCACAACAGGCACCTGGGGATTCACAGGCGGGACAGGCAAGTTGCTCCATACCCAGGCTGTGCCCGGGGTGATCGCCGACGGGAGCCAACTGCAGAGGATCGGGTTTGCCACATTGGACCGTTCCGGTCAGAGAGCCCTATAAGAATTCCACCGGAATGGTTGTGGGATTAGAAACGTCGAGCGAGGTCGCAGAAGCGCGTGTCATCCGCAATTCATTTCGCCAGCTCGTACTCTGCTTCGACTTCGCACGTGTTCCTATCGCCCAGACTGTGACTTCTGACAGTTTACAGTAATCTGGCGTCTGACTACCTTCAATGGGGTGCTTACGAATTTGGAATAGGATCTCAGATGCGTATCCTTTTTATATGCATAGCTTTTGTCGCCTTTCTCCTATCAGTGTTCTTCGTATATCCTGGGCGATCGAGAAGCGCTTCCTACGCCCGGCCTCCGCAATCGATCGTGATATGCGGCATCCAGGATCATCCTTGCGTCACCTACGCGGTTTCCTATCATCCCGCTACGCATGCTTACGGAGACTCAGCGGGTGAAGCTGTCACCGACTATGAGAGAAAAACCATCTCCATAGCCTGGAAAAATGACCGCTTCAAAAACGTCGAGGCCCTTGAACACGAGGTCTTTCACGCCGCTTTGTGGGAACGCGGATTTCGTGACACTGACAAGTGGGCAATCCATGATTGGATTTACTTTTCTGAGGGAACTTTTCCCTTGCTATTTCGCGACAACCCTGAGTTCGTCGAGTACCTAACCTCCGGATACTAACGGAGTGTCCGCGATATAAGTGGACAACCTCTTGTTCCTTCTTTCCGCTCGGTGCCAGGGTGCAGCTGGGCTGAATCTTCTCGAGAGTGGGCGGCGGATCTCCCCGCGAAGCTCGTCCTTGGGCATGGATCAATAAATTAGGTGTCTAGCGACAAAGCGAGCTGATCCGACTTCTGGTTAGCCATTCATGACCGAGCAGTCCTCCGACGGTGACCCTCGCAGATCGTTGACGAGCCACTTGTCAGCCCTTTCCGAGGCCTGTTTCTTTAAGGTATAGTCCTTCTATCCTTGAGACTTTTGCACCTTCCAGCTCGTAGATCGAGTTGTTTCGCGCCGTCAAGCAAGGAGCTATTCCAGTGCTTTCCATTCACAACCTATCCAAGACTTATCCCGGAGGCGTCCGTGCCCTCCGGGGCGTCTCCCTGGACATACCGCCCGGCATGTTCGGACTGATCGGGCCCAACGGTGCCGGCAAATCCACCCTAATGAAAATCCTAGCCACGCTGCTCGACCCGGACTCCGGCTCGGCAAGTCTCGACGGCCTCGATCTGATCGTGGAGAAGGATGCCACCCGCCGGCTGCTCGGCTATTTGCCGCAGGAGTTCGGCGTGTACCCGAAGATGTCGGCCTTGGACTTGCTTCATCACCTAGCGGTGATGAAGGGCATCACCAAGAGTAGCGAGCGAAAAGAAATTGTTGAAGGTTTGCTGCAGCAAACCAATCTCTGGGATGTGCGCAAAAAGGCGCTGGGCGGCTATTCAGGCGGAATGAAGCAACGGTTCGGAATCGCCCAGGCTCTCCTGGCAAATCCGAAATTGATCATTGTCGATGAACCCACCGCAGGGCTTGATCCCGCCGAGCGCAACCGGTTCTTGAATCTATTGAGCTCGATCGGTAGGAATGTCGTGGTGATTTTGTCCACGCACATCGTTGAAGATGTGCGCGAGCTTTGCTCGCGCATGGCCATCATCAGCAACGGCGAGCTCCTGCTCGAGGCGGTACCTTCCCAAGCGATTGACGCGTTAAAAGGAAGGGTTTGGAGCAAGTTGGCGGCCACCGATGACGAGCGCGAGGCCATCAGCACGGCTTTCCCCATCATCTCCACGCATCTCGTCGGCGGTCAACACGAAATCCGGATCTATTCGGAAACCGTACCGGGCGATGGTTTTGCCCCTTCAGAAGCGGATTTGGAAGACGTCTACTTTCATAATCTGGCCAAGCACGAAAGGAATTGAGCGCGTCCAGCCGCTCTTCGAACGCTTCAGGATGGAGAGGACCATGTTCGGTGAGTTCTTCTGGTTCGAATTGAAGCTGCGGCTGCGCAGCATTTCAACCTACGTCTTCTTCCTGATCCCCTTCTTGCTCATGTTTTTCGAGGTTTCAGTAAGCGACTTCGGACCGATCGGGACCGGAAAAATCCTGAAAAATGGACCTTACGCCCTAACCACAAGTTACGTGCAGTTGACCGCGTTTGGCGCCATTCTTATCGCCGCAATTTTTGGACCCGCCATCTTGCGTGATTTCCAACAGGACACCTACCAATTACTGTTCACCCGACCGATCTCCAAGTTCGCCTATCTCGGCGGCCGCTGGGCGGGCTCCCTCGTTACCACCACATTCATCTTTTCCGGTTTTGTCTGGGGCGGCGTGTTCGGCACATTCATGCCTTGGGCCGACAAGACGCGGCTGGAGCCCATTCATTTCTGGCACTACTTGCAACCGTTCCTTTCCGTCACCTTGGTACAAATCTTTTTCTTGGGCAGCCTCTTCTTTGGCGTAGCCGCCCTCACGCGCCGGATCGTCGTCGTCTACCTCCAAGGTGTCGCTCTGTTCGCCTTATATCTCGTGCAGCTTTTCAGCGTCGTCCTGACCAACAAACTGGACCGCTTTTGGCCCTCGGTGTTCGATTCCCTGGGAATCATCGTTTTCGAAAACGTCACGCGTTATTGGACCGTAGTCGAACGCAACTCCCAGTTGTTGCACTGGAACGGCGTGTTCCTGTACAACCGCCTCGTCTGGCTCTCGGTCGGACTGTTCGCCTTGGGCGTGACTTTTGCCCTGTTCCCCATGTCCGCGGAAGTCCTCGGCTCCCGTCGCTCCAGCAAACATGCCGAAGCTGCCCGCGAAGAAGAAGCCGAGGGAAGAAAGCCGTCAAGGAAAGTCGCGATGGCGCTCGCACCGGCCACACAACGTTTCGGCCCGCCTACCACCTGGATCCAGCTTCTGTACCTGACTCGGCTGCGCTTCCTCAACATCACCAGTGAAGTTCCCTTTTGGGCCATTTCTTTCATCATGCTTGTCTTTGTCCTGGTGGGGGGGCATTTTGCCGGCGAGAACAACGGTGTCGACGTTTGGCCGGTCACCTTCCTGATGGTATCGGTGGTTTCCGGCCAGGCGGGCCTGTTCCTGATCATCGTCGGCGCGCTTTATGCCGGCGAAGTCATCTGGAGAGAGCGCGACCTCCGCTTCGAACAGATTCATGATTCTTTGCCGATCCCGAGCTGGGCCGATTTTCTCAGCAAGTTTCTGGCGGTTTCTCTTGTCGAAGCCCTGCTCGTTTCCGTCGTCCTGTTGTGCGGCGTCAGCTCCCAAGCGCTGCAGGGTTATTTTCGATTCGAGATCCTCCACTACCTCAAAGAACTCTATCTGATTTACCTCCCCTCACTGCTCATCGTAATTTTGCTGGCTTTATTCCTGCAAACGGTCCTCGGCAACAAGTTCATCGGCCATGCTCTGGTAATCGGATTTTTCATCCTGATTCCCGTCCTGTATCGCTATGGCATCGAAAACCGTCTCTACTTGTACGGCGAGCAAACTCCCTACACCTATTCCGACATGAACGGGTACGGCCACTTCGTGCAAGCCCTGCTTTGGTCTACCGTATACTGGTTGTGTGTGGGTGGGCTGCTGGCCGTCTTCGCCGTGGCCTTCGCCAAGCGCGGAGCCGATGAGTCGGTCCGGGCGCGCCTGCGAATGGCCCGTTCGCGCGCCGGGCGACTTCTCCCCATGGCCGGACTGTTCGCGGCGCTCGCTGTGGCCAGTGGCGCCTGGTTCTACTACAACACTCACGTTCTCAACCAGTTTCGCCCGGCAAAATACGCCCGCGATCATCAAGCGGAGTACGAGAAACTCTACAAAAAGTATGAGCGTTTGCCCCAGCCCAAGATCACGACCGTGGATGTGGCCGTGAACATTTATCCCGAGCGGCGCTCCTTCGACGGAACCGGCCACTATCTTTTGATCAACCACGCCGACAAGCCCATCAACGAAATCCACCTCACCGACGCCCAGGAAGCCCTGGACGACGTTACGTTCGACCGCCCATTTCATCAAACCTTAAGCGACAAAGGGCATTTCTACGATATCTACAAACTCGACCAACCCCTCGAGCCCGGCGGCACCTTGAAGATGGACTTCCGCGTCTCCTACACCTCGCGCGGATTCAAAGATGGCAACGAGCGCGCAGAATTTGCCTACAACGGGACGTTTTTCGACAGGAACTATTTCCCCTCCATTGGCTACAACCGTGGCACCGAGTTGGATGACCCTGTCCGTCGCCGCGAGGAAAACCTTCCGCCACTTGAGGAGATGGCCCCTCCCGGTGATCCCTACTATTCCAATTTGAATCTGTTCACCGAAAATTCCGACTGGATCCGTTTTCACGGCGTCGTCAGTACTTCCCCCGATCAGATCGCCATCGCCCCCGGATATCTCAAGCGCGAGTGGAGCGAAAATAGCCGCCACTTTTTCGAATACGATATGGGCGATGCCCGCATCAACGACTTCTTCTCGTTCATCTCCGCGCGGTTCAATGTAAGGCGCGATCGCTGGAAGAGCGTCAATCTCGAGATTTACTACCAGCCCGGTCACGAGTTCAATCTCGACAAGATGATTGAGTCCTCGAAGTCCGGCCTCGCGTATTACGAGAAGAACTTCGGCGATTATCAATTTGGCCAGTTTCGCGTTCTGGAATTTCCGCGGTACCGCGCCTTTGCCCAGTCTTTTCCCAACACCGTCCCCTACTCCGAAGAAATCGGCTTCATCGAGCGGCTCAAGAAAGCTGATGACATCGATCTGCTGTACTTCGTCACCGCCCACGAGCTCGCCCACCAGTGGTGGGGTCATCAACTTATCGGCAGCGAGACACAGGGCTCCAACATGATGAGCGAATCGCTCGCCGAGTACTCCGCCCTGAAAGTGATGGAGAAAAAGTACGGCGAAGAAATGACCCGCAAGGATTTGCGCTACGAGCTCGACCGCTATCTCCGCGGGCGGGCGGCGGAGACCCGGCATGAGCCGCCGCTGACGCTGGTCCAACGGGAGCCCTATGTCTGGTACTCCAAAGGGTCTCTGGTGATGTTCGCCTTGGCCGACTATATTGGCGAAGACAAGGTCAACCTCGCTCTGCGCAATTTTCTTCAGAAGAACCGCTTCGCCAAGGGCCCATTCCCCGATACTCGCGGCTTTGTTGCCGCCCTCCGCGAACAAACCCCGCCGGAACTCCAGTACGTCATCACAGATATGTTCGAGTCCATAGTGCTGTACGACAACCGGGCTGTTTCCGCCACCTATGTTCCAACGCCTGATGGAAAATACAAAGTCACATTGAAGGTCAGCTCCCAAAAAAAGAAAGCGGACGGCTCAGGAAACGAGACGTCCACGCCGATTCATGACCTGATTGATGTCGGCGTCTTCAGCGGAACCAAAGAGCATATGAAGCGCCTGAATCTTCACAAGGAATGGATCACTCAGGAGAACGCCGTCTTCGAAATGGTAGTCGACGAAAAACCCTCACTGGCGGGAATCGACCCGTACAACAAGCTGATCGACCGCAACCCCGGCGACAACCTCATCGAAGTCGATAAGAAATGAGGTGAGTGAAACTACCCTCCTTTGTAAAGACCTTCCCAGTTGCTCCGGCGAATCTCCCTCAGGGCATTATCGTCGACCCTGCTGCTGTCGAAGTCAGGGATGCGGGAAACGGTTGGGGACCTCGAGCAGCAAACGGGCGTCGTTAAGGAGTCGAGACCGGCAGAGCGCCACGATAGCAGGGCGATTATCCCAAAGAAGCGCTAAACTTTCGCGCCACGCATATTATTTGCCGAAAGTAAACCGAATCGTCTGGACATCCTTTTTTTCGACCTTTCCTGCGATGTCAGGGGTAATAGGGATTAACGTTAGGCCACTCGAGTCGATGTCGCCCCCTTTCTGGACGGTAAAACCCAATTCGACATAGAATCCGCTCGTAGTTAGCGGATACTGTCCTGCTGCTGCGGCCTTCTCGATCTGCAAATAATTCCTAAAAGCCATCACGAGCTGTTCCGGCAACTTAAGCTTCTCAGCTGCACTCAGCGCAGCCACGGACTCGGGGCGCTTTAGTGTAACGGAGAACTCGTTATAGGTGTCCTTCTCTCGATGGCTGCCAAGAGTGATCCCAAAGATCGAAACGCCGATTTTTCCGTCCTTGGCGACTTCAGTATGAAGAGTCAAAGTCACATCCGATAACGTACTGCAGATTTTCGCGGTGTCATCGTCACTCGTACAAGCTTTAGCAAGAGAGTTGCTGACCCAATCCACAACCTTTTGCACTTCCATAAAAGGCGGAGACTGATTCCTTTTCTTTTCAGCGTTCAACCGAGGCACAACAACGAACGGAATACCTGACACAAATGCAGCCCAAGC
>Ga0182035_10000427_pt1 | contig 19271 bp, 11 predicted proteins | sample flu12Cox44000170_FD_125969 | JGI IMG/M metagenome (GOLD analysis project Ga0182035, IMG submission 125969) | Lab enrichment of tropical soil microbial communities from Luquillo Experimental Forest, Puerto Rico - flux4day.12C.oxic.44.000.170 | ecosystem: Environmental > Terrestrial > Soil >...
AAAGAGCGATGCATTGAATGAAATCTGAGATATACGAAGCTGACATCGGCCTAGAATCCTTGAAAAGCAAAAGTGGTTGCAGAACAGTCAGTCGCCGTGAATTTGGCGCGGGAAATCAAACTGTTCAACATTGCGGAGCTTCTTCGGTATCTTTAAATTTCCATTTGATCAGGTCGTAACCTCGTGAAAGCAGTTGAAGCTGCCGAGCATATGATGAGTGAACCAATTCGTCGCCCACCTTTTTTCTTACGGCCGTGGTTCACGGTCCCGCTGATTCTCCTGGTCGTTTTGATTGGGATAGGAGTTTGGCTGGGACTCGGATTTATCCGCAGATACGAAGCGAAGGCCGCCGAGTTTGATCTAGGAAAATTGGAATCGGTCGAATCTGCCAGCGTCGTCTATGATCGATACGGAAAAGAGTTCGGGAAAATTTTTATCCAGAATCGCGAGCAGGTGGCCCTTGACCAGATTTCTTCCCACCTGGTGGACGCAGTGATTGCGGCGGAAGATAACCGGTTCTACGAACATAGCGGAGTGGACCTATTTGGGATCTTTCGTGCGTTGCTGAAGAACACGAAAGCCGGGCGGATCCGACAAGGGGCAAGTACTATCACGCAGCAATTGGCAAGGAATGTGTTCGATCTTCGAGATCGCACCTACGATCGCAAAATACTCGAGGTATTTCTAGCAATGCGCATCGAGCGTACGATGCCAAAAAACAAGATCATGGAGCTGTACCTGAACCGGGTCTACCTGGGCGGCGGACTGTACGGCGCGCAAGCCGCCGCCAAAGGTTATTTTGGAAAGCCGGCCAAGGATCTCAACGTGGGAGAGGCTGCGATGTTGGCGGCGCTTTTGAAGAGTCCCAACAATCTTTCGCCTTGGCACAATCTCGAGGCGGCCACGCAGGAGCGGGACTTTGTCCTTACTCGGATGTTTGAGGAGCACAAGATCACCGAAGAGGTTGCCGAGGCTGCAAAGCGTGAGCCGCTGATCGTTCAGCCGAAAGCCAGCCCTGTATCCCAGTCTTATGCAATTGATCTGATACGCCAACAGGTGCAGGGGCAGATCGGCCTTGAGTCGGTAGAAAGCCAGGGGTATCGCATCTATACATCTCTGGATCCGGTGTTGCAGAGAACGGCGGAGGATTCCCTTCGCAGGGAGTTGAGCAAGGTCGAAGCACGCCCGGACTACCAGCACCAGACATATGCGGACTACACGAGCTTCCTGAAAAATTGGAAGAGCACTCACACCGGCCCAGGATCGCCCCCCCTTCCGGAATATCTGCAGGGCGCGGTCGTGGCTGTAGATAATAGGACAGGCGGGATTATGGCTTTCGTCGGGGGCCGTGATTTCGCCCAGAGCGAATACGATCGCGTGCTTCAGTCAAAGCGGCCGCCGGGATCAGCGTTTATCCCGTTGGTTTTCAGTGCTGCATTAGAAAAGGGGGTGTTCCCAGGCGCTCTGTTTGAGGACATGCCGCTCGATAATCGGCAGGTGATGATTGGCGGTACGACGGGAATTCTGGGCGAATGGGGGGTCGAGCGGCCGGATAATCGATATGAGGGTGCGGTGCCGATGCGCCGGATTTTTGCTCTCTCGAAGAACGCCGCGACAGTTCGCGTGGGTGTGGAAGCCGGATTGGACCGCGTTCTGCAGCTCGCAAAAAAGGCGGGAATTCAAGACGATTTGCGACCTTACCCGGCGACTTTTCTGGGAAGCAGTGAAGTTACGCTGGGCGATCTTGTCACATCGTACACTATGTTTCCCAGCAACGGCTCGCGACCTGAACATTTGATGCTTGTGATGAGAATTGAAACCCAGGACGGGAGAGAAATCTATCGTGCTGAACCTAAACGCGTTCCTGTGATAGAGCCCGGGGTAGCCTTTGAGATGCATTCTTTCTTAACAGAAGTCATGCAGACCGGTACGGCTTCGAACGCCAGGCAGCAATTCGGTCTGCAACAATTCCCGGTAGCCGGCAAAACCGGTACCTCATACAATTTCACTGATCTCTGGTTTATCGGCTATGACAGTGCGATTACGTGTGGAGTATGGGCCGGATTCGATAAACCGCAGACAATTTTCCGTGGGGCTTTCGCGAATCAGATCGTTTTACCGGTTTGGACTGACATCATGAATGCATCTTTCGCGACTCAGTCTCCGCGGGAATTGGGGCGCCCGATTGATTTGAAGCGTGTTGAGGTCTGCCTAAATACAGGTCTTCCCGCGTCGCCGAAGTGCATGCTCAGTACGGTGGCTGAACCCTGGACGCCGCCTCGCAAAGGAACGTTTTTCGAATTTTCTACGGCCAAACAATTGCCGAAGGAGACCTGTTGGTTACATGGCGACGATACCAGGTCTTTTATTCACAACCTGCGCACTCAGGATATTCCCAGAGCAACGAGTGCGAAGGATTCTGCTCAGATTACTCCTGTTTTGGTCCGCGACGCGACACTACTTGGAGATGATCCCTACCAATGTGTGAAACCCAAGCAAAAGGAACCAGAACAGTTGGCCCAATCCGGCAAGCCTAGCTGGACGCCGGCTCCGCGTGCCCTCCCCGTGGACAAGCCTCCGCCGGAAGTTCGACGAGCCGAACCGGTCGGCCCGCTTGATCGCCAGCAGCAGCCGCCCCCAATCGATTTACCGACTCCGTCCCCAGTGGATCTAAACGACGATCCGACAAATCTCTAGAATCCTTGAAAAGCAAAATCGATTGCAAATGACTCAAGTTTTTCCATTTTCGTGCATCGATGATCAAATGGGCGTTCCTTTTCAAGGATTCTATAGCGAGGCCGCTTCACCCAAGCGATGCTGCTCCCACGCGGCTTTGCTAAACCCTAGACCTCGCCGGTCTGAGGCGCGGCCTCGCTAGGCTACAAATGATCCGGGTGTCGGGCATAAAAAACGAATTTGAAATCCACGATAAGCGTTTTTTTTATCTGATTCTCGGAAATGCCTGGGTTGAAAGGCTTTATACGGGATCGCTTTGGGCCGAAGGGCCGGTCTATTTTGCAGACGGAGCTTATCTGCTTTGGAGCGATATCCCAAATAACCGTATGCTTAGATGGGCTGGCGGTCAGGCGAGCGTCTACCGAGATTTTTCCAACTATAGCAATGGCAATACAAGGGATCGTCAAGGACGCCTGATTACTTGCGAACATGGTGGCCGGCGATTGACTCGGACAGAACCTGACGGTGCGATTACCGTGTTGGTCGATCAGTTTCAAGGCAAGAAGCTCAACTCCCCGAATGACGTAGTGGTGAAGTCGGACGGAACCATTTGGTTTACTGATCCCCCCTACGGCATCTTAAGCGACTATGAGGGGAAGGTTGCCGAAAGCGAGTACGGCGGAGCGGACGTTTTCCGTTTCGATCCCGCAACAGGCCTCCTGGAAGTTATTGCCGATGACTTCAACAAACCGAATGGACTTGCCTTTTCTCCAGACGAGAACACCCTTTATATCGCCGATACGGGCTTTTCACACGCACACGAAGGCGAACACTATATTCGCAGCTTCTCGGTCAATCGGGAAGGCCGGGCGAGGGGCGGCGCCGTTTTCGCCGAGATTTCCCCAGGCTTGGCTGACGGTCTGCGCGTTGATATCCAAGGCAACGTCTGGACCAGCGCAGGAGACGGTGTGCATTGCTACAGCCCCGATGGCTGTTTGCTTGGTAAAATTCTGGTTCCCGAGACCGTGTCGAATCTGACGTTCGGGGGACCCAAGCGCAATCGGCTTTTCATCACGGCTACCACCTCCCTTTATGCTGTGTATGTTGCAGTCACCGGTGCACAAAGGCCCTGAGCAGGCGGCGGGGCGGCGGAATCAAGGGCGAAGCCCTCGGCTCGTTAACCTCCGGCAATCGCGGGTACAATGCTTACCTCATCACCTGATTTTACCGGCGTCTCCGATTCCTGCAAAAAGCGAATGTCTTCGTCGTTAACAAATATATTCACAAATCGGCGAATACGGTCTTGCTCGTCGCAGATGCGTTCCTTCAGTCCGGGATAGGTGATTTCCAAGCTATTGAGGACCTCGCGTATCGTGGCGCCCTCTGCGTCGACGACTTCCAGATTTTGCGTGAGTTTGCGTAGCGGGGTAGGGATTCGAACGGGAATGGCCATAAGTTAGATTGACTGAAGCTCGTGCTCGAGCAGCGCTTCAAATGCTTTCAGGGTTGGACGTATCAATTTTGGTTCTCCGACTTTGTCGACAATAGCCTCCTGAGTTTTCAGACCATGCCCGGTGATACACAGGACAATCGACTCGTCGCGTGGAATACGGCCGGATTCGATCAACTTTTTCGCGCAGGCGACCGTGACGCCGCCGGCCGTCTCTGCAAAAATACCTTCTGTCTCAGCAAGAAGCTTGATTGCATCCACGATTTCGCCGTCGGTGCAGTCTTCAGCAGTCCCGCCGGTTTCTTTCATGGTCCGGATCGCATAGTAGCCATCCGCAGGAGTACCGATTGACAATGATTTCGCGATCGTCTGTGGCCGCGGAACCGGGCGCACGACTTCCGTGTCGTTCTTGACGGCGGTAGTGATCGGGGAACATCCCGCCGCCTGCGCGCCGTAGATGCTGTAGGGTCCCGGCTTGGATAGACCCAGTTGCAAAAATTCCTTGAACGACTTGTGAATCTTTGTCAGCAGCGATCCGCTCGCCATGCAAATGACCGTATGCCTTGGCAGGCGCCAACCCAGTTGCTCGATGATCTCGAAACCCATTGTCTTGGATCCCTCAGCATAGTAGGGGCGCAGGTTAACGTTGACGAATCCCCACCCGTACTTTCCTGCGACTTCTGAACAGAGACGGTTTACTTGGTCGTACGCACCTTGGATCCCGATCACATTCGTGCCAAATACGAGTGAACCAAGAACTTTGCTCGGCTCCAGATCCGCGGGGATCAAAACAAAGCTTCGTAAGCCCGCGGATGCCGCACTAGCGGCGACCGAATTCGCAAGATTTCCCGTTGAGGCGCAGGCAACGGTCCGGATCCCAAGCTCTTTGGCTCTGCTCAGAGCCACTGAGACAACCCGGTCCTTGAAGGAGAGGGTGGGGTAGTTAACCGTGTCATTCTTTACGTAGAGTTCCTCGACACCCAGGCGTCTGGCCAGGTTATGCACAGGAATCAATGGTGTGAATCCGACCTGAAGTCCCACGGTCGGTTCGCTTTCGATAGGAAGAAGCTCGCGATATCGCCACATCGAATGTGCCCGGGAAGATATTTTCTCGCGAGTGAGACTTTGAGCGATTGCCTCATAGTCAAAAGCGGCTTCGAGCGGACCGAAATCGAATTCGCAAACATGTACGGCGTCCTTCGGGTATTGGCGGCTACACTCTCGGCATTGGAGATGCGAAAAAAACGGGCGTTTATCCATAATCAGGCCGGAAAAAGTTCAATTATTCCATCAGGAGTCGCGAGAGTTTTATAAAAATCACGCTCTCTCCATCTCTGCCCGGGCTATCCCGGACCTGGAATTGGCACCTGGCCGTTTCGCGCTTGGCGAAACCGGTTGCCGTGGCATCATCGGGCCAGTCCCTCCGCCACTCTTGATGGAATGACCGCGAAATTAGGGGATTGCGGTAGGCTGGTCAACTAATTTTTCTGCCTCCTGGGACTCATGGCGCGCCGGTCAGATTGAAGCTGGCAAAGCGTACATCGGCATGCCATCATACCCTTTTCTGTATTCACATGCCGGCAAAGTTTCGCGTTTATGCCCCAGGGATTGAGCCATTCGAGCGGGCGGTCAGCAATACTGCAACCATCGGCAGGACAGCCGACAATACGATTCCGCTCCCGGGCAACCACGTATCGCGCCAGCACGCGATCGTTCGTTGTCACAATGGGTTTCAATACCAGCTCATGGACCTTGGCAGCCGAAACGGCACCTTTGTTAACGATCAGCGCGTGATAATGCCGGTAACCCTCGAATCGGGTGCCCGAGTTAGGATCGCCAACTACGAATTAGTGTTCGATCAAACCCCTGACGATGATCCGGGAGCGAATGTTGATGCAACTCTTGCCGCCGTAAGCATGGAAGGCCATCAAGCGATCCTGTCGGTGGCAATTCTGGTCTGCGATATACGGGGCTTCAGTTTGATGGCAGAAAAACTCACCGAACGTGAACTTGCCCAGATCATCGGGAACTGGTTTCGCGATATCGGAAACGCGGTTCAGTCGGCAGCCGGCATCATTGACAAATATATTGGAGATGCGTTGCTCGCCTACTGGCCAGCCCGCGACCAAGAGGGGACTGAGTGCGCGGTTTGTCTTGACGTCGCCTTGACTATTCTTCAGCTTGCAGCGAACCGAGTCTGGCCCGGAACCGACACCCCGTTCCGGGTCGGAATAGCGCTTCACTTTGGTCGTGTTACGAGTAGCAACATCGGCCAAGTTGCAATGCGAGATGCGACAATCATCGGCGATACCGTTAACACGGCTTTTCGTCTGGAAGGCGTCATGAAGGAACTGAACCAAAATCTCGTGCTGTCACAGGATTTCGTCACCGTGCTTCCGCCCGGATACGATTTTGTCTCTTTTGGCGAATTCCAGCTCAAGGGGAAGAGTCAAGTTGTGCGCGTATACGGGCTGAAGGATCTGGGGGAGTTCCATCACTCCGGCTAGAACCTGGCCAGCGTTCACAACTAGCCTGGGCTAGCCTACGGAGCACCATCTCGGCGTCTTCCCAATCTCCAACTGCCACGGGAGTTGCAAGCAACTGTGTGTGTTTAGCCAGACGTATATAAATGGAAGGGTGTTGGTAGGGGCGGATCTCCGAGCCGCCCGCCCAGAGGGGGTACAAGCCATGAACCGGCCGGCTCGGAGATCCGGCCCTCCAACAACGAACATCATCGAGGACTATAAGCGATCCAGCATTACTCCAATCTGCAATTTCGGCGACAATTCCAGGGAAGATCAGGCTCTACAGAAACAAGCAACTCCCCTGCACTTAGACATCCTCGAGAGAGTAAAAAATGGCCAAACCCCAGCGGGCGTTGCGAGCAACGCCCCTTTATACCTGCGCCACCCGTCTTTACTCCTGCTCCTTGTGGCCAAGCAACCAAAAGGAAGCCAGAAATCCCGCCGCTGTCCAGATAATCAGAGACAAATAGGCAACCCAGAGCGGGCGTGTTTCGGTGTAGACGGTGCCCGTCTTGAGTCGTTCGCCCGTTCTCGAGCGATACCAATCATTAATGTTAAAATACGATGTCGGAAAATCCCGCGCGAGCTCGCCGGAAATTTTTTGTCCGAGCAGGAAGCTTACATCGGCTATTCGTTGTGAAGCGAAGCTGGGCATGATCTGGCTGACCATGAGGACCGACGGAGACATGTCTTTCGCAGGAACGGTGAAGCCGGAGAAAAGTATTTGAGGAATCAGCAGAAGCGGGACCAACATCACCGCTTGAATTGGTGATTTGGCGAGAGCAGAGACCGTCAAACCAATTCCTGTGGAGGTAAACGCCAAAAGGAGAAGCCCGATGATCTGCCAGTGCGCGGCCCCGTGCGTTCCCAGCCTTCCAACGGTGATTGTGGCATAAAGCAACAGGGCCTGAATTGCGGTAAGTCCACCCATCCAGAGAAACTTGCTCGTCAGATAACTCCACCGGCTCAATCCCACCAATCGTTCGCGTCGGTAAATCGGCAACTCGCGAACAATTTCCTGTGCTGAGTTGCTGCAGCCAAACCATAGGGTCGCAATGTAGGCAAAGAATTGAGTGAGCGCCGCGTCGCTAGTCGCCCAGGCCACTAATGCCCCGATTATCACCGGTTGAGCCAGCAGGATGATTAAATTTTTGACATCCGATCGGAAAATTGCCGACTGGCGTTGCAGCAGAATCGGCAGCGAAGACGCTCTACGCGTTTTTGCGAAAGGTGCCGTGAAAGGTTTTTCCAGTTCCGGTTCGGAGGGGGGAGCCGGTTCAAATGAAGGAAGGGTCTTGGGATCGATGGCCTGAAGCGCGTCGTAGAGCGAGGAAAGGCGCGATACGCCGAATTGCGCTCGAGCTTCGTCCGGAGGGCCCTGGAATACGACGCGGCCTTCGGTGATAATGGCAATCTGATCCATCAGATAGACATTTTCCATTACGTGCGTTGTGCAGACCACGGTGCACCCGGTATCCGCGAGTCGGCGCAACAGTTCCATGAGCTTGAATTCAGCGAGCGGATCCAGTCCGGACGTTGGTTCATCTAGAAAAAGAAGAGGTGGCCGGCTCAGTAACTCGACGCCGACACTCACTCTCTTGCGCTGGCCGCCCGACAGTCGTCCTATTTTCAGATTGATCCGGTCGGAAAGTCCGAGGCTGGCGATCGTATGATCCACCAATTTGGAAATTTCGGTGTGCGGAGTCCCGTCCGGAAGGCGTAGCCGCGCGGCGAATATCAGCGCTTCGGTTACCGTCAGATCCGAATGGACGATGTCATCTTGAGGGACATATCCGAACAAGGATCGTAATTGATCCAAATTTTTGTACAGATCTGTATGATCGAAGAGGATTTTGCCGCTTTCGGCAGGACGTAGGCCGCTCAGCGCGTTCAGAAGCGTTGTCTTTCCAGCGCCGCTCGGACCAAGAATGCCTATGAATTGACCTGGCTCGGCCACGAAACCGGCATGATTCAAAATCAGCCCTCCATTCCCCTTTTTGGTAAGCCCCCTGGCAATGATTCGCCCAACCGATAGCCGGCGTACGCGGATAAGTTGTTTCCCGTCGTAGATAAACAAAAAGGGCCCAAACTGGATTTGATCTCCTATGACCAGTTCGTGCTCGTCGAATCGTCTGCCATTGACGAACGATCCGGATTTGCTATGGAGATCAAGCAAACGAAATCCCTTCGACCCTACCTGGATTGTCGCGTGCCGCCTCGACACGACGGGATCATTTAGCAAGACATCCGCTTCCTCGGTTCTCCCAAAGACGAGGTCGGAAGAAAGGGGGATAAATTCCACGGGTGCCTTCTTGTACAATACGGAGCCGAGCGGATCGCCGGAATCCGGGCCTGTAGAAGAAGGTCCATCAGGAGGGGTTCGTCCGAACGCTAAAACTACGGGTCCTATCTGAATATGGTCACCGGATTTGAGCGAAGTTCGAACGGAAATTCGGTTGCCGTTGACCGCGGTTCCTCTTTGACTGCCCAGATCTTCGACAAACCAGTTTTCTCCGTCGCAGAGGATTCGGCAATGACGGCGGGATACCTCTGGATGGCTCAGGACGAGGTCCACCTCAGCGGCCCGTCCAACGACAACGTTCTCGCCGGAAAGAATCTCGCAGCGAGGAGGGAGACCGGAAAGAATGGAGATCCGAGTTTGCAAAGTTGCTCTAGCTAATCGAACGTCAGCTTTAAATTCAAGCGGCCTTCTCGACGGCGTGGTCGTTCGCCATGGACCATACGGGAATCTTCGACATATTAGAATCCTTGAAAAGCAAAACTGATTGCAGACGAGTCAAGTTTTTTCTGTATCCAGACAATGCTTATTGGGTGGTTTTGCTTTTCAAGGATTCTATAGCGAGGCCGCTTCACCACGTCGACGTTGCTCCCAGCCCGAGCTTGGTACCCTAAACCTCGCCGGTCTGAGTCGGCCTCGCTAGGTAGAGGAATGAGTGGCCGTCAGAGAACTACGGCAACGAAGAGCATACTACCGTTGCTGCATTCCTGCCCTGGCGGGGTTCGTAAGTCTGCGATCCATAGTCCCTGACGGTTGTATTCAGATCGACCAGTTACATCCGAAGGGCAACGGGTTTCTTGCGCAAAGCGGGATTGCGATTGTCTTTAGACATTTGCGCCTTAGTGTTCTGAGCCAACAGTAAATTCAATCAAACAATGGTCAGGTTCCTGCTCATCGTCGCGATTTTTTCTGCCCTGGGTGCTCTGGTCCTGGGTTTTGCGAACCGCGCCAAGCTGCTGCAACTGAGCCAGGAGCTGAAAGACGCACAAAGTGCTCGGGATGATGCTCGCAACAAACTTAACGACCTTCAGCAAACTGCTGGCAACGAGCTTCGCGACCTTCAGCAAAGGCTAAAGCAAACCGAGGATCGCCTTTCGACTCAAGAGCGATTGACGCAGCAGGAGCGGGATTCGCGCAACGGCGAACTGAATGCCACCAAGGCCAAACTGAATCAGTTGACAGAACAGCTCACCGCGCGCGATAGCGAGAATAAGGCCCTTACTGCAGCCATTACTGAAGCCGGCCGGAATCTCGAGCAAAAACAACGAGCCGAAGACGACCGCAAATCCTTAGCAAAGCGTTTGATTGAAACCGAAGACGAGCTGAACCAGTACCGGATCGCCGAAAACGAAAGCAGGTCACAAGACGCCGCAGACTTGGAAGGCAGTGTTCTTTCGATTAATCGGGATGCGAAAGCTTTGACCGTAAGCCTGGGAACCAACGCAGGCATCGCGCCTAATTCGAGGTTAACGGTCGTCAGAGATGGGGAAGACTTGGTCGACCTTCGCGTAGTATCAGTTGAAAGGAACACCTGCGTGGCAGAATTTGCTTCTCTTTCGCCTGACAATCTCTCAAAGGTTGTGGTCGGAGATTCAGTGATATTCACCACCAAATGAAAAGAGCGTTTTTGCTATTTGGCACCGGCTTGCTTCTTATAGGATGCGCTTCAAATGCCTCCAGGGACGCAGACCAGACTCCGAGATTCGGCAAACCTCAGAGCTCGATCCCTTGGAATCAGCCCACCGGATGGGAACAAGGCGGCCAACTCAGTTCGATGCCAGGTTTCGAACCGAACCGCTAGCATCCGGGGCTTTGAAAATTCTTATTCTGCGGGCAGGGGCGTTAGGGGATCTCCTTCTTACTCTTCCTGTGCTTGATGAGATCCGGTCAAGCTTTCCACGGTCATTTATCGAGGTTTGGGGAGTTCAACCGCAAGCGGGTCTCATTCAGTCTGCCGATCGCATCGATCGCCTGGATGCCCTTGACATCGCCCCGCTGTTCCTTGCCGAACCAACCCCTCCGCTTCTGCGAGCACGACTGAGAGAATTCGATCTCGCAATTAGTTTTCTTGCTGACCCTGGCGGAGTGGTAGCCCAGAACCTTGCGTCAGCGGGGGTGCAGAGAGTGATAAAAGGGACGGCGGCAAAAGCACCAACTATCCATGCCGTCTACCAGCTGGCCTCGGTACTTAAGCCCCTTGATCTGAATCTGCGCGATCCGGTGCCAAAATTGAAGATCGACCCGAGCCAGAGTCAAAGGCCGCTGCTGGGGTTTCATCCGGGAAGCGGCTCCGGTACAAAAAACTGGCCTCTGGAATGCTGGAATGATTTCCTGCAAAGAGTCGGCTCGAAATTTGAAAGAATGTTGTTGATCGGCGGTGAGGCGGATGATGAGGTCATCGGTGCTGTTCAGCTGGGTTGGAAAGGGCCTGCCTTTGAAACCGCGATCAGACGGAATCTTTGGGAGCTTGCGCGGACGCTGAGCAAGTGCAGTATTTTCGTCGGACACGACACCGGAGTGACTCACCTTGCCGCTGCCGTGCAAACCCCGACCGTGGCGCTATTTGGACCAACCAATCCGGACGTTTGGCGACCTCTGGGTGAGCACGTAAAAGTAATTCAGAGCCAAGAGGGAAGAATGGATGCCATCGGCGTGGAGGCCGTTCTGGACGCGGTGAAAGCGCTCAGAAGGACTTGATGCGACGGGGTCATGTCTCAACGGCTCGGATGAACCTCGCCCTACCGATGGCCTGCCAGGCGTTCGGTGTTCGGCGTTTCGGCGTGCGGCAGCGCGAGGTTCATCCGAGCCGTTGAGACATGACCCCGTCTCTTTGCTGTTTCCAGGATCCGCTTGATGAATGGAGCTGTCCTGCTTTCCTTGTTTTGGCAACCTCCTCAGGAGATCCTGCCGCAACCACTTTTCCGCCATCGCTCCCGGCCTCTGGACCAATGTCGACGATATAATCGGCCTCGGCGATTACATCCAGATTGTGCTCGATCACAATGACCGTGTTCCCATCGTCGACCAGTCGATGGAGAACTTCCACAAGGAGCTGTACGTCCGCCATATGCAGGCCGATTGTCGGCTCTTCCAAAAGATAAAGAGTCGATTTGGGAATTCTGTTTTTCCGAAGACGTTCGTTAAGTCCCCTCGCAACCCCGCTCTTCAATTCACTGACAAGCTTTAAACGTTGGGCTTCGCCGCCGCTGAGCGTCGGACTCGGTTGCCCTAACTGTAAGTATCCAAGGCCAGTCTGCGTCAGAAGTTCCAGCGGCTTGTGAATCCGCGATTGGGATCGGAAAAAATCTGAAGCCTCCTCAATTGTCATTTCAAGGATGTCACCGATACTTTTTTCGTTGAACCGAATCTCGAGGGTTTGTGGATTGAAACGCTTGCCTCCGCATGCTTCGCAGGGAATGTAGCTCGAAGGCAAGAAGCTCATTTCCAGTTTGATCACTCCCTGTCCGGAGCAAAGTTCGCATCTGCCTCCTTCCGTATTGAATGAGAACCGGCTTGGGTTGTAGCCGCGAATCCTGGACTCTGGTAGCTGTCCAAAAAGGGCACGGATATCGTCAAAGATCTTGACGTATGTGGCCGGGATCGAACGGGAGGTTTTGCCGATCGGAGACTGGTCTACCTCAGAGACGCCCCCCAGAAAGTCGGTACCCGAAACTTCTTTCCACGTCATCGATCTATCGGAAGTCTTTCTTGTTCTCGCCAGGTTACCGCGAACTGCAGGCAGCAGGACCGACCGAAGCAAAGTGCTTTTGCCGGATCCGGAGACGCCGGTAATGACCGAGAGCCGTCCGATTGGAAAGCGAACGTCCACCGCTTTTAGGTTATTTGCGCGTGCCCCTAAAATCTCAAGCCAATCGATTTGATCCAATGGGCGGCGAACACCGCGCGCCGGGTGAGGCATTGGTTTTTCCAAGTATCTGCCGGTAGCCGAGTTGCGGCATCTCTTGATCTGATCGATCGATCCGAGGGCAACCAACTCGCCGCCCCGCCGGCCGGCTCCCGGTCCAAGATCAACGATCAGATCGGCGCGTCGCATTGTCTCTTCGTCGTGTTCGACGACGACGACCGTATTTCCCTTCTCCTTCAGCGCCCCAAGCGTATTTAATAGGCGCTCGTTGTCTCTAGGATGGAGTCCTATCGAAGGCTCGTCCAACACATACAAAACCCCACGCAAATTTGATCCAAGCTGTGCAGCCAATCGAATCCTCTGCGACTCCCCTCCACTCAGAGTTTTGGCCGATCGATCCAACCTGAGGTAGTCCAGGCCAACTTGGCGCATGAAGGAAAGGCGCTGGACTATTTCGGATAGGATATCCGCCCCGATTCGACGCTCTGTTCCTTCGAGCTTCAAATTTTCGAGCAGAGTGATGGTGTCGCGGACTGAAGCGCCGGTAATTTCACTAATCGTGTATCCGCCAACGCGAACGGCCTTCGCAATCGAATTTAGCCGTGCGCCGCCACATTCGGGACACCGTTCCACCGTATCTTCGGAAATGGAATCGCTCCTCAGGTCAGCCACAAATTCCGCCTCCAGTCTTGATCCTGCGTCGTCTTCGTCCGCGGAAAATGGCAGAATGTAACCAAATCCGCTGCACTTCGGGCACCAGCCGTGTGGAGAATTGAATGAGAAGAGCCGGGGATCAAGCTCCTCAAATGCGTCTCCACATGTGGGACAGGTCATTTCGCTGCTGAGGACGACTCTCTCAGGAGCCGTGCTGAATGCCTTGGCTCGAACCGAATATCTCGAAGCTGCCAATCTGCCGGTCAAGAGAGACGCCGATCCATTTCCGATCTTTAGCGCTTTCTTTACAATGTCCTGTATTTCAGTTCCCAGTAATTCCCGGTCGAGCTCACTGACCACCAGATCAATGGTGTGTTCGCGATAGCGCTCCAAAGGCGGGAACTCCGTGATTCGACATCGATTGCCGTCGACAACCAGCTCTTCGTATCCTTCGCGCCTCGCCCAAGCTGCGACCTCCCTGTGAAAGCCCTTGCGTGCTTTGACGAGCGGGGCCGTCAACGTCGCAGGACCCTGCTTCAGAATGTCCGTGACTTGTCTGAAAATCGCCGACGAACTCATTTTGGTTACCGGGATGGCACATCGCGGGCAGTATTGAGTTCCCAGTTTCGCGAACAGAAGCCGGAGAAAATGATAGACCTCGGTCAACGTTGCCACCGTCGATTTTCCACTTCCTCGCGTGAGCCGCTGTTCAATGGCGACGCTCGGAGGAAGTCCTTCGACATGATCCACATCGGGCCGCTCCAATTGCTCGACGAACTGACGCGCGTATGCGGACATGCTGTCCATGAATCGCCGCTGGCCCTCCGCAAAAAGGATATCAAATGCAAGACTCGACTTCCCGGATCCGCTCAAGCCTGTAACAACAACGATCTTTTCTTGAGGCAGATTCAATGAAAGATTTTTAAGGTTATGGTGACGTGCCCCATGAACTGCGATTTGCGGTTTTTTTAAGATGGCCGGAATCTCGGCGACCCGGGAGGCGGCTAAAGGCGAACGTCCCAAGGCGACCGGCTTTTTCTCGCCAAGCGCCAAGCCCGTGTGAGAACCCTTGTTGTTTGCCAGCTCTTCGGGCGTCCCAGCCCCCACGAGATTTCCTCCCGCAGCACCCGCTTCAGGTCCTAGATCAATGACGTAATCCGCAGACTGGATTACTTCGAGATTGTGCTCGATCACGATCAATGTGTTTCCTCGATCTACGAGCCGGTGAAAAACATTTAGAAGTGTTGCGATATCATCCAGATGCAGTCCCGTTGTCGGCTCGTCAAAAATCAGGAGAGAGTGCCGGCTGCCTTTCCTGCTTTCGGTCAGGTGGCCCACAAGCTTCAGGCGTTGCGACTCTCCGCCGGACAGGATATTGACCGGCTGGCCGAGTCGCAGGTAGCCGAGTCCGACTTCCTTAAGGAGCTCAAGCGGCTCGGTCAGTCCATTGCTCGGATTGATGGATCTAAAGAATGCAATTGCCTCAGTTACAGTCAGTTCAAGAACATCGTGAATCGATTTGCCGCGCAGCTTGATTGCGAGAATGTGAGGTTGATAGCGTTTGCCCTCGCATTCAGCGCACCGAATGTACTGGTCACTAAGAAACTGCATTTCGACTTTCTCATACCCTAGGCCGGAGCATCGCTCGCAGCGGCCCCCGCCAGAGTTGAACGAGAACACTCCCGGGGACAGTCCTGCCGCCACGGATTCCGGCAGCGACGCAAAAATCTCCCGGATCTGATCAAAGGCTCCCACATAGACCGCTGGTGTCGATCTGGGAGAACGGGCCAAAGGGGATTGATCAACCAGGAGAACCTCGTCAATATCGTGGGCGCCAGTGATACGTTCACAAACACCCGGCGTCTCTTCGCTTAAGCCTCCTTTGAGCCTCAATAGGTTCTCATAAAGGACATCCTGTACGAGCGTGCTTTTTCCCGAACCGGAAACGCCGGTGACACAACAGAAAAGCCTTAAGGGGAACTTAACGTTTATATTTCGCAGATTGTGCTCGCGTGCGCCAATTACCTCGAGAAATCGGGTAGCTCTTCTCCGTTGTTTTGGGAGGGCAATCTGTTTTTTACCGGTGAGATAGGCTGCGGTGAGCGAGACGTCTGACGCCTCTTCGATCTGGTCAATCGCGCCTTGAAATACAAGCTTTCCGCCGAGTTCACCGCGCCCTGGGCCGATCTCGATCAGATTGTCGGCGCTTCTGATGACGGCTTCTTCATGCTCAACCACAAGAAGGGTGTTTCCTTTATCGCGCAGCCCCTTCAGCACTCCAATTAGACGATGCACATCCCTGGGATGAAGACCGACGCTGGGTTCATCAAGAACGAAGAGCGTGTTAACCAGTGAGGCGCCAAGGCAAGTGGTGAGGTTGACCCTCTGCATTTCGCCACCCGAAAGCGATCGGGTCGGCCGATCCAATGTCAAGTACCCCAGGCCAACGTCAGCCAGGTAATTGAGCCGGGACACAATCTGCGAACGAAGTATCTCCGTGGTCCCATCCTTTTGCGAAATATTCAATCGACCAAGGCGATCCGATAAGGCATCGACCGACATCTGTTGCAGGGCAGAAAGCGTATGTCGTTCGCCGTCAATCACAACTTTGAAATTTAATGTTTCAGGCTTAAATCGCGTCCCCTTGCATTCTGGACATAATGTATACGCACGGTAGCGGCTTAAAAATACACGAACGTGCATCTTGTAGGTGCGCGATTCCATCCAATTGAAAAATCCGCGAACGCCATACCAGCCGCCGCTTTCCCAGACCTCGTCCGCGCTTAGGTCCGGACGGACGTCGCCCTCGATCACCCAATTCTGATCCGCAAGCGGAAGTTCTTCGAACGGGCAATGAATGTCGACCTCCCGCTGGATAGCGCGTGTGAGCAAATCCTCCTGGCATTGACGCATCTGCCCTGTTTGAAACGGCTTCACAACCCCCTCGGCAATGCTCAGGCTCCGGTCCGGCATCGCTCGATCCAGGTCAATTCCAATAGTGCGACCGAAACCTCTGCATACAGGACATGCTCCGAGCGGATTGTTGAATGAAAACAGACCGGGCGTCGGAGGACGGATGTCCAGATCGCAGTAGGGACAATGCCATCCAGTGGAAAATCGATGTTCCTCCAGAGGTTCAAATGTCACTATCGCGATCTGTCCTTTCCCGTATCTGAGCGCATGTTCAATGGCTTCGACCAATCGCTGGCGGTTGGATTCTTTCAGGAAGATACGGTCTTGAATGACTGCCACGATGGCCGGCAGTCGTTTCACCTGCGACGGTGCGTCGGTGCGCAGGACCCCCTGGTTCACCCATACTCGCAAGAAGCCTTGTTGATTAAGGAAAGAAAAAAAATCCGAGGGTTTAGTTCCGGACGGAACCGGTACTCCGAATGCAACAAGAGCCCACCGCTCCTTAAGATTCGCTAGAATGGTTGTGGCAATCCCGTCAGGTGTCTCAAGGACTATCTCACGGGCGCACTCCGGGCAAAACGCTTTGGCGACCCGCGGCATGAGGAGCTTCAAATAGTCGTTGATCTCGGTCATAGTCCCCACGGTTGAGCGAGTCGTTCGAACTCTATTGGCCTGCTCAATGGCGATCGCGGGCGGAATTCCGCGGATTTCGTCTACCGCCGGCTTGTCCATTCGATCCAGGAATTGCCGGGCGTAGGGACTGAAGGTTTCGACGTACCTGCGTTGGCCTTCTGCGTAGATGGTATCAAACGCCAGACTTGATTTGCCGCTTCCGCTCGGACCTGTTACCACGTGGAATTTGTTGAGGTCCAGATCGAGGTTTATGCCCTTCAGGTTGTTCTGACGCGCGCCGCGAATTATGATTGCACTCCGAACAAGCTCCGCAGAACTCGGCATAAGACGGCGAAAGTAATACGAGATGAGCGAATGCGCCAGTGGCGGCAAGGCCAGGCCTTGATATCCGACGTATGATGTGTCTCGAGGTTGCGGCGGAAAATTGCGCCGGCTCAGCGGAGCTTCGCCCTACCGCTACGATCGCGGTTGAACGCCTCCCTCGTCGGCGTTACCAATCTAGATGCAGGCCGATTATTCCGTTTCAGATGTCATTCGTCTTCTGGATCTAAAGCCTCATCCTGAGGGAGGCCACTACCGCGAGACGTTGCGCGATAACACGGTTGGCGGAGGACGACCAGCATCGACGGCAATCTACTTTTTGCTGGGTGCCGGCGAAGAATCGCGTTGGCACCGAATCGATTCGGCAGAAGTATGGCACTGGTACGGAGGGGCGCCTCTGCTGCTTTCCGTATCTGCGGATGGGCACGACATCAGTCAAATCCGGCTGGGAATGGACCTTGGTACCGGGGAGCGACCTCAGGCCGCCGTGCCGAGCAACGCGTGGCAATCGGCGAGAAGCCTTGGTTCGTGGACCCTTGTCGGCTGCACCGTTGCCCCGGGTTTCCTTTTCGAAAAATTCGAAATGCTTCAGTATTCGTAGAAGATGCGTTGGATTTCTTTTGCGTCCCGGGTTTTGGTAAGTGCAACGGTTAACAGGATTCGCGCTTTTTGGGGGTTTAGGGTGTCGGAAACGACGAAATCGCGTTTGTCGTCATCGACTTCGTTGTTCCTGGCAACGATTCCGTTTCCGACCCGTGCACTACGTACGATCAAAATACCTTTTGCCCGCGCGTCCGCCAAGGCTTGCTCTGTCAGTTCTGAGGGGTTGCCGTCGCCTACACCCGCGTAAACGATTCCGTCAACACCACTTGCTGCAAGCGCGTCAACCGTTGTGCGAGATACGTTTGCGAATCCATAGGCGATCTCTACAACCGGCAACTTGTCCACACCATCCAAGTCGAACTCAGAATTCGCAGTGTGCTTCCGAGTCGGCAAGCGGTAAAACGCCACGCGATTGCCTTCTATATATCCGAGGCAGCCGAGTTCCGGTGATTTAAATGTGTCTGCAGTCGATGTATTGGTCTTTGTTACGTCTCTGGCTGCATTTATCTGATCGTTGAGGCAGACCAGAACGCCTTTTCCGACTGCATCCCTGCTGGCGGCAAGGAGGCAGGCGTTGTAAAGGTTGATCGGGCCGTCGGCAGACAAAGCGGTCGAAGGCCGCATCGCGCCCACAATCACAACCGGCTTAGTGCTTTTGGTCACGAGATTCAAAAAGTAAGCGGTTTCCTCCAACGTGTCGGTTCCGTGAGTAATGACGATTCCGTCAACGTCCGCCTGCTGAAGGAGCTCGTTTACCCTTCTGGCCAGCTTCAGCCAATGGTCATTTGTCATGTTTTGGCTAGCGATCTGGAACAATTGTTCACTACGAGCCGTGGCGACTTTTTTGAGTTCAGGGACTGCTTCGATCAACGCTTGCACAGGCACCGTCGCGGCCTTGTATCCCACCGTCGTGGTCGAACTCGAACCGCTGCCGGCGATCGTCCCGCCGGTCGCAACTATAACGACATTCGGAAGATTCCGGGTAGCGGTATCGTCTCCGCGAAGGGCAGTCTGCAGGACGAGGAGTAAAAGAAAAAGAAACGTGATGTTGCGAGTTTGCATGGATATGATGGGGTTGCGCGTGATCCACCCGCTTTGGAATCCTTGAAAAGGTTGCAAACGTGTCAAGTCTTTTCGGTGGCCGTGAATCAATCACCGAAACCCCGATCTGGATGTTGGTGGTAGCGAACCGGCAAAACGGCTCGGCTGGAGCCTCGCTCTCTTACCGGATCTGCGACATTTCGACGTTTGAAGGCCCCCGGGCTGGATGCTCCGATGGGCCGAGCCAGGAAATGAGCGTCCGACAACGCGGCTCGCCCTACCGGCTATGCA
>Ga0182035_10000428_pt1 | contig 19270 bp, 26 predicted proteins | sample flu12Cox44000170_FD_125969 | JGI IMG/M metagenome (GOLD analysis project Ga0182035, IMG submission 125969) | Lab enrichment of tropical soil microbial communities from Luquillo Experimental Forest, Puerto Rico - flux4day.12C.oxic.44.000.170 | ecosystem: Environmental > Terrestrial > Soil >...
AGTCGTCCGCGTACAGCGGGGTGGACTCCGCGAAGCGGACCGCGCCGCTGGGTGCCGACCCGCCAGGACGCAGCACCGAGTCCACGATGAACTCGTTGCGGGTCATGTCGAGGATCAGCGCCGGGATGGTCAGCGGGTCCTTCATCAGTTCGGCAACGGTTACCCGCGGGGAATCGCTGTATCCGCGTGCTGGCGTGGGCATTGATCAATTCCCCTCAGAAGATCCGAACTCGGCCCAGGAAGAACGACGTGGCACCGAGCCCGCCGAGCGCCTGGGTGAGCATGGCGGCAGACACGCCGCCTGGATGGGTGCAGACCCCGACTACCTGGTCTGCGGCCGGGCCAGCGCCTGCTGGCCCGACCGTGCCGTTGGCGGCGGCAAGCAGCTTGCCACCGGGGGTGACCGCGGCCGAGTACCAGGCCCAAATGTCCACCCCGCCGTAGTAGACCGACACGAAGTCATCGAGGACGCTCATGTCGATCAGCGGCGCACCGTAAGTGTTGGCTGCCCCGGTCTGCGCGGTGAGCACGTTGCCGTCCTTGCCGACCACGCCGAGGACGTGGGTGGACGCAGCGACGGCGGGCTTGACGGTCAGGTCCGTGGTGCCTGCGGTCTGCGTCGTGGGCTCAGCAAGCTGACCACCGAACATCAGCGTGCTGACCTGGTAAGACGCCGCACCTTGCTTGTAGTGCGGGAGAACTGCGGTCATAGCGCTGACCCCTTCTCAGTTGCTGTTGGACACGCCCACGCCCAGCCCAAGCTGGTCGCGGTAGGTGGACGCCCGGAACGCGCCGCCCGCGGTGGTGACGGCGGTCTGCTCGGCGGCGGAAAGCTCAACCACCGTCCCGGCCTTGATCGTCTTGGCGGGGTGCGCGTAGTCGGTGGCGGCGATCGTGAACGTCGTGGTGATCAGGACGCGGGCCATGGCTCAGACCAGGCCCAACTGGTCCTTGGCGCGAGCCACGACGTCAGCGCGAGCCTTGGCCGCCTCGGACTCGGCGTCCTCGGGCTCCAGCGTGGTGCCCAGTTCCACGCCCATGTCCAGCGACTGGGTGACCCGGGCGAACTCGGCCAGCACCTTGCGGACGATCTGCCCGGCGTCCACCGAGGTGCCGTTGGACAGGTCGATCACGTGGCCCGCGCCTTCCAGCAGCGGCTGCGCGAGGTCGGCCACCACGGGCGGCACGCCTCCGGCGATCAGCCTGCGCCGCTCGCCCTGCCAGCGCTCGCCGTCAAGCTGGGCCTGGATGATCGCCAGTTGCCTGGCGTTCTCATCACCTTGTGCCCCGGCAAGCTCCAGCGCCAGGACCGCCTCCTGGCTCAGCCCAGCGGCAGCGGGCTCGGGCTCCAGATCCTCGGCCTGGAGGCTGGCTTCCCAGGCGGCCAGTTCCTCATCGGACATGGCGTCGATCTGTGCCTCAAGCTCGGCCAGGGCCGGGTCGCCTTCGGGGTCGGTCCCGGGCTCGCCGCCGACGTCGCCAGCGGTGGGCGCGGTGCCCTCGGGCATCTGCGCGATGAGCGCTGCGAGCTTGTCCGGGTCCAGGCCGAGCAGCTTGGCCAGCTTGTCCTGGTCCGCAGTGTCGAGGTCAGGCATTGGTGGTTCCTCTCCGGTGAACGTGAACGTCTCACCGCTGAGATCGACGGTGACCTGGACGTCGTTGGCGGCAGCGACTGCTTCCCAGCCGCCCATGCCGGGGATGCGGGGGTCCAGCGTGCAGAGCACGTGCTGGATGGCGCGGGCGAACTTGCGGCCGTCCGACCGGTCGTAGCCCTCTACGATCCGGGCCGAGACGCCAACGCCGGGGTTGTCAGCCAGCACCGCCTGGCCGCGCCTGGTGGGCACCATTTCGATCCAGAGCCCGTCCGGCTCCAGGCTCATGTCGGTGATCTGGCCGCCCGTGCGCTCTACGTCGTTGGTGTGCTTGTTCTCATCGCCAGCTAGCTGGAATGGCACCTGGTCGTAGGCCCGGTTGCGGAAGGACTCCACCAGCCCGGACAGGTAGCCCCGGTCAAAATTGAGGACCCGGCCCTTGTAGTGGATCTCCCCGAGCGGCAGCAGCTTCTTCCGCCACTTGCCACCTGCCTGCCTGGCCTGGTGACCCGTGAACGGGGTGAGCAGTGCCAGGCTCATCCAGCGGCCTTCCGCTCGGCACGGCGGGCGAAGTTGTGCGCCCGAGCGTGCGGGAAGCCGCGCTTGCGGAGTTTGCCGTAGATCGTCTGGCCCTTGGGGCCGAGCCCGGTGGTGACCCGGGGGCCATCGCTCGCGCCGGTTACGGGGGTGGCCGCTGCCAGGTCGGTGTTGGACAGGTTGGCGTTGATCGCCGGGATGCCGTACGCCCTCATCAGGTCGGTCTGCTGTGCTACCTGGGGGACCGCAGGCTCGGCAGCAGGGGCAGGCTGCCGACGATAGGGGCTCGGGGCGGCGTGGTTGTGCGCGCCGATAAGCTCCAGCAGCGCGCCGCGCTGGCGGGTGTGGCCCTCGCCGTCCTTGCCCTCGCGGGACATGCGCCAGGACCCGTCATCGTCGTGCCGGATGCGCCCGATCTCGCCGCCCCCGCGGCGGTGCCGGACCACGGCCGAGCCGTCCTCCGGGTCGCGGCTGATGATCAGGTCCAGCGGGCCGGTGATCGGGAAGGTCTGCATGGCCACGGCGAACTCCAGGGCGGCGTAGACGTTGGATGCGGCCCACGACTTCTTGAGCGCGGCCGTCTTGCCGTACTGGGCAGCGGTGCGGCGCAGCAGTTGCTTGAGCATTTCGCGCCGGGCCGGGCTGCCTGCGCGGCCGACCGCCTTGCGGGCGTCGTCCCAGGACTTGGGGCTGGTCACCGGGAAACCGTGCGGCCCGCCACCGGGCGGCGGGGGCAGCGCGTGCCCGGCCTGGAACGCCTTGGCCCGGCCTTCCTTGGTGAGCGCGTTAGCACCCCGGGGCAGCGTGTGCGGCTGTGTCGCGCCCTTGCCGAGGGTGCCGACGTTGGGGCCTTGGACCTTGCCCATCGTGGGTGCCCGGGTTTCGCCTGGGCGCAACTTGGGCGGGCCGGAGGGGACCTGGGCCTTGCGCTCGCTGGCCGTGCCCTTGCCGGGGGTGCGCCCGGCGATGCCGCGGTGCATCGCGGCGTACTTGACGTGGTGGGCCTTGGCGGCATCGGACAGCCCGGCCTGCCGGGCGGCGGCGGAGTGCAGCCGGGCAGCAGCCAGGTGCTGGAAGTCGGACGCCCTGCGGCCGGACAGCTTCTGGCTGGCCCGGTTGGCCGCCTCGCTCATCGTCAGCCGGGAGCCGACCCGGGTGCTGGCCCCGGACCGCTTGGCGATCGAGGCGGACATGCGCCGGGTGTGGGTGGCGCTGCTGACTTTGCTGCCAGGGCGGCCGGTGCCGTGGTACACCCAGCCGTGCGTGTAGCCGTGGGGGCCAACCAGGTCAATGAGGGGGTTGCCCATCCCGCCCGCGCCTTCCGGTCAGTAAATGACCGGCACGCAAAGCGGGGTCCGCGCCGTTAGTGGATCAGCGTAGGTGTACTTACAGGCAGGTGGGAAGCTCAGTCGTCGGTGTCGCTGTCAGGCTCGGGCTCCTGGCATGCGACAGCCTGGGTGTGCCACTGGGCATACCCATGCTCAAAGTGGGTGCTGTTGTCGTCGTTTGCCATTCCTGCGCCTTCTGTCACGTGCGGCGGCCAGAAGCCGTTGCCGCTCTTGAAATGGTACGCGCCGCCGATGGCCCTGGTGTACGCGCCGACCTGCTCCACCAGATCAACGCTGTCCACGATGGCTACCGGGTCGATGTCGATCCGGCCCTGGTCATCGTCGTGGAACACGCCGAGGTAGAAGCCGCGCCGCTCCAGCGCCGGGCGGAACAGATCCTTGGCCCGGTCCATCGCCCGGCTGAACTGCTCGTAGCTCGCGCCCTCGGGAATGCTGACGGTATACATGCCGCGGGGCTTGACGCTGATCGCATACAGGTCCGCGCCCTGCGGCAGCGGCTCGCCTGTGTCGGTGTCGATCGTCTCGCCGCCCCAGGACTTGCGGGCCTCGGCGTAGGACCGCTGCTTGACGGCATCCCAGCCCGGTGGCTCCAGCCCGACGATCGGGGCTCGGTGGTTCTTGGCCTGGTCGATCCACTGGTTGCCCTTGCGGGCCAGGGCCTGGAACTCGGCCGAGGTCACCGCCCGGCTATCACCGCGTGCGCCTTCCTCCCCGATCTCGGGATAGGTGCGAGTGGCCTGCTTAGCGGCGAGGGTCTGCTGGTACTCCTGCTCGCGGCGGTGCGCAGCCAGCCGCCCGGCGTCCTCGCGCTCGCGTCCGCTGCCCGCTGAGCCGAACGTGCCCTTGCTGCGGACCGTGCCGCGGTGGCCAGACTCGGGAAGCTCGTTGTAGTACGGGTCCAGCGGGTGCAGGCCCTTGGTCCAACGGCCGTGCCGGTCCCGGGGCTCATGGGGATCGAAAGCCAGGTCCAGCGCCTGGGCGGCCAGGCTGCCGTCAGGGAAAGGGGGTGGCTCCAGCAGTTGGGCGGCCATCGAGTCGCCGCCCACCAGTTCGATGATCTGAGCCAGCAGCGCTAGCTGGGACATCGCTATCGGGCCGGGCTCTTGCGGCGGCGGGGCCGACACGCCGGGCACCGTGGTGATGCCGTGCTGCGCGGCATAGGCTTCCCAGGCTTTCCAGGCATTCTCCAGGCCGGTGATCCGGCCCTTGGCCAGCGCCTTGGATTCCTTGCCCCGCCCCGGGTCGCCGTGCTCGGCCAGCCAGCGGTCGCGGGCCTCGTTGGCCTGGACCTGCATCAGCCAGGTGATCGCCTGTAGCTCATGCGGCTTCATCAGCACGCCCTCGCGCTCGCTGATGATCTTGGCGGCCTGGCGGTACTGGTCGGCCACGTACTCATGCTGGCGCTGGTCCCCGATCGGTGCGCCCTCGCCGTAGTTGGCCCCGCGGATCGTGCCGCCTGCGGCGATGTTGACCGCGTGCGTGTCAATCACCACGTGCCCGTAGGGGTCGTCGGGGGAGTCGTCACCGCGGGCGATCAGGCGGCCGAAACTGTGCGTCTTGGCCGTGGTCATCAGTTCCTCGATGGACCCGCCGTCCATCGCCTTCTGGGCCTTGGCCTTCTGATCGGCGGACACCATGACGCCCTCGCCAGGCCCGACCGGATCGCCACGGCGGACCGACTCGTAGGCGTTCATCATGTTGATCGGCCAGCGGGTCTGCGGGCTGTAGGTGGACAGCAGGATGCCGCCCATTTCCCGGTTGCCCCCGGCGAGCATCCCGGCGAAGTCGCTGACCGCGGAGTACCAGCGGCGGCCCTGCGCCCGGGTGCCCTCATCGGCCTTGTCGTAGACGTCGATGATGTTCTGCGGGCTGACCGGGTGGGCCTGCCAGAACGGGTGGTCGGCCGGGTTACGGGTGCCGGACTTGGCGATCAGCCGCCGCGGGTCGGGCACGACGTAGCGGTCCACGCTGCCCTCGGGGCCTGGCGCTGGACGGGGATACTCGCCGCGGTCTGCCCGCAGGCTGGCCGGGGTGTCGATCCACTCGCCGTCCGGCCCGCGCAGTTCGTGCATCCAGGCGGGGTTGCCCAGGTCGATCTCATCGTCAACGGCCCAGCCGTAGCCGAGCACATCGGCCATCGACGTCACTTGAGCGACCTCAGTTGCGCGATGTCGGCGCGCAGCGTGGCTTCCAGGGCGGCGATCTTGCCGTGGATCGTGGCCGCGCTCATCCCGGGCTTGCGGGCCTTGGTGCTGCCTGCGGCCCCGGGCTTGGCGGCGCTGGCCTTGGCCTGCGCGGCCTGCTTGGCCGAGGTCGCGCCCGCGCCGGTCTTGCGCGGCGCGCTGGACCGGGACTTGCCAGGCAGTTGCGCCCGCAGCGCGGCAATCTGCTGGTGCAGGCTGGCGATCTGCCGGACCAGATGTGCCCGCTGCTGCCGGTCGCCGCGCTTGTCGGCACGCTGGGCGGCCTGCTGTTGCTTGCCCTGGCCCGCGCCGCTGGCCGTGGTGAACTGGCCGGTGGGTGCGTGGTAGGGGTTGAACAGGTCGATGACCGCGCCCGGGTCGTCGCAGGCTAGCTCGATCAGGACGTCAGCCACCGTCCAGTCGTTGGCATGGCTCATCTTGGCCCTCGCTTGCCTGGCAACCTCGCCCGCCTCGGCGCGGGTGGCCGCGCCGCGGACCTCGGGGTGGCGGCTGCGCACCGACCACTTGCGGATCGCGGCGCGGGCGATGGCATACGCCTTGTCCGGCCGCATGCCACGCTTCTCGATCAGCGCCTTGACCACCTGCTGGAGGTAGGCGGTGTGGCCCATCCCCTTGACCCGGTAGAGCCCTGGCCCACCGGGCCTGCCCCGCGGCGCTGGCGTGCGCTCAAGCATCGCGGTCCGGGCGGACAGCAGGATGGCCGGGCTGCTGTTGGCCAGCCCACCCGGTGCCCGCTCCAGGCCCTGGCTGATGCGCTGCTGCCGGGCCTTGGCCCGCTGTTCGTCGGGAGTGTCCCGGTGCGTGTGCCCGGGGTAGCGGCCGGACCCGTGCTGCATCCGGTGCAGGGCGGTCATCGACCGGGTGTCGTAGCCCACCTGCTCCACCGCATCCTTGCCGAGCCCGTGGCCGCCTTCCTCGGGCGGGGCGATCATGTGATCACGCATTTCCGACCAGTGCGCGGCCTGGTGCGCCACCGGGTCGGTGCCGGGCGGCGCGGGGCCGACGTGCACCCAGCCGTGGACGTAACCGTGCGGGCCGACAAGATCCATTACGCGATTCCCGTAATGATCTTGGGATGCGACGAACGTCCCGTGGGCGGACTGGCCGACCGTCAGGAACTCGGGCGGCGGCCGGTGGAACGGCTCCATCGGCTCGGGCTCGCCGCGCTCGGCACGGGCCATCGAGGCGGTGCGCTCGTTGCGGGCCTGGATGTCCTCGATGTCCTCCACGGCCAGCCGGTGCCGGTTGATCTGGTGCATGTGGTGCTTGGCATCGGCGTGGCCGTCGTCATCGAGGATGCCGTGCCGGAACAGGGACTGCGGGGTGAGCATGAACATCGCGGCGTCCAGGTGCCGCTTGGCGCTGTCAGTCCGGCCCGCCTCGGTGAGCCGGGCGGCATCGCGCAGGTGGTCCCCGGCCATCATTTCCGGGTGGTGATCGTCCAGCAGCCCTGCGGTGGCCCGCATCTGCCGGGCGGCCTTGGCCTTGGGCTCAGCCACAGCGATCAGCCGCGCCATGGGCACCCCGCTCTCGTGCCAGGGCTAGCGGGGAAAGCCCTCGATCCCGACCAGTATGGCTCAGCCGAACAGGCTGCGCCACAAGCTGGTGAACGCTCTGGCGACTGCCTGGACGGCCCTTACGCCAAAGGGGGCACGTCGGGCGGCGGCGAGTCCACCGGCACGTCGGGCGGCGGCGCGTCAGGCGTGGTGGTGGGGTCGGTGGCCACGGGAACGTCGATGGGGGTGTCAGGCGGCAGATCCGGCGTGGCCGGGTCGGTGATCGGCGTGGTGGGGTCCGGCGCGGGGTCCGGGGGAGCGGGCACCGGCTGGATGGGATCGCTGGGCACCTGCGGCGTCAGGCCGTCCAGGGTGTCAGCAGCGGCCCCGACCGACGCCAGCGCGTTCAGCGCCGGGGTGAAGTCCAGCGGAGCCTGCTGGTTGTCCGCGATCCACTGGGCCAGCATCTGCTGCGCCGAGGTGACGTGCGTGGCTACCGCATTCATCCCGTCAGCCAGGTTCTGGATCTGCCCCTGCTCTGCTGCTGCCATGCTCATGAGAACTCCCAGCTTCGTGTCGATGGCGGCCAGCGCGTCCACGATGACCTGGGGGAGCACGTCGTCAGTGTTGACCAGAACAGGCGGCTCAGCCGTCATGTCGATGATCAGGTATCTCCCCGGCACGGTGGCCACGGTAGCAGGCTGTCATGCAGGTGCAAAGACCCCCGCCCGCTCCAGCCTGCGGGCCACGCGGCGGGACACCGTGGTCGGCAGGCCCTGGCCGCCGCCGAGCAGCGCAGCGCCCCTGATAGGCGGGCCGGGCCAGCAGCGGCAGTGCGGGTGGACCGCGCCGGGGAAGCCGATGGCGGGCATGTCGTCGGCGCGGAAGTTGTGCCGGTTGGCCTTGCGGCATTCAGGTGACGTCTTGCGGTCGTTCACCGCGTACCAGCCGAGCAGCGGCCCGTAGTCCATCACCCGGGAATCCACCACAGCGGCAGCCTGCATCCGGTTCCAGACCGCCTCCTGGTGCTGGCCGTACCAGCGCCGCTCCAGGGCCATCTGCTGCAATAGCTCGCGGGGGTCGGCCCCGCCCGCGGCCACCCGGGCCAGCACCTCGTTGAAGCGGCGGGATGAGTTGACCATGAACTGGGCGCGGCGGATCAGGTTGAGCCGGGCGATCTGCGCGGTGGCCGGGCCGTAGAAACCGGTCCGGTCCGGTGGCCGGTCCATCACCACGCCGAGCGCGGCGAACAGGGCTTCCCTGCGGATCTTGGCCGCCAGGAACACCGGGGCCAGCAGCGCCGCCGCCTCGGCCACGGTGTACGCCGTGGCGAGCACCGCGGCAGCGGCCACGGCGAGGTTGCCCTGCTGCGGCGGCTGCTGCGGCTGCTGCGGCGGCGGGGTGGTCATGCCTTGGGCGGGACCTGCGGGTACGCGCTGTGCGCAAGCTGCTCAGCCGGTGCGGCTGGCGGCTCGGGCAGCGGCACGTCCTGGGTGGTCCGGGCGGCTGGCCGGGCAGGCAGCGACTCCACCGGGACCGCCGCCGCCACGGTCTGCGCGGCTGAGTCCAGCGCGGGCAGCAGGTCCGGGCGGTGGGTGTGCGGCAGCAGCCAGGCGATCACCGTGCCGAGCAGCCAGGCGATCAGGAACGGCAGTTGCTCGCGCAGCGTGACCGGCATCGCGCTTTCCAGGTTGGGCACGTAGAAGAACAGCGCCCAGGCGATGTATCCAGCGACGATGAAGGCGAAGGACCCTCCGCCTGTCTTTGTCTCGATCAGGCTGTTGGTGGGTGTGCTCATGCCATCCTCCCCGGGGGCGGGATCATCGGCGGCTTGGCCGGTGGCCGTGGCGGCTGCCGCTGCTGGCCGGGCTGTGGAGCCTGGCCAGCCCCCGCAGGACGCAGCGGAGGCTGGCCAGCCAGGTGACGCTGCATCATGCCTGCGGCAGCGCCCGCCATCCCGTTGAGCGCGCCAAGCTGGCCTGCGGCCTGGGGCGGCATGCCTGGCGGGGCAGCGGCGGCAAGCTGCTCGGCGCGCTGGTTGGCGGTGGACTTGAGCGCCTGGTGCACCTGGTCGATGTCCAGTTGCAGGATGCTCGCCATGCGCTCGGTGATCAGGTCCAGGATCTGGAGCGGGATGTGCAGCGCCGGGGCGGCGGCCAGGGTGGAGAACATCGTCAGCAGGGCCTGCGCCTGCTCATCCTGGAGCGGGCCGAACTTCCAGGTCGGCAGCGCGGCCTGGGTGCCGAAGTTGAGCACGATCAGCGGCCGGATCAGGTCGTAGTTGATCGTCTCCGCGATCTCTTTGGCCACGGCCTGGCGGGACTTGAGGTAGAAGCTGGACTGGTCCTGAGACAGGGCGTAGCTGCCCCGCCCGCCCGTGGCCGCGCCGGTCAGCGCCATGAAGCCCGCGAGCACGCTGTGGGTCTGCCAGGACTCCAGCCAGCCCATCGCCTTCTCAAACATTTCGCTGGGTCCGCCCGTGGATTCCAGCACCTCAAAGGACTTCTGGCCGTCCGCGGGATGGACCAGGCCGACCACGCCGGAGGACTTGAGGCTGGCGATGTCGTCGGCGCGCTGGTTGGCCTCGGGCTGGTCGTTGCCGTAGACGATCGTGCGGGGCAGCGCCTGGTTCTCCAGGAAGTGGTACCACAGGTAGAGCAGCTTGAGCTTGGTCTGGTAGCACCAGTAGCAGACGTCCATTTCGGACGTGCCGGTCAGCGGCTCGCGGTGCTTGCCGTTGGTGTGGATGAAGCTCCTGACCTGCGGGATGTCCACGTAGCCGGGGATCTTCTGGCCGCGGGTCATGCCCATGTTGCCGCCCGCCAGCCAGATCTGCTGCCTAAAGCCGTTCTTGGCCCCGGTGCGGGCGTTGTAGCGGGCCTGGCAGGTGGCGATCGGCCGAAACGCGACCTTGCGCATGATCACCTTGCCGTCGTCCCTGATGTCCCACACCTTCTCGAAGAACGATCGCCGGAACACCTGGGCGCTGGTGATCTGGCCGACAAGCTGCTGAATGGGCGTGCTCATCCCGTTGTTAATGTCCGGGGTCATCAGCACTTCATTGGCGAACTCGGCTTCACCCTTATCGTCCTTGGCCGGGTTGATGAAATAGTCCGCCTCGCGGATTGGCAGCGTCAGCACCATTTCGATTGCCGAGCAGATGCCGTCGCGGCGGAACATGTCTTTCATTTCCCGGGCGGTCCAGTCGCCATAATCAAAGACATCGCCGCCGCCGAAGAATGCGAACAGCCTTTGCCCGATGTCGAATTGGGTGCCCAATTCGGTGCCCAGCAGTTCCCGCCGTGTCTTGGGCTTGAGGTCGGGGAACTGGACAAGCTGCCCGCCCGGTTGTGCCGCCACGCTCACCGCCACGATCGCACGTTGGGCCGTTCCTGGCCCTGGTCATCAGCGGGGGCAAACGATTCAAGGGACCACTTGTCAGGGCCAGGATAGGCCCCGCCGTGCGCCTGGGCCAGCCTGCGCCGGGCGCGCTCGATCGGCGGCTCGGCCGAGGCGTCGATCTCTTTCGCCAGCGCCCAGCGCTTCGCGCCATGTTTGCCAGGGGGTCCGAAACTGTGCCGCAGATACGGGCTCAGCGCCCACACCAGCGAGTCCAGCCGGTCGGGGCTCCGCTCGCCCTGCGCGCCCGTGAACGTCGCCATCTGGTCCTCTAGCTCGGGCATGTCCTTGTCGGGGATGCGGTGCGGCCCGCCCTGCCGGTCGTAGTCCTGGTAGCGGGCGATGTGGCAGTGCCGGACCCGGCCGCCGCCCTGCTCGTACAGCGCCGACACCGGCTCGGCGCGGACCCGCTTGGCCTGGCTGGCGTGGATCACCCGGTACGGCACGCGGAGCTTCATCGACTTCATGACCTGCTCAAACGTGGCCTTGAGCCAGGCCCCGCCGTGGTTCTTCTCGATGATCAACTCCACCTTGCAGTTGTGCTGCTCACCGAGGGTCAGGGCTCGGCGGATCACCTGCTGGGCGAACGGGACCGGGGCGCACTGGCCGCCCCAGTTCTCCAGCACGTACAGCGGGTGCGGGTCCTCTGTCATCCCGAGCGCGACCGCGGTGTATGCCTGCTCATCGGAGGTTTCGCCGCCGTCTGAGGGGTCCACCCCGATCTTGATCTCGCGGACCTGATCGGGCAGGTAGTCGATGCGGATCGAGTCCAGCAGGTCCCGGGTCCACAGCGCGTTGGCGACGTCATCCAGCAAGTCGCCCTCAAGCTCCTGCCGCTCCAGCCGGGTGCCCTGCGCCGCGCCGATGACGGCCCGCAGGAACTCATCGGAGAGGTTGTCCGCGTTGTCGATCGTGCGCAGCTTGCGGACGATCACCCCGCCCTCGCCGGGGTCGTTGCGGATCAGCGCCCGGACCAGCTTGCGAGCCGGGCGGGCGGCTTTCGGCGTGCCGGTGGCGATGATCTTGCTGATGCCGTCGCGGACCGCATACCGCAGTGACTCGTTCCAGGTCGTCTCCCACTTCTCCCACAAGCCGACCTCATCGCACCAGGCCGCCTTGAGGTTGCGGCCCTGGATGCGCAGCCCGCCCTCGGCCGCGGAGTCGGCGTAGACCACCAGGCCGTTGTGCAGGATCACCTGGCCGTAGGTGCGCCAGGCGTGCTTGACGGTCTTGGACCGGTGGTCGCGGATCTCGGCCATCGAGGTGCCGAGCGCCCGCAGCAGCCCGGACTTGCCCTCGATGCACTTGGTCCAGGCGTCGGCGTAGGTGGGTGCGACGATGCCGTACTCGCCCTCGCCCTCGGTGTCGTCCAGCAGCCAGTCGGCCAGGCCCTGCGCGCCCGCCCGGGTCTTGCCCGAGCCACGGCCGCCCTGGAAGTAGATCACCCGCCAGGGGTCCGCGACCGGGGGCAAGATCTGCTCGGGCCGGGCCTTGGTGCCGTCCTTGTAGCCCATGCGCCAGCGCAGCCGCGGGTCGGACGGCTCCCCGGCGTAGGACTTGCCGACCCGCTCCAGGACGTCGGTGAAGCTCACCTAGCTGGCCTTGGTCAGTTCCCGGGACAGCACGTCGCGGGCCTGCTGCTGGGCCACCAGGTCCAGGCCGCTGGCCGTCAGGGCTGCGGTCAGCGCCCGGTCCACCATCGCCACCTGGTCGGCCTGGATCTGTGCCAGCTTGCGCTCGATGCCGAGCTTGCTGATCTGCACCAGGATCGCGGCCAGCCGCTCCAGCGCCCGCTCGTACAGCAGCACCTCGGCCCGTAGCTGCTCGCCGTAGCTGCGGTGGCTGTAGCGGATCACCTTGCGGCTCAGCAGGTCGGCCACCACGCCGCGCATGATCTCTTTCCAGGTGCGGATCTCCCCGGCCACGTCCAGCAGTTCGGCCAGCGGGTCCCCGATCTGGCTGGGCTGCATCAGCGCCTCGCCGTGGTCGCCCATGATCGCTGCCATCCGGTCGGTGACCCGGCCGCTGACCACCCGGGCAGCGGCCTTCTTGCTGATGCTGCTGCCGCCGTTGGCCCCGTGGTCCTTGCACAGCGGCGGGTCGGTGCCGTCCACGGCAAAGCCGTGACAGGCGTCCGGCTGGCCGAACCGCTTGCGGCAGCGCCGGGCTCCGGTGATGTCCTCGGCCTCATCCAGCAGGTCATCGGGGATGTGGTTGAAGCAGTAGCCCAGCCCGTCGATCTCGTGGTGGGTGCACGGGCGGCCGTCTTTGAAGCTGGTGCCCTGGCAGATCAGCGGCCCGGACCCGGGAAGCAGGACGTCCATCGGTTTACCCCGCTAGGTGCGGGCAGCACCCTGCCGCCAAGTCCCCGCTGTTAGCCCAGCTAGCAGGGCACTGCCCACGTCTTAGTTCAGCGAGTCGGCCACCGCCTGCACGTCGGCGGCGGCCGTCTGCTGCATGGCAGGCGGCACGAACCTCGCCACGTCGGCCATCATCGCCTGCATCAGGGCGATGATCTGCGCGAGCGCGGCAGCGGGGTCGGCGGGGTCGGTGGCCAGGTCGATCACCACGCTGAACGCGGCGTGCGCCCTGGCCGCGCCCGCCTGGGCGGTGTGCGGCAGCACCGGGACCTCGTTGGACGTGGCGTCCGAGATCGGCCCCTCGGGCGGCGCGTCCGGGGGCACCGGCTGGACGGGCTCCGCGCCCACGCCCGCGGACGGGTCGGCCGGGGCCTGGTCCGGGGGCTGCTCGCCGGGTGCCTCGGTGCCGGGCGGGCCGAGGATCGGGCCGACACCCGGGGGCTGCTGGTCCGGGGGCACCGGCTGGCTGTCGTCCTGGCCGGGAGGCGGCTGCTCCGGGCCGGGGCCTTCCGGCCCACCGGGCAGCGGCTGGTCCGGTGGCGGGCCAGCGTCAGGCGGTGCAGCGGGCGGCTCAGGAACGTCCGTGATGGGCACGCCGCCGTCTGTAGGCTGGGCGGGTGGCTGATCAGGAGCGGGAGGCACGTCGGGTGGTAGCTGGCCTGCTGGCGGCTCACCCGGGGCTGGCTCTGCTGGCGGCTGCTCTGGAGCAGGCTGATCCGGTGGAGCGGGGACGTCTGGCGGCGCTGGCTGATCAGGCGGAACTGCGGGCGGGGGCTGATCCGGTGGAATGCCTGCATCTGGCGGAGGCACTGCGCCGGGCGGCGAAGCGTCCGTAGGCTGGTCCGGTGGCTGATCGGGAGGCGCTGAGGCGTCAGGCGGAGCAGGCGGAGTTGTACCTGCATCATCAGGCGGTGGAACGTCTGCTGGCGGCTGATCGGGCGGCCCTGCTGCGGGCGGCTGATCGCCTGGTGTACCGTCTGGCGGCGGCTCTGCCGGGGGGCCTGCGGGGAGATCTGGCGGCGCTGGCTGCTCTGGCGGGGCTTGATCCACAGGCGGTGCCTCCGCGGGTGGCTGGTCAGCCGGAGGCTGATCTGGCGGCGCTTGATCGGGCGGCGGACCAGCATCTGTCGGTGGTGCTTCCGGCACTCCCGTACCGTCAGCGGGCGGTGCTGGCTGATCGGGTGGCACGCTGTCTGGCGGCGCAGGAACCTGCGAGCCGGGAGGGGTGAGGTCGGGTGGAAGCTGGCCAGGAGAGGGCTCAGCCGGAGGCGGTTCTGGCGCTGGCACGTCGGGCGGCAGATCTGGAGCGGGCGGCTCGGGCGGAGCAGCATCAGGGGGCGGCTGATCTGGCGGGGCTGTGCCAGTGGGCGGGGCCTGATCCACGGGAGGGGCTGGCTGCTCTGGCGGCGGCGCGTCCGGGGGAACCTGATCCGGTGGCGGCGGCCCGCTATCAGCGGGCGGAGCTTGCCCGGCGTCGGCTGGCGGCGCATCTGCTGGCGGCGGAGTATCAGCACCTGCTGACGGGTCTGTGACAGGAGGCGAGTCCGGTGGCGCAGTGTCCGGTGGTGGCGGTTCCGCGGGCTGAACTGGATCGGGCGGCGGCTGAGGCTGCACTGCGTCAGGAGGTGCGCTCGCGTCTGGCGGAGGTGTATCCGGGGGTGCCGGTGGGCCTTCGGGCGCTGCTGGCTGATCAGGTGGCGGAGGGGCTGCTGGCCCCGGGTCCGCTGGTGGTGCTGACGGGTCTGTGACCGGTGCCGGGTCGGTGACAGGCTGATCTGGCGCAGGCTCGGTCATGGCCACTACCCCGCTTGCTCGGCAACTGGACCGGTTGCCTCAGCAGGCTAGCTGTACTTACAGAGCGTAGTCAGCCACCGGGCAGGTTTATCACCCGGTCCTGCCGCGCCCGCACCTCGATGCTCAGCGCCTCGGGCAGGCTGCGGCCCGAGGTGCGCCAGGCCGCGTCGATACCGCGCCACTCCGCCTCGGCGGCCTTGTCCGCTGCGACATTGGCGATGACCCACAGGACAGCAACGGCCGGGACCGCCAGCGAGACGCAGGTGAGGATCAGCACCCGTCGTAGGGTGCCCAGGCCGAGGTGCCGGACTGCGCATACTCCTGGGCGAACGCCTGGTTCTGCTCGGCCACGCTGGCGTTCTCCGGCAGGCCGGAATGGCCGAGCGCGGCCCACGTGCTGGGCAGGAACTGGTAGAGCCCGCCCGCACCTGACGTGGGGTTGACCGCCGAGGGGTTGCCGCCGCTCTCGCGGGCGATCACGCACGCCTGGAAGCCCGAGCCACCGGAGTAGCTGGCCGCCTGGGCCGGGGATGCCGCGGAGCCCGCAGGGGGGGTTGCAGGCCCCGCGGCAGCCGGTGCGGCGGGTGGCGGCTTGGGGATCGCCTCCAGCGCCGCTGCTGCGTGGGCCTTCCTGACGGGGGCGCAGGAAGGAACGCGCAGCCTTTCCCCAGGTGTGATCAGGTCCGGGTTGTGCACCCGGTGCCGGTTCGCCCACCATAGCTCAGGCCAGAATCCAGCGCGATGACAGGCCCGTTTAGCGATCACCGACAGGCTGTCGCCTGCCCGGACGATGACCAGCGGCGCGGTGTAGGACTTGGCCAGCAGCACCGGGTGCGGCCGGGGATCGGCGGCCGGGGCGGCGGAGCGGGCGGGAGCGGGGCGGGCTGCGGCGGGACCGGCGAGTGCCACGGCGGCGAACAGCGCGCAAACCGTGACCAGCGCGGCCCGCAGGAACAGGGCTCGCAAGGTTATCCTTTGCTCGGAGCATGTGGGTGCACCGCTGACGTTGGCGCAGAAGCGGTGTCACACACCTGACCACCGCAACCTAACAGGCCCAGCGGGGCCTGTCTCGGGCTGCGGTTAAACCCGCAGGCCGGGGGCTCGCTCGGAGCACTCCTGGCCTGCGGTTTTATGCCTCGTGCGGGATCTTGGCCACCGTGCCCGCAGCCACCGCGGCGGCGTAGCCCTGCTGGGCCAGGGCGCGGACCTTGCGGGACAGCCCGCCCGGCCCGCTCTCGCCGTGGGCCAGCGCCCACAGCACCGCGTGCACGCTGTAGTGGCAGTTGTCGCAGAGGCTGACCAGGTTGGCGGGCTCGGTCTTGCCCCCGGTGGCCTGCGGCTGGATGTGGTGCCAGACGAACCGGGACGGCCGGTGGCTGCCGAACAGGGTGCGGCTGGCCGCGCACCGGCTGGCCTGGCCGACGCCCGGCTGGCTGGTCAGGCCCGGCCGCACCGGGGGCGGCAGCGGCGGGGGCGGCTGGGCGGCGGAGCCCGGGTCCGGGGGTGCGCCGCTCACTGGGGGCCTTGCCCGAGCAGCGGGATGCCCTGGCCGCCGTTCGGCAGGCCGGGATGCGCCACGATCAGCCCCCCGGACGTCGGCTGGAGCGCCATCATGTGCGACCAGCACACCGGCAGCGCCGCGCCCATCGACGGCACCACGCCGAAGCAGGCCGCCCGCTGGAGGTATTCCTTCGGGACCGCCAGCACCCAGCGCTTGACGCCCTGGCCGCGGGACTCGTGGGCCTCCACGTCGTGCTTGATCTCCTGCATCGCCAGCCACTTGCCGATGGCCGCGCAGACCGCGCACAGGCCCAGCGGCGCGTCGGCCGGGGCCTGCGGGCCTTGCATGATGACTGTCCCCGCCATGGGCGGCAGGGTACTACTCCGGCACCGCCCGACGCCACAGCGCCGGGGGCGGGGCAGGCGGGGCGAAGTCGGCCACCGTGGACTCGCCGTCCATACTGGTGATCTTCATGACCTTGACCGGGGCTCCGCACTGCGCGCAGGTCAGCAGCGGAGCGCGGTGCACCGGGGTGGCGTGATGCGCGCAGTAGGCCATCGGCCCGGCGTGCTCGCCGCGGGTGCAGCCGATCCACAAGATCACCACCGGGGGCGTGCCGCAGTGGTCGATGGCGTTGGGCATCGCCGCGCAGACGCTCAGGTCCGGGCCGGGCGGTGCGCCGCGGGGCGGCTGGCGAGGGCGGCGCGGGGGCTCGGCAAGCGGGTCGGGGCGGTCCTCGGGCCGGGTCACGACGGCGGGGTGGAGTCCGCGATGATCACGCACGGGTTCGCCTTGGGGCAGGCGGCCGGGCTCAGCGCCCGGGTGCCGTCCATGATCAGCTTCGGGTCGCCGGAGATCCAGTCCTGCACCGGGCTCTCGCGGCCCGGCCCCGAGCCGCAGAACGCCACCCAGGCGCTCCGGCCGGACGGCGCGATCAACTGCACCTGGTGGCACTCGGGGGCGCGCTCGCCGCGGTGGGGGGCGGCCGAGGCCAGGGCGGACCCCGCGGCAAGCAGGCCGCAGGCGGCCAGGACCGCGGCGGCGATGATCAGGGCGTGGCGCACAGGGATTCCTCTCATAGCGGGCAGATGCAGATCCGGTGCACGTCCGCGCCGAGGCGCTGGGCCTCATCGGCGGTCCAGCCGGACCCATAGGTGGTGGCGGCCCGGCAGGACAGCCGGAGCAGGTGGGTGCACTGGCGGGCCAGCAGCCCGTCGCGGTCGCGCAGGTCCGGCCAGGCGTAGCTGGCCGGGTGGAAGATCCGCAGCGTGCCGTCGCGCTCGGCGTAGCCGCACCACCGGGCAGCCGCAGCGGCCAGCCGGTCGGTGCCGCGGGCAGCCCCGGTGATTACCACGTCCGGGCGGAGCGTGACGATGGCGAACGCGGCAGCCTGCCCGGTCCGCTGCGGGTCACCGGGGCAGGCCAGGACTCGGGTGCCGACCACCGCCAGGACGATCACCTGCCAGCGCACCACCCGCACACCGGGCCTTTGGGCGAGATCAGCGCGGCGGGGGCGGCGCGTGGCGTGCCGCAGGACGCGCAGGTGAACTCGGTCAGGGGCTCGCCGCGCTTGACGTAGCTGTGCTCGCCGCAACTGACCACCTGGCCGGGCTCGGGATCGAGGGAGGTGACCCGCTCGCAGCGCGGGCAGCCGGGGAACGGGACCTTGCCCGGGTCCTTGAGCCACGCCATGAACCACTCCGCGGTGTCCAGGTCGGCGGAGGTCAGGGGCTTGCCGCGGGAGCACAGCACCGCGCCGTGCTCGCGCAGCCAGCGCTCCCGCCCGGCCAGGCTGGGACGGGGGCCGGGGGCGGTCACGCCGCCCACCACTGCGTCGGCCGGGAGCCCTTGCGGCGCTCGGTGGTGACGGTGGCCAGGGCGGCGGCGTGCAGCGCGGCAAGGGCTTGCAGGACGTCGGCCGGGTCCTCGGTCACCGACAGCCACCCGGTCAGCGTGCCCGCGGTCACCCTGCGGCCGGGCGGCAGCGACAGCAGCAGCGAGCGCAGCCGCTGATCCAGCGGCGGCACCCGCTCGGGCAGCAGGGGGCGGCTCACCGCAGCCGGTCCAGGTGCCGGGCCTGCTGGGCGGCGTTGCGCTTCGCACGGGCTCGCTGGGCCGGGGTGCGCGGTGCGCGGGGGCCGGGCTGGGCGCGCTGGGGGCTCCAGCCCGCAGGCCGCTCGCCGTGGCTGCCCGCCTTGCGCAGCAGGCGGCGGCGGCGGGCCGGGGTCATCGAGGGGTCACCGAGGATCGCCTGGGCGTCCTTGCCGGTCACGCCGTAGTGCGCGGCCCTGGCCTGCACGCCGAGCGGCGCTGGCTCGGGCAGCGGCCTGCGCACCTTCATGTGCGGCGGCAGCGGGCGGCCGGTGGCCAGGTGCCACTCCTGGGCCTTGGCGAAGGCGATCTCCCCCGACGCGGCCAGGTCCGCCACGTGGATGTGGCCGCGCTTGGACGCGGTGTGCGCTGATGAGCGGCCGACGCCGATGCCGAGCGCCGAGAGGACGCTGGACTGGCTGGACTGCCCGTCAGGGCGGAGGGTCATCTGCTTGCGGCGCTTGATCGAGAACGTGCCGGTCATGCCTGCCTCCTGATGCCGGAATCTGTCTACAGGAGCCAGCCTACCGTCACCTGCCGCTCGGCACCACCCAGGCGATGATCACCGTGCCAGCGCGGACCGGGACCTTGTGCCCGTCCTCGTGCGCGGCCCGGACCGCCTCGTTGTAGGCGTCCAGCAGCTTGCCGTCGTTGCTCTCGCGCAGTTGCACCTCATCGGCCATGGCGAGCCCCTTTCCCGCTGGGTGACAGGCTACCGCGGCACTCGCCAGCCTGTGGCAGGGTGCGGCCGGGCGGCGTCACAGTGCCAGCAGCGGTCGGTCACCTGGTAGCGGAACGCCAAGCCGGGCGGCCTGGAGTAGGTGCGGGTCAGCGAGTGCGAGGCGGGCTGCATCGCCACGGGCAGGCACAGGCCGTCCATCAGCCGCTGCGGCCCGAGGTAGCGCCGGTCTGCCCAGCGGGCGAAAGCCAGGCCGGGGGCCTGCCAG
>Ga0182035_10000432_pt1 | contig 19185 bp, 12 predicted proteins | sample flu12Cox44000170_FD_125969 | JGI IMG/M metagenome (GOLD analysis project Ga0182035, IMG submission 125969) | Lab enrichment of tropical soil microbial communities from Luquillo Experimental Forest, Puerto Rico - flux4day.12C.oxic.44.000.170 | ecosystem: Environmental > Terrestrial > Soil >...
ATACGAGTCGGGCTAAGTAATTGTTCCGCCATATCGGCCTGTATGCTCCGTGCATTCTTATTTCGAGACTCGGCTACAATGCAGCTCGGAGGACACATGTCGAAATCGCGCAGGCGGTTCTTAACCCAGATTTCACTCGGACTGATCGGTGCAACCGCGTCCCACGGCAGCAAGGCACAGCAATCGAACCAGCTCCCGCCCGGGGCGCCCCCGGCGTTCGGCACGGGATCCGCTGCCGGACTGGAAGTGTGGCCTGCTGTGTTCGCCGGGGCAGAGAGACTCGCCCAGGTGGAGTTGACCCCTGAAGAGCGCGCCGTAGCGGCGGATAGCTGGCGTGTGACGATGGCGCCGCTCTACGAGCGGCGCAGCGGTCCGCGCCACGTAGCGTTGGAGCCTACGCTCGCACCCTGGTCGCGCTATCAATCTTTACTTCCTGACCATGAGCCACGCCCGCAGCGCGGATTTATCCGTAGCCACGTCGATCCTGGCCCCTTGCCGAGACATGATGAGGACTTGGCCTTCGCTTCGCTCACACAACTATCACGCTGGATTGAGCAGCGAGAGCTCACGTCGGAACGCCTCACCCAACTCTATCTGCAGCGACTCAGACAATTCGATTCCAAGCTGCGCTGTGTCATCACCCTCACACACGAGCTCGCGCTCACACAGGCCCAAAGGGCCGACGCGGAAATCGCTGCCGGAAAATACCGTGGGCCGCTTCATGGCATCCCATGGGGTGCCAAGGATCTCCTCGACACTGCCGGAATCCCAACCACCTACGGCGCCGAACCCTTCCGGAACCGCATACCCAAGGTCGATGCTGTGGTTGTCAAGCGTCTCCACGATGCGGGCGCCGTCCTGGTCGCCAAGCTCAGCATGGGGGCTCTGGCGCTCAACGATATTTGGTTCGGCGGCCAGACGATGAATCCGTGGCTACTGGAGGAGGGTTCTTCCGGTTCCAGCGCCGGCCCCGGCGCCGCTACCGCGGCGGGATTGGTCGGCTTTGCGATTGGTAGCGAGACCGGCGGCAGCATCATCAGCCCTGCCATGCGTTGCGGAATTACTGGACTCCGGCCCACCTATGGCCGTGTCCCCCGCACCGGTGCCATGACCCTCTGCTGGTCTCTCGACAAGCTGGGCCCCATGACCCGCACTGTGGAAGATGCCTTGCTCGTGCTTCAAGCCATATCCGGGCCCGATCCAGGCGACGTTTCCAGCGTGTCCTGCCATCTGGACTTCGACTCGAACGCGCTCGTCCAGGGCCTGCGAGTCGGCTACTTCCCCGCCTGGATGAAGGAGAAACCCGCCACGGAGGTGGACCGCGCCGCCCTCGAGATACTTCCGAAACTCGGCATGATCCCGGTGGAAGTCGCTCTTCCCAACTGGCCTTATGGAACGCTCAACCTAATCCTTTTCGCCGAGGCCGCAGCGGCTTTCGAGGAGCTGACGCTCAGTCATGGCGATCGTCAGCTTAAAGTTCAGACACCCGACGCCTGGCCCAACCTTTTCCGCCAAGCCCGCTTCCTTTCCGCCGTAGATTTCGTCCAGACAGATCGTCTTCGCCGCAAGGTTGCAGAGGAAATGGCCCGTATCTTTTCGGAGGTGCACCTGCTGCTTGTCCCTTCTCTCCGTGACGAAATCCTCACCATTACCAACTGCACCGGGCATCCGTCGCTCACTTTACGCGCTGGCTTCGTCGAAGTGTCGGTAGCGCGCAGCGATTGGGCCCCCGACCCACACAACCCGCTCCCAAGGTTCTCTCCGCCGCGCCGCGTTCCTCATGGCGTCACCCTGATCGGACGGCTCTTCGATGAGGGTACGCTAGGGCTCGTCGGCCAAGCACTCGAGCGCACTTTCGGAGTCACTGACCAGCGCCCGCACGGTTTCTGAAGTGAGCCGACACAGGGACAAATTGGGCCATGGTGGATCTATCGGGCCAAGTGTCGGTCCAGACGACGGAGCGGTACCTGGAGTGCCAGCAGCGAACCCGTTGTGCCGTCAAAGACCGCATTGGTATTCAGGCACCAAGGCATCTTACGGCGGCGCTGTCGGCATCGGCCGGTCCCATACTTGAATAACATCCGGGAGCAGGATCACCGCGCTATCAAGAAGCGGATTTGGGCCAAGCAACATTTCTGTCGTTTCGATTGCGCGGGCGAACTCTCCAAGGTTACGAGACGATCCACAAGATTCGGAAAGGGCAAGTGCGATGGTTGAGAGAGTGTGATGTGCGGGTCCAGAATCAGTTCATCGACGGTATCTTCGGCCTGACGGCGTGAATCCAGAGCTGGACCCGACCCCCGCATAGCGCATTTTCTGAGCACCCAATTCTTTGCAACACTTCCCTTTAGGCTTTGGCCGACGGATCGCGGCGAGGATTTGCCTCTAAATGTCCGACGTGCTCTTGTCGCCACGCAGGCCAGAACGTAAAGCTTTGTGGCGTTCGGAAACGAGTCTCCCCGGTGCGTTCACCATTGCCCAGCAGGCTGCCGGGACCCATCCATTTGGGGATTTGCCTCTCTAGTCGTTGTCGGTGCTAGTTGGAGCCTTGGCTTCCAAGGCTTAAGAATCAGAATTGCAAAACTGCTTATTTTCTTGTCCGCCCTTCTGCTGGCCTCGCGCTGGGCGACCACAAGGGTCACCCCTACGCTGCCACTATGACGTCAGGCGGTGTTAGCCCCCCGGCCTGCCATTTCGTTCATCAGTTCCAGCAAGGTATTGGCGGCGGCTTGGGCGAAGCCATCTTCGTTGATATGAGCGTCCACTTCAACCAGCCGGATTCGGGGATGAAGGTTCGCTTTGAGCGCATCCAGATAACTCCTGTCGGCCTCGGGCCACCAGAAGGGCAAGCCGGTGGCGTCGATGGCGGAGACACCTTGCAGCGGCATAAGGAACGCAACAGAGCTTCGCGCCTGGTTGAGCTTTGCAGCAGTAATCCTGCCCAGTTCAGCGCACTCTTCTGGGGTCGTGCGCATCAAGGTTACGTTCGGGTTGTGGACGTACAAGAGCCGCTTCCTGTACTTTTTGGGAACCGAATCGAGCGGACCAAAGTTGACCATGTCAATCGCGCCCGGACACACGACCTGAGGAATCCCTTTCTTTGCGGCGGCTTCCAGCCGGTGGGGTCCGGCGCTCATCACACCGCCCGCCAGCTCATCCGCGAGCTCGGTTGTGGTCACGTCCAGCACTCCCGCCACATAACCGTCGGCGATCAAGTCCTCCATCGCCTGGCCACCCGTGCCCGTCGCATGAAAGACCAGGACTTCGAAACCGCTCTGTTCCAGGATGCGCCTCGCCATAGTCACACAAAGGGTCGTCACTCCAAACATGGTGGCCGCGATAAGAGGCTTGGGCACCTCCCTGCCTTCGGTATCTTTCTGCAACACCATGCCCGCGATAGCTGCAGCCGCGTTGGCCAGAATGCGCCGAGTCAGGAGATTGAGCCCTGCAATGTCAACTACTGGATACAGCATGACGATGTCTTTCGTTCCCACGTACGGTCGGGTGTCGCCCGATGCCAGTGTAGATACCATGACCTTTGGGAAGCCTGCGGGTAACGACCGCATCGCCGCAGTGCCGATGGTAGTCCCTGCCGAACCTCCCAACGAGATCAACCCCTGGATCCTTCCCTCTTGGAAGAGCCGCTGAACCACCACCGCGGCGCCCGCTGCCATCGCAGCGATGCTCGCTCCGCGGTCACGTGTGGCGAGGAGGTCCTCAAGTGCGTGTCCACTCGCCTTCGCTACCTCCCGGCGAGAGATGGCTGACGCAAAAGCCGGCTCCCCTAGAACGCCACTATCGATCACAAGGGTAGCCAGTCCTGCCGCCTCGATACGAGTTCGAACGTAGGCAAACTCCTCTCCTTTTGTGTCGAGTGTTCCAAGGATGGCGACAGTCTTCGTCTCCATACGTTCCCGATCCTGTGCTTTTTAGTGTTCAGGATCGCAGGGCTGACTCGCCAGGAGCAATCAGGCGGCAGCCTGGCAACGTGCGCAGGATCGCCTCGGGACCAGGCGGGCAATAAACGGCAATCATCTTCAACGGCTCCCAACCGGTGTTGATCGTGGCGTGGAAAATGTCGGCGGGAATATGCACCAGATCACCTGGAGAGATGGGCTGCCAGCGCTCGCCATTGATATCGATCATCTGTCTCCCCTGCCCGCATACCACGTAGAGGATTTCCTCAGAGCCCGGGTGATTGTGCCGCACGTGTCCCTTGCCGGGTTCGAGGAGAACAACTCCCATGGTAAAGCCGCTGGTAGCGGTCACCCGAGGTTCACTCATCCACTTGATCGTGCCCCAGTCAAATACCATCGTCTCGACATCGGATGGTCGTACAAAACGAAGTCCGGGAAGGTCTGCCATGAATCCTCCTTTTGTCGCGCAGGTTCGCCCGCCGAATTTCGCTCCGTGCCCTCGAAACTCGCTCCACAAGGGCCGTAGGGGGTACGCCTTGCCGTACCCAAGGTCCGCGCCTCTGCCATGGTCAGAAGGGTACGACAAGCCGCACCCCTAGAGCGAAATCGATTTGAACCTCTCAACCTGCTCCGTAATGGCCCGCTCAGCCGGGAGTCGCTCCACGCTCGAAGCTCCAAAGAAGCCGGCGATACCACGCGTCTTGCTCAACACGTAGGCGACATCGTCTGGCTCGGCCAGGGGTCCGCCGTGACAGAGTATCAGGATCTCTGGGTTGACGGACGCAGCGGCGTCGCGGATCGACTGGACCAACGTTACAGTGTCATCAAGGGTCAGAGCCGTCCGGGCGCCGATCGTTCCCTTGGTAGTCAGCCCCGCATGAGCGACAACCACGTCTGCTCCAGCCTTCGCCATCTCCCGCGCTTGTTTCTCATCGAAGGCGTAGGGGCACGTCAAGAGGCCCATGTGGCTTGCTTCATGGATCATCTGCACCTCCAATTCGTAACCCATTCCTGTCTCTTCCAGGTTGGCCCGGAAGGTCCCATCGATCAGACCCACGGTGGGGAAGTTTTGTACGCCGGCAAAACCTAGATCCCGAAGTTCTGCAAGGAAGCGGCTCATCAGACGAAATGGGTCGGTACCGTTAACGCCGGCCAACACCGGCGTCGCTTTGACGACAGGGAGGACTTCACGAGCCATCTCCAGCACAATGGCGTTGGCGTCGCCATAAGCCAGCAGGCCCGCAAGAGATCCCCGTCCCGCCATGCGGTAGCGGCCGGAATTGTAAATGATGATCAGGTCTGCGCCCCCCGCCTCCGCGCATTTGGCGGAAATCCCTGTACCGGCGCCAGCGCCGATGATCGGTCGGCCGGATGCCACGACCTGGCGCAGACGCTTGACGTACTCTTGCTTGCAAACAACCATCGCTAATCCCCCAGGTACTTGAGCGCCCGCTCTGGAGTGCGTTAGCTTGCTACCGCTTTCCCCCAGGCCAGGTTGACTGACCGTGCCGACGTAGGGGCACCCCTTGGGGACGCCCTTAGCCCACAAGAAAGCAGCCAAGGGCGCACGACTATGAGGGCACCCCCAGCGGTGCTACCTCAGCGCGGTCTACCACGCGAGTTGAACCAAGGACACACCGTAACGAGGCAAGGTGAAGTTCAGCTTGAGAGCACCGTTCTCCCGGATCCTCAGCCATTCGGGAGAGCTGAGTAACTGCAATTGTCCCGCTTGCTCGAGTTGCGTGTGTTGAGTGGTCGATGGAAACTGGGGAGATCCCATCTGCTTCCATACAGAATAGGAATTGCTCCAGTCATCATCCACTCGGTAGTGCTGCAGGAGCACGCGTTGAACCTTATCCGGGATACCTTTCACTATCAGTTCGATCTCGGCCGCAGGAGCAGAAACATCATCATCAGTCGCGATAATTCTTGCAGCAGCTTCCGGCCGTTGGGAGCGTAAGTGTAGTTGGGCTCGTCATATCCGAACAAACTCCAAGCGGAACTAAATGGCCCTTGCGTGGTCTGCGCGTCGACACGGATCAAGACCCGCTGTTGTGCGGCCAGAGTGGGAAGCCCCGCAGACAGAGCCAGCAAGACGGCTCTTCGGAGTAGTGTCGGTTTGGGACAGGAAGCCATTAGCCTGGCGCCTCGGTGTCTGGGCGTGCTCGTGGCCCCCAACCAGGCTCGCCGCCACTCTGTGTTTCGTTACTAGAAGCAAGTTTGAGTCTCGGGTTCAGTGTGTTAACTACGAACGTGGATTCTACCACGCCGAGTCTTAGAACTTCCCTAGTCGCCGACTCGCGTTGAGTCGACCGAGGAAGGTTTTCGAGATCTGGCCCCAGGCTTTAAGGAACTGACCGATAACCAAATTTGTTATCACCAGTTGAGAACTTGTCGTAAGGCTGATTTTGTGAAACAAATTAGCAATCGGCCAGCTAGGCAGGGACAGTCCGTTGTGGAGGGCATTTTTACGAGTTGGGTGGAAGCAAGATGACCGTCACGATTCGCGACGTCGCACGCGAGGCTGGCACGTCCACGGCCACGGTGTCTCATGTCCTTAATTCCACGGGTCGCACCACCGCCGAGACACGGCGTCGCGTCCTGGCGGTAACGAAGAGGCTCAAATACTATCCTAATCTTCACGCCAGGAACCTTGCGCTCGGCAGCAGCCGAACCTTGGGAATGATCGTCTCCGACATCGAGAACCCTTTCTTTCCCGCCGTTATCCGCGCCTTCGAGATTCGCGCCCGTCAGCGCGGCTACGAAGTGATCGTCAGTAACACCAACTACGAACCCAGCCTTATGAAAAGGGCGGCCGAGCGGATGCTGGAGCAGAAAGTCCGGGGTGTCGCCATCATGACCTCGGAGATGAGCGCCAACCTGGTTGAAGAGCTTATTGGCCGCAAGATCGCGGTCGCCTTCTTCGATGTGGGTGTGGCTCAAGAGCACGTCAGCACGGTGAAGATGGACTACCTCTCCGGCGTTCGGCAAGCGGTCGAGCACCTGTGTCATTTCGGACACTGCCGAATCGCCTTCGTGGCGGGCCGCTCGGCCTTTCGCAACATCAAAGCTCGACAGGTTGCTTATGTGGATTGTATGCGTGCCCTCGGGCTCGAACCCGGTCCGATCGTGCCCGGCAACCAGCGTTTCGACGGAGGTCTGGCGGCTGGACACACGATCGCCAGGATGAAACCGCGGCCAACCGCCGTGATTGCCATGAACGATCTCACAGCCGTGGGCGTCATCAAGGCCCTGCACCGCGAGGGACTCCGCGTTCCGCAGGATGCTTCGGTCGTCGGATTTGACCGGACCCTTCTCGCGGAATGCTGCATACCGTCCCTCACGACAGTGGATATGCACCCTGATCTAGTAGGCCGGACAGCGGCCGACGCCTTACACGACCTGTGCCATTCAGAGAAGGGTAAACAATATTTCATGCCCCTGCAGCTCGTCATCGGAGAGTCTACGGGCCCTGTTCCCAACAGCGTTGAAGGTTCCCGGCAAGAACCCGTTCGTGGCAAGGCTCCCGGCGTGTCCGAGGACAGCGTCTCTACGAGTCTGCGAGCCCACGAACCAAACCAGTGAGAGGTTGACATAACCCCTAGAAGCGGGTATGACCTCTTTCGGGGTCGAAAGCTCCGGCGGAACGCTGTTCGCGGAATCCCTCATGCCTAATCGTGCTAAAGCGCCTCTGAGCGTCCTCGTCGTCTCTGCTGCGCAGGTGTTTATCCTCGCTCAAGTCCCACCTCCCCCACCGACGCCCCGGGATAACGTTCGCGAAGTCATTCACGGCGTCGAAATCGTGGACCCGTACCGCTGGCTGGAGGATCAAGACGGCCCGCAAACCCGGGAATGGGTCGCGGCCCAGAACTCCTACACACGGTCTCTGCTTAACCCGCTGCCCATGCGCGAGCGCATCTATGAGCGTCTGATGGACATGCACCGGCACGACAGTATTAGCGAACCAGAGGAAGAAAACGGCAGGTACTTTTTTATGAAGCGAGCGGCGGACCAGGACCTCTGGTCCATCTACGTGCGGAAGGGATCCAATGGACCGGACGAGCTGCTGATTGACCCGCAGCCTTTAAGTTCTGACCAGACGACGAGCGTCACCTTCGAAGGCGCCACACAGGACGGCAAGATGCTTGCCTACGGCGTCCGACGGGGCGGAGAAGATGAGACAGAAATCCACGTCTTTGACGTGGCGAGCCGGCATGATCTCCCCGACCGTTTGCCCAGAGCGTTGTATCTCGGTCTCTCCTGGGAGAAAGACGGACGCGCCTTCTACTACTCGCGGGCGCAACGCGACGTCGGCAAGCGTATCTATCGTCATGTGCTCGGCACCGACCCTGCTCAGGACCCTGAGATCTTCGGCAAAAACTATGGACCGGATGTCTGGGTAAGCCCTTTTGCTTCACGCGACGGGCGCTATCTGCTCGCCACAGTCCAGAAAGGGTGGCAGTCGAGCGAACTCTTTCTCCAAGACCTCGCCCGGCATGGCCCTTTTCGCCCCCTGGTCACAGGCATCGCCGCCAGGTTTGAGGCGCAGTTTGCCGGGGACAACCTAATCGCGCAGACCGACTGGCAAGCTCCCAGATCCCGCCTTGTGAAGATCGCCCTTCGCCAGCCGGAGCCTGGAAACTGGCGTGAGATTGTTCCGCCGCAAGAGGACGCGATCGAGGACTTCGCGGTGATCGGGCAAAAGGTCTTTGTCCATTATCTCCACAATGTGACCTCGCGGATTGCCATTTTCTCGCTGGACGGCCACCATCTGGGCGAGGTCGCGCTTCCCTCGATGAGTTCGGCCGGCATTTACGGTCGTTGGGGCGATGATGAAGGCATCCTGTCCTTCTCTTCCTTCACCACGCCGTATTCACTCTTCCGTTACAGCGCCTCAACAGGGGAGCGCGCACTGTGGTATCGCGACTCGGTGACGTTTGATTCGAACGCTTTCGAGACCGAGCAGGTATGGTATTCCTCCAAGGACGGCACGCGCGTCCCCATGTTTCTCGTTCACCGCAAGGGACTGAAACCGGACGGCCAGCTTCCCACACTACTCTACGGCTACGGCGGCTTTGATGTGAGCATGACGCCGGCCTTTAGTTACAGGGCAGCCTGGTGGGTCGAGCAAGGCGGCCTCTACGCGCTGGCCAACATCCGCGGCGGGGGAGAGTTCGGCGAAGCGTGGCACCGCGCCGGTATGCTGGACAAGAAGCAGAACGTTTTTGATGATTTCATCGCCGGCGCACAGTGGCTCATCGAGAACGGGTACACGAACCCCGAGAGACTGGCGATCTGGGGAGGGAGCAACGGCGGCTTGCTGATGGGTGCTGTGCTCACCCAGCGCCCGGACCTTTTCCGGGCGGTGGTATGCGAGTACCCCGACCTGGACATGGTGCGCTACTACCAATTCACCAAGAACAATAATCCCCCGGCTCTGCTCGAATACGGCAATGCGTCGAACCCGGCGCAATTCAAGTTTCTTTACGCCTACTCGCCCTATCAACACGTTCAGCCGGAGACGAAATACCCGGCAGTGCTTTTGATGAGCGGCGATGGGGACACGCGAGTCCCGCCCCAGCAGGCTCGCAAAATGGCGGCCCGCCTGCAAGCGGCGACAAACTCGGGTAGGCCCGTGTTGTTGCTATACGATAGCAAGGCTGGACATTCGGGCGGTAAGCCGCTCCGCAAAGTAGTGCAGGACCTTTCGCTCGAACTTTCCTTTCTGGCCTGGCAGCTCGCGATGAAGTAGGGGTTACCGCTTGGAGGAGTCTGTGCTATGGAATCCGCACCAAAATTTAGAGGGGTTTTTCTAGCCTCCTGCTTCCCTCTCTTTATCGCCGTGGTGGCGCAAACTCAGTCCGCTCGCGAGCCTGGGCGAAGCCAGGACCTGCCTGGGCGGGATGACTCGCCGACCGCGGGCGAGACGCCCGCGCTGCGTCGAAATGTCCAAACTCCAGGGCCTTGGCAGAGCCAAGGCGTGATCTATCTTAACCAATCGCCTTACGCCAAGCTGCACACTGTTCCCATACACGCCATAACGATCAATGATGGATTCTGGGCAGCGCGCCGCCGTGCGGCTTTGGACAAGAGTATTCCCGCGGCCCAGCAACTTCTGGAAGCGAACGGCTACGTGGACAACTTCCGGCGCATCTCCAAAGGCAAGGACGCTCCGCGCAAGGGGCCCGTTTTCACCGACAGTGACACCTACAAGTGGATCGAGGCGGTCGGCTTCTTCCTGCAGTCTGGCCCTCAGCCCAAGCTTCGCGCTCAGGCTGAGGCCTATATCGACGAGATTGTGGCTGCTCAAGAGCCGGATGGCTACCTGAATACGTACTGGGTGGGTGATCGCGCCAAGGAGCGATTGCTCCCTGAGACGATGGATTGGGGTCATGAGCTGTACTGCCTGGGGCACATGCTCCAAGGCGCCATCGCCTATTATCGAGCCACGGGCCATACGAAGCTCCTTGAAGCCGGCAGGCGGTACGCCGACTTCCTGATCGAAGGCTACGGTCCGGGCAAGAAACCGCTACTGGCGGGTCATCCGGAAATTGAGATGTCGCTCATCGAGCTTTATCGAACCACGGGTGACCGTCGCTACCTCGATCTGGCCGGCTACATCCTGAACGGTGACCCGCGCATTGTTCGCCGCCCGGACCGGGTGGTCTACACCTTCAGCGGCATTCCTTTCACCCAAAGAACCAAGTTGCAGGGCCACGCGGTCCGTGCCATGTACGCTTCCTGCGGCGCCACTGATTATTACCTCGAGACAGGCGATCCGAAGTACTGGCAGACGCTGGAGAATCTCTGGCAGGACATGGTCAGCTCGAAGATGTACGTCACCGGCGGTCTGGGCGCGCGTTGGGAAGGAGAGTCCTTCGGCGATGCTTACGAACTGCCCAACGCGCGGGCCTACGCGGAGACGTGCGCGGCGATCGGGAGCCTGATGTGGAACTGGCGCATGTTGGCGGCCTCGGGCGATGCCCGTTACGCAGATCTGCTGGAGCGTGCCCTCTACAACGCGATCAATGTCGGCATGTCTCTCGATGGGGCGCTCTACTGCTACTACAACCCAATGGAGTTCACCGGGCGATCGGATCCTAACCGGCACAGTAAGGACGGCAGCGTGCGCAATCCCTGGTATGAGGTCTTCTGCTGCCCACCGAATATCGAGCGCACGCTCGGCGCGCTGCCGGGATACTTTTACAGCACCAGCAAGGACGGTCTTTACCTCCACCTCTACGGAAGCTCGTCGCTCGATTGGCACCTGGAGGACGGCGCGGGGCTGAAGATTGAACAGAAGACAAACTATCCGTGGGAGGAGAGCGTCGATTTGGTTGTGTCGCCGGCTGAGCCCCGTGATTTCACCCTCTACCTGCGCATTCCGGGTTGGACTTCCAGCGCCAAGCTAAGCGTGAACGGAGAATCCTGGAAGGGGGCGTTGAAGCCGGGTGCCTACGCCCCCGTGCGCCGCCGCTGGAGTGCGGGTGACCGCATGCGGCTGGAGTTCGACATGACACCACAACTCATCACCTCGAATCCCCGGGTGGCGGAGAACGTCGGCAAAGTGGCCGTGGAGCGCGGACCGCTGGTCTATACTCTGGAGCAGATTGACCAGCCTGGCGGCGCTTCCGTGTTTGACGTCGCGCTCTTAGGAGGCAGGAATCCGGGTCAAGACTTCAAGTTGGCGTTTCGACCCGACCTCCTCGGCGGAGTGGTTGTCCTGCAACATCAAGGGGTAATGCTTGACACTCCGGCAGCCGGCCAGGCCCTTTACGGTCCACTGGGCGGCGAGACTCGAAAGCATGGCGCAGAAGTGGATCTGACTTTTGTTCCTTACTACGCATGGGCCAATCGCCAACCGAGCGCTATGCGGGTGTGGATTCCTTACGTCGAGGTGACGACTGCCGGCGCCAATTCCACCTCTTCAACCGTGCCGGACACGCCAGGCCGCAAGCCTTGATTTCCCGAGGTTCTCTGTACGACCGGCGAGTTTCCATCAATGCTCAGGCGAAGGGGAATCTCGAGGAGCCGCATTGCCGAGTGCTTGCCGCACACGTTCGGCTAGCGCCGCGGCTTTGTCTTCGTCGTCTTGCTGGCGGTACACCTGCATCAGGGCCTGCGCCACAGGCAAGAGGAGCGGGTCTCGCTGGATCGCTCGTTCAAGATGATCCATAGCTTTATCCATTTGCCCAGCCTGCATCCAGGCGGTTCCCGCGTTCTCCTCATTGACGGCAGAGTCTCGACCCAATTCAAGAACGCGCTCAAAACGTTGGGCGGCCTCGGCTGGTTTATTGACGGCGAGAAGAGCCTGGCCCAGCGCGGTCAGCACAGCAGGATCGTTGGGGAATTGCTTCTCCACCTCCGTGAGCATGTGCAAGCCCTGAACAATCTCGGATGCGGAATGGTTCTCAAAACCTCCGTTTACGTAAGCGATGGCGCGATTCCGCTCGCGTAGAGCGGGCGGCGGGTCCCGCCACGGCACAAGTTCACCGTTGTCAGCGCTCGCCGCCTCCTGCTTAGACTCCGGCCGCGAAGTGATGCGATGATCGGTGAACACCGTATGCCCGCCATCCTTGGCGTTCCGCTTCGACATGTGACATGTCACGCAGTCACCATTCGAGCCCTGGGGGTGCGAGCTCGACAGCGTGCCCTTATGGCAGGACAGGCAGCGCGATCGGTAGTATTGCGGCGCCTTATCGGATTGATCGTGAGGGTCGTGGCACGTCCCGCACCACAGCCGCCCGTTACTCTTGCGCGCGCAGAGGCTCAACGCCAGTTGCTCGACGTGGCTGATGACCTTTAGGGTCTCCCCCGGGCTACCGGGCGGTACGGCGGTGGTGTAAATCGTGAAGACCGCCTCCAAAGGCTCGCCCGGTTGGAAATCCTCCGTCTTCTTGCCAGGGTTTAAGACCCTGGCGACCCCTTTCAGGTGGCATTGCTCGCACACACTGTTACGAGCTGGCGGCGCAAGCTTTGCGGGATTAACGATGGTGCCTGGCAAAGGCGTCTTAAGATGCTTTGTCGGGTCGCCATGACAACGATCGCAAGAGATGGATTCCTCGGCAAATGCGGGGGTGTGGTATTGGTTGAGAGTGCCGGCGATGGGTCGCGGCTTGCCGGAGTGGCAGAGCAGGCATTCCAGGGTCACGACGCGCACAAAATCAGGGGTGCGATTCTCCTCGTACCCTGGCGCCATATCGTAGCGCTTGAGTCTGGGGTAGTAACAAATGGGCGACTGGAACAGGTGATCGCCAATGCGGACAAAGTACCCGGAGGCGTGTTTACCGGATCCGATTACGTAGTCGACTCGATATTCCGACACTTCACCGTCACGCTCCATACGTTGCCAAAACCCCGCTGCGTTGGAATAGATCGTGAACCTCGTGCCGGAGAGGGCATGTTCGAAAGATCCCTGGGGTTCTTTGGCTGGCCGTCGCAGGGCGTGTGACATGGCCGAATGAGAAAACCCCTCAACCTCTCGAGGGTGACAGGTAGTGCAGGGATTGGACGAAGAGGAGGCAGAAAGAACAGGTGGCAGCAGCAGAAGCAGGCCGGGCAAGAAACATCCTCTTCCCACAAAACAAGCCACCGTTCTTATCCCATTATGTATTGCGGCCGCCCCGATGCAGCCAACGTGGGAATGATAGTCGTTCAATACGTTACTCGCAAGAACCGCGCCTTGGGCTGTTCAGCGCAGAAGTGGAGGATGATCCGGCCTACTGCCGGGAGTCTGGCGGTAAACGGTGCAGTGCTTTCTGGCTCTCCGCGTCGTTCGGTTGCCAGGCAAGGACCCTTTTGAACTCGACGGCTGCTGTGGGCCAGTCCTTCGCCGCCAAGGCGTTTCTAGCTAAGGCTCGATGGGCTGCTACGAGACTAGGCGCGTCGTCAGCAGCGACTCGATACTGGGCGAGCGCTTCGTCTGTCTTCCCGACCGCTTCAAGCAGCTGGCCTAACTCGAGGCGGGCTCGAGCATTCTTTGGCGTGAGTTCAACGACCGTCCGCAACTCTCTCTCCGCTTCGACGCGATCGGCACCGGAGGCTGTCAGAGCCAGCGCCAACTGGAAGTGACTCTCGGCTAGATCGGGTGCCAGAGTTACCGCCTGGCGCAGTTTAGCGACGCCCCCTTGTGGGTCACGATTCGCCAGAGATTGTTTGGCCGCGTCAATCAGCACCATAGCTTGGCCAGCGGCCTCTCTCTCCTGGTCGACGCGGTTGGCTTCTGCGCGCTGGACCGCGGCTTCGGCCGATTGCCCGGATCGCTCGAGTGCTTGAATGAGCTGCTGGCGCGCCTCGGAAAGGTAGGGATCAAGGCGCACAGCCTCACGCAGTTCTTCAACCGCACCGCGAAGTTCGTTGAGTTTGAGCAGCACGGTACCAAGGTTGTAATGGGCCTCAGCGTCTTCGGGCGCGAGCTCAATGGTCCTGGCGAGCTCGGCCCGCGCGCCTTCCAAGTCCCCCTTCTGGCGAAGGACTAGCCCGAGTGCCCGGTGGGCGAGGGCATTTTGAGGAGCCAGCCGGAGTGCGGACCTGAACTCTGCCCCCGCGGCGTCAAGCTGGCCCTGCATCCGAAGCGCGAGCCCCAGGTCGTAGTGGTAACTCGGATCCTGTGGAGTAAGATGGACAGCCTTTTCGAAGCTCTCCACGGCAGCCTCGTACTTGCCCCGTTCGGAGAAGGTCTGGCCCAGAACGTCGTAACTCTTGGACTTCGGCGGTGGCAAACCAACCGCGGCCCGAAGCTCGCGAATGGCCCCTTCCAGATCTCCCTGTTGCCTCAGTTCGAGTCCAAGATTGTAGCGCGCTTGCGCAAAGTCCGGCTTGGCTTTCACAATCTCCTGGAGCAACTGGATAGCTCCCTCGCGATCACCGCGCTTCCAGCAGAGTGCGCTTAACCGATACTGAGCGTCGACAAAACCGCGATTCAACCGCACCGCCTCCTCGTATTCACGGATCGCATCCGAAGTCCGGCCTACTTGCTCGTACGCAACCGCAAGGTGGTAGTGCGCAACAGTAAGCCTGGGGTTCAGACTAAGAGCTTCCTTGAAGGCCGGAATCGCCTGCTCCAACCCGCCAGACTCACCGAGCACCACGCCGATGAGGTCTTGCGACTCGGCATCCTGGGGGTCGAGTTCCAGGGCTCGACGGAAGGCCGCAACTGCCTTGCCGGGCTCGTGCTGTTCGAGGTAGTTCATTCCCTGCTGGCGCTCTTTGGCTGCAGCTTCCGCACTCCGAGCTGGCGCCGTGTTGCCCTCTGTCTGGGCAAGGCAAGGCTCGAGGGCTAGCAACGCCAGCAGGCTGATGAGAAAGGCCTCGAGGATGTCGTCCCGAGCGCGGAATGGGCCTGAGTGACCACCCATACTCTGTCTTGAAACGTAGCCTACTGCTCACCTTCGCGAAGGAGGCGCAGGATAGTGCGGTTACTGTGTTTCTCGCGGTCCTCTTCCTTGAACTTTTCGAACTTGGCGATCAATTCATCGGCGCGCGCAATGTCACCCTTCTTGCGGTAGGCTGAGGCCAGGGGGTAACAGGGGGAGAGGTTAGTGGGATCAAGTTCAAGCGCTTTTTCGAGCTCAACGATGCCCTGATCCACGTCGCCGCGCCTCAGCAGGATCCTCCCCAGAGCAACACGAGGGTCCGGGAAGTCAGGGTTGAGGCGAATCGACTTCCGCAGAGAATCGATGGCCTCCTTTTCTTCAGGCGATCCGTGCCCGAGACCCTGATGATCCAGCCCCTCTCCCAAAGCGTAGAGCATGAGGTAGTTGTCAGGACTCGCTGCCAGCCTCTGGCGTAGAATCGCCAGTCCTTTAGTCAACTGGTCCGTTTGCATCAGTGCTATCGCCATGGCGAAGAAGGGCAAGTCCTTTTGCGGATCGAGTTTGGACGCCTGCTCGAAATCCTCAACAGCCTGGGTGTACTGTGCCTGAAAGGCCCTCACTGCACCCCGCTGCAGCAGCAATCGATAGGAATTGGGGTTGTTCTCGAGACCAATGTCGGCAATTCCTAGCGCGAGCGGGTAGTTGGCATGGTCGATACCAAGAGCGATCAGGTCCAGGTAGTTGTTCTCGTCCCCGGGATCGATCTGCGTCGCCTTGCGTAAGGCGTTGTAAGCCTCGATGGTTTGGTCGTTCTTTTCGTAGGCTTCAGAGAGGAGGTTGTAAAGCTCGGCCTTTTCGTAACCCCGCGCCAACAAGCCGCGGGCCGCCGCAATCGCTTGCGCGTAGTGTCCGCCCCGGAGGTCGGCCAGCGTCAGGTTGTAACCCACCTCATACGGGTCAGGGTAGTCCTTCTGCCCGAGTTCGAACTGGCGCACGGCAGCATCGTACTTTGAGAGCTGGGCCAGCATGACGCCGGCCTGGAAGTGAGCTCGACCGTCAGCCTCGGTCGGGAAGTTCTCGAGAGCCTGTGCCGCCTTGTCCCGCTGCTTCGATTCGAAGCAGCTCTGAGCAAAGTTGAGCGTCACGTTCGGGTCGCGCGTAAGAAGTTCGCCACTCTTCAGGTAATGCTCCACCGCCGTAACGTAGAGTTTCTGGCCAAAGTAGATTTCCCCCAGCGAAAGATGAGCTACGTGATCCTCGGGAACGAACTGCAGTACCTCTTCGAAATCAACCCGCGCCTCCGCCACGTGCTTGAGCGCCAGTTCGTTCACGGCCAGGTTCCTCAGAGCCGGGTAGAACTGAGGATTGATTTCCAAGGCCTGGCGGAAGTGCGGATTGGCCTCTTCCAACCGCCCGGAAGCCGTGAGGGCAATGCCCATCAAGTTGTGCGCCTTCACGTCGGTGGGCGCCGCTTCAAGAATCTGCTGAAGCAGTGTGATGGCAGGAACAATTTGCTGGTGTTGCAGATAATCAACCGCACGATCGTATTGAGTCGACGACCCAGGCGATTGCGCGACGAGCGGCGCCGCGAGCAGGAGCGCACATGAAACGACCCAAATCCGCCTCACAGTAGCGGCCCTCCCACCGGGCTGGAATCGCAGCCTGGTGAGTCCCTCGCCTCGAGTGCGGAAGTGGAGACGCCCGGTCACTTCCATTTGTATCTTTATACCTCATACCTTCCTTCTGATGCTACGGTCGCCCAGTTTCAGTTCCTTGTCCGTGGGCAACCATTTTGACTTCGAACAGCGTAGCGCGGACCTCCACTCTTGAGGGCAGCGCTTGTCCTGAATGCGGGAAGGAAAGGCCGCAGACCGCAAAAAACGGCGGTCTACGCTACTCGTGCTCTACTAGCAGGCTAGCGGCGGCCGGAAAAGCCGAATAACTCGGCTACCACCCGCCGCGTTCCCCCAGCGTATCAATCACGCGCGAAAGGCGCTCAGCACCGTTTTCCCAGTTCAATTGGACGGCTCGTTCCGCGCCGAGCGCGTCTCCCTCCTGAATGGCCTGGATGATGCCCAGATGTTCGCTGACAGACAATCCGAGCTGATCGAGAATGGCGCTGGCGTACAAGCGCCAGTATCGTTCGGTCTGAGGCTTGATTGAACTTTGCAGGGCGCGTAGACGCGGCCCGGCGGTGGCGTCAACAACCGCTTGGTGAAAGCTCATATCCAAATCGAAGATGCGGTTGGGGTCGCCTCTATGAGCCTTAGCCAGTCCACTCAATTCGTTATTCAACGTCTCAAGTTTCAGCACCAGTTCAGCACGAGCAGACCACTCCATCTGCGCGGTGGAGCGAGCCGCCAGTCCCTCCAGGTGCCCCACGATCGAATAAAGCTCCCGCGCGTCCTCCTTGGTGAGCGGTGCCACGGCCAACCGCGCTTTTCGGCTACCGGCCGCGGTCGCCACAATGTAACCTTCCCGTTGTAGCAGGTGCAATGCGCCGCGGACCGGTGTGCGGCTTGCACCCAGGTGTTCGGCCAACTCCGCCTCCACAATCCGGCTGCCCGGCGCCAGCCGCCCGTGCACAATCATGTCGCGGATCTGATGAAAGCACTTGCGCTGGTTGCTTTCCGGGATGCCGGTTGAGATCAGGAAAGCCTTTGCTTCCCGCATGGTTGGTGGCTCAAAGTCCCGTTCGGCTCAATCAAGTGCGGATTCTCCATTCGCGATCAGGTTAACAAGCTCACACCAATCGGTTAACGAAGCGTGAGAGAATAAAACAGCCTCACGCAAAGACGTTAAGGCACAAAGAGCCGTATGCAGGAACTCCTTTCTTAGCGCTGCGACCCTAGCGACTTTGCGCCTGCATGAGATCCTTTTGCTTTTCCTGCCTTCCCCGCACGAACTAAGATCCTGTCAGGAAGTGGTCGAGCCAGATAGAATACCAAATCGTATACCAGAGCCAACCGCGCGTCAACTCTTGGTAATTGGAATTATTGGAATTAACTATGGGTCCTGAAAAAAGAGCTTGACAAGGGAACAGAGTTTAACTAAGCTCCTGCGTGTTTTGGTATACGATTCGGGATGCAAAAAAGGTATCCGAGGCGGCCTAAACACCGAGACGCCCGCGAAAGGGCACTTTTTTTGGGCCGGTTGGTTAAGCGCTTAAGGGGGAGTGCTGGCAGTTTTTTCGTGCGTCGGGTGGTCAGTTCTCTGGGGTCCTTTCTAAGAAACGAGTCGCACCGAGGTCGAGCATCTCTTGGGCGGGTTCGCATTGAACTGTGGGAGAAGGGTGCTGGCTTCGGGCGGTGGCCAATGCTCAGTGAGGTGCTTCGATGCGCCTCAGGCGGTTCAACCATTGAGAAAAGAAGTGCGAAGGAGGAAATCCATGAACGCGCGAAGAAGTGTAGTTGCGGTGCTTGGCTTGATGTTGCTGCTGGCATGTGCCAGCTCAACCTCGTGGGCGCAATTCAATAGCCAGATCAACGGTACCGTCACGGACCCCTCGGGCGCCGTTGTGCCTGATGCTACGGTCACCGTTACAAACGCTGCGACCGGGGTCACAAGGACGGCGCAGACGTCATCCAGCGGGACCTACATCATCTCATCCCTTCCCCCGGGGACGTTTGACGTGACGGTGAGCAAGCCTGGCTTCCGGACTGAGACCCAAAAGGGTCTGAATGTGAGTGTGGCGCTTCCGGTAACCCTGAACCTGACCCTTCAGTTGGGGACCGCCACACAACAGGTCAACGTGACCGCCGCCGCCCCTCTCGTCGAGACAACCGAGGCGAGGGTTTCGAATGAAATTAACTCTTCGGATGTGAAGAACCTTCCCCTGGTGGGTCGCAACTTCTTCACCCTGGTGGTGCTCACTCCCGGCGTCACCGGACTGCCCTCCGGCGGAGGCCAGGCTTATGCCCAGGCCACAGCCGACATCTTCAACGCCGAATACG
>Ga0182035_10000438_pt1 | contig 19107 bp, 9 predicted proteins | sample flu12Cox44000170_FD_125969 | JGI IMG/M metagenome (GOLD analysis project Ga0182035, IMG submission 125969) | Lab enrichment of tropical soil microbial communities from Luquillo Experimental Forest, Puerto Rico - flux4day.12C.oxic.44.000.170 | ecosystem: Environmental > Terrestrial > Soil >...
CGTTGTCGCTGCTGGGGACGGCGCGCCCCGGCGAGAAGAACGTGCGCACGGCGATGCAGGCTGCGGCGATTGCTGAAGGTGTGTTCCAGAGACATCCTCAGCATCCCGGCGCCGCGCACTTCATCATTCATGCGTTCGACGACCCCGATCATGCCGTGCTCGGTCTTACGGCGGCGCGCGCGTACTCGAAGATTGCGCCGGCCGCGCCGCACGCGCTGCACATGCCGTCGCACATCTTCGTGCAGCTCGGCATGTGGGACGACGTCGTGGCGTCGAACGAGGTGGCCTACAAGGCCGCCATCGATCAGGCCGAACGGAAGAATCTGCCGCGCGGCCGAGAGGACTTCCACACGCTGTCCTGGTTGCAATACGGCTATCTGCAGCTGGGGAAGACCGCTGAAGCCGAGCGATGTCTGAACCTGGCGAAGGCCGTCGCCGAGCGCGATGCGAGCTCCCGCGTGCGTGACGGTTACGCCGCAATGAAAGCGCGTCAGGTGATTGAGACCGCTAAGTGGGAGCCGCTGGCGTTGCCGGGCGCACCGGTCAGGGACGGCGGCGCCCCGGGGTACGACGGCAGCGCGGCGTACGTGTTGGCGGCTGGCCTCAGTGCCGCGCGGCTCGGCAGCCTCACCGCGGCCGATCAGGCGCTCGAGAAGCTGAAGGCGATGCGCGTGCAGGCGGAGGGCGGATCGAACGCGTATCGCGCCAAGCCGTTCGCCATCATGGAAAGAGAAGTTGGCGCCGTCATCGCAGTTGCCCAGAAAGATCCCGCCGCGGCAGATCGCCTGCTGAAGGAGGCCACCGCGATCGAGCTGACGCTGGACGCGCCGTCGGGCCCGCCGGAGCCGATCAAGCCGTCCTTCGAGCTGTACGGCGAGCTTCTTCTGGAGCAAGGGCGCGCCAAAGAGGCTGCGGCGCAGTTCGAGCAGGCGTTGAAGCGCATGCCGAACCGGCGCGCATCTCTCCGCGGCCTGGAGCACGCGGTGCCCGCGCGAACCTCGCAGGGGCAATAGGGCAAGGGCGGCGGGGGTCGGCCCTGCCGCCATTGGAATAACGGAGGCCACCTATGAACACCCTGTTGACGACGTACACTCGGCAGGCTGGCGGCAAGGTCACCACGACGAACACCGCGCAGCCGTAGCGGCGCGCGAGAGGGGCCTCGTTCATGCGGTACTTGGCGTGTTTGGTGCTCGTTTGTGAGGTCGCGGGCTCGCCGCTGTCCGGCCAGGCGCCCGCGGCGCCGCTGACTGTGATCCGCGCCGGACGCCTCGTCGACCCAGATGCCGGTCGCGCTCTGACCAATCAGATCATTCTGGTGGAGGGGAACAGGTTTCGAGAGGTCGGACCGAGCGTCGCGATCCCCGCCGGTGCCCAGGTGATCGACTTGTCTCGGATGACGGTGCTGCCGGGCCTGGTCGACGCGCACAATCATCTCGCCTTGACCTACAAGCCGGAGCCCGAGAGCAACGTCTACTACTTCACGTATGTCCAGGACTCGACGGCGCTGCGCGCAATTCAGGCGGCGTCGAACGGGATGCAGATGCTGGCGTCGGGGTTCACGGTTGTCCGCGACCTCGGCAACAACGCGAACTACGCGGACACGGCGCTCCGCCAGGCCATCGAACAGGGATGGATTCCCGGTCCAACCGTCGTCAACTCCGGGATCATCATCGGCGGCATGGGCGGCCAGTTCTTTCCTTCGCCGGAGATGGCGAAAGATCACGGCATCGTCTATCCGGAGTATCTGGACGCCGACACGCCGGACGAGATCGTCAAGGCGGTCCGACAGAACATTCTCTTCGGAGCCAAGGTCATCAAGATCTGCGTCGATTGCAAGCCGTACGGCTACACGGCGGACGAAATTCGGATGTTCGTCCGCGAAGCGGCGAAGGCGGGCCTCAAGGTGGCCGGCCACGTGCAGACGCCGAATGGCGCCAGGAACGCGATCGAAGGCGGCATCTGGTCGATTGAGCACGGGACAGCGCTCGACGATGAGCTGCACAAGCTGATGGCACAGAAAGGCATCTGGCGTGCTGGAACGGAGACACCGCCCGGACTCGAAGGCCATCCGGTGTCCGCGCAGGCCTACCAGCGGACCGTTGCCGGGTTGAAGAACGCGTACGACAACAAGGTGCGGTTGACGTTCTCGACCGACGCCGACTACTTCGTTGCCGGCAAGACGCGCGGCGAGCTGTGTCTGGAGTTCTTGAAGCCGTGGAAAGATGCGGGCATCCCCAACGCCGATATCCTCCGCGCCATGACGATCAACGGCTACAAGGTTGCCGACGTCGACAAGACACGCGGCCCGATCAAGGCGGGCTACGTCGCGGATCTGATTGCGGTGCCCGGCAATCCCCTGGACGATATCGACGCGCTGAAGAGCGTTCAGTTCGTCATGAAAGACGGACAGGTGTTCAAGAAGGACGGTATCATGACGCCGGCGGCGTTTTTTCACGCCGGCCCGGTCAATGGGTGGCGCATCCGCTGAACGCTGGCGTGTTCGGCGCGATCACCTGAGGATCAAGTGCGCGACGGCGTAGCGCCGTCGTTGTCCGATATCCCGGCACGGCGACCGGGGGAGTGCGTGTATGCTGCGGGTGATCACGTCGACGTCGGCCTCCGCGCGACTCGATTCGGCGCGTGAATTTCTCGTTAACCGCCCCCCCGATGCCGAAGTCGTGATCGTCGGTGCCTCCAGAGGCGCTGCAGACGACCTGGTCCGAGCTGTTGCCGCGCGCGCGGGCGCGACATTCGGACTGACCCGTTTCAGCCTGACAGAGCTGGCCGCGCGAGCAGCGACCGATCGGCTCGCGCGTGGCCGGCGCGCCGCCGGTACTCAAGCGGGCGCCGAGGCAGTCGCCGCTCGAGCGGTTTTCGAGGCGCAGGCGGAAGCCGAGCTCGACTACTTCGCGCCCGTCTCGGCGCTGCCCGGGTTCCCGAAGGCGCTGGCGCGAACCCTCTACGAACTCCGTCTCGCACGGCTTGGACCAGCGTCGCTCGTCAGGGACGACGAAGGACCAAAGACTCAGGACCAAGGCCTCGCCGATCTCTGCCGTCTCCTGTCCCGCTTCGAAAACGCGCTGTCCGCGGCCGCTGTTGACGACCGGGCGGCGCTGTTTGTCTCGGCAGCGGAGGCGTGTCGCGCGGGGGAGATACGATGGGCGCAGCTTCCGCTCCTGTTGCTCGATGTCCCTCTGGATGCTCGGGCAGAGCACGAGTTCGTTGCCGCGCTTGTCTCTCGATCGCCGGAGATTCTGGCGACGGTCCCCGATGGAGACAGCTTCGCGCGAGCCGCGCTCGAGGCGCTCGGAGCGGCCGTCGAGGTGCGCGTCGATTCGGCCGCCGCCGAATCGGATCTTGCGCATTTGCGGCGGTTCGTGTTCGTGCGCGAGCGCCCACCTGAACGTGGCCGCGCCGGTGACGTGAGGCTCTTTTCCGCTCCTGGGGAAGCGCGCGAGGCGGTCGAAATCGTCCGGCGGATCCTGGACGAGGCGCCGCGCGGCGTGCGGTTCGACGAAATGGCAGTGCTTCTCAGGACGCCGCAGCAATACGTCGGGCTGCTCGAGCACGCGTGCGCCCGGGGCGGTGTCTCCGCCTACTTCGATCGTGGAACCGAGCGTCCCGATCCGGCTGGGCGCGCATTTGTCGCGCTGCTGTCGTGCGCGGTCGAAGGCCTTTCCGCGAAGCGGTTCGACGAGTACCTTTCGCTCGGCCAGGTTCCGCAGATTGGCGAGATCGACGCGGCCCCGTCGACGGTGGTACCCGACGATGAGGCTGCTGACGTTGCGGCCGGAGCGGCTGGGGCGCGCGGCGACGAATCAGGCGCAGCAGGTGCCGAGCCTCCGGATTCCGATGACGAAGCGGTGGTCGCGGGGACCCTGCGTTCGCCCTGGAAATGGGAGGAGCTGATCGTCGAGTCGGCGGTGGTCGGTGGGCGGACCCGCGCGGACGGCAAGGCCCGGTGGCGGAGGCGTCTTGCCGGTCTGCAGGCGGACTACGAATACCGCATACAGGCGCTCCAGCGAGAGGAACCCGAGTCGGCACGCATCGCGCGCTACAAACGCGACCTGCGTAATCTGGTCCATTTGCGGTCGTTCGCGCTGCCCATCATCGATCGGCTCGCCGACTGGCCCGATCGCGCGACCTGGGGTGAATGGCTGGTCGAGTTCGATACGCTCGCGCGCCGAGCCCTTCGACGCCCGACGCGGGTACTGCAGACGCTCGCCGACCTCCGGCCGATGGCTGCCGTCGGACCCGTGACGCTCGACGAGGCGCGCGACGCCCTGCACGATCGGCTGGCCACGCTCGACCGTGATCCGCCCGCGCGACGATACGGTTCGGTGTTCATCGGGACGCCGCATCAGGCGAGAGGCCGGACGTTCCGGGTGGTCTTCGTGCCGGGCCTCGCCGAGCGCGTGGTTCCGCAGCGGCCTCGCGAGGATCCGCTGTTGCTCGATGACACACGTCGGGCGGTGGACGCCGCTCTCGTCACGCTGGCCGAGCGCGGCGCGGCGGAGCGATTGCTTCTCAAGATCGCGATCGGCGCGGCGCGCGAGCGGCTCTACCTGTCGTACCCGCGGCTGGACGTCAGCGAAACGCGCGCGCGCGTCCCCTCGTTCTACGCGCTCGATGTCGAGCGGGCGATCACGGGGCAGGTGCCGGACCATCGAGTCCTCGCGTCCGACGCCGCGGACGAAGGCGGGGCCCACCTCGCATGGCCCGCTCCCGCGGATCCGGATCGCGCAATCGACGACCTCGAGCACGACCTTGCCGTGCTGAAGCCGCTGCTCGACGCGCGCGATCCGGCGGTGGTGAAGGGGCACGCGCACTACATGCTCGGCCTCAACGAGGCCTTGCGGCGTTCTGTCATCAGTCGCTGGTCGCGCGGTCGGCCGGCGTGGTCGCCGAGCGACGGCCTTGTGCGTGTGGCGCCGGGCACGCGCGGCGCGCTCGAGGCCAACCGGCTCCACCGGCGCCCGTACTCGCTCTCGGCGCTGCAGCGCTTCGCGAGCTGCCCTTATCAGTTTCTGCTCGCGACAATCTACCGCCTCGAGCCATGGGATGAGCCCGAACCGCTCGTCCGCATGGATCCCCTGACGCGCGGGAGCCTGTTTCACGCCGCGCAGGCGCAGTTCTACCGTGAGATGGAAGCCAAGGGCGCTCTCCCCGTGCTCGCATCCGCTGTCGAGGACGCGGCCCGCACGCTCGATACGGTCCTCGACCGCGTCGCCGCGCAGTACGAGGAGACGCTCGCGCCCGCCATCCCCAGAGTGTGGCGCGACGAGGTGGGTGAGATTCGCCGCGATCTCGGGATCTGGGTCCAGAAGATCGCGGGCACCGCGGGCCCTGACGCCTGGCAGCCGAAGTACTTCGAGTTCAGCTTCGGGCTCGATGACGAGGGGCGGGATCCCCGCAGCTTGCCCGATCCAATCCTCGTGGGCGACCGCTTCATTCTACGTGGTTCGGTGGATCTGATCGAGCAGCGTGACGACCTCGACGTCTGTCGAGTGACGGACCACAAGACGGGCAAGAACCGATCGACAAGCGACCTGATCGTCGGGGGCGGCACCATGCTGCAGCCCGTCCTGTACAGCGCGGCCATCGAGCGCGGTCTCGGCAAGCGCGTGGCTGAAGGCCGGTTGTTCTACGCGACGACTGCCGGGGGGTTCGTCGAACACCGCATCCCCATCAATGACTACACGCGCCAACAGGGGCTCGCCGTTCTGCAGATCATCGATCAGTCGGTCGAAACCGGTTTTCTGGCTCCCGCGCCGGCGGAGCGCGCATGTGCCTGGTGCGATTTCCGGCCGGTCTGCGGCCCGCGCGAGGAAGAGCGAGCCGCGCGCAAGTCGGTTGACCGACTCGCCGACCTGCGGGCGCTGCGGGGGATGCGATGAGCGCGCGCATTCTCGACTTTCCCGCCGGCGATGCCGAAGCCCGGCGCGCGATCGCGGAAGACCTCGACGCCACGCTGATGATCGAGGCCGCAGCCGGTACCGGCAAGACAACTGAGCTCGTGAAAAGGATCCTGCGCGTGCTGGCGGCGGGCCGGGCGGCGATGACGGAGATCGTTGCCGTCACGTTCACGGAGAAGGCCGCCGGTGAGTTGAAGCTCCGGTTGCGAGAAGCGCTCGAGCTCGAGCGAGCGGGGGCGACCGACAGCGAGGTGCAGGCGAGACTCGAGCGCGCGCTCGAAACGCTCGAGGAAGCCCATGTCAACACGATTCACGGGTTCTGCGCCGAGCTGCTGCGCGAGCGTCCCGTAGAGGCGTCCGTCGATCCGATGTTCACGGTTCTGACCGAGCCGCAATCGGACCGGCTGTACGCCCGCGCGTTTCGGACGTGGCTGCAGGAGGCGTTGCAGGACCCGCCGGACGGGGTTCGCCGGGCGCTCCGCCGAACGAGTGCCCCGTCATTTGGCGGCGGTCAGAGCGAGGGGCCGATTGATCGCTTGATGAGCGCGGGGCGGGGGCTCGCCGAGACGCGCGATTTTACGTGCCCGTGGGAGCGAGCGCCCTTCGACCGTGCCACGGCCATTGATCGATTGGTCAACGGCGTCCATGCCCTGGCGGAGGCCACCAGTGCACCGCTGTCGGAACGCGACAACCTGTACGCGGATACCGACGCCGTCCGTCGTCTCAGCCGCCAGATCAGGCTGGAACAGTCCTTCGGCCAGCGCGATCTCGACGGCTGGGAAGCGCGGCTCATCGACTTGGCCCGCGACCGCGGGCTCTCGCGAACCCGAAAAGGCAGCGGCTACAAGTTCAGCAGCCAGGTGTTGCGGAAGGATGTGTTGAGCGCGCGCGACGTGCTCTATGCCGATGTGCTGCAGTTCCGCAAGGACGCGGACGCGGATCTGGCGGCGCGTCTCCAGCAGGAGCTCGCCGGCGCGACCCACCGGTACCAGGAGTTGAAGCGCGCCACGGGCGCGCTCGATTTCACGGATCTTCTCGCCCGTGCGCGGACGCTCATCCAGGCGAATGAAGCCGTCCGGCTCCATCTTCAGCAGAAGTTCAAGCGCCTGTTCGTGGACGAGTTTCAGGACACGGATCCCATTCAAGCCGACATCCTCCTGCTGCTGGCGGGCGACGTGCCGGGGAAGCTCTTCATCGTCGGCGATCCCAAGCAAGCCATCTACCGCTTCCGGGGCACGGACGTCGCTACCTATTGGGACGTCAGCCGGCGGCTCGTCGAACAAGGCGGCCGGGTCTTGAAGCTCACGACGAGCTACCGCAGCGTTCCCGAGATACAGCGATTCGTGAACGCGGCCTTCGCGCCGGAGATGACGGGCAACCGCATCACCCTGCAGGCCGACTACGTGCCGCTCTCGCCGGATCGTCCCGCCCTCGGCCAGCAGCCGGCGGTCGTGGCGCTGCCCGTGCCCCGGCCGTTTGCGGGCGGCGGATCGGGCATGTCTTCCAGGGGCTCCAGAGCCTCCGCGCGCGCGATTGAAGAATCTCTGCCGGATGCCGTCGGCGCGTTCATCGCTTGGTTGATCGATCAAAAGAGCGGCTGGCGCGTCGCCGAACCTCAGCCGGACGGATCGGTTGCGATGGTGCCGGCGCAGCCGAAGCACATCGCCGTACTCTTCCGGCGCTTTGTCAGCTTCGGTCAAGACGTCACTCGCCCATATACCGACGCGATCGAGGCCCGCGGCATTCGCCATCTGCTCGTCGGCGGAAAGTCGTTTCACGCGCGCGAAGAGGTCGAGACGATTCGGGCCGCCCTTGCCGCGATCGAGTGGCCGGACGATGAGCTGTCGGTGTTTGCGGCGCTGAAAGGATCTCTGTTCGCCATCGATGATGAGCTGCTGCTCGAATTTCGCCATCGCCTCGGCGCATTTCACCCGTTCCGCGTGCCGAAAGAGCTGGGGGGCAACAGCGGACAGGAACTGGCGCTCGTGGGGGACCCGGTTGCGCACTTGATGCCGATCGGCGACGCATTGCGGTTGTTGCAGCTGTTGCACCGCGGACGGAACTATCGACCTGTCGCGGACACGATTGGACGGCTGCTGTCGGAGACGCGGGCGCACGTCGGTTTCATCCTGCGGCCCGCCGGCGAACAGGCGCTGGCAAACGTCCTGCACGTCGCTGAATTGGCGCGGCAGTACGAGGCCGGCGGAGGGATCTCGTTCCGCGGTTTCATCGAGGAGCTCGGTTCGGCAGCAGAATCGGAGAGCGCCGAGGCGCCCATCGTCGAAGAAGGCAGCGACGGCGTGCGCCTGATGACGGTCCACAAGGCGAAGGGTCTCGAGTTTCCCGTCGTGGTCCTCGCGGACCTGACGTGCCGGATGAACCGTGCCGACGCGAGCCGGTATCTTGACGCGTCTAGAAGACTGTGCGCGATCAAGCTCGGTGGGTGGGCGCCGCGCGAGCTGCTCGATCATGAGGCTGAAGAAGTCGCGCGCGATCAGGCCGAGGGCGTGCGTCTGGCTTACGTGGCGGCGACACGCGCGCGCGACCTGCTGGTCGTCCCGGCGCTCGGCGACGATGCGTGGGACGGAGGGTGGTTCCAGCCACTGAATCGCGCGCTCTATCCGCCGATCCAGTCCCGCCGGCAGCCCGCCCGGGCGCCCCAATGCCCGGCATTCGCGTCCAAGGACTCGGTTCTCGAGCGGCCCGACAATGAACCGGCCGGGCCCGCGACGGTTTGTCCGGGACGGCATACGTTTGCGGCAGGCTACTCTGTCGTGTGGTGGGATCCGAGAGCCCTTGATCTCGGCAGGAAACCGCCTTTTGGTGTCCGCCGCGAGGATCTCATTGTCAAAGATGTACCGAAGCACGTTCTTGCGAGCGGGCGCAGCCGCTACGACCGTTGGGTACTGGCGCGCGCGGACGCGCGCGACTCAGGCGCGCGTCCGTCGCTTCGCGTGCAGACGGTTCGGGAGGCAATCGATTGCGGATTGCGGATACCTGACTGCGGATTGATCGCGACGCTCGACCTGCGCGAGGCCAGGGATGCGGATCGGAGTGGCGGCGTGGGTTTTGGGTTGCTGGTGCACGAGCTGCTGGCCCGCTCCGCTTTCGACGCGTCCGTTGAGACGCTTGAAGCGGTCGCGCGTGTTCGAGCGCGCCTGCTCGGCCTGACCGACGCCGACGCGCTTGCGGCGGCGGGGGTCGTGATGCGAGCCCTCGGGCACGATCTGTTGCGCCGGGCGCATGCCGCTCATCGCCGCGGCCGCTGCCGGCGCGAGACGCCGGTCACGCTGACCCTTGAGGACGGAAGTCTCGTGGAAGGCATTGTCGATTTGGCGTTCGAGGAGGACGGCACATGGGTCGTCGTCGATTACAAGACGGACCGCGAGAGGCTCGCGCCGGATCCCGAGGGGCAGGCCAGGTATGAGCGACAGGTCACGATGTATGCGGCCGCCATCGCGCGGGCGACGGGCTTGCCGGTGGCGGGGCTGCTCGTGCAGGTGTAGGGCAGGGTGGGTCAGATAGGACCCTCCCTGCCTGGCCTACGTCCGACCGAGAAGCGCGAGGAGCGACAGCGGATCGACGCGCGCGCCGTTCAGACGGACGGCCCAATGCAAATGCGGGCCGGTGACGCGGCCGGTCGCGCCAACCTTGCCCACGACCTGGCCCACTGCAACCCGATCGCCTTCGCGCACTTCGATAAGGGACAGATGCGCGAGCAGCGAGAATAGTCCCAGGCCGTGATCAATCACGACGGTGTTGCCCGAGAAGTACAGATCCTGCGCGATGAGGATGCGCCCGCTATTGGGTGCCTTGACCGGCGTGCCGGCCGGACTCAGGAAGTCGGCGCCGCCGTGCGCGGTACGCGGAAGACCGTTGAAGATGCTGCGCGTCCCGAACGCGCTGTTGGCGACCTCGCCGACGGGCCTAGCGAAAGGCTCCGCCCACAGGCGCGTGGCGGCCGACGACTGCCATGCTTTGGCGAGCAGCTGCTGGTCGCGCTCGATCCGCTCGGTCGCCGAAGGCGGCGGCGTGACGAAGTCGGGGTCGACGGTCAGCCGCCTCGTCGGGAAGCTCTTCGGCAGCACGTGCAGGGTGCGCGTGGCGCGCGCGTGACCGGCGTCGACGGTCACGACGTGAGGGCCGGTTTTGACGTCGAGATCGATGCCGACCAGCGCGCGCCAGCGCCCGCCGGCGATGGGAAACGGCTCGATGGCGTGACCAAAGACGCGAACATGGACGCCTTCGACGTCCGCGGGAGCGTCAACCGTCAAGACGACGAGCTCGCCCGGCTGAATACTGCGTGCCGTGACATCGATCTCGACGGCCGCCGGGCCGGGATTTGCGGAAGGGGAGGCGCCCCGCGCGAGCGGCACCGCGAGAACGATGGCCCCCGCGAGACCGAGAGCGTACGCGCTCACGTTGCCGGGTCGAGACCGGTGCTGGCGCTCTCGGCGTATCACTAGCGAACGTAGCCGCGTCGGGCGCGGACCCTGTACTCGCCGGCGCGGACCCGGATGCTGTGATAGTGGCCGTCGGCCTTATGGCTCGACGAGTATCCGAGGACGTACTGGCTGTTCAATTCTTCGGCGATTCGGGCCGTTGCATCCGAGAGATCGTCCGACGTGCGCACGATTTCGGTCCGCCCGCCAGTGTCCGCCGTCACCTCGCGCAGCGTCTCCACGCTGGCGTCCGCATTGATCGCCTGGCGCTCGGCCGGGTCGATGGCGATCGCGTAGACGAACGCGTCGCTTCGGAGGAGCGCCGACCGCAGTTCGCGCATGGACGCGCTGCTCGCCGTGTCGGCCCCGTCCGAGATCACCAGGATCGCGGCGCGCTCACGCGTCCGGATCGCGATGAGCGGCAGCGATTCGAGGATCGCATCGAAGATCGCGGTGCCGCCCGACGGCTGCACCGCCGCAAGCGCGTGCTGCACCTCGTCCTGCGCCCGCGTCCATCCGGTCAGCGGTTTCGGCCGATGGTTGAAAACAAAAACGAAGAACTGATCGGTCGGGGCGAGCAGGTCGAAGAGAAAGCGGTCCACCGCGGCGCGGGCGTCCTTGATGCGTTTGCCAAACATGCTGTCGCTGGCGTCGAGGAGCAGGCCGAGGCCCACCGGCACGCGCTCGCTCGTGAATTGCGTGACGACCTGATGCTCACCGTCTTCGAAGACTTGGAACGCTTCGCGCGGAAGCCCGGTGATCAGATGTCCTTCGGCGTCCGTGACGGTCGCGGTGATGCTGATGAGCTCGACGCCTGACTTGAACGGCCGGTTGTCGCGAAGCGGCTGCTCCTGATCCCGGTTGACCGCTCGGACCCGAGAGGAGGCGGCGGTGATGGCGACAAGGGCAGCGAGCGTCAGGCAGCGCGCGCGCACCATCACATCCTAACGCAACCTTCATTCCCGCAGTGCGGGGCCGAGCCGAGCCTTGACAATCGAGGGACACGCGGCGCTAAATAAGCCAAATGACCGCGCGTGTTGATGGCCGCGCTCGGTCGACGAGGTTGGCTCGCTGACAGTTTCAGGAGCCTGAATCCGTTACGAGCCGACTGGGCCCGGCAGGCGCAATGCCTGCGGGCCTTTTCGCTTTCTGGCGTTCTTTCTGGAGTCTGCGATGAAAAACCGTGTGTTGTGGATCCTCGGAGCGGCTGCGCTGGTCGGCGTGTTCACATCGGCACCCTCCGCGTCATCGCCACCAGGACCGCGCGACGCAAGTGGGACCGCTCGTGCCCAGTCCGCCCGATCGCCTGCCGGCCTGTGGGACGCGACGGTCGTGGTCCCGACAGGACCGTCCGGTGCTCCACCTGTTGATGTCGAGATCCCGTTTCGCTTCGAGATCGCATGCGCCGGTCAGAGCTCGGCGTGCCCTGCTCCCCGCGGATCCTTCTTCAACGGCGACGACAAGGTGACGTCGACGAGCGGGCGATTCGAGAATGGGTCGCTGACGCTCAGCTTCGACGAATACGGCACGACGCTCGAGGCCTCGCTCGCTGGCGGCGAGCTCAAAGGACGCTACGCGCGTGGCACTCGCGGCGCTCCGTACCCATTTCACGCCAAGCGGTTCGTGGCCGTGGAAGTCGGCGACAAAGCCATCCCGCCGATCGCGGGCCTCTGGAACCTTCAGGTCAAGAGCGCAAAGGGCGAGTCCGCCTGGAAGCTGATCGTCCGACAGTCCGGCGCGGAGGCGTCCGCCGTCATTCTGCGAATCGACGGTGACACCGGAACACTGACCGGCGGGTACCGCGACGGCACCTTCGTTCTCAGTCACTTCTCCGGCGCGCGCCCCCTCCGGCTCGAGCTCACGCCCAAGGCCGACGGAAGCCTGTCGGTCGTTCAGAACCGCGAGGCTCCTCTCACGGCGATACGCGCCGATCAGGCGCTCGCCAGGGGGCTGCCGCAGCCAAGCGACCCATCACGCTTTACGAGCGTCAAAGACCCGACTGAGCCGCTGCGCTTCAACTTCCCCGATCTCGAGGGTCACATGGTTGCCAACACTGACCCGCGCTTTCAAGGGAAGGTCGTCATCGTCAGTATCGGCGGCAGTTGGTGTCCAAACTGCCACGACGAGACACCGTTCCTGGTCGATTTGTACAAGAAGTACAAAGCGCGCGGGCTCGAGATCGTCAGCCTGTCGTTCGAGGAGGAGGCACAGCTGAAGAACCCCGTCCGCCTGCGGGCCTTCAACAAGCGATATGGCGTGGAGTATACCGTCCTGCTCCCGGGCGAGCCGAAGGAGCTCAACGACAAGCTGCCGCAGGCCGTCAATCTCAATTCGTTCCCCACGACATTCTTTCTCGGAAGGGACGGACGGGTGCGCAGCGCACACGCGGGCTTCCCGGGCAAGGCGAGCGGGACGTTTCACACGCAGGCGAAGGAGGAGACCACCGCGCTCGTCGAGAAGCTGCTCGCGGAGCATCGCGCCACCAATCACGAGTAGCGACGGGCGTGGTCGCGCATCTCTTCCACACCTGCCTGGTCAACGAGATCGATCCGGACGTTGGGATGGCCGTGGTCCGCGTGCTCGAGCACCTGGGCGTCGACGTGATTGTCCCTCCGGATCAGACCTGCTGCGGTCAGCCGGCGTATAACGCCGGTTTTCACGAGGAGGCGCGCAAGGTGGCGAGCCACGCGCTTCGCGTCCTGGACGGGCCGGGAGAACCGATTGTGATCCCTTCGGGCTCGTGCACCGATATGCTCGTGCACCAGTACCCGATCCTGTTCCAAGACGATGCCGTGATGCTGGATCAGGCGGAGCGCGTCGCGGCGCGCTGCCGCGAATTCAGCCAATACGTTGCGGAAATCGCGCCGGGCGGCGTCGGAGGCCAGCTGACTGCCTCTGTTGCTTTTCACCCGTCATGTCACCTGTTGCGTGGACTTGGCGTCCGCGACCAGCCGCTGGCGGCGCTCAACGGCATTGCGGGCGTTCAGCAGGCCAACGTTCGCGAGCAGGAGGAGTGCTGCGGCTTCGGCGGCCTGTTTTCAATCAAGGATCCCGAGATCTCGACCGGCATGCTCGAGCGCAAGCTGACCAGCCTCGAACGGTCGGGCGCCGATCGGGTCGTCAGTTGCGATCTTGGGTGTCTCCTGCACATCGGCGGCGGTCTCCACCGTCGAGGCTCGCCGTTGCGCGTGCAGCACCTGGCGCAGCTGCTCGATGATTCCATTCGGGCCGTCCACTCCGGTGGTTCGGCCCCTCGGTCCCCTGCCCCGCCCGGTCAGCGGACGACAGGCGAAGAGACAGGCCGGCGCAACCGCTAAATATTACATTCATTGACATTTAGCGACGACAAAGTACCTAAGTTCGAACACCAGTCGGCCTATACTTTCTAGTGCCGGACTTTCTGTGGCGTCTGGCTGGGGGAAGCATGAGGAAGTTCGTGTATGCGGTTGTTGGGACGGCGCTTCTCGGCGCGGGTGTCACCGCCCAACAGGCTGCGACATCGCGTGCCGCACAGGCGCATCCACTGGCCGCGGCCACCACACCGCCGGCCAGAATGGCAGCAGCCCACACGGGGTCCAAGCCAACGTCCGCCACTCCAGCCGGGGCCCAACTCGACGTCACTGCCGAGGATCAGCTAGTCAAGCAGTATTGTGTGACGTGCCACAGTGAAAAGGGGAGAGCCGGCCAACTCTCGCTTGCTGCATTCGACGCGGCACACATCGACAAAACGCCGGATATCGCCGAAAAGATGATCCGCAAGCTGCGCGCGGGCATGATGCCGCCGCCCGGCGCGCGGCGTCCGGAGCCCGCCACGGTGGCGGCATTCGTCAACTCGCTCGAAACGAAGATCGACCTGGCGGCGGCCGCTAATCCCAATCCGGGATGGCGCCCGTTCCAGCGGCTCAATCGGGTCGAGTACGCGCGCGCCGTGCACGATCTCCTGGAGCTCGACGTCGACGTCAACTCGTTTCTCCCGCCGGATACTGTCAGCAGCGGTTTCGACAATGTTGCCGATGTGCAGAATTTCTCTCCGACGCTGATGGAGGGCTACCTGCGCGCGGCCAGTCAGATCAGCCGTCTGGCAGTTGGCGACCGCGCGGCGAGCGCGACCTCGGTGACCTACAAGATTGGCCGCACGGCGTCTCAGATGCGCCACGTCGACGGCACGCCGATGGGCACGCGCGGCGGCGTATCGGTCACACATGTGTTTCCTGCCGACGGCGACTACGTCATCAAGGTCTCGATGCACAACGAACCGCTCGGCGGCATTTTCGGCCGCTACTCGATGCTCACGATGGACATCAAGGAGCAGGTCGATGTGTCGGTGAACAACGAGCGCGTGGCGCTCCTCGACGTGAGCCCCTCGATGAGCGAGACCGACTTCGGCCAGAACGGCGGCGCCAACGGGCTCGAGCTGAAGACGCCGCCGATTCATATCAAAGCAGGCCCGCAGCGGGTATCGGTTGCGTTCATTCAGCGGCTGGACGGCCCTGTCGACGATCTCATCGCGCCGCTCGAAAACACGCTGGCGGACACCAATATCAGCTACGGCGTGACGGCGTTGCCGCATATGCGTGACATGTCCGTCATCGGTCCGTCGATTGTCACCGGCGTGTCGGAAACGCCAAGCCGTAAGCGCATCTTCACCTGCCGCCCCCTGAACGCCAGTGAGGAAGAGACGTGCTCGGCCCAGATCATCAAGAAACTGACCGCCCAGGCGTATCGCGGGACGGCCTCGCCGGACGATATTCAGGATGCGCTCGAGTTCTACGCGCGCGGCCGGAAGACCGGCGATTTCGAGAACGGCATCCGTCTCGCGCTGCAGTCGATCCTGGTCAGCCCGAGGTTCCTGTTCCGCCTCGAGCAGGCGCCTGCCGCCCAGTTGAAGACGGCGTCCGCGCCATACCGAATCGGCGATCAGGAGCTGGCGTCGAGGCTGTCGTTCTTCCTCTGGGGAGCCGGTCCGGATGCCGAGCTGATGAAGGCGGCGTCGAGCGGCGCGCTGCGCACGTCGGCCGGCGTCGACAAGCAGGTGCGCCGCATGCTGGCCGATCAGCGGTCGGAGGCGCTCTCCACACGATTCGCCGGCCAGTGGCTGAGGTTGCAGGATCTGGAGAAGATGATTCCGGACTATCTCCTCTTCCCGCAGTACGACGACACGCTCGCACAAGCCATGAGTCGCGAAACGGAGCTCTTCTTCGACAGCATCGTGCGCGAGGATCGCAACGTGCTGGATCTCCTGACGGCCGATTATTCGTTTGTCAACGAGCGGCTGGCGAAGCACTACGGGATTTCCAACGTCACCGGCAATCAATTCCGCCGCGTGCAGATGCCGGCGTACCGTCACGGACTCCTGGGGCAGGGCAGCATTCTGGTGTCGACATCGGTGGCGGATCGGACATCCCCCGTCCTGCGAGGCAAGTGGGTCATGGATGTGCTGCTGGGGACGCCGCCGCCTCCGCCGCCGCCAAACGTGCCGGCGCTCGACGATTCGGTGAAGGCCAACGAAGGCGGCGTCACGCTTTCAACGCGGCAGCGCATGGAGCAGCACCGCAAGAACCCGACATGCAATGCCTGCCACCGGTTCATCGATCCGCTCGGGCTGTCGCTCGAGAACTTCGACGCAACCGGCGTGTGGCGGATCAAGGACAACGAAGTCCCCGTCGATGTCGTCGGCGATCTGTACGACGGGACGAAGATCGACGGTCCCGACGGGTTGCGCGATGCGTTGCTCAGACACCAGGACATGGTGTTGCGGAGCTTCGCGGAAAACCTGCTCACCTACGCGATCGGCCGGCGGGTCGAGTACGCGGATATGCCGACCGTGCGCGCCATCGTGCGCGATGCAGCGAAGAGCAACAACAAGATGTCGGCGTTCATTCTCGGCGTCGTGAACAGCCAGGCGTTCAGAATGGCGAAAGTCGAAGCGCCGGCCAAGACTGTGACGACAGACGCAAGTTCGCGATGATGGCACGCGCGCTTGCGACGATGGCACACAACCAGCACTGGGAGAGACCGATGTTCCTGACGCAGAAACACCTGTCACGCCGCACCGTCCTCAAGGGTATGGGCGTGACGATGGCGTTGCCGTTCCTGGAGGCGATGGTTCCGGCGCGGAGCGTTTTCGGCGCGCCGACCGGGAGGAAAGCGATCCGGTTTGTGGCCGTCGAGATGGTTCACGGCGCCGCCGGCAGCTCGCAAATCGGCATCAAGAAGAACCTGTGGGCGCCCGCGGCGGTCGGAAACGAGTTCGATCTGTCGGCAACCAGCTTGAAGTCGCTCGAGCCTTTCCGCGAACACCTCACCATCGTCAGCAACTGCGACGTGCGGAATGCGGAAGCCTTCACGGCGCCCGAAATCGGCGGAGATCACTTCCGATCGAGCGCGGTCTTCCTGACGCAGATGCACCCGAAGCAGACGCAGGGCTCGGATGTCTACGTCGGAACCTCCCTTGATCAGTATTACGCGCAGCGATTCGGGCAGGATACGCCGATCCCGTCGATGCAACTCTGCATCGAGAACGTGGATCAGGCCGGCGGCTGCTCGTACGGCTATTCCTGCACGTACACCGATTCGATCAGCTGGGCGAGCCCGAAGACGCCGTTGCCCATGGTGCGCGATCCACGAGTGGTGTTCGATCAGCTCTTCGGTGTCGGCGCGACGCCCGGCGAGCGGCGCGAGCGGCGTGCCGAGGATCGAAGCATTCTCGACTGGCTGTCTGGATCGGTCGCGCGCCTCGAGAAGGAGCTGGGGAGCGCCGCCCGCTCCCGCATGTACGACTATCTGGAGAACGTGCGCGAAATCGAGCGGCGCATCCAGCGGATCGAGGCCGCCAACCGCAGCGGCGAGCCGCGCGAGCTGCCAGGCGCGCCGATTGGCGTTCCCGATTCGTTCTCGGAGCACGTCAAGCTGATGTTCGACCTGCAGGCGCTCGCATTCGCGTCGGACATTACGCGCGTGTTCGCGTTCAAGCTGGGGCGTGACGCCTCGAACCGCACCTATCCCGAGAGCGGCTTCAAGGGCGCGTTCCATTCGACGTCCCATCACGGCGAGCGGGAAGAGCGAATCATCGACTTCGCGAAGATCAACACGTATCACGTCAGCATGATTCCGTACTTCCTGGAGAAGCTGAAGAACACGCGCGATGGCGACGGCAACCTCCTGGACAGCACGCTGCTCATTTACGGCTCGCCGATGGGCGACTCGAATCTGCACAATCACAAGCGGGTGCCGCTGTTCCTCGCGGGACACGCCGGCGGCGCGCTCAAGGGCGGGTTGCACCTGCGGGCTCCGGACGGCACTCCGGTCGCCAATGTGATGTTGTCGGTGCTGCACAAGTTGGGTCTCGACGACATGTCGACGTTCGGCGACAGCACGGGCGAGTTCGATCTCAACGGCGCCGCGCCCAGTCAGACGTTGGCCTAGCGTCGTGAAATCCTTGTTGGAGATGCTGACGATGCGCAGGACGTTGCTCTACACACTGGCAATCACAGGCGTGTCCTTGTCGGCTCTGCTGCACGGCGCGGCTGTCGCGCCGATTGCGGATGCCGCCCAGTTGGGCGACCGGGATGGCGTGAGGTCGCTCCTCAAGCAGGCGGCCGACGTGAACGCCGCACAAGGCGACGGCATGACGGCGCTCCATTGGGCGGCGATAAAGAACGACGTCGACCTGGCGCGGACGCTGCTCTACGCCGGGGCCAACGTCCGGGCGATGACGCGGATCGGGAGCTACACGCCGCTCGTGCTCGCGGCGCGGAATGGGTCCGCCGCAGTGATGGAGCCGCTCATTGCAGCCGGCGCGGATGCCAATACAAAAACCGCGAACGGAACGACGGTCCTGATGCTCGCAGCCGCGTCGGGCAATGTCGACGCGGTCACGCTGCTGCTCGACAAAGGCGCAGACATCAACACCACGGAGCCGGTTCAGAACCTGAACGCGGCGATGTTCGCTGCCGCCTCGAATCGAGCGCCGGTCGTCGCGCTGCTGGCGAAGCGTGGCGCCGACCTCACCGCGACGAGCAAGGTCATCGACCTGTTCTCCCTCGACAGGCAGAAGATGGGCGACGTCCTGTTCGGCAACCCGCAGCCGCCGCCTCCTGCAGGGGGGCGCGCCGGCAATGAGCCGCCGCAGGCTCAGCAGGGGCGCAACTTCCCTGGTGGCCGTGGCCTGCAGGGGAAAGCGGGAATCGAGCGGCAGTTCCAGTTGAACGAGCTCGTCTACGCACACGGCGGAATGACGCCGCTGCTCCTCGCGGCTCGGCAAGGCTACGCTGAGACCGTCGGTGCGCTCCTCGACGCGGGTGTGGACGTCAACCAGGTCAGTGCCGGCGACAAGAGCAGCGCGTTGCTCGTCGCGACGATCAACGGCCAATTCGATCTGGCCAAAGCGCTCCTCGACCGCGGCGCAGATCCCAATCTCGCGGCGGAAAACGGCGCGGCGCCGCTTTACGCCGCGCTCAATTGCGAGTGGGCGCCGAAGTCACTTTATCCGCAGCCGCGCGCGTATCTCAATCAGACGGTGTCTTACCTGGATCTGATGGGAGCGCTGCTCGACCAGGGCGCGAACCCGGATGCGCGTCTTCGCAAGAAGGTCTGGTACTCAGGCTACAGCTTCGACCTGTCGGGCGTCGACGAAATCGGCGCGACCCCGTTCTGGCGGGCGGCGTACGCGAGCGACGTGGCCGCCATGAAACTGCTCGTCGAGCGCGGCGCCGATCCGAATATCCCGTCGATGAAGGGCGCCGGGCGTC
>Ga0182035_10000439_pt1 | contig 19072 bp, 18 predicted proteins | sample flu12Cox44000170_FD_125969 | JGI IMG/M metagenome (GOLD analysis project Ga0182035, IMG submission 125969) | Lab enrichment of tropical soil microbial communities from Luquillo Experimental Forest, Puerto Rico - flux4day.12C.oxic.44.000.170 | ecosystem: Environmental > Terrestrial > Soil >...
ATCGTGTCTGCCCACACCGTCAGGTAGTCGCTGATGGTGAACGACTCGGCGTGCCGAACCACCATGCCGATGATCGGACCGCCGTTCGGAACCCAGGAATGCACGAGGGTGCGAATGCCTGGCTGCGCGAGGAAGATTTGATTCCCCGGTCCGCCGATCGGCACGTGGGCACGGTTCGGCAGGCGGCGCTCGTGCGTCCCCCACCCGAGCTCGGCGGGCGCCGTCCCTTCCTCATAAAAGCCTTCGATCGACCACGTGTTGACGAATTCATCCACCTCCTTGGGCCGCGACGACACCTGCGTATCACGCTCCGAGATGTGAATCACCTTGGTGCCCGTCGCCTGGCTGAGTCGAGCAAACGCGCCCTCGCCCTGCCCCTCGGCATCTGCGATGAGCCTTTCGAAAGCTGCGCGGTCGTCGCCGGTCGCCGAAGGAAGGCCTCGCTCGAGCATCAGCGTGGCAATATCGACGAGTGCCCGCTTGGTGAAGTGGCTGACGAGGCCTGGATTCGCACCATGATCGATGATGGCGGTCGGAGGCGATGCGGTGCGCGAAAGAAGCCGGCTTTTGAGCAGGCGGACCCGCATCTGCCGGGAATAGAGGCTGCGCTCGTACGGCGACTTGTTCTCGATATCGCCGTAGGGGTCCCATTCCTCGAGGGACGTGTTGAGGTAGCGGACGTCGTGCTCGCCACACCACGCCAACATGTCCAACGTCTCGACGTTCCAAGAGAGATCGACGATGATGTCGCCCGGACCTACCAGCTCGCCCAGCAGCCCCGAATAATTCTCCGGCGTCAATCGGGCCTGCCTGAACACCACGCCCGCACGCAGGGAGTCTTCGATTCTCGGCCGCACATCCTCGAAATCCAGCACGGTGATGCGATTGGCCGGCATGTCGACATGGTGTCGCACGAGAGGGAGAGTGCACTGGCCAACCGATCCACAACCGAGCATGAGGAGGCGGCCGCCAAAAGGGGGGCGTTTCTCAACCGGATTCATGGGTGTTACTGTTTCACACTCTTGAGGGCCGTGAACAGTCGTCAGTGTCCTCGCGTGGTGCGTTCGTTCGAAACCGCGCAGCACGAGGCCGCCCCCCAGAACTCTTTACAGGCGACGGACCTTCGATGGTATGCTTAATACTTTGCACAGGTGCCGATCATGTACGCAATCATCCAGACTGGCGGCCATCAGCTCAAGGTGAGCCCCGGAGATGTGGCGAGGGTAGCGGGCACGGTCGCTGAACCGGGCGCGACGGTTACGCTCGAACAGGTGCTGCTCGTCGAAACGGAGGGCGGCGAGGTCATCGCGGGCGCGCCGTACGTGGCGAACGCCAGAATCGTCGGAGTCGTCGAGGGGGAGGCCCGCGGGCCGAAAATTCGCGTGTTCAAGAAAAAGCGCCGCAAGGGTCAGCGGAAGACCAAGGGCCACCGGGCCGTCTACACGCGCGTCCGGGTCACGGACATCGTGGTCTAGGACGTGATTCCGGGTTGAGATCCGGGGTTTTGAGTCGGGATTCGTCGAAGACACAGGATCTAAGCAATGGCTCATAAGAAAGGGCAAGGCAGTTCCCGCAACGGGCGCGATTCCAATTCGCAGCGCCTCGGCGTCAAAGCGCACGACGGCAACGTCGTGACTGGCGGCACGATCATCGTCCGCCAGCGCGGCCGGCGATTCCGCCCCGGTCTCAACGCGGGCATCGGCAAAGACGACACGATCTTCGCGAAGATCCAGGGGCGCGTCCACTTCGAAGACCACGGCGCGAAGGGTCGAGTCATCAGCATCCTTCCGGTCGAGTAGCGAGCACCCTCACCGATCTGATGGTCGGGGAATCTGGTGATCGAGTAACCTGATTGGGTCCAGATTTTCCCGGTTCTGATGTTCGTTGACGAAGTCGACATCCACGTCGAAGCCGGCCACGGGGGCCGCGGCTGCCTGGCGTTCCGCCGCGAAGTGGGCGTCCCGCGCGGCGGACCGAGCGGCGGCGATGGGGGCCACGGCGGATCGGTCTACGTCGTCGCGAGCCCGCACACGAACACGCTGATCAGCTACCGCTTCCACCCCGAATTCACCGCCGACCGCGGACGCCACGGCGAAGGGTCGAACCGCACGGGTCAGTCAGGCGAAGACCTGGAGCTTGCGGTGCCGATCGGCACGCTGGTGTATGAAAAAACGGGCGACGCGAAAGAACCGATGAGACTGCTGGCCGACCTCGCACAGGCGGATCAGCGCGTGCTGGTCGCAAAGGGGGGGCGCGGAGGCTTGGGCAACGCGCGGTTCGCGTCGTCGACCAACCGCGCGCCACGCAAGGTGCAACCGGGCGAGCCGGGCGAGGTCAAAGATCTGCGGCTTGAGCTGAAGCTGCTGGCAGATGTCGGGCTCGTGGGCTTCCCGAACGCCGGCAAGTCGACGCTCATCGCGCGCATCTCCGCTGCGCGGCCGAAGGTTGCCGACTACCCGTTCACCACGCTGACGCCTCATCTCGGCGTGGTCGGCCTGAGCGATAATCGCAGCTTCATCGTGGCCGACGTGCCGGGACTGATCGAAGGCGCCCACCGCGGGCATGGGCTCGGACACCAGTTCCTGCGTCATCTCGAGCGCACGAAGGTGCTCGTGCACGTGGTCGACGTGTCTGGGGCCAGCGGTCGCGATCCCGTCGAGGATCTCGACACCGTGCGCCGGGAGCTCGAGCTGTTTCAGCCCGAACTGGCGGCCAAGCCGCAACTGGTTGCGGCGAACAAGATCGATGCGTCAGGGCCCGACGCAGAGCCGAGCATCCGGGCCCTGGAGCGGCGCGCGAGACTGTTGCAGCTGCCCTTCTTCAGGATCTCCGGCGCTACGGGCATCGGCGTCCCCGAGCTCCTGGAAGCCATGTGGCGCCAGCTCGCCGCCGCGCGGCAGTCGGCGGCCTGACGATCCGCGTGGTGCCAGACTCTCGACGCGTCGGCATCTTCGGCGGGACATTCGATCCGATTCACTGCGGCCATCTCGACATCGGCGACGCGGCCGTCCGTGCGCTCGGCCTGCAGCGGCTGTACATCATGACGGCGCATGTGCCTCCGCATCGGCCGCAGCCGTGCGCGTCCGCGTTCCACCGATTTGCGATGGTGTCGATCGCGGTCGGCGGGCGCGACGGTTGGCGCGCCTCGGACCTCGAGCTGCGAACGGCGGCACCGTCTTACACGTCGGCGACGTTGAAGACGTTTCATGCCCGGGGGTACCGGCCTCACGATCTGTTCTTCGTTTTGGGCGCCGATGCCTTCGCAGACGTCGAGACCTGGCGCGACTACCCCGCGATTCTGCGCGATGCACACTTCGCCGTCGTATCGCGACCGGCATTTCCGGTGGACATGCTGCCGGGACGCCTGCCTTCGTTGACCGGCCGCATGGTGAAACCGCAGAGCGCGGCGCCGCCGAGGGTGATTCCCGTGGCGGCGCACTCGATGGATCCCTCCATCATCCTGATCGACGCAGAGACGATGGACGTGTCATCGACCGGGATTCGGGAACGCTGCAAGGCCGGCGTCTCGATCGCGGGCCTCGTCCCGGCAGGGGTTCAGCAACATATCGCGCAGCATGGCCTCTACACGTGCGCCCCGACCGCGCGTGGCGGGCCCGGCCGACGAGCGTCCGACGCGAGTGAAGCATCCGAAACAGGCAGATTGCATGGCCAAGACTGACAAACGCGGTAAAGCCACTCACCTCCCCGACCAAATCGATCGCGCGGTGCGCGCCGCCGAAGACAAGAAAGTCGCCGATCTGATCGTGCTTGATTTGCGCAAGGCTTCTGGTTTTACGGACTACTTCGTGATTGGATCGGGCGCCAACGCGCGCCAGGTGCGCGCGATCGCCGACGCGGTCGTCGACGCGTTGAGCGGTGACGGGGTGAAGCCGGCGCACATCGAAGGGTACGACCGCGCGGAGTGGATCCTGCTCGACTACTTCGATTTCATCGTGCACGTTTTCGCGCCCGAGACGCGGATGTTCTACGGGTTGGAGCGTCTGTGGGGAAGCGCGGAGCGGATCGAGGTGTCGCCGGCCGGCTGATGCGTCCCTGGCCCTGACATCCCCGGTTCCTTGGTTCGTCCTACGCGTCGCGAACGATCACCGTCGAGGCCGCGGCGAAGACGTCCGTGGCGACGACGTCCTTGGACCGCTCGCCGTCGAGCACAACCCAGCGATCGGCGGCAGCCTGGCGATGGTAGCTCTGGCGGACGCGTTGCTGCATCGCGAGGTCGCGTTCGTAGCGATCGCGATCGACTGACTTGCGCTTGACCGCTGTTTCAGGGGTGATGTCGAGCAGAATTGTGAGCGCGGGCGGCGGCAAGAACCTCTGGATGTCTGCGAGCCACGCCGCGTCGAGGCCGAGCGCCTCCCCGTACGCGATGCTCGAAGCGGCGTAGCGATCGCACACCAGAACGAGGCCGCCGTCAAGCCATCGCTGCAGGTCGGGCTTGCGCTCGTAGCGATTGGCGATATACAGCAGCTGCATCACATCGGCGCCGTACTCGCGCTCACCCTGCAAGGCGCGGGCAATCTCCTCGCCAATTGACGTCCCGTAGTCGGGAAACGAGACGAGCCTCGATTTGTGGCCGCCCTCCTTCAACCGATCGCGCAGACGTTCCGCCTGCGTCTGCTTACCGCTCTGATCGAGGCCCTCGAACGCGATGATGTACCCCATCACGGCTCCAGGGCCAACATGTCGGACACAGTCTGGCGGCGGCGAATGACGCGCCACGTGCCGCGATCGACCAGCACTTCGGCGGGCGTCGGCCGCCGGTTGTAGTTCGATGCCATCGCGGCCCCGTACGCTCCGGTGTCGCGGATGGTGACCAGGTCGCCGACCTCGAGCGGTGGCAACTCGCGGTTGCGGCCAAGGACGTCGCTGCTCTCGCACACCGGACCGACGATCTCGTACTCGCGCGCCGCGCCTGGACGCGGGCGCACGGGCTCGATGGCATGGTACGCGCCGTACAATGCGGGGCGCATCAGCTCCGTCATACCGGCGTCCAGGGTCACGAAATCGCTCTCGGCAGTCCGCGGTTTCACGTCGACGACCCGCGCGATGAGCACGCCGGCCGGCGCCATGAGCGATCGGCCGGGCTCGAGTACGATAGGCAGCGACGTTCCGCGGACTTCGGCGACCAGCGTTTGCACATATTCGGCTTGGCTGGGCACCGGCCCGCCGTCGTACGACACGCCGAGCCCGCCGCCGAGGTCGACGTACTCGAGGGGCGCGCCGCACTCGCGCCACTCCCGGCTGAGCGCGGCCGCCACACGCGCCGCGCGCCTCAGCGGGTCGAGGCTCGTGATCTGCGATCCAACATGCACGTGAACGGCCACAAGCCTCAGTGCGGGGCGGCCGCTTATCGACGCGACGAGCGCGCGCGCTTCGTCGATCGGGACCCCGAACTTATTGATCTTGAGACCCGTGGAGATGTGCGGATGGCTTTTTGCATCAATGTCAGGGTTGACCCGGACGGCGACGCGCGCCGTCCGACCGAGGCGCCCGGCAATTGCGTCGACGCGCGACAGCTCGCCGCCAGATTCGACGTTGATGGCCTTGACGTTCAGGCCGACAGCGCATTCGAGCTCTGCGGGCGACTTGCCGACACCGGTGAACACGATGTCGCGCGGCTCGAAGCCTGCCGCACGAGCAACTTCAACCTCCCACACAGAGTTCGCGTCAGCCGCGCTCCCCAGCTCCCGGAGCAGGCGCGCGATGGCGAGCGTGGAGTTCGCCTTCAGCGCATAGTGAATCGCGTGGGGGTACCCGGCGAACGCGTCATCGATCGCGCGATAGCGCTCGCGGACGAGCGACGCGCTGTAGACGTAAAGCGGCGTGCCTTCGGCGCCGGCGATAGTTGCGAGCGGCACGCCGTCGCAAACGAGGTCGTGAGCCGGAAGTGTGTCGGAAGGCAGCCGGAAGAAGCCGGATGTCTGAGGCAACGTGATAGGCTATTCTACTCAATCCTTCATGCCGCCGGAGCCGCCCGACGTCATCGAGTCGCTCATCCAACGCTGCTTGAAAGGCGATCAGCTCGCTTGGGAGCAGATCGTCAGGCAGTACTGGCGCAAGGTGTTCAATGTCGCATACAAGTTTGTCGGCAAGCACGACGAGGCAGAAGATCTGACGCAGGATATCTTTCTGAAGATCTTCAAGTCGCTCGACACCTTCGACCGGCGCGCGAACTTTCAGACGTGGTTGATCAGCATCAGCCGCAACTTGTGCATCGACCACTATCGCAGCGTCCGCAAGGAGCGGGAGACAATCGATCGCGACGTCGACGCCGGCGAGCTCATGCCGGCTGCATCAGAGGCCGGAGCGGTCGCTGCGTTGGAGCAACGCGATCGCGTCGAGCTGCTCAAGCAGGCGCTCTCCGCACTGCCCGATACGCTCCGTACCGCGGTGCTGATGCGGGATATCCAGGAGTTGTCGTATCAGGAGATCGCCGATCGGCTGCGGCTGCCTGAAGGGACCGTCAAGTCGCGCATCAATCGCGGGCGGACGGAGCTGGCCCGGCAGATTCGCAAGCTCCGCGGGGACGAGTACAGTCCGAGCGGCGCAGTCACCAAACGCACGGGAGCTTACTGATGAATGTCACAACGGAACAGCGCGGCGGTATCTCGATCGTCCGTGTGGGCGAGACGCGATTGATGTACCCCATCCTGGGCGATTTCTCGACCGCGGTCAGCGGGCTGGTCGCGGTCGGCAGGCGCGAGATCCTGATCGACATGACGCCGGTCACCTATGTCGACAGCGCGACCATTGGGTGTCTGATGGATCTGTATCGCCAAGTGCACACCGCGGGAGGGCACCTGAAGCTGTCGGGGGTCCAGAAGCGCGTCGAAACGATGCTGACCATGACGGGCGCGCAGAACTTCATCGAGATTCACGCCGACGAGCCGAGCGCCGTCAAAAGCTTCGGGGCTTGACATGCGCACCATCAAAACGACCAGCGGCGCTCCGATTGCCCTCGACGGCGACCTCCTTGCCGTCATGGAGGCGCTCTACAAGGAAGTCACGGCCAAGCGCGAGCTCGAACGGTCGTTCGATGACATGATGAAGGAGATTCACCATCTCATCGAACAGATGGATGACCGGGAGCGTCGGACGTATCTCACCGAAAGCCTGTTTCTCAACACGGTCAGGTACGAGAACGACAAGCTCGAGGCTTACATTAAGAGGCTGACGAAGAAGTAGCGGCCGCTCGGACACGCAAAGCAGGGCCAACATGGCGACATCTGATACCAGCGTCACGAGTCTTTTTCTCGAATTCTCGCGCGCGAAACTGATGGACCAATACTGGCCGCGGCTGCGCACCTCGGTCGGGTCACTCACCGACGAGCAGGTCTGGTGGCGGCCCAACGAAGCCAGCAACAGCGTCGGCAACTTGATCCTTCACCTGAACGGCAACGTGCGTCAGTGGCTCGTGGCCGCCTTCGATCGGTTGGAAGACACTCGAAACCGGCCCGCCGAGTTTGCCGAGCGGCAGGTCCGTCCAGTTGCTGCGCTTCTGGAGGAGCTGGGCGCGACGATACGGCGCGCCTCGGATGTTCTGTCTCGACTGACAGAAGCTGACCTGCGCGCCACTTTTCACATCCAGGGCTATACGGTGACCGGGCTCCACGCTGTGTACCAGGTCGTGGAGCATTTCGGCCTGCACTACGGGCAGATCCTCTACATCACCAAGCTGATCCGGGCCGAAGACCTCGGGTTCTACCGCGAGCTGAAAAAGAGGGGCCGCGCGCGTTAAGCAACCGGTCAGGCCTACCGTACTCGCGATGAGGCCCTGAGTGATCCGCTGGCGCAGGTGGCTCTGGTGCCTCGTCATCATCTCCGTTGCCTGCTGGGGCGCGCTCACCGCAGCCAAGGCCACGTTGCGTGTGACGCGAGGGCTCAAGGGCGAGTACTTCGAGACCATCGAGCCTTCCGGCTCGCCAGTCCTCTCGGCCATCGACGAGGAGATCTCGACCGAACGAGTTACCGGAGCCTGGTTCGGTTCAGTGCCGCAGGCGTTTTCCGTCAGATGGACCGGATACCTCGCAGTCGACGAGAACGCGATCTACACGTTTTCTCTTACATCAGACGATGGCTCGACGCTCTGGATCGACGGCCGGATCCTGGTGGACAACGGCGGGCGGCACAGCGCGATCACACGAAGCGAGCGGGTGCGGCTCGATCGCGGGCTGCACTCGCTCATGCTCGAGTACTTTCAGTCCGGCGGCCCCTACGCCATCGCCCTGTCATGGCAGGGCGACAGCGGTCGCGCCACCGCGCCCATCCCCCCGTGGCGACTCTCTCCCGTCAAGATTCTGCCGTGGAAGCTGACGACGGCCCGAGTCCTCGACATCCTCCGTTGGACGGTGGCGGCGCTCTGTGCCGCGCTGATGTTCGGGCTCGTGATGACCTATTGGTGGCCGCTCTTTCGACCCGGCGAACGCCTTCGGCAACCTCCAACGCTTCCGGCACTTCCTGCGCTCTTGTTCTTCATTGCGATAGCGGCTGTCGAGACCTGGCCGCTCGTGACGAACCCTGCTCGCCTCTCGCGCAACGACAACAGCGACACCGTCCTGAACGAATGGGCGCTCGCCTGGGTCGTGCATCAGGCGCCTCGTGCGCCGCTCCGTCTCTACGACGGCAACATCTTCTACCCAGAGCGCGACACGCTGGCGTACTCGGAGCCGTTGATCGTGCAGTCGGCACTGACCGCGCCGGTTTTCTGGCTGGGCGGATCGCCTGTGCTGGCCTACAACCTCGTACTTCTGGCGGGATTCGCACTGACCGGGTGGACGATGTCCCTCGTCATTTCGCGATGGACGGGTGACTGGGTGGCGGGGCTGATCTCGGGAACCCTGTTCGCGTTCAACGCGCACACGTTGACACGATTGCCGCACCTGCAGGCGCAGCACGTCGAGTTCTTGCCGCTTGCCCTTCTGGCGCTCGACCAGGTGTTGCGCGCGCCCGGCGTTCGCAACGCCTTGTGGCTGGCGCTGTGGTTCACGCTCCAGGCGCTCACGTCCCTCTACCTGTTGGTCATGACGGCTGTCGCGCTCGCGGCGGCAGCGATCGCGCGGCCGGAAGACTGGGCGGGCCGCCCACTCGTCAAGGTCGCGGGTGGCATTAGTCTGGCTGCGGCAATCGCGGGTCTTGCGACGTTCCCCTTTCTGGTGCCCTACTGGCGTTTGTGGCTGCAGGGTTACGCGCGCTCCGTCGAGGCCGCCGCCACGTTTTCCGCGGTGTGGGGTGACTACCTCACGACGCCGGGCCGCGTCCATTACGCGCTGTGGAGTCACCGGTGGTTTTCGGCCAATGCGCTCTTTCCTGGAGCACTGGCGGTGTCGCTGGCGATGGTGGCCGCCGTTAGAGGTGTGGCGTTTACCGACCGTCGGGCGCGCATGGCCGTCGCGTTCGGCGCGGCCGGCATCGTACTCTCGTTTGGCGCACGGGTTCCTGGCTATTCCCTGCTCTATCGAGCGGTTCCTCTCCTGCAGGCGATACGGGTGGTCAGGCGGTTCGGCTACCTCGAGATTGTGGCGGTCGCGATGCTGGCCGGCTTCGGCGCCGCCTCGATCCGCCGGACGCTACCGCCTGGCTGGCGGCGGGCGTTGTCCACAGGTGCGCTGGCGCTCGCCGTGCTCGAGCCGCTCGCGGTGCCGATCGAGTTCCTGGAGTTTGCGGGCATCTCTCCGATCTACGACCGCCTCGCTACCGAGCCAGACGCCGTCGTCGTCGAGATCCCGTTCTACCGGCCGAACATTGCCTTTGGGAACGCTAAATACATGTTGCACTCAACCCGGCATTGGAAGCCGATGCTGAACGGCTACAGCGGCTTTTTGCCGGCGAGCTACGTGCGGCATTTCGACGCGCTCAGCGGGTTTCCCGATGCCAACGCAATCGTCGGGCTGCGAACCGAAGGCGTGACCCACGTTTTCGTTCACATCGACGAGATCAGTCCGGCCGCGCTCGAGCAGCTCGGACATACGCCCGCTCTGCACAAGGTTGCTTCTGACGGATTGACGGCGCTCTACGCGCTGGATCGGTGACCCGTTGGACCGTGGGCCTGGGGACCTCAGTTTGCCAGGCGCGGAGCAGGGTCCTTGAGCCCGACCGGGAGCGGCACAACCGTCTCGATCGGCGCCTCCACAACGCGCCACGAGTGCGTTTCTTCCAGGATCTTTGTCGCGAACTCGGTATGCAGCGCGTGGCCGGCGCGGTGCGCCACGAGGTGGCCGATAACCGGATAGCCGACGAGGGCGAGGTCGCCGATGGCGTCGAGGATCTTGTGGCGGACGAACTCGTCCTCGAAGCGCAACGCGTTGTTCAGGATACCAGTCTCGCCGAGCACAATCGCGTTCTCAAGCGACCCGCCGAGCGCGAGACCGTTTTGCCGCATCACCTCGACGTCCTTCAGGAATGTGAACGTCCGCGCGGGCGCGACGTCCTCGACGAAGGACTCCTCGGTGATGGTGAGCGTCCGCGACTGATGCCGAAGCAGCGGATGGTCGTAGCTGATGCTATAGGTGACCTTGAAGTGGTCGGACGGATAGAGGGCGATGCGCTTGTCGCCGCGGGAGATGGCGATCGGACGGACAATCTTGAGGTATTTCCGCGCGGCCTGCAGGCGCCTCACGCCTGCCTCGTGAATCAGGTAAATGAACGGCGCGGCGCTGCCGTCCATGATCGGCACCTCAGGCGAATTGAGCTCGACGAGCACGTTATCGACGCCAACCGAGGTCAGCGCGGCCAGCAAGTGCTCGACCGTCTCCACCGACACCTCGTTACGCGACAACCCGGTCGCCAGCTGGATCCCGGCCAGGTTATGCACCGTGGCTGGCACTTCGTGATCGCCGAGATCGGTCCGACGGAAACGCACGCCGAAATCTGCAGGGGCCGGTTTGAGTGACAGATTGACTTTGTTGCCGGAATGAAGACCGATTCCCACACACGAAATCTGACGGCGAAGCGTACGCTGTGCGTCCATGTGCCCTCAGGCAACGGGGAGCTGCAGAGAGCCGTCGAGCAAGGACAGTGCCCGGATTCCGCCCTTGCGGTCGTTTGTTGTAACGTATTGATTCAAATAGACCTTAGACGAAAGTCATTCGATTCGAGCGACCGTGCTGCATACAGTTTTGTGGTACGCGCGCCACAGCCGGGCGCGGCAAAACTGTGGCCATATTACCACAGCTCATCAGACAGGGTGCCCAGAACTGAACAGCCCCACGGGGGCTTTGCTGAGCCCGGCTTACCCTGCGTGCCTGCGGGTGGCCTCGCTGCCGCGACCGAACAACAGATCCCCCAGAAATCGCCCGGTCGACGATGCCTCGACGCGCGCCACTTCTTCGGGCGTTCCGGTGGCCACGATGCGTCCACCCGCCGCGCCGCCCTCCGGACCGAGATCGATAATGTAGTCGGCGGACTTGATGACGTCCAGGTTGTGCTCGATGACAACGACTGTGTTTCCCTGGTCGACGAGCTTGGTGAGAACGTCGAGCAGCTTGCGGGTGTCCTCGAAGTGCAGGCCGGTGGTCGGCTCATCCAGGATGTACAGGGTGCGACCCGTGCCACGCTTGGACAGCTCCTTCGAGAGCTTGACCCTCTGAGCTTCGCCGCCTGACAGCGTCGTCGCCGACTGTCCCAGCTCGATATAGCCCAGTCCGACGTCTTGCAGCGTTCGGAGCTTATTGGCGATCGCCGGAAAGTTCTCGAGCAGCGGCAGCGCTTGATCGACGGTCAGATCGAGAACGTCGGCAATGGACTTGCCACGGTATTTGATTTCCAGCGTCTCGCGGTTGTAGCGGCGGCCTTTGCACTGCTCGCACGTCACGTAGACGTCCGGCAGGAAATGCATCTCGATCGCAATCACGCCATCGCCCTGGCACGCTTCGCACCGGCCGCCCTTCACGTTGAAGGAGAAGCGCCCGGCTTTGAAGCCCCGCTGCTTGGCGTCGGGCATCATGGCGAACAGGTCGCGGATGAACGTGAAGAGGCCGGTGTAAGTCGCGGGGTTCGATCGCGGCGTCCGGCCGATGGGCGACTGATCGATCTCGATCACTTTGTCGATGAGCTCGATGCCCTCGATCCTGTCGTGCGCACCTGGATCGTCGCCGGCGTTGTACAGAGTGCGGGCGAGCGACTTGTAGAGAATATCGTTCACGAGCGTCGACTTGCCCGATCCACTCACGCCGGTCACGGCGGTGAAAACGCCCAGCGGGATGGACACGTCGATGTTCTGCAGGTTGTTCGCGCGCGCCCCGCGAATGGCGAGCTCGCCTTTGAGCGCGGGGCGCCGGGCGCCGGGCGTCGGAATCGTGCGGCGAGCGGTGAGATACGCGCCGGTCAGCGACAAGGGGTGCGTGGAGTCTGCCACATCTTGCGCGGCGCTCTCCATCAATTGCGCGGGCGTGCCTTGGAAGATGACATGGCCGCCGAGATCGCCGGCTCCCGGTCCGAGGTCCACGACGTAGTCTGCGACCCGAATCGTTTCCTCGTCGTGTTCCACGACGATGACCGTGTTGCCGAGGTCGCGGAGTCGCGACAGCGTGCCGAGCAGCTTGCGGTTGTCGCGCTGGTGGAGGCCGATCGACGGCTCGTCGAGAACGTAGAGGACGCCCGTCAGGTTGGCGCCGATTTGCGTCGCGAGGCGGATGCGCTGCCCCTCGCCTCCGGAGAGTGTCGCCGCGCTGCGGCCCAGCGTCAGGTAGCCGACGCCCACGTCGTTCAGGAATCGCAGACGCTCCTGAATTTCGCGCAGAATGCGCTCGGCGATGATCGCCTCGCGATCCGTGAGCTGCAGTTCGTCGAACACGTCAAGCGCTTCGGTAATCGGCAGGTTCACGTAGTCAGCGATCGTTCGGCCCTTGACCTGCACCGACAGGCTTTCGGTTTTCAACCGCTCCCCGCGGCAGGTGGGACAGGGACGAAGCGAGCGATACGGCGCGAGGTCTTCCTGCTCTGACCAGCTCCCCTCCTCGAAGCGGCGGCGAAGGTTCGGAACGAGACCCTCGAATTCCGCACGGGGACCCTTCCCCGACCGTCCGGCGCCGAAAAACAGAACGTCGCGCTGCTTTCGCGGCAAACGTCCAAACGGAACCGTCAAATCGATGCCGAACTCTCGCGCCAGCGATTGCAGTTCCTCGCGGACGAGCTTCTTGTCCCCTTTCGCCCAGGGCGCGATCGCCCCGTCGGCGAGCGATTTCGACTCGTCAGGGACAATGCGCGCGGGATCGAAGTCGATGGTGGCGCCAAGGCCCTGGCAGTCGGCGCACGCGCCATGGGGCGAGTTGAACGAGAACGCGCGTGGCGTCATCTCCGGCATGCTCAACCCGCAATCGACACACGCCAGGCGCCGGGAGAACAAGCGGTCGCCGCGCTCGTACGAGTTGATGATGACGATGTCGTCGGCAAGGGTGAGGGCCGTATCGACCGACTCCATGAGACGGCGCTCGATCCCGCCGCGGACGATGAGGCGATCGACGACGATTTCAATCGTGTGATTGCGGCGCCGATCGAGCCGGATGTCCTCCTCCAGCGCCCTGAACTGGCCGTCGATGCGCGCCTTGGTGTAGCCGCGAGCGCGAACAGCAGCCAACTCCTTCTTGAACTCCCCTTTCCGGCCCCGGATGATGGGCGCGAGGACGTTGATGCGCTCGTCCTGCGGATAGAGCATGACCATGTCGCAGATGCGCTCGAGCGACTGACTGGAGATTTCCTTGCCGCAGTTGGGACAGTGCGGGACGCCGATGTTCGCGAAGAGGAGGCGCAGGTAATCGTAGATCTCCGTGACGGTCCCAACGGTTGAGCGCGGGTTGGACCCTGTCGTCTTCTGCTCGATCGAGATGGCAGGAGACAGTCCATCGATGAGATCGACGTCCGGCTTCTCCATCTGCTCGAGGAACTGCCGCGCGTACGCGGAAAGCGACTCGACATAGCGCCGCTGGCCTTCGGCGTAGATCGTGTCGAACGCGAGCGACGACTTGCCGGACCCGGACAGGCCCGTGATGACGACGAGCTTCTGTCGTGGGAGGTCGACGTCGATATTCTTGAGGTTGTGGACGCGCGCGCCTCTAACGGCGATCCAGTCGTGGGACATGACAACCGTGATTCGGCATTCGGGAGTTGGGAGTCGGGGAACCACGTCCCCACTCGGGATGTGGTTCGTGCTTGGTGATTCGTCCCTCGATTCGAGTTCTCTCGAACACCGCAACCAACGATGGTAGCACGGGCACGAAGGGCGGCAAAGGCCCTCGAGCGCCGTTCAGATGACACCCGCCGAGCGCAACGCCGCGCGCTCGTCTTCGCCGACGCCGACCTCCTCGAGCACCGAGTCCGTATCCGCACCAAGCGCAGGGGCGGACCGGATGAGGACGCCGGGTGGCGCGATGTGCGTGGCATCGGACTCGCGAGTCACGAGCCCGCGAGCCGCAACCTGCGGGTCGGCGAGCGCCTCGTCCGGCGCCTTGACGGGCGTCAGGCAGATGTCCGCCTCAGCGAAGTGGGCAAGCCAGGCCTCACGCGTTTTCGTGCGCAGGAGCCTCCGGACTTCGGCAAGGGCGCTCTCCTGCTGGTCGCCGGGCTGGGCGTCATTCAGCAACGCTAGATCGGGCCTGCCGAGGCGCTCGCAGAACGCGATCCAGAACTTGTCTTCGAGAGCACCGAGCGCGAGCCATCGGCCGTCGGCGGTCTCATAGACGTTGTACCGTGCGGCGTCACCGCGCACGGGGAGCTGTCGCGGGTCGCTGTCACCGCCACGCACCAGCCGCGGCGCCGACGGAAACACCGTCCACTGGAGCGCTGCCTCGTGAATCGAGACATCGATCGTCGCGGGCAGGCCGGAACGCTCCCGCAGGAAGAGCGCCGCGACAATGCGGGACGTTGTCTGATAGGCCGCGCCGATGTCCCCGACGAGGAGTCCGGGGACGCGTGGCGAGCCGCCCGACAGCGAGAGGAGCCCGGCGAGGGCCTCATAGTTGATATCGTGCGCCGCGCGATCGGCATACGGCCCTGTCTTGCCGAAACCGGTGATCGAGGCACAAATCATCTCGGGATGGTTCCGCCGGATCGTCTGAGCATCGACTCCAAGACGTGCCGCTGTCCTCGGCCGAAAGCTGTCCACGAGGACGTCCGAACGGGCCAGCAGTCGATCGAGGATCGCGGCGGCTGTGGGAGCGCGCAGGTTGAGTGTGACGCTGCGTTTGTTGCGATTGAGGACCGTGAAATAGACGCTCGTGCCGTTCACCAGCGGCGGCATGTGCCGTGACTGGTCACCGCTGCGGGGGTCTTCAATCTTGATGACATCAGCCCCCAAGTCCGCCAGCATCAGCGTTGCATATGCGCCCGGGAGCAGTCGGGTGAGGTCGAGCACGCGGACACCTTCGAGCGGGCGAGACTCGGCAGCCGAATGACCACTCGTGATCGCCCCACTACCGTGAGGGCCAGCCATCACAGCCCCGTTACGCGGGGGCGGGGCTGATCGGCGGCGCGCAAGCGGCTGTTCCGAAACCCGTACGAGAAATACAGCGCGAGGCCGATGACGAGCCAGGCGCCAAAGCGCTTCCACGCAGCCTGCGGGAGCCCGAGCATGATGTAGACGCAGCCGGCAGCAGACAGCAGGCAGACGATCCAGGGGAACGGCACTCTGAACGGGCGTGGACGGTCCGGCTCTTTGTAGCGCAGGACGAGAACGCCAATGCTGACCAGCATGAAGGCGAACAGGGTGCCGATGTTCGTCAGGTCGTACGTCTCTGCCGCGTCACCGACGAGCGCCCAAAGCCCGACGAACACCCCCGTCACAATCGTCGTCACTGCCGGAATCCTCGTGACCGGGTCGAGCTTCGCGGCCCACTTCGGCAACAAGCCATCGCGTCCCATGGCGAAGAAGATCCGCGGCTGGCCGTACTGAAACACGAGCAGCACAGCGGACATCGAGACAATCGCGCCAAGCGCGACGAACGATCCGACGGTCGTGAAGCCGGCGAGCTCCAGCGCCCGGGCCAGCGGATCGGCAACGCCGAGCTGTGTGTACGGCACCATGCCGGTCAGCACCGCTCCCACGATGACGTAGATGACCGTACAGACTGCCAGACCGCCCAGTATGCCGATCGGCAAGTTACGCTGTGGGTTTCTGGTTTCCTCGGCTGCAGTCGAGATGGCGTCGAAGCCGATATAGGCAAAGAAGACGATCGCTGCACCTTGATGGATGCCGGTGAATCCGTTTGGCGCAAAGGGTCTGTAGTTCGCGGGGTGCAGGTGGCTGGCGCCGACGATGACAAAGACGGACAGGGCGACGAGCTTGATCACCACCATGATGTTGTTCGCGGTCGCGCTCTCTCGTGCTCCGCGCAGGAGCAGCCAGGTGATGAGCATCACGATGCCGAACGCGGGCACATGAATGAGCAGCGGAAACCCGGCGACGTGCGGCGCCGAGTCGAGCAGGCCGCGAATTTGTGGATCCGCGCTCAAGAGCGCCGTACGGTACCCTGTCGTCAGCCAGGCCGGCAACTGGAGCCCAACGCCGCGCAAGAGCGTGTTGAAGTAGTCGCCCCACGAAATCGCGACGGCGACGTTGCCGACGGCGTATTCGAGAATCAGATCCCAACCGATAATCCACGCGACGAGCTCACCGAGCGTCGCGTATGAATACGCGTAGGCGCTGCCTGCCTGTGGAATCATCGACGCCAGCTCGGCATAGCACAGTCCGGCCAGGGCGCACGCCGCTCCCAGCAACAAGAACGACAAGATGAGGGCGGGCCCGGCGGCGTGACGGATGACTTCACCGGTTGGCGAGACCTGGCCAGCAGCGGCGGTGCCGATGGCGCCGAAGATTCCGGCGCCGATGACGGCGCCGATCGCCAACATGATCAGATCGCCAGCGCCGAGAGTCCGCTTCATGCTTTGGGACCCTTCGCCTTCGTGGAGCAGATCCGCGATGGGCTTGCGCTGAAAGAGCTGCACCATGGCGACGGATTGTAACGTAGCTCGTCAGGTGGCGAGCTGCGGCGCGAGGCCGTACGCGGTGTCGTTGGAGGATGCGACGAGACTGCCGTCAGGGGCGAATGCGAGGCCGACGAGTCCTGGGCCTGCGAGCACGAGCTCCGGACTTCCGTTGGAGTTGAGGCGGTACAGGCCGCTCGACCCGGCGAGCGCATCGATGACGTGGAGCGTGCCGTGCTTATCGAAGGCCAGGCCCTGCGGGCGGCCGAATCCGTCGTACGCCTTGGTGACGATGCCGTCGGCGTCGATGCGATAGAGCGCGTCACACGAGGACAGCGTTGGTCCGGTCACATGAAGCGCGGCGTTCGGCCCCGGAGGCCCGTAAGCGAGATGGAACGCCGCCACGCTCGCCGGCACTGATGCAAACGTCGAAGCGCGTCCGTCCCGATCGACCTTGAAGATCGTCCCGGACCGATCGCCCACGAACAGCGTGCCGCCCTCGCTCGGCGGCGCGAACGCGAGACCGCAAGCCACACCGAGGTCGCTCGCAAAGGGCTCCGCAGAGCCGTCGGCCGCCACGCGGTATACGACACCCTCGAAGCGGCTCGAAACATACAGACGGCCGTCGGCATCGATCGCCATCGAGGTCGGGTTGACAATGCCTGACGAAAAAGTCTCGCGGGTGCCGTTCGGGCGCACGCGAAAGATCGACACGGGGACCTGCTGGCCTCGGGTCCCGCTGTAGGTCACATAGAGGTTGCCGTCGCGATCGAAGATCGGGTTGTCGACCTGGTGGAGGCCGGTGGCGAGTGGCGCAGCGATCCTGACAGAGGCGCTGGAGCCCGCCGCCCCCGCGGCGCCCCAGATACGGACCGGCATCTGGCCCCCCTCGAGCCCGGCCGGGACGACCACAATGAGACGGTCGGCGGAGGCGAACACGACGCGGGCGCGAGCGCGGCCGATCCGGACGTCGGGGAGGCGCGGGCCATCAATCGCAAACCCTGCCCCTTGGATGGTGATGCGGCCACCTTCGATGGCGGACGGCGGGTGGACGGCAGCTATCTGAGCGGATGAGGCTTTCAGGCTTTTCAATCCAGGGCCTGGCCCTCTGACTGCGATCTATGTGTCATCGAGCTCGACGTTCCAGTAGAGATAGTCTCGCCAGCTTTCGGGCGCCTGCCGGAGGCCAACCGTGATGCGGATGGCCGGCGCCGACTGGGGGCGCTTGGGCATCCGCAATAGGTGCATGCCGGCTTCACCGGGTGTTCGCCCACCTTTCCTGCGATTGCATATCACGCAGCACGTGACGATGTTTTCCCAGTCCTTGCGACCGCCTTGCGCGACCGGGACGACGTGATCGAAGGTCAGGTCAGCCGTGGAGAAAGAGTCGCCGCAATATTGACACGTGTGGTCGTCGCGCGCGTAGATGTTCGCTCGCGAGAACGGGACGTAGTCGAAGCGGCGCTTAATCTTGATGTAGCGTAGCAGCCGGATGACGGACGGCAGTTTGATGCTAAAGGAAACTGCGTGGATCTCGCGGTCGTACTCCCGTATCACCTCGACCTTACCCTGGCACAGAAGGGTGATGGCCTTCTGCCAGTGGACGATCTTGAGAGGCTCGTACGAGGCGTTCAGCAAGAGTGTCTGAGACGACACGTGAAAATTTTGCACGACGGTCGTCGAGCTGTCAAGGCAGGTATCAAGCAAACTCTTTGAAAACATTGCCAGTTAGGGCAAACTTGGCCGGACAGGTTGCAGCTGTCTGGACCGGCCCAGGTAGGTGTTCGCTACGTTTTGTCGCGTCGGTTCAATGAGTCGAGTGCGTCACCCGGGACATTCACGTGAGGCGGAACAGAACGTCATGGAGTGTGATCCTGGTCGCGACACTGGCGTCGGCATGTGCATCGACGGGCGCCGTGCCCCATCCGTTTCCGCGGACGCGGGGCTCCCAACCTCCACAAGGTTCGGACGGCTCGGGTTTGCGAGACTCGCCGAGCTCGGATGCCCAGCCGTCGCAGGCCTCACCGGACTCTGACGACGTTCCCTGGTCATCGCGGACGGACGGTTCGGCGCGCTCATTGAGCTTCGAGGGCGCGATTGGTTCGTTGATCGTGACCGCGCTGTCGCTTCGCGGGACGCC
>Ga0182035_10000440_pt1 | contig 19071 bp, 15 predicted proteins | sample flu12Cox44000170_FD_125969 | JGI IMG/M metagenome (GOLD analysis project Ga0182035, IMG submission 125969) | Lab enrichment of tropical soil microbial communities from Luquillo Experimental Forest, Puerto Rico - flux4day.12C.oxic.44.000.170 | ecosystem: Environmental > Terrestrial > Soil >...
AGGCACCCTCCACCGATCCGCGCCTTGACGAACAGGCAGAGGCCGCAGCATCTGGAACGACCTCACCGCCCCGCCAGACGGCGGCGCGGATCATGAGCGTGAAATCGTGCGCCGGAAAAGCCGCGGTGAAGCCCGCCGGCTGCGGGAGGCCGGAACACGGCGACGGTCTTCCAGGCTCGACGCTCCAACCGGCAGGCACGGGTACCATACTGCGCTCGTTCTGCGTCGACCATTCCAGCTTCTCGACCGCGATGCGTTCATCCGGCACGAACCGCTGCACCTGCAGGCTGAACAGCGACTCCCGGACCACGCTCTCGTTGAACGCCACCTGCTCGGGCGACCCAACGTAGCGCGCAACGAGTTTTTCGGGACCGAGGTCCAGGACGGCGTAATCCATTCTGATGTTTTGGCTAGCGTCGAGGCCTGCTGCGCTGCCGAGCAGCATGGTTGGCTCTCCTGCCCGCGAAACGCGACCCTCCCGCGGCATCATCGAGAGCGCCTCGAAGGTTTGGCCTCCGATCAGCGTCTCTTCAAGTTGACGTGGCGTCCACGGCGAGCGCACGCGATCTATCCGCAGCACGATATCGACGCCGCCCGCAACTGTTTCGACATGGGAGTGGAAGGGTGAGGCGTCGACAAGAGTTTCCGGCAGGCGCAACGCGACACCCTTCGCTTCGAGGTTCTGCACCGGGCCCAGCCTGAGCCTGCGTACCTGCATCGCCTGGTCGAGACCGTGTGACTCGAGAAAGTCCTTGACGTCGTTGATCGGAATCGCGAAGGCAATGTCCGCCGCCCGCGTCAGCCGCATGCGGATGACGCCGACGGCGAAACCGTCGCGGTTGAGCAGCGGCCCGCCGCTGTTGCCCGGATGGACGCTGTTGGTGACCTGCAGGAAACGCCGTTCGCCGGCGTCGTTCGCCCGCAGCGCCGAAACCGTGCCGCGCGTCGTGCTGACGTCCGGAGCCACAGTTGATACGCTCGCCGCCTTGCCAACCTCGACATCGCGACCGAGCGGATAACCGAGCGCGTCGACCTGCAGCCCGGTCGTGACGACATCAGAATCGCCCAGCGCGATGTACGGCAGGTTTGACCCGTTGATGAAGAGTACCGCGAGATCCAGCGCCGGGTCTGACGCTACCACGGAAGCCGCCGAGCACGCTGATGCGAGTCCATGCACAGCGGCTGCTTCCGCCTGAAAGCAGACATCAATTCTCGACGTCTTAAACGTGATCTTGGCTTCCTGAAAACCCTTGATCTTTGTGATCCGGATCGGTTCCGTGTCGCTCACGACGTGATCGTTGGTGATCACATAGCCGTACGGCGAGATCACGAAGCCACTGCCGGTGCCGATTTCAACGCGATCCAGATCGACGCTTCGCTTGACGCCGAATTCCTCGATTTCGGCGTGAACGCTGCCGACGATCCGGATGAAGACTGCAGCGTCGGTGGCCGATTTCGCGCGCTGCGCAAACGTCGAGATCGAAGTCAGAAGGAGTGCCGCACCGAGCAAGACGGACTTCATGATCCTCGTTACAGGCAGACCACAGCCTCGGCATATTCTCGGCTGTTTGCGCCGACGATCAACACGAAATCACACACGATCATCATCGTCACACCGATCAGGCTGATAGACAGCCCTGTTGGCGCATTTCTCAAAGTTCCTGCGAAGAAGGAAGCCGCGCGCCCTCTTGACTGTTTCGAATGCGACGGGCTGACCGTTCGCGAGGTGTGTCGACTGAATGCGTTTCGGAACAGCGCAAAATCAAAATGTCACCGTGTACGCAATGTCGGTACACGGACGAATGGTGCAAGCCCCAACGAGCGATCGGAGGCGCGCCTTAGTAAAGTGCTCCGACCGAAACCCTCCCTCTGTCATCAGGTGATCATCCGACTCCTCCACGACTGCGTGCCCGAGGCGCTGGTACCACTCCCGCCTTGCCGCGACGGACGCGGCGGAGAAGACGCACAGGAGTCTCATCCCAGGCTGAGGCACGCAACGGCGCATTTCGTCGAGAACGCCCCGCTTGTCGTTCATGGTGCCCCACGTGTTGGTCATGCAGATGCCGAAATCAAACTGCGCGCGGATGGGCAGGCAGGTCGCATCCCCTGTCACGAAATGCAACCGGCCGGCTTCCGCTCGGTGAGCCTCAAGGATGTACGCGTGCTCGTAGTCCACTCCCACGCCGCTTCGAAGACGGTCACGCAGCATGGCGAGATGCCGTCCGGTACCGCACCCGACATCGATCACCGACATCCCCTTGACAACGATGTTGCTGAGCAGCTCAATCTCGGCCTGCAAGAAGGCGCGGATTTCGGGCGGCTGCGTTGCCGGATCAAGCGCTCGATTCAACAAGCCGGCTGCGTAGACTTGCTCATTGGACATTGACCCAGTCCGTCATGCCATCCCGGTGATCGGAAGACCCGATGGTGTCCTCTCCATGTTGTCGGACGCAAGGGGAGGACACAAGGGATCGCAGGGAGAGTGCACACGGATTCTAAGTCTTGAAGGGTCTCGCGTCGAGCAACTGCTGCTTGATGAACCGACGAACGTGTTCGTTCGGAGCCGGGAGCGCTCGACCTTACGCCGCGGTGTTTAAGCGGACTGAACTCGCCGAATTTGCCGCTATCCGCCGAAATAGGATTGCCAGTGACCACGTGGCCGCCGGAAACGTGACTCCCCAGAGTGCCGCGATCCAAATCAGCCAATGCGTGTACATCTGGAGCGCGATGAAAGGGAGCACGAACGCAGTCGCTGTCAAGAACACGCGCACCAAGCGCTCAAGTCCGGTATTCGTGAACACTTTTGCGGCAAAGAACGCGGCCACGCTCATGAAGCTGTAACCGAGAAGATCAACCGAGTACACGAATGAATCGAAGGGTGTGAACAGGAACGGTTCCAGGCCTTCAGTCCGACCAGCAGCCAGTCGGGGCGCCACCCACGTGAGCTGCACGAAATAGTTCATGCTGATCAAAGCTGCATAGATGGTCGCGAATGCCACCGCCACATGACTCCAGACCTTCGTGTCGGGTGAAGAGAGGTAGTGGACACATATCATGAGCACGAGAAAGGCCGAGCCCAGGAACAGCGATGGTGTAAGAAGTACGACCAGCCCAAGAGGCGTACTTGCGTTCTCGGCGCCTCCACGGGATCCCATCCATCCCGCCCACTCCGCTAACTGCCCGATGTCGTAAGTGATACTGAACACCGTGGCAAGGACGGCAGACCAGAATCCGAGAGCCTTCGTTGACGCTGAAATCTCCGTCACCATAATCTCTCCCGGCGGCCACTACTCGTCTTAGTCGAAAAACCTGCATAAATCTCGCCCAGGAAAACGTCTGAGGTCGTCGCTGCCAGACGTGCATCTGCCGAAATCTCGTCATTCCGTCATAACAATCCAGTAGGAACGCGGGATTCTCGACGCTTGATCTGTACGCAGTGGCGGTGTACCGACGGCCGTTCTCGATTCGGTGCACGGTGTTCTGATACGGCCAATCGGTCGATAAGGTCGCCTCATCTTCGCCGACGTTCCATTCGCCGCTGCGAGCGGTGACTCGCATTTCCCGTCTCGAAAGTTACCAAGCTCACGCTTGTGTCGAGGTATTGAGTAATCGGTTAGCCCGCGATGGCAATGCCCCGCTGTTGCGTATGGAAGAATACTTTACGCAGCTCAGCTGCGATGGAGGCTGCGAACCTCCTGAACGTGGCGAAGTGACATGCGAGGGAACAACATGAAGCACGGCGGCATTATCGGCGTATCAGATCATGGCGGTTGGGCTGTGCTGGTGACGGTGGCTCGTGATGGGACGCTCCTCGACCGCCGCCGGGTGGAACTCGTGGGCGAAGGGCTCCCGAGGCTTCCGCACCACAGCGAAGGCCAAGGGCTCCCGCTCGACGAGGCCGTGGACTTAGTCGAGCGTGTGCGCGTGTCGGCGGAGAGGCATGCCGTGCTTGCTTTGGACGCTGTCACAATGGCGGTGCCGCGTATCTTTGGTGTCGCCCTTCGCAAGTGCCCACAGCTTCCACCCACGATTGCCGAGCGAATCAAGGATTACCGCGCACAGAACGTTGCGGACTGGGTAATGTACCGCAAGGCCCTAGCCTCCGCTGCCGAAGAACGGGGGTGGCCCGTCCACTGGTACGACGCGAAGCGCGTGTTGGGTGCGGCGAGCCAGGCATTGCGTGTGGAAAACCTGGACGCTCACTTCATACAGGTGAGGAGGGCCGTCGGCCCGCCCTGGGACAAGGATCACAAGCTCGCAATGGCGGCAGCTATAGTCACGGCGACCGCGGCTGTGTAGCGACGCCTCACTTATCACGGCCATTCAACACTGGGCCGCCAGGAGGCGCATGATTTACGGCACCCCAAACGCCAGCAGCGCGTTGCCCGGCAACCCGCCAATGACCGAATACCCTGAGCCGACGAAGACCATGCCCCCCGCAACGGTCGGCCCGGGCGCCGTAATCGATCCGCCCTTCGTAGCCACCTTGTTCACCGCATCGAACTGACGATTGGTGTCGAATTTCCAGAGCGTCCTGCCGTCCTCTGTCGAGAGTGCCAGCAGCGTCCCGTCTGCTCCACCCTGAAAGATCACGCCCGGCATCAACGTCGTCGCAGAACCAAACGACACGCGCGAGTCAGAACCGAGCGGCTGCACCATCCACTTCTTCGTGCCGGTCATGAGATCCACGGCTGCGATCGCCCCACCTGTCAGACCGAAATAGGCAGTCTGCTCGTCTGCCGCGAATCCCCAGAGCACGCCGCTTCGGGGTGCGCCCTGCGCCAGCGGACCGTTGCCAGCTACGGTTCCGTTGACGTTCATGCGCCAGCGCGGCGCCCCACCTTTGTCGGGGTCGAGCGCGAGGATATCGCCGGGCTTCGTGCCCACGATCAGAAAGCCGCCCGCAAAAGGAATCTCTCGAAGTATGCCGGATGCCGGAATGTCCCAGTCGGGGCCCTGGACTGGGGGACAGTTGTCCGTGCGATTGTCACCCTGGCAACCGACGAGAAACGAGTCGTTCTCATGAACTTGGTACGACCACTTGACCGCGCCGGTGTTCATGTCGAGGGCCATGACCGCATCAGACCCCTTGGCGGCCGGGTACGTCGTCGCATCGCCGGTTCCGAAATAGACCGTCTGGCGACGCAGATCGATCGTCGGTGAATTCCACACCGACGCTCCGGCGGGCGCCCACATCTGCACACCCTTCGAATTGCGCCGCGTCGGCTTGGGCTCGTCGACGACGTAGGTCTTCCACAACTGACGGCCGGTGTTGGCGTCGAGCGCTGACACAGCTCCGCGCGACGTACAGCAGGGATAGTCGAGCGTGCGTGCCGAGAATTCCTCCCACGACGAAACTGGAACATACAGGCGGCCGCCTGCGAAGGTCGGCGCGCCGGTCACGCGCGAGGTGTAGTGCTCTTCGACCTTCGTCGTCCAAAGCAGTCTTCCATCCTGCGCGTCTAGAGCATAGACGTTCGCCTTGAGGTCACCGAAGAACACCGCATATCGCGACGTCCCCTGGCCTTCAATCGGCGCAACCGTTGGCGCGTTCCGCACGCCGGCTTTTGTTTGAAACGACCAGAACACACATCCGTTCTTCGCATCGATCGAATACAGGTAGCCAGTATCGGTTCCCACGAACACACGTCCTGATGCAACTGTCGGCTGCCCGTACGACGAGGTGCCGTTCGGGAACCCGAACGCCCATTTGAGCGTGAGTTGCGGCACCTGCGCTGAGGTGAGACCGGCGCCTTGTGCTGTCTGGAATCGAGTGTTCGTGATGTCCGCTCCCCAGCCATTCCAGGCCGAACCCTGCGAAGGGTTTGCCAGCGGCTGATTCGTCACGCAGACATTTGGCATGGCCTTAGCGTCACCGGTTGCCGAAGTGCCAAGCAGGCGGCCAGCCACCGATTCGGACACGAGGCGACGCTGCTGCTCGGTCAACCTGCCGCCAACCTCTTTCATTACGCCGCTTGTCAGCGCGTCGAGAATGCGCTCGGGCGACATCTCGCGGAGGGCCGCTGGCGGTGGCGCCTTTTCAAGTGCGGGGTTGCCGTGGCACGACACACAGCGTTGCTGAAACAGTCCGAACCCCTGTTCCGTCGCTACTCCGCGTCCGCCACCAGGAGGTCCAGAGGGAGCGGCCGGTGCTTGACCATCACCGCGCTGCTGAGGCCCCTTAGCGCCCATGGTGAGCGCGCAGACGCTGACAATCGTCGCCATGAGCGCGGCGGCATGAGCGAAGCTACGCATCGTACGTTTCCTGTGAATCACCCTCGGATTGATCACCGCGCGGGCACGCGTTGCTTCAACTCTTCTTGCCAGTTGAGGACGACCTCGATCCGCCGCGGTGCCGCCATGCCTGCGGTGCTCAGCCCCTGGCCAATCGGCGCAGCAGCCTGGTCAGGTGCCACGAGGCCGACAAATCGACCATCAGACGTCACGTCAAAAGTTCGGGGAGCCGTGTTCGGCGCGATGTCGAACGCGCGAACGATCGGCGTCGGGTTGCCAAACGCGACCGCCGGGCGCGTCCGAACGGGGACGACGTTGAATCCGCCGACCCGAGGGACATAGAAGAGCTCTTTGCCGTCCCGCGACCAGAGGGGATCGTGAGGGTTGTCGCCGGGCACCGGCGGAATTTCGAACTTCGCCCCGGTGGGCGGAAACGGCTGGACGTAAATACTCTCGGCCAGGGTCTGGCGCGCAGTCGATGTATACGCCACCCAGCGGCCATCCGGCGAGAACACGGCATTGGTCGGCGTGACGGACTCGACCGAATCGAACGCACGGATCTTTCGGTCGGCGATCGAGAGCATCCAGAGTGATGCTCTTGGACCGGTGCAATGGAATCACCACCTCCGGTGTCCCGCCGTCCGGCGATACGTGCGCCACGCCTTTGCCGTACTGAACAAAGAAGATGCCGTGCGCATCCCACGTCGCACCGCGCGCGACATCAGTGGCGAGCGTGACCGAGCCGCCACCGGTCACTGGCACTCTCTTCAAGGCCCCGCGCGCGCCTCGGGTCGATCGAAACACGAGGAACCGGCCGTCAGGCGAGAATACCGGCGTGCTCGGGCTTTCGTCTTCTGTCCCATCGATTGGATGCGAAGTCAGTTCCGAGAGGACACGTCGGAACAGCCGATTGTTCGCCGCGTAGACGATCTCGGTGCCGTCCGGCGAAATCGCCATCGCGGGAAAATTGAAATTCATGGCGGCTTCCGGTTCAGGCAGCGTTAATTGCAGCCTCACCACTCGTGCAGCCGGCATCGGCCGAAGCGTCCACCCGATCGCGCCGGCGATGACGCCCAACGCAATCACAGCGAGCGAGAATCCTGCAGTGATTCGACGACGACCTACCGCCTGAACTGGTGCGAGCGCAGCGGTCGGACGCAACACCGTGGGCTCAGAGGCCAGGAACAGAAATGCGGATAATCCGGCCATCCGTTCAGCGGGATTTTTTCGAAAGCACCTCGCGAGAAACGTGCAGAGCGGCGGCGGCACATTGGCCGTTAACGGAGTCCGGTCTGGCTCCGCCTTCAGGACGTTCGCCAGCGTGTCGCTGACGTCTTCACCCTCAAAAGCCCGTTTGCCCGTCAGCGTTTCGTACAGCACGCAACCGAATGCCCAAATATCGGAGCGCTTGTCAGCAGCTTTCCCCCTTGCTTGCTCCGGGGACATGTAGGCAGCAGTCCCGAGAAGCGTCCCGATGCCGGTCATCAGCGCGGGTGACGTGATGGTCGGCGAGTTCATGGCATCGAACGGCAGACCACTTGTCGCATCGACGGCCTTCGCCAGACCGAAGTCGAGGACCTTGACGACACCGTCTTGAGTCAGCGCAATGTTCGCCGGTTTCAGATCGCGATGGATGATGCCCTTCTCATGAGCGGCCACCAGCGCCTCGGCGGTCTGTTCGGCAATCGCAAGCGCCTCGTCGAGGGGGACGGGGCCACGCGCGATGCGTTTGTCCAGACTTTCGCCGTCGACGAGTTCCAGCACGAGGAACTGTGACCCATTCGCCTCTTCGAGCCCGTAGATTTGGGCGATGTGCGAGTGGTTGAGCGAAGCAAGCACCTGGGCTTCTCGCCGGAAGCGGGCGATCCGTTCTGGGTCGTTCGTGAACGACATGGGCAGGATCTTCAGCGCGACATCACGACCGAGCTTCGTGTCCTTGGCTCGATACACCTCGCCCATGCCGCCGCTGCCAATGAGGGCGACAATTTCGTGAGCGCCGAGTCGAGTGCCAGGAGCGAAGGCCAAAACTAAGCTGTTCGCGGAGCGCAGTTTATAGCGACACGGCCACACCCGCAAAAATCCACGGCGGGCGGGCGGACGGCGGCGGGTGTGGTGAGCGACCCACCCAGCTGTGCCTGCAGGACGCGCCGTCAAAGCCGCACGCGAGGCCGCCCATTGACCCCTCAGGATGTCTCAACTACCAGTTTGTTCTCGAAAACGACGTACGACACTAGCTCCTCGATCGGGCTGTGTTTGATCACGATATCGCTTGCACCCTCAAGCGGCCGGTAGTAGAACGCTCCGTTTCAGTTTGGATTTTGCGTGCGAAGCAGCTCTGGCCGGGCTGGCGCCGAAGAGCGGGATGAAGGAGCGACGAATGCGGCATCGCGACGTTGTGGGCTACGAAGCAGACAGTCAGCCAGTCGAGACCGTCCGCGGCGAGTTCGAGGCTAAGGATCGGTGTGGCCCCATTCGTCAGGGCGCGCGTGACGCCGTACGCCGTTGGCCGCAGGGTCGATCGTTTCGATCATCGGTCATCGTCGTCGAACGGCTCGACGTTGCCGGGGCGACGCAGGCGGCCGACTGGGGCCTTAGAGCCCTGCCCACTTTCGATAACTGTCGAAGTACTTGCGCTCTTTCCACACCTCGGCGTCCCACGCGTCGCCGATCCGCGCCATTAGCGCCCTCGTCGTCTCGCGATCGGCGGCGGCGCCGGCGAGCTCGCAGAAAGCATTCAGGTTTCGCACGCTGAAGCCATAGAGCGTTTCGCGATCGATAAAACCCTGTTTGACGCGGTCCCAGGAGACGCGGTTCTGTTTGTAGAAGTCGGCGCCGCGATACAACTTGCTGATTTGCCATGCGACGTGGCCATAGACAACGGAGCCCTCGCGGCCGCCGAGCCGCTCGGCGCTGCGCTCGGCGAACGTTTCCCAGTCGCCATCCTCCCCTTGCCACCGCGGCATCAGATACCGGGCCATTGCGCTGTAGACGTGCAGATACGTCGGCTCGAGCGCAACTGCGTCCTCGAACAGAGCCTCGACACGCTCGCGATCCCAGCCTTCAATCCGGCCCGCGTCGATCATCGCGCAATACCAGTCCGGTGTGCGCGGGACGCGCCGCCCGATCTCGGCCAGCAACCCGTCGACACCCGCCGTCCGTTCCTGGAGCAGCCGCCATCCGTCGGGCGTCACCGTATCGGCGAATCCGGCGCCTCTCGCCTTCCAGCCGTAGCCGATCATCGCGTGGGTGAGCGTAAGGACGGCCGCCATCGAATTGGGGCGCGCCGAGTGCCATCGCTGGAGCACCGCGATGTGCCGTTCCCACTCCTCGTCGCTCGCTTGCTCGCCGCCCGCCGGCTTTCCAAGCGCTTCGATGAAGCGGTACGACTTCCAGTCGCCTCCGGGAAATCTCGCCTGGGTCTTGGTCAGTTCATCTGAGAGGCGATCGAGGCGCTCGAACTGTTCCTGCCGAAGGAGTGTGCGTGCCTCCTGCTTGAAGGGCTCCTGCGGATCGGCTGCCGGGGGCGGCGTGTTCGCGGCGGGTGCCGCGCCGCTCTCCTGATAACCGGCCGCCCGCGGCGTGCAAGCCGCCAGCGCCAGTGCGACCCAACCAGCCGCAGTCCAGTACGCGATCCGGTGCAGGTCCTTCATCGTCTTCCTGGCCTGAGGGGTGCACAGCGTGAGCCACCCGGATGGAAGCGACAGACTTGAGAGCAGAGGGTTCCCGGATACCAACGGTAGCAATTCTCGTGGGGCGACTTACAGGAATGTGGTTACGCCGCATGGAACACTAGACACAACCATTCAGCCATCGCCCAATGGCGTCGCCACCGTGTGTGAGTGTCGCCAGCCGCAGCCTGCTAGACAAGCAAGATGCCGTGATACCTTCTCGCTGTTCATCACGACTGCAGGAGAAGCCATATGACACGTGTTCTGGCATCTGCGGTGGGGTTTGTCGTTGCCCTCCTCGTTCTTGGAGTCGTGTGCATTGAGGCGCAGTCTGGCACGTCTCAGAAGCTAGTTGGTATGTGGCGGCTGGTCTCGTTCATCGGTCCGGATCACGCGAACCGGGTCCCGAGCCGTTCGATCAGAATGGCGGGCGGTCCTCGCGGCAGCGCTCGAGTCAATTAGCAGTTTCTCTTTACCGCAGCCGTTTACAACCTGGTCGGTTGCGAAACTTGCAGGCACGCGCTGCTTGAGCCGACGTGAGGTATCGATCGCATCTGCCGGCGTCGATCAACTGACAAACGAAAGAGCCCTCGGCCGAACATGGAAGTTACATTGAACCCTCGAATTTCAGCAATCCTGCTAAATCGCCTAATCGATTTGGTCGATCAATGTCCGTAGCAGTCATGCCAGAGGGCACATCGATTAAGCGCAGATTGTCGATAGTTCGCGACTGATCGACTAACAGGTCGGACGACCACCCTAGGCGCCCAATAGGCAAGACCATGACGTGCAACGGAGGCGGGAGCCAAGCTCGACGTTTATGGCACGATGGCTGCGCGGCCCCACCAGGCGTCGAATCTTTTGTCGCGCCCTTGGCCGACTCGAGTTTTTGCGGACCAGTCAGTTACCTCAACAGTCCGGCAGGTTTCCTTCTCGAGCGCCGCCATGTCCAATCCACCAGGCGTCGCCGCAGAAAAAGCCTTGAAGGCTCTGAGCGCGATGAACGAGGGTGTATAGACCTTCCGGCCTGCCGCGACGCACGCGTGGTCCCGTTCGGCCTTGACGATACTTTCCGGGGCGGCCGATTACTGCCATTGAAGAAACGGCTGCTCTTCGCTTGGTGTGCTCTAACCCTTCTTCACGGCGCGGATCCAGCACGCGCCCAGTTCACCGATGCCCACAATTACGACAATACCCCCGTCGGGGTCAATCAGCTCGAGCTCGGCTATGCGTTCATGCACGCCAACGCCTCGATCGATACCTCGCTCGTTATCCCGGGCGCGAGCCTTGACCTAAATCAGGGCAGCATCGACTACACGCGCTATTTCGGTCTGTTTCACCGCCTCACGTGGGTGGAAGCGGCTGTTCCAGTTGCCGGTCTCGGCGGCTCTCTTAGCGGCATCAACATCGAGGGCTCGACCGCTGGTGCGGGCGATTCCCGCTACGCGGTGGCGATGTTGCTGATAGGCGGTCCGGCGCTGAGCGCGGCGCAATTTGACAATTACAGGCCGAGGACGACAGCGGGTGTAAGCCTCACCGTCACCGCACCGACGGGGCGATATAACGCCGACAAGATTCTCAACCTGGGCTCCGATCGCTGGTCGTTCAAGCCCGAAATCGCGCTGTCGCATCCCTTCGGGCCTGAAGAGAAGTGGCAGCTTGATGCGTACGCGAACGCGTACTTCTACACAGACAACACCTCTTACCATGGACGGGAGATCCTGCGACAACAGCCGCTGGCTGGACTTGAAGGACACATCAGCTATTCTTTTAACGATCGCCTCTGGGTCTCCTTGGACTCGCGCTACTCCTTCGGCGGCACCACGTTCGTCGACGGTGCTGATCAGACCAATCTACAACAGAACGTGATCTTTGGCAGTGAGATGAATATGTCCATTGATTCCCGACACTCGCTGCTCTTCGAATTCGCCAAGGCGGTAGTGCATCAAAACAGTCCGGCTGTTGTTGGCTTCGCTGTGAAGTACGACTACACGTGGGGACAGGGCGATAAGTAACGACGCGCTTATTACGATCTACCATCCTGTATCGTTTCCGGGCGCTTGGTGGAGCCACGTGCTCCTGAAATCGTCGACGCGCCGCGAGAGGAGTAGAGGTTGCGATGTACAAGACAAAGCCCCGATTTCGCTGCAGCATGCCGTCTGAGGCTCCCCTGAGCGTCTTGGCGCTAAATGCGTCCCTCAAGCACGAGCCTTCGTTATCCAACACAGGCGAACTCGCGTCTCTCGTACTGGACGAGATGCGCGCGCTCGCCCCAATTAGCGCCAGCGTGTTTCGCTTGTCTGACGCGAAGCTGCCGGTCGGGCTCGGCTTTCGGGAATCGGCGGAGGATGACTGGCCGGACCTTGTGACGAAGATCAGGGACGCAGACATTGTGCTCTTCTGCACGCCGATCTGGTGGGGCGGTCGTTCCAGCCTCATGCAGCGCCTGATCGAGCGACTCGACGCACTTGACGAAGAGTACAGCAGCACCGGCCGCAGTGCGATTAAGGGGAAGGTCGCCGGCATTGTTATTACCGGCAGTGAGGATGGCGCACTCAGCGTCATGGGCAGCATCATGATGGTGATGACGTGGATGGGCTTCATGCTTCCGCCCGAGTGCGCGGCCTACTGGGTCGGCGAGGTGGGTCAGCCGACTTCACAGGACCGCGACAAGCGACTCCAGAACATGGCCACGATGCACATGGCGAAAGGCCTTGCCCAGAGTCTGGTCTATTACGCAAGGCTGCTGAAGGCGCATCCACAAAGGTTCGTTGCGGGGAAAGCGACCTGCTGCGAGATGCACGCCAATCTTGAAGCGCCAGCTTGAGGTGGGAGTGGCGCACCTTTAAGGGACAGGGCCCTCGGAGCGCGTCGTCGCCCTGACTACTCGCGCCTGCGCGGTTGACTGATAAACGGAGCCGACTTCGTCAATGACGCAAGGTCGACTTGTGCGCGACGATCGCGGCACGGATCGCCGCCGCGTGCGAAAGGATGCGGACGTCGCGAGTACCGGTCCGCAGCGCGCGTTCGGATGCCTGCATCGCGTCCCGGAGCCGCCCAACCTTGTAGTACGTGCAGGCCAGCGCATCTTCCGTGAAGATGTCGCGACGGCCTGCCGCAACGCGCTCCGCGATTTTCACGGCGTCCGACAACCGGCGATCGTGATCGGCTAAGAACACCGCCAGGTTCGCTTCTGTCTGCGTCATGTCGGGCCCGGCGAGCTCCTCGGCCAGTGTGTAGTACCGTTCGGATTCAGTCGATGCGCCCTGCTGGGCGTACAGATCGCCGATCCGCCCCGCGAGATCGAGCGTAGGTGTCCGCTTCAGCTGCTCGAGATAAATGGCAAGTGCGCCCTGGCGATCGCCGCGAGCGGCTTTCACCATGCCCGCACCTACCATCGCGTGCGGATAGTCTGAGTACAGGAACAGCGATCGGCGATATTCCCGCTCGGCATCAGCCAACCGCCCTTTTCGGATGTAGAGTTCGCCCAGCTGCGCGGCATACCAGGCGCGCGCTTCTGAATCCTCTGCGGCTGTTGCCTGCTCCGCCAGGTGCATCGCGTCGACCGCACCATCCAGATCGCCTCGGAGCTCTCTGGCATATGCGACGCGCGCGTACGCGGTCGCGCTCGGCCGCATCGCCACCATCGTGTCGAACGTGGCAAACGCCTGGTCGTATTCGCCGAGCTCGATGAGCGCATCGCCGATGACGCCATAATTCCAAGCGTCATCGGGCTGCTGATCGCGCGCTCGACGCGCCACCTCCAGGGCCTCACGGAACCGATGCTGTGATAAATAGATAGCGCCGAGCATCCGAAGTGCGTCGTAGTATCCCGGCATTTCCTTGAGCGCGGAGCTCAACACGGTCGCAGCGCGGTTGGCCGGCCGCCCATCGGCCGTCGCGCGCCCCAGCCGGAGCAACGCGTCAGCCATCAAGACCGCGGCGGCCGCGTCAGCAGGATGGGTTCGCAACCGCGCTTCCATGTCTTGAATCCGTTGTGCCAGCGCTTCATTGGATGTGGGGCGAACGACCACATCTTGGCTCCGTTCTGAACCGAGAGAAAGACTACCGTCGGGCGTAACCGATGACGAGCGCCCGACGCTCCGCGAAATGAGCCGTGGAGCCACAGCGATCATGGCGCCCGCAAGCATCGCGACCATGATGCGTGGAAGAGCGGCAGCTGTACGAGATTCGCGCGCCATCACCGTGGCTTAGGGAACTTCGTAGCCCTGGTGCGGGGCCGCGACGTAAGGGAAGTGCGGCAAGAACGGTCGATCGTTTTTGTCAACGCCGTCGCCGAGCAGATCATTCGGACTCTTATCCGGCAGGCCGAGCGCCCCCTTGAGAATCGGCCCGTAGCCTTGCGCGAACGCTCGCAGATCGATATCGACGATGTCGTCTTCGAGTCGACGGCCATTCGGGAAACCCGCAAAATCGCCGGCCAGCACGCCCAGACGATTGCCGAGACCAGCCGGCGCGCTCGGTGGAATGTTGGTATTCAAACGTAAGAGGTCGGCTCTGCGCGGGCCGGTGAAGTTGAGTCCCGGGACGCCGGTCAGCAGAATGGCAACCAGATCGGTGCGCCCGGTGGTATCGATCGGCATCAACGCCCCACCTGGGTGCCCGAGCGGCGGAACGCCATACAACGCGTTCTCGAGGCGGGAGACTTCGGGGTTCAGATAAAAGCTTTCAAATTGAGCGTCGTCTCGTGGATCGGCCCGATTCCAGAAATCCTTCCGGCCGAGCGGAATAACGGCCTCGTTGATCAGTGGCTCGCCGAGACGCGACACTTGCACGAAGTCTCCATGTCCCTTGGCCGATCCATCGTCACGTAAAACCCGGACTCTCCGGCGGCTTGCGCTCGCGTACACGCCGATCGTGGGGTGGCCGCTCTTGACGAGGCGCGCGATCGGAATCTGGAGGGCGATGGAGTGCGTGTTGTACCGAGCGATCGCGTCCCGTCCGGCCTCAGGAGGAAGCGGGAGCGCGTGGAACGCGTTGAAGGGGCGCAATCCGGCGAGGTCGAAAATGGATCCCAGGTCGACAAAGAACGGATCGTCTCGTTGTCCGGCAAACACGCTGGTGCCGTCCGGCAGCGTGTGGACCGCCGCGGCCGCGAGCGCGTCGTAATCAGGGGTTGAGCGCGGGCCGATGTTGTCCGGTGGCGTCGCAAGACCGTCGCCGAGGATCTGCTCCGTCCTGCCACTCTCGCCGTCGCTGCTGACCAACGTCACCTGGTAGGTCTGAGGCCGGTTCCAGTTCGGATCGTCGAGGGACGCGATCGGGCCAGTGTTATAGAGAAACGTATCCGGATTCCGTGTGTCGGTCTGGAACCGGAATTGATACGTGAGGTCGTCCTCCGCGTCGCCGTCGTTGTCAACGTGGATCTCATACAAAACGCTGTCGTCGAAACTCGGGAAGTTCGGTCCGCTCGCCGGCGGTTCCAGGGGGATGTAGTTCGCGATGATCGTGACGGTGTCGGGTCGATCGGGGCTTCGAAACGCGTACAGGTCGGTGTTGTCAGCCATCGGGTCCTGGCTGATGAGGGGCGCCTCGCGATGGCTCGACGCCACGACGAGGAATGTCGCGGACACGGTCAATGCCGAGACCGTCAAGGGGAGCAGCCATTTGTTCACGGGTTTCTCCTTCGCGCACGACCGGCGCTCTTCTTTCCCTCTCCTACGGACGGAATCGACAGTTGGATTTACCGGCTGTCGGTTGTGTGGGCTAATGGGCGGAGCCGACCAGATATCGATTGCCCGTCGGCGACGGCAAACCGCCTTGAGGTTCGTCAGTCACCGCCATTGCGACCGGGGCGGGGATATCGGGCGGCGTGGCGAAGAATGCGGTAATGGTTCCGCGGTCGTCAGGATCGGCCGTGCCGGCGCTAATCGGTCGATCGGTCGTGATCACCCACACCTGATAGGTTCGACCAGGCGGCAGCGTCGGGAGCGCCGAGGCCGTGAAGACCAGCCCGCGCGCTCGGCTCCAGAACGCCCGGCCGACCGCGCGTGGCGCGAGCGGCTGCGCGGCGAGATCGATGCGCGCCAGGTCAGGGGCCATGAGTACGGCGATTCTGAGCTGCGAAGCGTTCACCGATCGCGTGGCGGCATCTAGTCGTTGTTCCGTTTGATCGAGGCGGATCAGGGCTGACTGAAGCTCCTGTCGCAGACCCGCGAGGTCCCGACGCAGCGTTGCCGTGTACCGTGCTAGTCCCAGTGCGCCGATCAGCATAGCCGCCGCTGCGAGCCAGCCGGCGCTCCACCGAGAAGCATTGCGCGCAACGCGAGCTGTTGCGCCTGCACGTTGCCCAGGCGCGACGATAGCGTCGCGAAGCGATGCTGGCGGATCAATTTGGGGAACGCCTCGCAACAAAGCCGCAACCGCCCGGTCGAACGATCGCAGCTCTCGAGCGCACACGTCGCAGGACCGCAGGTGCTCTTCGAACGCACGACGTTCGTCGTCGGGCAACGCGTGCACCGCGTACAGACTGGCCAACTCCAAAAAGACGGCGTGGTCGTCGTTCATGGCCATATCAGGTTCCCGCGAGCCGCTCGCGCAACTTGAGCAAGCCCTGACGAATCCGGGTCTTGATGGTGCCGAGCGGCTCTTCGAGCCGCTCGGCGATTTCCGAGTGCGTCAATCCCTCATAAAACGCCAGCTCGATCGTCATCCGCTGCACGAACGGCAGCGTATCGAGCGCCGCGCGCACCTCATCGACACGTACGGTCCAAATGAGCTGCTCATCCGCGGGAGCCGCCGAATCACTGATGTCAGCGCGTGGATCGGCGGGTGCCGCACTCTGCGGCCGAGATCGGCGCCGCCGCAGGCGATCGACAGCTCGGCTTCTCGTCAGAGTCATGAGCCACGCCATCACGCTGCCACGCCGCGTGTTGTAGCGACGGCTTTCACGCCAGGCTTGTGTAAACACGTCCTGGACGATTTCTTCGGCATCGCGCTGATCACGAAGAATTCGGAATGCGAGCGAGTAGACTGCGCGACCGTGATGGTCGTAGAACTCAGCGAGCGCGGCTTGATCGCCAGCTGCCATCCGCGCGACCGTGCTGTGGTCGGCGTCCGCCGTCACGTCAATCACGGCTCACAACGGCCACATATGAGTTCTACGAATCCCACGGATCCAGAGATTGCCTCGCGGCGGAAACATGGTGCCACAAACGCTGGTGTGACGGGAGGGTTTAGGTCTGAAGACGAGGAAGACGACACCTACTTGTTACGGTCGTCATCCTCCGGCTCGTATCGCCCTCCCCCCAAGTAGCCTTCTGGACGGATTGGCAGCGCACGAAGTGACTGCGCTTGCGCCGTGGGATCCTTTCGACTCAGAATCCGAATCACCGAGCCGTGATTCTCTGTCTGCGGATTCGAGGGCGTGTGATTCCAGTCGGCGACGCGAGGGCCCGCGAATCGGATCCGCATGCCGGCCGCAACGTGTACTCCGTTCTGGAACACGTTGCCGCAGGACGCTTTTGGCAGCTGCTGGGTCGTCTGGAATTGGCAGGGTATTTCAACCATCAACAAGGTCTGGCCCGCAGCGAGAGCAGCCCCGCTGGTCGGTCGGACCGTCATGTCAAGATCGCCGTCCTCAGACTGCCACACCTCCTGGACGCTGCCGCTGCCCAACTCACAGTCCAAGTACTTTCGAAACCGCCACGGCGCGTAGGTCTTTGTCCACAGGCCTGGATCGCACTTGAGCGGTTGTTCGGCTTCAGTAATCGCACACACGCGCTCTTCGCCCGGCGTCGTCGCCACGCCAGCGTCGCCACTGCAGAACCCGATCATCTGCTCCGTGTGGCCATCCGGCTTCTCAGGCGAGACGGCGACCTGAAACGGAGCGTGCGCTCGGATGACGAACACGACGCCCTCGGGTGCTCCGGGTAATGGGTCGCCACCGACCGACACCGGAAAGTCCGCAGAGGTCGCACCGAAGGCGTCGAGACTGCTGACTTTGAGGGTGACTCTGACCGCGACTGTACCCGTCGTCGAGCTCGGCTGCTGTGGCGCGGACTCCCCGCCGCACGCGCCGAAGGTCGCGGAAAAAAAAGCCAACAGGGCGAGAGTTGCAGAATTCGTCCTGCGGTCGCAGATCGCATGCACCGCCGGTTCTTTCGGGGAACCCATCTGTATTGGGCTCACGTGCAACTTCCGCGCAAACCTCAGCCATTGATTTCGACATGATTTCCTCGGAAATCACTGACAAGCTCTCAGAAAGTCATCGCGCAAGAAGCCAAAGGTCACCGGGGAAGAAATCGTTCCCCCGGAAGCTCATTTCTCGACCCTTTTCAAGCCCCGTGGTCCGTCCTTGTACGTTTTCCACTGCACGTCGATGAGGTAGGCGTGCAGCGCATCGGCTTCCTCCTGCGTCATTGCCGTTTTGATCCACGGCCAGCCCGGAGGCGTGCTGTATTTCGGCATGCCCCTCCTCTGGTTGCTTCCCCCTAACACAATTGCGTTGAAGCGTTGATGTACACCGGGCGGCATGTAGCGGAGATCGGGCACCTCGCCGTCGAGCGCCCACGCGCCGCTCCCATCCGCTTCAGGGGAGTGGCACTTGTGACAAAAAAACTTCGTGTAGACATGTGCGCCCTGCTGAATCTTTTCCGGGCTGGCGGTCTGCTCGGGTGGCTTCGGCACATCTGGAATGTAGGCCGGTATCGATGACATCGTCGCCTTGCCCCCAAGCTTGAACGCAAGCAGGCTCGCCGGGCCGCGTTTCGATTCCAGGGTCGCCATATCGCTCACTCGCCCGAACAACCGGAATCCCCCGCCAAGACCGATGGGCATCAGCACGTACTGCTCGCCATTCACGATATACGTCACTGGTACCGACTGGATCGCGGAACCAGTCTTGACGGACCAGACCTTCTTTCCGGTGTCCGCGGCGTAGCCGGAGAATTCCCCGCTCGCGTCACCGTGGAAAACAAGGTTTCCCGCGGTGGTCAGGACACCGCCGTTGACTGAGAGAGGGAGGGTCACCACCCAGCGGGACGCTTGCTTGATGGGGTCGAACGCGACGAGCTTGCCGTGCGCAAGGTTGCCACTCCCTGGTCCATTGCCCCTCGCCCGGAGTCGATCGGCTTCAAGCGTAGGTCCTTGTGCCGACCCTTGACCGTTACCTCTTCCGAGCGTCTCATACGCCGGAATGTACACAAGC
>Ga0182035_10000442_pt1 | contig 19006 bp, 22 predicted proteins | sample flu12Cox44000170_FD_125969 | JGI IMG/M metagenome (GOLD analysis project Ga0182035, IMG submission 125969) | Lab enrichment of tropical soil microbial communities from Luquillo Experimental Forest, Puerto Rico - flux4day.12C.oxic.44.000.170 | ecosystem: Environmental > Terrestrial > Soil >...
TCGCGGCGGTTGATTCTCGCCAACTCTTGCGCCGCATCGACTGTGGATTGCTCCCTCGCCGCGCGTAACAGTGCTTGATTGCGTTCCAGCCTTCTCAGTGACCCATCCTTCGGCGGACGCACGCTTGCGCAGCGTTGTGGCATTGATGGTTAAACTTGCACAAAGGTACCAAATGCGAAATACGAATTGCCCCAATGCCTGTCTTGGGGCGGTCGAATCGACGGCCTTTGAGGCGGCAAAAGAGTACCTGCCGGCTTACGCGCCTTCCGAACTAAATCCGGTCGAATACATTTGGGCCTACTGGAAGCATCACGAACTGCCAAATGTGTGTCCCAAGGATTTCTGGCATCTCAGCGAAGGGGCGCGCCGGACCCTGCGGAGGATGCGCCGTCGTCCCCGGCTCATTACGGCTTTCTGGAAGCAGGCCTCTTTGTGGCCTGAATGATTCTGTATCAAGCGGGGAGTTGACGGTCTTCTAACGCGGGGAGCTAAAGCATGCCCCAGCTATCCAGGAGCCAAAGGATGGATGCGAGGACGATGGTGGTTACGTTCAAGAATTGCAGGTTGGATGGCCTCTTCCTAAAACCCCAAACGCTGAAGACAATCGCGAGCACCCAAGACACGAGAACGAACAGCTCGTGTGCGACAAACATGTGAAATGACGACACAGCAGCTCCCCATTTTAATACCCAAGGGACCAGCAGGGGGAGCAAGCATAGCGGACCGGCCAGGCACGAGACCCAATCAACAAAATTCCTCATGGTGTGAGTCTTCCAACGGAGCTACGGAAGTATAGCAGCCACCCGATAGGATTCATTCGCATGCCGGCAGCTCTTCAATTACGGCAGACACGAGCACCGGATTAGACGCATTGCCGTCCAACCAATTCCCGACAGGAGCAATTGGAGCTGGGAACAGAGCCTGTGCAGCCTTCCGGTGCTAAGACGGCGCAGCAACCTGACTGCCGAGGAGTCAGGCTATATTAGAGGCCCCACGCAAAGGACGATGTTGACGATCCCAAAGATAAGCGCGAGAAGCGCAAGCAATCGCCGCTTGTCTATAAACAGACCGATGATCGCCACTGGAATAGAGAGCAGTCCAGCGAGATAAAGAACCGCCCACATCCGCACCAGCCAAGGCGCGCTTGTATAAGGAGAAACTAATGCGAATGGAATCCAGATTCCGACCAGCTCAACTAAACACACTGAGAACGCGACAATGCCATACTTCTCGAGTGTCCAAGAGAGCGACACAGCTATCGTTACCCCGAAACCTTCGATCTGAAACGACTCTTGATGAAGCAATCATTGGCCCGTGGGCTTCAGGCACACCTCGCCCTACCCGTCACTAACGCACTGATGGTCTTGCTGGACGCAGACCACGCAGCTTAGAGTTCCTCGGCGCACTGCGGGATTCCAAGAAAGTTGATAGCATCTGAGAGTACTGACCCTCCACCGCGAGACTCAATACTTCGACTTGGAAACCGCCCTGATCCTGATCTAGGAGTTCGAGCGTGATGTTTTCAAATACCTACAGAGTCTCCCCTTGTTAAGGCGCCTCATACATATTCCCGCGAGAAAACCGAAACGGGTGATTTTGGGCACACCGACCCCTTCCCTATTCACATTTGGGGCATTAGGTCGTGTCAGACGTTAATCTACTGAATGTGAATCATACTCACGGAAGGATCCAGCGTGCCATCGACCCGGACTCTTCTGTTGACATGCTTGGATACGTCGCGCTGATGGTCGATGTCGTAGGTCTTCCCGGTTGACTCGTCCTGGAGGACATATTTGTCCCCAGATTTCACAATCGTTCCTGTGAAAGTCTGCACGCTTTGGCTTTGAGGGGCTTGCGCTCCCGGAGTTTGCTGGCTTCGTTGAGTCTGCGGCTCGGAGTAGCTTTGTTCGGGTGCCTGACCAAGCGCTTGTCCCGGTTGGGCCTGGGTCTGCGGCGATTGAGTTTGCGGTGTCTGCTTCGGGATTTGTTGTGCAGCCACAGGCGATACTGACCCGGCTAAGAGCAGGGCGATGGCCAAGATCAGGAGTGTCTGTACATCTCTGCTCACGGGGCCCTCCTTCAATCCTGCTGAACGGTACCCTGTAACGAGCACCGAATCGTGATCGCAACGATACGACGTCGCATTGATTTAGCGAGTTGCCTGGCAGGTTTCCAATTTATCCGACTGCGCGCGTCCGTCTGAAGGCGAACAGAGGGTTTCGTCCCGCGTAAGGGCGGCCGTCCCCGCATACATTAAGGATGCTGCGGCCTGAGTGCCGCAAGAGTGCACTTGACACGCTAGAACGGTGTGAACCGCAACCTCTGTTGCTTTTGGGTTCAGGTTTTTTGGGAATGGTTGGAGTTCTGCCCGCACCTTCTTTCTAGATTAAGATAGCCAGGTTGCGCGGCACAATCGGCGACCGCTTTCCTCACTGAAGTAGCAACGCGCAGGGCACGGCAGGTAGTGCAGTGATCCGCGCCCGCGGGGGCGCGTAGCAAGCAAAGGACTCGAAGGACTCTTTAGAACCGCTCGTAAATTTCTTGGCTCCGGTACCAACCCACGCTGCTCAAGGGAGACTACAAACGGGAGGTATCGTGGCATGATGCCAGGATACCCAACTGCAACCAGGCCAAACCCTGATGCAGTTCACAGCATCCATTTGTCCAATTCTTAACCTCAGAATCGATTAATCTCTTTACATGACACTTTCTGCTCGAAACCAGCTTGAAGGCGCCGTCGAGGAGGTTCAACTCGGCGGGGTAATGGCGCACGTCGTGGTGCGCGTTGGCAATAACCATATAGAAAGCGTGATCACGCGGAGGAGTGCCGAGCAAATGGGCCTCAAGGTCGGAGATACGGTTAAGGTCGTGATCAAATCCACGGAAGTGATGCTGCAAAAGGACTGATACGGGGCGATGATGCAGAGAAACTAATGGCGACGTGTCTTGCGGACAGCGCCGAAAACGAGGTGTTGCCATGCCTATTGTGGATACGAATAGACTCGAGGTCATCGAGCGGCTACCGGGGTGGAAAGGGCGCTATTTTCACTCGCCTAGCATGACTTTCGCGCACTATGAGTTCGCAGCCGGATCTACGATTCACGAGCACTTCCATCCTGAGGAAGAGGTTTACGAAGTGATTGAAGGTAAGCTCGAACTGACCATAGACGGAAAATCAGAGATCGCGAAGCCAGGGATCGTTGCCATTGTGCCCGCAAACAGCCGCCATTCGGTCAGGGCGTTGACGGACGGGCGTCTTATTGTCGTGGACCACCCGGCACGCCCTGACTTCGGGTGAGGGAGAGTCCGCCTAACACGCAGAGTCTAGTGGAATTAGAGCTAGGGCCTGAGTTGGCTGCGCGGCTCGTACAGAGCGACAAACACAACCAGCGTTGGCTTGTTTAGCCTCAGCGCTCCTACGCCGCAGTCTCATGAACCTGACCACGACCCAAAAACCTGCGCGTCGCAGCACCCAAGCTCGATTCAAAGGGGCTGGATGCCAGAAAGCGAACCTCCCGCCGCGGAGGGACAAATATTTTCTCATGACATCCCCTTTTATAGAATCGGCAACTGGAATCACTGCTCACTGGCACGGCTTGTTGTGATCCGGTCGGGCTCCCTTTGATTTCGCTTCCGCTTCGGTCATATAGGCTCCGGCCTTCGTTGTGCCGTAATACCTGGTTCCGGGGCAGTGGTAGACATTGCTCTCCGTGTTTAACCAGACTTTATCTGCACCCCCCCAGGCGCTTGTGCGATCTCTTTGGTCTTGGGCGTGGTGGCCGCAGTAGTTTTGGACGTCGTGGCCGGAGCAGGAGTGGCTGCGGGAGCAGCACTCGACGGCTTGGAGGTTGCCGGGGTTTCGGTCGTTGTAGCGGCCCCTTTACCACTGGTACTACCGCTGTCAGGAGTTCCGTACCACTCCTTCACCCTGATGGCCACGGCAGGCGCCTTGTTTTGATGCGCCAGTGTAATAGGTCCCATCTTTGCAGAGGCCGGTTGCATTTGCTGGTGCGCCGGCGGGCGCTTGTGTTGTACCAATTTGCGTGCTCAACAGAGCGCCAACTATTGTGATCGAGAGAATAAGCGTCTTGGCGTTCATTGAAATCTCCTTCAATCAAACCGACCAAGAGGACCTTTGCTTCGCTGCAAGAGTCTCTGGCCTTAACACTCGCCCTCAAAGGGTCCAGAAGTAAGCCAATTTACGGCGCTTGAAGCAGCGTGTGGGTTCTGCATCTCCGTTGGCGGAGATGCAGATGGTCCACACAATCGCAAGCCTTTTCCTGAGTGATTTTCATTGCTTGTTTTCGCCCTCTTGCATCCGTTCTCTCTCTTCAGAGTTGGAAGAGCCTGAGCTATGCGAAATCACTCTACAGTCTTCATCTGCCCGGCTCATTTCTAAGACTTCTTTTCCGCCATTCTTGCCATGGCGATGGTCAGGGCGGCACCGCCCAGAGTCTTAATGAGCGCGGGATGCTCTGCATAAAACGCGCTCGCCTTATCAATCAGCGAAGGGTCTGACTTTTGCGCATGGGCAGCCAACTGCTGAACAATTTCGGGTGAGACGGACTGCGCCTGCTGGGGCGTCAGCCTAGACGCACCGCCGGCCAGCAAGGCCGCAAAAGCGCCGCCGCCACCAGCGAATTGCGACAGCACCCTAGGCCCCGCCGACGACAAGATTTGATTCAAGATGCCGGCCTTCTGATCGCCGTTGGACTGCGCGAACAGACTGCCCAACATCTGACTGAAGTCTGGAGTGCTGTTGGAGCGGAATGCAGCCGCTAGCCCTTCAGCCAGGGCACTGCTGGGAGCGGCTTGCGCTACCTGGTCGAAGTGCTGGTTGACCTGTGCAGGAACCGCCCCTGCGCCGGGATTGTTGACATATTGGTTCAGCACCTCTTTGAGTTGATCCAAAACAGCCATTGTGAGCTCCTTTTTTCAGAGCGGGGCCGCGCCGGTTGGCACAACACCGCGAGAAAGGGTCTAAGCGGGTATCTTTAACTTTTGACCGGCCTGGACTTTATTGGGGTCGGCAAGACTATTGGCTTTGGCAATGTCCATGTACTTGTTGGCATCGCCATAGAAGTAGTTGCTGATTTTCGAGAGGTTGTCGCCGGACCGGACGATATAGATCTGGTCACCGGCGACGACCTGGATGTTGTGCTTGAGATCGGCGTAAGTGGGATCGACCGACTTGATGCTGTCCCAGACACGGTTCTTGCTGGCTTCCGAGACCACGGTTGCGGTGAGGGCCAACTGATCGCCAGCAAGGCTGAGCGGCTGCACTTGCGCGCCTTCAATTTCCAAGGTGCGCAAGACGGGCTGGTACTTCTGCTTTAGCTGTTCAAGGTCTGCCATAGGTTGCACCTCCTCAGGAGTTTCGGCACAGATGGCTGGGGCGCACGGGAGGGGGAGAACTCAAAACGCATCAGATCACGGATTACAGACGGGCGGGGTGAGTATCAAGCAAAGTGGGTAAAGTGGACGCAAACCCGAGGAAAAAACGAGAGTGGAACGCGCGGTAAAGCACAGTCTAGCAGAAATCAACCTGCAAATTCACAATTGAGATTCGTGAAAATGCCCAAGCCCTGGCAAGTCTCGTGGGGTCGTAGCGGCCCTATGCGCTTTCAGCTTGTCTAAAGGCTGCTCACCCGTACTCTTCGCCAATCACAAATCACTTCCGCACAGCAATTTGCGCGAGGGCCAGCAGGGCTATGCGAATTAGAGAAACAACCGCAACCCCGATTAGTTCCTGCCGTTCGATGCAACGTCGCCAGACCTGTACCACCATCAAGCCAGGGTGAGCGATCTCGACCATGCGGTAAATGTGATCAAGGTGCAGTTAGCCTCTATGTTGGCCTAAACCAGGAGAGACCTAGCGGGTGGTTCTTATAGAGCGACCAACGTCCATCAGGACCTGGCGAATACCATTGTGAAAAGGGTAAGGGCTAGGTGTGCCCAAAATCTGTTCGCCGCATTGAAATCCGCCGACGGTTATCACGACTCGTCACCGCCGGCCGACTCAGCCCTCGTACTTGAAGGACAGCAAGACGCGGGTGCGGTACTCGCTGATCTTTCCTCTTACACCAAGGTGCAGATGCCCACTCTGCACGTTCGGCGTAAACTTGGAGTATGGCAAACGAACAGCCCCTCAGCCCATTTCAAGAAGTGCATAAAAAGATTCAGGAAGCTCGCGACCGCGTCCGCAAAGAACAGGAAAAAGACGAGGCGCTTCGCAGGGAAAGATTAGAAAAAGAGGCTGAAAGCAATGGCTTCGACCGCGTCTGAAGAAGATTTGTCCCGCATTTGATCGCTGACGACTGCCCCACCAGGTTGCCGAGGAATCCTTTTACATCCGTCCGATTAACGTCTGTCGGTACCTAATGCCCCAAAATGCGAAAGGAAACGGGGCAGGTGTGCCCAAAATGCAAGCGCGATGCGACAAGATAAGAGTAGCCAGCCACTACGGTGCCGCCGTTGCCCCCGAGCATTTGGCACTACAATTGTGAATTCTTCTCGATGATCGCGTTCGTTACCCACCCGAGCACAGTTTCGTCGCTTGTTCCTGCCTCTGTTACGAACACATCCTGGCACCACGGCAGGGGCTCCATGGCTTTTTTGGCATCTGACAAGGTGCCTGACATTGGAACGACGGCAAATGTCTTTTGCAGATTCTTTCCAAACTCATCGTCTTGGAGCAGATCCGCTATGGTAAGGGCCTTCAGATCGTCCGTCGAAGCGCCAACCGCCTTTTTCGCAATAATTCAGTCGAATTACAAAGAACTGATTTCGATTCAGCTCCGCCCGAAGACCATCGAACTGGTACAAGTTGATATAGAGATTTCCCGACAGTCTTCGTAATAGCGAGCTAGGGCAGACGGATGTTCGGTGCCACAAGTTCGCGCCCGATTCCGGGGTAACAGGTCACCGCCTCGCCCGCGCAGACAACGGTGTCAGCGATGATGAACAACAGGTTGGCGAACGCTCTGGCGTCAGGTTTCACTCCGGAGAGCACCGACCTCATCTGCCGCATCGACGCAAGTGGAAGCACAGAGTAGCTCAGGCGAAGAAGAAGGCCAGGCCTATCGACAGGCCACGACACAGCGAAAGTAAATTTTCAAGCTGATCCGCAGCGGATTGCTTGTGAAAGGGCGATTCATCGGCCGACAGCCAGGAACTTTATATAAGCAGCGTCCAACTCATTTCCGATTTCCCGCAAGAAATCGGTCATCACGAGTTCCTTCGCGATGATGTGTTCACCTGCCTCGAACTCCGCCGCCGATGGCTTGTCCCGCAGTTCAGTCCTGATCAGAAAGGCATACATCTCAGCGCGTGAATCGACATATCGGTCCATGTTCGCATTGAACATCTGTTGCAATCCGTAGAGCTGCGCGTATTCTCTGGCCTCCGTGTAAGGCATATGCGCAAGAGCGCCAGAGGACGCAGTTGTGTTCCATGCGGATTCGCCGAGACGAGTTACTATCCAGTTAAAATTCCCATGTTGTTGCGCTGGCCGCGAGTGTTGTAGGTCTGCCGCCATGCGAAGAACGCCTTCCAATTCGCGCTTTTCTCCTGGCAATGCCTTGAGTTCGAGCCTGAGATTCTTCTGGTTCTCTCGAATTTCCTGGGCCATGTTCTCTCTCGCCTCACGCACCAGGCTTCGATAGTGCAACCGTTCAACCGTAGCCTCCAGCCCGAGTGCAATGAGCAGCCCTATGGTGATTGCAAGCAAATGCACCATGAACTCTCTTATGGAGTGGATCGGTTTGTGAGGAGGATGGACTTCCAATGCGAACTCCTCGACGCCAATAAATAGCGGGATTTTACTCTACTTTGGAATCACTTGCCTAAACAGCCGTTGGTGTCAGCTCGAGCCTGTGGCCCGCGAAACCGCATGAAAATCCGAATAGCGGGTTCCTGACTGTGGACGTAAGTGCCTGGACGTGACGATCAACTGGGGCGCACGGATGTCGGATCACAATATCCTCTCCAGACGCATCAAACCCGCTGCCCGCAAGTTGGGTATTGGATGGGTGAATTGGCAGGTATTGAGACGTTCGTATGCGACCTGGCTTGTTGAGGCCGCCGCCGATCCGAAGGCCTTACAGGCACAAATGCGACACTCGCGAATCTCGACCACAATGGATGTCTACTCGCAATTCGTTCCCGCTGCCCAGCGGCGTGCGGCCTTGACGGGCCGCTGGGTTGAGCGTGGTTTGCTGAACATTTGGGCTTCGACGAGGATCATCCGCTTGCTGGAGCCTCATGTTCGCTGCTGGACACCATCACAGCCCGCCGGTGCCCGAGGATGACCATCCCAGCCAAAACAGACACCGATGTTAATTGGCTTTGGCCAACAAATTCTGAGGCGAGACCACCGACCTGGGACGCCCTGCTTTCCGGCAAGGGGCGGGCCACCTGCTGCTTAGGCCGGTAAGCATCTATGCAAACAGAAGAGCGGCGCCGATCAGCCGATGGGCGTGAACGCAGCCTCTCGTGGCGCTCTTATGCGGTACGTCTTGTCGGCGGAGAATTTAGCATACTGGTGCAGGGCCGGGGCTTGCCTGCTTTTCGGGTGAGGCTAGTTCTTGCAGATGAGCGATAGGCCGTCATGCTGGCAAGTCCACGACTGTTCGCTGGCTTTGCCGGAAAACTCGGCATTGATGATGAACGGGTTGAAGGGCTTTTCCTGCTGGGTGCAATCCAGCACCTTGTAATCCGGATCGACCGTGCAGTTGTGGTAGTCGCCGTACGGCCAGCTGGCGGGATAGAACACCGTGAGGCCGCGTGTTAGGCTTCCGCACATGCAATGTGTTTCCGGGTACAGACACGATCAAAATGAAATACCCGATTATCCACGCGCTTCAGAAATACTTATTCAACCCGCCAATCAAGCTCGCGTTGGCGCTGGGTTTGCCGCTGCCGGGATATGCGTTGCTTGAAACTACGGGGCGCAAGAGCGGAAAGCGCCGCAGCACGCCAGTAGGCGATGGACACATCGGAAATCAGTTCTGGCTGGTGGCAGAACATGGCATGAAGGCTGGATACGTGCGCAATATGGAAAGCGATCCCCGCGTGCGATTGAGATTGCGCGACGGGCTGAGGACTCGTTGGCACACGGGTACTGCTCATCTGCTTAGGGACGATGATCCACGTGGGCGCCAACGCTGGCTGGCGAGTCAGCTGCCGAGCAGCACGGCGAATGCAAGGGCAGTGCGGCTTTTTGGAACAGAACTCCTTACCGTTCGGATTGATTTGGATGGCTGATGCACAATCTCACCTTCTAGCCACGCGGGACAAGTCTTCATCAGGCTCGGTCGAAGCCCTTACTTTCAGCACCTTGGCTGCCGAAGGAGAAAAGAGTCCGTGTCGCATCCGCTGCTGACCACCCTCGAGGACTGGCATCTTTACGTCGGCCTCGCCATCTCGGCTGCCACCCTCGGCGGAGTTCTCGCGCTCAACCAAGCCATCTACAAACGCAGATGGAACAAATATCCGACGGCTTCCGACTATGTCGCGGCGCATCCCAAATGTCTCAAAGACGGCAAGCCTGCTTGCTACCGATGTGGCAGAAAGCCTCTCCCGATTAGGGTTCGCGCCAAGCGCCGCGTGTTCCGTTGCTCGCACTGCGAAGACGAAGTCTTCCGCGAAGACGCGACCTGAACGTCGCCATCCCCCGAGGTCTTGGGAGTGCGGTGTCCTGCACAACAAAAGAAACGCGCACTCATTTTGTAGAGCCAGCCACTGGCGTTGCCGCTCCGCCAGTAATATGAAGAAAGGAATACCCGATAGGATAATCATCAATCCGACGGATAACCGCACCGATCGCACCAGCTATAGATTGATAGAGATTGCAAGAGCCGAAAACCGAAGAGTAGTGGGGTCCAGGGTATCCCCAAACGAGAAACGGACGGGGCAGCTCGGGTTCAGTATGTCTATGTCGCGACTTCCCCATAATATGAAAAAGGTAAGGGGCCGGTGTGCCCAAAGCGCAGTTCTGGTCAGTTCGCCCCGCGCATTCGCATCGGAACACATCGGGTTGCCGGATGGATTTGCAGCTCAGGGCGATACCAACGTGCCATCACTCAGTTGCTGTGGGCTGGAGGGAGCAGTCGTTCGGGCCCCGGGCTGTGGGGACAAACGTCGTTTTGCCGGGGGCAACATTGAAGGTACCGCCGCAACCGGTCTTGGGAAACTGGAATTGGTGGTCGCCGCGAGAGAGCTTCACATGGATGGTCTGCCCTTCGATTGGGTAGTTCTTGCCGTCGATGGTGAAGCGCGGGGCACTGAAGCCGCTGGGGGCCAAGATGGCAACATCCAGACCGCTGGGTCGGAAAGCGAAGTAAGCCATGATCGCCGCTGCAAGCAGTACCAGTATGCCCATCAGGACAGCTTTCTTGGCGCCACTGCCGGCGGACGGCACGGAAGAAACGGGAGCCGGCGGGTGCTGGGCGGACGGCGCAACTTCGGCGGCCGGGCGAGGCGGTTCGGGCGCGACGGCAACAAGTGCGGGAGGCTGAAGCGCGAGGAGGCGTGTCAGCTCCTGCACGCCGCCAGCGTAATCGGTGCGGAAATCGATGTACTGGAGGCGAGCGAGGCGGAAAGGAACGTCGCAATCACGGTAGAGCACGGGAATGATGTGTTTCTGCTTGCTGAGGGCGAAGCCGACTTCATCGCTGACGTTTTCCGACGTAGCCGAGGCAGGCGAGAGGATGACTAAGACGCGGAGCGAGTTTTCAAGGGCGTGAGAAACGGCATCATCCCAGTGAGTACCTGGCTCGATGTCGAGCTGGTCCATCCAGATTTGCGCGCCTGATGCTTTGAGATCAGAGGCGAGTTTCTTAGCAAACGCCCCGTCTTCGCGGCTGTAGCTGAAAAAGGCGGTGTGACTTTCTGATCCCATGGGTCCCCGGTCTATCGTTGACGCTTGCGGCGCAGAAGCGCTTTCAGGCGACATTGTACGACGGGACGCGGAGTTTTCTTAACACGCCGGCGGCACCGAATTGCTAAATGCCGTCTCTTTGCCACTCGCAATTTCCCTTTCCTGCCAAGTGCGCCCTTGTCTACTGCCTCATTTTGGGGTTCACTCCACCCGTGTCGGACGCCATCGTGTCGAACGGCACCACGAGCCCGAAGGCATAGGTGGCTCAGACCAGCATGAACACTAAGTTTCCATGTCATTTGCGCTTCTTCGCTGTTGGTCCATCCTCATGCCGTTCATAATTCGCAACGAGGAGGCCAGCGGTTCGATCCCGCTCAGGTCCACCAATCAACATGGCTATGGTGGCCGCGCCGAGTGCGTGGTGGCCGGGGGCTGATATCGGAGATACCCTAGGCCTACCCGCATTTGGTGATCTACCGCATCGGGAATAGTGATGGTCAGACATAGGCCGAAGATTGCGTGTGCGGCGCCGAGCGAGTACAGGTCGCCGTGGCGCAGAAAGAGCGCGCAGGAAGCGATTCCCCAGAAGAAAGCCGCCGCCGTGAGCAGCGGATTGGGCAGGTGTGCCAGGGAAAACAGAATTGCAGCAGCCAAGACCGCAGCACGCGCGCTCGGGAGAAGTCGGCGCAAACGAAGCAGGACGAAGTCTTGCAGGATGAACTGCTGCACAAACGACCAAATGATATAGCCGGTGGTGTTCCCTGGATTCTGCCGATAGCGGAATGGTATTTGCAGTGTACCGATGCAGGCTGCGAACACAGCGGCTCCTCCAGCCAAAACGACCGCAGCGGCAATGATCCACCAGCCCTGTCGCAAGCGGGAGAGGCGTAATCCGTAAACCGTGCTGCTGCCGGGAAGCGACGTTGCAATTATCCAGCAGGCGGCGGCGAACATGAACGCACGTTGTATTGCGCCGGGAGTCCAGATGGCCAGTAAGATGAGCGAATAGCCGACTACCAACTCCGTGAGAACACGAGCCGGTGAGCGCTTGTGACGCAAGCCGTCAATCTCGAGATTTTCTGGGCAAGGCATCGTGAGTGTGTACAGTGGCTTCGGCGGCGTTCATAATAAGTCTTTTCAGTTCATCTTTGAATCTCGCAGGTGCAATTTGCGATCGCTTCTAAGGGTTGTCGCAATCTGTTTCACGCAGAGCTGCGCGCGTACTTCTTTCTGCGGAAGTGCCGTGATGGTCAGTCTGCTTGCTCTTCCTTTGTACTGCCAAAATCAGCAGGCGGTTGATGCATCCAGCACCTTGGTGAGCGGCATGGTATTGAGCAACGTCACGCGCGAGCCACTCGGCCGGGCCATGGTGTATTCGCTCGATGAGCGATACGCCGCGTTCACCGACGACCACGGGCGATTCGAGTTGAATTTGACGGCCCCGGTCACAGCGGCTGGGGCGAACGTGCAGATTGTTTTGGACGTGAGAAAACCGGGGTTTCGTTCCCGCGGCAGCAATCTTATCCATGCTGGGCAAGACGATGTCACGCTGTGGCTGGTGCCGGAAGGAATCATTAGCGGAAGGGTGAAGTTTCCAAGCGACGAGCCGGGAGACCGCGTGGATGTGCAACTGTATCATCGCGAGATTCGTGATGGATTGGCTCAATGGCTGCCGGCTTCTCGCGATCGCACGCGAGTGGACGGCGAGTTTCGCTTTGCGGACTTGGTGGCGGGCGAGTACAAGGTCTTCACGCTAGAGAACATGGAACAGGGACAACCGGAGAGCGGTAGCAACAAGCCGCCGTGGGGTTTTCCGCCGCGATTCTTTTCCGCGGCGCGGGACTTCGGCAGCGCCGAGACGATTCACCTGCGCGCGGGCGAAACGTTCCTGACGAACATTACTCTGGAGCGCCAGAGATACTACGATGTCAGAGTTCCGGTGGTCGGCATTGAGGAGGGTATGCCTCCAGGAATGAGAGTTTCTGTGTACACGCAAGGCCACCGAGGTCCAGGATTTGAGCTGGGATTCAATCGCGCCCAACAGATGATTACGGGCATGCTGCCGAATGGAACGTACACGATTGAGGCGACGGGCTACGGCCCGCATGCAGCAACCGGATCGACGAGTATCACTGTCGCAAACAGGGCGGCAGTGGGATCGCCGCTGGCGATTGCGACCAATCCGTCGATCGAGATCACCATAAGGAAGGATCTGTCGGGTGCTGATTCCACGGCCAAGCAGGTCACGGCGACGTCGAGTAGAGTGCCAGCGCAAGTATCTTTGCTGTCCGCCGAGGACGTTGATGGCGGGAGGGGTCGGGCGTATTACTCGCAAGGCAATCCTTTGATGTTGAATGCGGTCGAGCCGGGGCGCTATTGGGTAGCGGTACGTGCGTTCGGAGGTTATGCTGCGACGGTGGCATCGGACGGAAAGGATCTGCTGCGGGAGCCGCTAGTGGTGCTATATGGAGCGAGTGTTCCTCCGATTGAAGTTACATTGCGCTACGACACGGGCGAATTGGAGGCAGTGATCGAGGGCGCGGAGGTGACCAGCGCCGGTTCTCCAGGAAACGTGATGATCGCGGGAGGCAGCGGCAGGACAGACTCAATGATGCAGGGAGGACTGTCAGTGTATTGCATACCGCTGGACGGAAGCCACCTTTTGCCCGATTCGGGTCAAATGAACGTAATGAATGGGCAAACACGATGGAGCCAGCTTCCTCCAGGTGAGTATCGAGTGCTGGCGTTTACTTCGCCAAAGGAGTTGGAGTATCGCAATCCCGTGGCATTGAAGGCCTACGACTCGCAAGGACAGGTGGTGACGGTACTGCCGGGCCAGAAGGCGCAGGTGACGGTGCGCGTAATCAGGGACGAATGACGTGCGACAACGACGCAATCCTTTCTTCTGGCTGAACAGACTGCTAAAGTGTCCATCTGGCGATGGTCTTGTATCAGGGCCCGACTTCAAGCCTGCCCTGAGCCTGGCGAAGGGTGCCGATCAGGGCTCAAACTCGAATCTCAGCCAGGACTTTAGTGCGCGTCGCCGCCGCAAAGCCGCACGCCTTCAGCAGCTTTTCCAGACGCCGATCTTAATCCTTATCCTTCCCACGACTCTGGTTGTGCCTGCACTCGCGCAGGGCGGCTATCACATTGCAGGGAAGGCGGTGAATTCAGCGTCGGGCGCGGTGTTGGCGCAAGTGCACGTGAGCATCGCCAGCGCGCAGGATCGCAACCAGAAGGCGACGGTGGTGACCGGAGCCGACGGGGCGTTTGCGTTCACGGGATTGCCGGCGGGGAAGTTCTCCCTGTCGGCCGCACGCCACGGTTTCATCGAGTCTTCTTACAACCAGCACGAGCGCTATTCAACGGCGATCGTGACTGGCGGCGACGCCGACACCGAGCACCTCGTATTTCGCCTGGCCCCGCAAGCGGTGCTAAGCGGGCGGGTAATCGATGAGGCAGGAGACCCTGTACGCAATGCCAATGTTTCGCTCTTCCAGCAAGACCAGAGCCGGGGCGTCACGCTGGTGCGACAGTTGAGTCAAACGAGGACCGACGATCGCGGCATGTACGAGTTCGACGAACTTGCGGCGGGGAACTACTTCGTCTCGGTCAATGCGCGGGCGTGGTATGCCTTGCGTCCGCAGACCAGCCAAAATGGAGATGGGACTACCACCACGACGGAGGTGCCGGCTTCGTTCGACGTTACTTATCCGACCACCTTCTACGGCGACACAACCGATTCAAGCGATGCCACACCCATTCCTGTGCGGGGCGGCGAACGGCTGACAGCGGATATTCGCCTTTCCCCGGTGCAGGCCCTACGCATTCGCATCCGCATGCCCGAGGATCAAGGTCGTGGGGGCGATATGCCGCAGTTTCTGCGCAAGACATTCGACTCGATGGAGAACGTGACTGGGGAAATTATGCAGAGTGGACGCAGCACTCCCGACGGAGGAAATGAAAGTGCGATGCGGATGCTCGGGTCGAATTATGTCGAACTGTCGGGAATTCCCGCAGGAAAGTACACTGTGTTTGTTCCGAATGGCAGCGGAGGAGCACCGGAAGGTGCGCTGGCGGATGTCGATCTGACGGAGGATGGGCAGGAACTCACGCCATCGTCGGGCGAGCCTGTGGGCAGCCTGAAGTTCAAGGTGCAGATCGCCGGCGAACCGCGTCTTCCGTCGCAGGTGTCGCTGGCTTTGCAGCGAGGCGACAAGACGATTGCGGTCGTGTCGCGCGTAAATGACAACGGCGAGTCGGAGTTCGTGCATGTTCCGCCGGGAAAATACACTCTCTTGGCTGCCAGCCCCAACGCCGACTATGCGGTTACCCATATCGTCATGGGCGGCACGCCAAGCCGTGGTCACACACTTGAGCTGCCCGCGGGTTCGTCGATTGAAGGCACGGTCACGCTTGTCACCGGGAGCGGGCGCGTCGAAGGTTTCGCCAAGCGGGCAGGGAAGGGAGTTGCGGGCGCCATGGTCATGCTGGTCCCCAAAGACATCGAAGCCAACAGCGAGTGGCTGCGCCGCGACCAGAGCGATCTCGACGGCAGCTTCAGTCTTATCAACGTCATTCCGGGCGACTATGTCCTCGTCGCTATCGACGACGGGTGGGACCTGAACTGGTCACAGCCCGGCATAATGGCCCACTACCTGGAGCAAGGTCAAAAGGTCTCCGTAAGCGCGGGACTCATCCAACTGAAGGAAGCAGCTGCAGTTCAGCCGAAATAGCTCGCGTTACGGCCTAGCTTTCTTCTGCTCGGGCATTCGGCGCGATTGTCCTTTCACTTTCACCATCACCGCCGTCCCAAGATCAGCCTGGGCGGTGCACAAATTTCCTTCTGGCACGAAGTAAAAGTCCGTCGCCTTGCCTTGGACTTTCGCCTTGATGCACCGGCACGTGGGCTCTGTCGAGTTTGTTGGACCCGTGGGTCACGAGGTAGTGCTCGACATTGACTGCGGGTTGGGCGGCTGGCGTGTTCGACTTCGTTTTCGCTCGAATCCACATAGCCGACAATGACGAGCGTTCCATTGGGACTGGCTAGCAATTTCAGGGCAGGTTGGTCAAGCGTGTCCTTGCAAGCATTGTCCGCGCGCCAAGGCCGCTTGGGTCCTTTTCGAACGTGCACTCGCCCCAGTCGATCAGCTTGACGCAAGGCGGGGGTAACGCCGGAACATAGACCGTCGAATCTGTGATGACAATCACGGAAGCGTGTTCAATCTATGCCGATTGCGCATCAATTAGGCGATTTCGGGGTGCTACGGTGTGTCCGTCACCCTAAACGTCGCTCTCGCTGGCACTAACCCCCGCGACGGGGCTGAAAAATCAGGCTTGGTATGGGTGTTGATGTAATTGGCGGCTAGTGACGATTCGAACCGTACGGTGCGTCCGCTTCTACAACTGAAACGGAGAGGGAACCTCCGTCGAGCGCCTGAGCAAGACCTCGCCTTACCTTGTGCCATTCTTCATCAACGTCGGTCAGCAGTCGAGGGCTGTAGATGCCACGCTTAATGTAGTCGGCACTGTGATCGAAACCCAACTCTTGTCCAATGATCTGATATAGGTCAACCCTGAGCGTTAATAGGCGATAATTCCAAGCGACGACAGCACCGTTGTCGTGCACGTCAAACGGAGTCGATGCCTGATCGAGTACGGCCTTCCACGCATTCCGAATCTTCTGGCTGTCCTTAAATACGAAGTCAATTGAATTTAGCGCCTGAAGATGCTCTGGCGAGTAGATGTTGTTTCGAGTGCGCATAAGAGTGTGATACAAGCCAGTGCGCAGCTTGTTCTTCTTCTTCTCTCGCAGAACGTCGAGAACGCGCTGTGCGAACAATGCAAGCACTGGGCCAGCAATAATCGCTGCCACGGTAATCCAGTCAAACCGTTCAGGATGAGAAGTGGGCATCGGTGACTTTCCCAAGCGAGAGTACCGCGACGATGCCCAGTCCACAATAGTAAAAAGGTGGAACGTTAGGGACAAAAGCACCCGACCGAAGTCAGTGCAGACCTCCTTCAGCTTAGCAAGTGTGTCCGGTAACCCCTGAAGGTCGAACTCAGTTGTGTCGCCGGGGTCAGACCCATCACAACCGAACTCGACCATCTTCTTCTTGTGTTCGATAATGCAGCAATGATGGACGACGGTGTGCCGGTAACAATCAGAGTAGTATGGTTGTCAGCAATATCCCAGACTTCGGTGCGAGGTTTTTCGTCGTCATACTTCACACTAATCCAACGTTCAACTCCTTGGATGGGAAGGTGACCTCGAATATGGCAATCGTGCCTACGACGCACGGGTCGATTGACGCCTTCGCACACCGATCCGACCCAGTTGACTCGGACGCGGAAGAAGGGCTCGCAGAAGTGATTGCTAGGGCTCGCAAACGCGCTGCTGAATGTAATCGCAGTTGAACCTAAATCTGTGCCCACAGCCACGGTAGCCAGACACAACTAGCGCGTTCTATCCGTAGACCGAGGGTGCAGCAAGATTTTTGTTTCCGCAACATAGAAGTTTCCAAAAATCCGTGTCAGTTGCCTCAGCTCAGCCGGGCAGGGGGTTCTATCGGCACGATTTAACGGCTGGGTTGATTTGGCGGACAGTGACATGGTGCTGGCGATTCCGCAACGTCACGGCCGCCCCGTAGATCAGCATCTCCACGCAGAACACTTGGGTCATTGCCATGAACGTAATGGCTAGGGCGGTCGAGCGGCCCACCCGACCGAAGTGGTTGGACAGCGTGAACCAGGCCAGGGCGTAGCCTGCAGCCAGCGCCAGAAATAGGATGCCCGAGACGACGGAAAGCTTGGTTAGGGGCGGAAGCTCCGCAGCGGTCGTCTCGGATGCTGGGGGCGTCCGGCTATACCAGGCCGCGCACCAGACGCACAAAGCCAGGGCGCCTAGGACGGTGCTGGCGTCTTGCAGGAGCCCTGCCAATGGCGTGGGGTGCCAGAAAGGCAGGGTGAAGTGGGTTTTGAGCAGCGGCCAATACGCTGCGGTGCGTGTATACGGATGCGTGAATTGGTCCCAGGCGAGATGCGTCAGAGCGCCCAATGCGACCCAGAACACGATCCTGCCGAACTGCCGCCAGCGCCAGAACGACAGAGGCGCCGTCTTGTTCTGGAGCCTCCGTTGCCAGCCGCTGGGCAAGAGTTCAACGGCCGGCCCCTTCACCACCCACTCGAACAACCACAGCACCAGAAGGGCGAGGGGCAGCGTAAACAGCAGTACATCAGGGAAGTGGTGACCGCTCCGATCCTTGTCTGAAAGAAAAATGAAATATTGCAGGTCAGGCGCAAAGGTTCCGATCACCAGTGCAGGCCAGATTGGTTTGAACCGGCGAAACGGCAGCGAAGCGGCGGCGTGAGAAAGCGTGAAGGGCATGCGCAATCGGTAAAAAGCTATAGCGATATCTTAAACGACTGGCGAACTACCCAGCTAGAAACGGATTTGTCTCCCGCTCTTCTCCGATTGTGGTAACCGGTCCGTGCCCGGGGATCCTGGAAGCCTTCCGCGCAGAATTGTGGAAACACGTCGAAGGGGCATATGGCGGAGAGGGAGGGATTTGAACCCCCGATACCCTTTCAGGTATGTCCGCTTTCGAGGCGGATCGTTTCAACCACTCACGCACCTCTCCGCAGCGGTTGTGCCCGGCCGAGGCTGCCGGTCCTTTTAGTTTAACAAAAGCCCGACTCTCTATCGCCGGTTACGAAAGAATGCCTGCAACAGGTCCATACACCTCGCTGCCAACACCCCGCCGGTCACTTCCACCTGGTGATTCAACTTGGGATGGTTCAGCACTTGCAGCATCGAGTGCACGGCGCCTGCCTTGGGGTCTTCGGCACCGTAGATCAGGCGGCGGATTCGCGCGTGGGTAATCGCTCCAGCACACATGGCGCAGGGCTCGACGGTCACGTAAAGGTCGCAATCCAGCAGGCGGTAGTTGCCGACAACATGTCCGGCCTCGCGAAGGGCCTGCATCTCTGCATGGGCTGTCGGATCGCGTTCGACAATAGGGCGATTGCAGCCACGTCCCACAATGTGGCCGTCACGCACCACCACGGCGCCCACCGGAACTTCTCCGAGCGCGTGCGCCCGCTGCGCCTCGCGCAGGGCGAGGCGCA
>Ga0182035_10000461_pt1 | contig 18851 bp, 15 predicted proteins | sample flu12Cox44000170_FD_125969 | JGI IMG/M metagenome (GOLD analysis project Ga0182035, IMG submission 125969) | Lab enrichment of tropical soil microbial communities from Luquillo Experimental Forest, Puerto Rico - flux4day.12C.oxic.44.000.170 | ecosystem: Environmental > Terrestrial > Soil >...
ACGTTGTCTAAAACTCCCTATTCTAGTCCAATTTTCGTGCTAGCTCAATCGGGTAGGATCCGACGGGGACATGTCTCAACTTTCAACATTCACGCGCCTTGCTCCTAGCAAATAGCGAGTTGGCCTCCTTTTGTGCGGCCTGAATGTTGAAAGTTGAGACATGACCCCGTCTCGCTGGTGCAAAAAAAACTCCGCCGGGCGGTGGAGTGTTGTAAGCTGCTTGCTTAAAGAAACTTAAGGATTGAATCGAAACTTTAATTTGCCCCGTTTGGCCGCCAATTTTGCTTTTCGCCGCAGTTTTTGGGAAGGCGTTTCGAAAGCTCGCAAGCGACGCACTTCCTCCATAATTCCTTCGGCGTCCAGCTTGTTCTTCAAGCGCTTAAGAGCCCTGTCGATCGGCTCGCCCTTTCTTACAATAACTTCCGGCATAAAAGTCCTCTAATTCCTAAAAGCTTTTTCGTGCGAGGGCTAAACAGTAGCCGGGCTTTCTGGGACCGTCAATTGATGAAGCAAAATTCCTTTGAAACGAGTTTTGGTTTGCGTAACCACCCGGTTTTAGCAACGATTTGCGGGCCTGGAAGCCGGTTAGAATCCCTGAAAAGCAATACCATTGAAAAGCAAAGCCGCTTAATGATTCTGTGCGGACCCGGAAAAACCTTGAGTCCTCTGCATCCGGTCTTGCTTTTCAGGGATTGGAAATGAATTGAGTAGACCTCTAATCATGAACAAAGCCTTTGTTTTAGGTTGCGGATGCCTAGGCATAATCATTCTGGCTCTCGTTGTTTTCGGCGCTGCGATAGCGGGGGGCTACAATAGCCTGGTGCAGTCCTCGACAACGGTCGATGCCGCCTGGGCGCAGGTTCAGACACAGTACCAACGTCGGGCCGACCTGATACCGAACCTGGTGCGGACAGTCGAAGGGGCCGCAAATTTCGAAAAATCGACGCTGACCGACGTCGTCAACGCCAGGGCGAATGCCACAAAAGTGACAATCGATCCCTCCAAAGCCCCAACCGACCCTGAGAAGCTTCGCCAATTCGAACAAGCTCAGAACGCACTTACGGGGACCCTTGGCCGCTTGCTGGCTGTCAGTGAGAGATATCCTGAGCTCAAGGCGAATAGCAATTTTCGCGATCTGCAAGCCCAAATCGAAGGAACCGAAAATCGGATAGCTGTTGCGCGACGCGATTTCAATAACACCGTCCAACGTTACGATGCCCAGATCCGTTCATTTCCCACGGTTATTTACGCCGGCTGGTTTGGATTTCTGCCCAAACCATATTTTCAGAGTGTAGCAGGTGCTGAAGCCGCGCCGACAGTAAGCTTTCCCTCGTTCGGCCCAAGTCCTAAATAGGAGCAGAGCTGGCACCGAAGCCTGGGAAAGCTTAGATTGCTTTGTGGATTTGATCCGAGCCTTCACAGCATCGCCGTACGCGGTTCGCGGTTCGCCGTTCACGGTTCGCCTGGGCGTGAGCTGTTCCTATGAAGATCTTTTTCACCTGAATGCCAGGATCCATCGCGTCGGGAGAACGAAGGCCAAGCCTCGAACGGTGTGCGGGCGGAATTTGGTTACGCGATGCCTCTTTGGCGTTGCCGCTTTTCTTGTTGTTTTTGCATCGGTGCCGCTCCGGTCGATGGCGGCTGACATTCCGCCAAAACCGACGCGGTATTTCAATGACTATACCGGACTGGTGCGTCTGGAGACAGCCCAAAGGTTGAATGAGCAGCTTGCCAGCTTCGAGCGCCAAACGTCGAATCAGATTCTGGTCGTCATCTATCCTAAGTTACCGGGGGATACCACGGTGGAAGATTTTGCCCAGGACGCCTTCAGAGCCTGGCAGCCTGGGCAGCAGAGCCGCAACAACGGCGCGATTCTGTTCATGTTTGTAAAAGATAGAAAACTGCGAATTCAGACCGGTTACGGCCTTGAGGGCGCGCTGCCCGATGCTATCTGCAAAAGGATTATTTCCGACCAGATTGCGCCGCGATTTCAGGTGGGTGATTTCGATGGAGGGTTGAGTGCAGGCGTCAGTGCGATGATTGCTGCGACCCGCGGTGAATACTCCGGCAATGGTCGAACGGTCGCCGAAGCTCAGGCTCAAGCGCGGCATGGCGAGGAGGGCTCTTGGGATTTGGCTATCTTTCTGGCAGCAATGGCACTTGTCGGCATCTTCTGGATTCGAGCTGCCCGCCGTGGAATGGTGTATACCTCCAGAACTCGAGGGCCGAGTGGCACCTGGTGGATCGGCGGAGGTGGGCTAGGAGGCAGCGGCGGCGGATTTTCGGGCGGCGGAGGCGGGGATAGTGGGGGTGGTTTTTCGGGCGGTGGAGGCGACAGTGGGGGCGGCGGCGCCAGCGGCGGCTGGTAAAATTTGGGAGGAAGAGCGTGAAAACGCGCCATTTTTTGAACTCAGTTGATCACGATAAGATTGTCGCTGCGATTGCCAAAGCTGAGAAGGGTACCACAGGAGAAATCTGCGTCTTCGTCAGCCGGCACCATGTCAAGAACGCGTTTGCCGAAGCAACGCGTTGCTTCAGGAAACTCAAGTTGGATCGCAATGCATCGCGAAACGACGTCTTAATTTTTGTTGCCCCGCGTTCACATAATTTCGCAATCGTAGGGGACGTAGGCGTTCACGCGAAGTGCGGCGACCAATTCTGGAACGAAATTGTCGAAGCGATGGGGCATCGGCTTAAACGCGGGGAATTCACGGCCGCTCTTTTGTATGGGATCGAAAGAGCTGGCGCCTTGCTTGCCGACCACTTTCCGGCGGCGCATGGAGCGGTAAAGGGTCCATCCAGCGAGGCAACCCCTCAGACCGGCGGGGTTGTGGAGGAGTAGGCGTGATGCCTCCGATTCGAATTCTGACGGCTGTCCCAATTTGCGATGGGCACGACAGCGCCATTAATACGATCAATCTGGAGTTGATCCGCCGCGGAATTGAGGTGATCTATCTTGGGTATCATCGTTCGGCGAAAGACATTGTCCGCGCGGCGATCCAGGAAGATGTTATTGCCATAGGCCTGTCCAGCTACAACGGCGGGCATGTGGAGTTTTTCAGAGAAGTCATCAATCGTTTGCGATCCGCGCGATTAGATCCCCCCATCGGCGTTTTTGGAGGGGGGGGTGGGACAATTACGCATGAAGACGCGAAAACTATGCTCAAACAGGGTGTTAAGCGAATTTTCTTTGCTGGAACTCCACTCGAGGAGATTGCCGGATATGTTGGCTCTGAATTCGGCAATGTTTCGCAATCTGCCTACCTGCCCGGTACGGAGATATTTGACCAGGTTCTTGCAAGGGATCTGACACTCGTCGAAAAGGGACTCGACCGGCCTTCGCCCGGCAGAGCTGTCAAGCGCTCAAAAGTGATTGGTTTTACCGGGCCGGGAGGGGCTGGAAAAACGACCGTTATCGACGAACTGGTTTTACGGTTTTTGCGGTCACAGCCGGCGGAAAGGCGCCTGGCAATCCTGTCTCATGATCCCAGCGTCGTCAGTTCCGGGGCGCTGCTTGGGGATCGAGCCACGATGATTTATTCCCAGGACGATCGTGTTTTCATGCGAAGTATGGCCACACGGGGAACGGCCGGTGGCTTGAGCGCTTCGACCGGGCGCGCCCTGCAGTCCCTGATCGCATCAGGTGTTTTTGAATCTATATTGGTTGAAACAGTGGGTACAGGTCAGGAGGCGTTACCATTTGGCATCCAGAAACCGCTTGCGGATAAGGTCGTCCTGATTTTGTCACCGGATTACGGCAGCCGCCTGCAGCTTCAAAAAATAGCGATGCTCGATGTTGCCGATGTTATTGTTGTGAACAAATCGGATCTGCAAGGCGCACGAACCGCAGTTTTCGAAATTGAAGCCAGGATTCGGGGAAATCAGAAAAAGCAGACTTTGATCCGTACCCAGGCGAACAGGCACCGCGACCGGGGGGTTGATCAACTTTTTGATATGCTCTTTTCAGGAAGAAATCGGATCGACTTATGAGTTCGCTGGGAAAAATCGTTCGCGCGGTCGAAGACTATCGAAAGCTGGTGGCGGACCAGATTCGAGCTGCTCGCAGCGACCAGCGAGTTGGACAGGGATTCCTCGAAAGGTGGCGTGTAGCAAAAGGGCGGATTGCAACTACGGTAACGCCTACGGGCCTGCGACTGCCGCGCCTTGCACTGCCCGAAATGGATGACCCGGGCGAGATCGCACGTTTTCTTTTCGAAGATGGCCTGCCCGGTGAATTTCCTTTCCTCACGTCGGCGTACGCCGAGCAGTATCTGGAACCTGCAGCGCCGGTGCCGGATGGCGAGGTAACCAATCAGCCAGATCCAATCCCTGAGGAGCCTACGCGACTTTTCGCAGGCTTGGGATTGGCGGAAGACACAAACGAACGATTTCATTACTTATCGCGAAACCAGCGAAACAAGCGTCTAAGCACGGCATTCGACGGTCCCACACTGTACGGGATCGGATCGGCTGCGGATGGAGTTCTGGGAAAAATCGGGGAGGGGGGTGTATCGATCGATACGATCGAAGACATGGAGCGCCTGTATGCCGGATTTGAGCTGGATCAGCCCAATGTATCGGTCTCGATGACAATCTCCGGTCCTGCGCCGATTCTTCTTGCGATGTACGTTGGGGCGGCCAGGCGCCGCTTCGGTCCGGATGTGATGCCTAAGCTGCGGGGTACAATTCAGGCCGATGTCTTGAAGGAGATTCAGGCACAAAACGAACTGATATTCCCGATCGACGCGTCGTTGCGGTTCCTTGCGGATATGGTGGATTTCTGCTCGAAAAGGATGCCGCGCTGGTACCCGATATCGATCAGCGGCTACCACATTGCGGAAGCCGGTGCAACCCCAGTGCAGCAAGGGGCGTACACTCTCTCAAACGGTTTTGCGTACGTGGAATATTTTCGCAATCGCGGAATGGACGTGAACGTCTTCGGGCCGCGACTCTCCTTTTTCCTGGATTGCGGTTTGGACATCGAATATCTGGCCCTGGCCCGGGTTTGTCGCAAGATCTGGGCAATCGGAATGCGGGATGTATTTGGTGCAGACAGCCGAGCCCAACTATTCAAACTTCATACCCAAACAAGCGGTCGTTCGCTGATCGCAGCCGATTGGAGGAACAATCTTACGCGTACCGCGGTCGAAATAGTGCTGGCATGCATGAACGCCACGAATTCCTGCCACAGCAATTCAGCCGACGAACCGTTCACCACTCCCAGCGAGGAATACGCCAGATATGCTGCGCATGCTCAGTCAATCGTTCTGGAAGAAAGCGGACTGTTCAAGCACATGATGAATACGCTCTCTGGATCGCCAGGAATGAAAATCATCGGCAATGCGGTGGAAGACGCGATTCTGGAGGAATTTCGCAGTATTGATGAACAGGGCGGGGTCCTCGGCGCAGTTGAGCGGCGCTATCAGCGAAGCCAGATTCAAGCGTCAAGCCATCTCCTCGAACGCCAGATCTATGGAGGAATCCGGCCCTTGATTGGGCTCAATCGGTACGCTGCTCCGGATGGATCCTGGCCGGAAGTGCCTATGATTCGGACCCCGCGTGAAAAAAAACAACGCCAGCGCGAACGATTAGATGACTTTAAACGACGCCATGCCGGTGAATCCGAACGCTGCCTCGATCGGCTGTCCAAAGTCGTGGAAAGCGACCAGAACGTTTTTGAAGAATTGGTCAAAACGGTCGAGCATTGTTCACTCGGCCAGATCACCGAACGGCTCTGCGATGTGGTCGGAAAATTTCGCCCTATGGTTTGATCATGATCCTGGGACATTCCGGGCCCGCGCTCGGGGATTGGTGTTAACTAATATTCCGGGTGGTAGGGTCGCATCTCCGAGGCGACCGGTTTTATGGTGGGGTAGGGCCGGATCTCCGAGCCGGCCGGTTACGGTGAGGTCCCAATTTCAGGGCAACCAATGCTGACGGTCCGCTCGGAGATCGGACCCTTCCATCACGGCGCTATCTCGCGTTGGCAAAATAATGTATCGCCAGTCTCACGTGAAGTAATAACGCGTCAGATGAAAAAAGATGGGCGCGGCGAAACAGAGAGAATCGATTCGATCCATGATTCCGCCGTGACCGGGGATGCTTACGCCGTAATCTTTCACTCCGCGGTCGCGCTTGATAGCAGACATGACTAAACCTCCCCAAAAACCCATCAACGTGATAACCAGCGACATGATCGCTGCTTGCCACGGGGTAAAAGGCGTGATCCACCAGAGCAAAGTTCCGACAACGACCGCACTTAATACGCCCCCGACAAAGCCTTCGACCGTTTTATTGGGACTTACCTCCGGAGCGATGGCATGACGGCCAAAACACATCCCGAAAACGTATTGCAGGACATCACTGAACTGCACGACGGCGACAAGGAAGAAAAGAAGCTCCCGGCTATCTCCCTGATACCCTTGAATTTTGAGGCTCAGGAGCGCAGGCGCATAGCTGACGAAATAAACGCATACCATCAGGCCCCACTGAATTTTTGAAGTTCGGGCCAGGAATTCCCTGCAATCACCCGCCATGACATTGCGGATCGGAACAAGCAGGTAGGCGTACACCGGGATGAAAATGCTGAACAAACCGTACCAGTGAATCCCGATCAATAGGTATTGCAAAGGCGTGATCACGAAGAACGCCCAGAAAAGGGCGCGGTGATCGGCTCTTTTCGTCGGCGTCAGAGTTATGTATTCACGCAACGCCATAAATGAAACGGCTCCAAAGAGCAGAAGAGATCCGATGCTACCGAGGGCGATTGCGATAAAGAAGATGATTGCCATCACCCACCACGCGCGAATACGCGCGTTGAGGTTTTGCATGACCTTGCGCCCCTTATCACTCTTGGCCCGCAACGCGAGCATACGGCCAAAGATCGACGCGACTATCAAAAGGGCGAATACGCCCCCAACCATCGCTCCCAACCTGAAATCCAGGCTATGCATGTTCAGGTGAGCGAACAGTTCTCGACAGCTGTCCGTGCTCGGGTAAGGAACGCATCCTTGGATTCCGCCGGTTGGACTCGGATTGGTGTTCCGACAATTACAGAGCAGAGCAACGGGATCGGTAAAAATTCGCCCTTAGGGAGAACGCGGTTCGCATTGTCAATGTACACGGGTACGAGGTCGACCGTTGGCATAGCGCGGCCAAGATAATAGAGACCGCTTTTGAATGGCCTCATGTGCGGATCGGTTGTCCGTCCTCCTTCGGGAAAGATGATCAGCGATTCGCCGGCCTTCAGGACAGCGACAAGTGGGGTGAGCGGATTGTTCGAGCGTGTGACCTTTTGTCGTTCGATCAGAACCCCTCGGAATACCGAGTTGGCTAGAAAAAAGCGAATGCGTCCCTTCTGCCAGTAGTCACTAGCGGCAACCGGACGAACAGTCCTGCGAGCCTCTCGCGGCAAAATCGACCAAAGCACCAGGAAATCCAGATTGCTCGTGTGATTGGCAAAATAAATGCGCTGCTGGGTGTCGGGCTTGCAGCCGATCCATCGCGCCTGAGCTCCCGAGAAGAGCCGTATGCTTTTTGCCAAAAGCTCCGCGATCATGTGACTTTCAGTCTTCGAGCAAGCCGGACGGTCCTGCGCATACAGGTTATCAGGGTCCCGAAACCTATGATGATAAGGAAGGCGAAAATGGATTGAGGCGGCATCTGTACCAATTTTTCGCCCGCACCGAGCAAACAGGCAAGTGTCAACAGAAACATACGCTCAGCGTATGGGCATAAATTCCGCCAAATGAGGTCGATTGAATACTCGCCACTGGTTTGAACGCGAACCGTGTGCTTTACTCAACCCGAAATATGAATCCCGTTGACGACCTGATCGAATTCTTGCGGTTTCAATCTGTATCGGCTGACCGTGCTTACCAAGCTCATGTCCATGAGTGCGCGAACTGGTTGGAAGCGCGTTTCCGGAAAATGGGGCTGTCGGTACAGAAGTCTTCGACTTCGGGAAATCCCGTCGTCGTCGCCAGCAACGAGCACAGACAAGGTCGAAAGACGCTCCTGATTTACGGACACTACGATGTGCAACCGCCTGATCCTTTGGATCTTTGGCATTCGCCCCCCTTCGAGCCCGTTGTCAGAGATGGAAGAATCTTCGCCAGAGGATCGACAGACAATAAGGGCCAGATCCTTGCGCATATTCTTGGTATCGAATCGGTCCTGGCTGAGAACCGGGACTTGCCGTTGAATCTGACAGTTCTTGTTGAAGGAGAAGAGGAAATCGGTAGTCCAAATCTGGAAGGCTTTCTCCGAGAAAACAAGACTGCCTTACAAGCAGATGTTGTTGCCGTTTCGGATACCGGCATGGTAGCTCCCGGCGTTCCAACCTTCACCTATGGCCTGCGCGGGATTCTCTGCATGGAGATTCGTTTGCGCGGGCCGGCCGTCGATCTGCATTCTGGAATTTTTGGGGGATCGGTTGCGAATCCGGCGACCGAACTAAGCAGAATCTTGGCGAAACTTCACGACGACGACGGAAAAGTCGCAGTGAGGGGATTCTATGACAAAGTGTCTCCGGTGGAAGATTGGGAGCGACAGCTTTGGAGCGCCCTTCCGTTCACGGAGCAGAGTTGGCTGGAAGTAACAGGTTCGCCAGCGCTTGCAGGCGAGAAGGGATTCTCCTTTCTCGAACGAGTTTGGGCAAGGCCGACCGCCGAAGTGAACGGGTTGGCAGGCGGATATCAGGGCGAGGGCGCGAAAACGATCATCCCTGCCAGCGCAATGGCAAAAATTTCGTTTCGCCTGGTTCCCGATCAGGACCCCTTTGAGCTAAGAACGGCGATCACTGATTTCCTGAAGCGAAAATGCCCGAAGTCGGTTGAAATGGAGATTATCTACCAGCACGAAGGAAAACCTTATCTTGTGAGACCCGATTCGGAATTTGGCAAAGCGGCACAGGAAGCGTTGCGCAGAACATTCGACAAACCGATCGCTTTCGTTCGCGAGGGGGGAAGCATTCCGATTACGCAGACCTTTAAGGAGACCCTCGGAGTCGATACGCTGCTGTTAGGTTTGGCGTTGCCCGACGCTAAGGTGCACTCTCCAAACGAAAATTTCCCAATTGAAAATCTGCATGCCGGAATTCGTCTTAACAGGGAACTTCTGAATCAAATTGCGCAACTGCCACGCTAGAATCCTTGAAAAGCAAAATCGATTGCAAATGAGTCAAGTTTTTCCGTTTCGTGCATCGATGATCAAATGGGCGTTGCTTTTCAAGGATTCTATAAGCGAGGCCGCTTCACCCAAGCGATGCTGCTCCCACGTGGCCTTGCTAACCGCTAGACCTCGTCGGTCTGAGGCGCGGTCTCGCTAGTCAAATCGATGTCAACCTTTCCATCCCCATCTCACATCAGGAGCAACCCCCTCTTTCCTCTTGCAGTCGAGAATCGCGCGCTTTTGCGCTTCCTGCGACGAACGGCAACCAAGGGCAACTCCTAGAATCCAGTCTTCGCCGTGGCGCCAGATGGCGGCGGCCCCGAAGCCAGCAGTGTTACGATTGGCTAGTTTGACGGCATTTTGTCTGGCCAAGTCGACAGTATATCCCCAGGCGATGCAAACCACATGGCGGGGGCCCTTTGTCCCGATCACTATAGCCGTGGCAGCCTTAGTGTCCTGGACCAAAAACGCGCAGAACGAAGAAAACGCAAAAGCAATGTGGGCAACGCATTTCATTGCGCCTCAGCCAACACTCGCCCCTTATTAAAACAAGAATAAAATTAGTTTTTTATATGTTCTGCCAAGTTTCCCTCGTTGCAACCGGCTCGGGTGCCGGGTCGATCGCTCCTGGGTTTTAAATATTCCTGTTTACTGTTGATCCCGATGGGATAGAACGACAGACAATATGCTCGATATTCGTCTCATTCGCGAGAGGCCCGACCATTTTCGAGAGCGCCTTGCGGCGCGCGATAGAGAATTAGTTCGGCAGATCGATGCCGTGCTGGAAATCGATGCGGAGCGGCGTCGCCTGGAGACCGAAGCGCAAAGACTGAGCGGGGAAAGAAATCGGCTAAGCAAACAGATTGGAGTGCTTCGCTCGAAAAAGGAGTCGAGCGCTGACCTGGAGAGCAAGGTACGAGCAATCGGGGATGAAATCACCAGACTTGGGAAACAAGTCTCCGCCGTCGAGGAAGCACAAAGAGAGTTGCTTTATGGAATTCCCAATCTGCCGCATTCGAGCGTTCCGATCGGGGCAGATTCACGCGCGAATCCCGTGATTCGGAGTTGGGGTGAACGGCCGGTTTTTGGCTTCAAACCGCTTGATCATGTTGAGCTAGGCACGAGACTCAGTCTGTTTGACCTGGAGCGCTCGGCGAAAATAAGCGGAAGCGGATTCGTATGTTTCACAAACATTGGCGCACGGCTTCAACGCGCCCTTATCCAATTTCTGCTCGATCTCCACACGCTCGATCACGGATATGTGGAAATGGGGCCGCCGTACCTGGTCCGGCGGAAAAGCATGATCGGCACGGGGCAACTGCCAAAGTTTGAAGAGGAGGCTTATGGGCTGGAGAATGGGGAATTATTTTTAATACCGACAGCGGAGGTTCCTCTGACAAATTTTCATTGCGACGAGATACTCTCTGTCAATGAACTTCCCAAGTACTTTGTCGCGCATACTCCCTGTTTCCGGCGCGAAGCTGGATCGGCAGGCAGGGACACCCGGGGAATGATCCGGGTTCATCAATTCGACAAGGTTGAACTTGTTAAGATCACCACGCCAGAGTCCTCTTACGAAGAATTGGAAGCTTTGACGGCAAACGCCGAAAAGGTGTTACAAATTCTTGGACTCCACTATCGGGTTGTTGAACTCTGTACCGGGGATCTCGGCTTCAGCATGGCAAAGACGTATGATTTGGAGGTGTGGGCACCTGGCCAAAACCAGTATCTGGAAGTTTCGAGTTGTTCAAACGCCGAAGATTATCAAGCTCGCCGGATAAATCTTAAATACAAGGATAGGGAGGGAAAGAATCGCTTCTGCCACACGCTAAACGGTTCGGGTACGGCGCTGGCCCGGCTTTATGTAGCGCTGGTCGAAACCTATCAGCGTTCCGATGGATCGATCGTGATCCCCGAGCCCTTGAGGGATTACGTGCGCGCAATCGAGATCAGGTAGAAGGCTTTCACAAGAACTCGAAGCTTCTGTGAGTCGCAAGGAACTTGGGTTCTTTTGTTCGTAGCCGCACATTGTATTTTGGCAAAGTGAGATTGCACTATCTATGATGGCCTGGCGGTAGGGTATGATGGCTTGGCGCTAGGGTCCGATCTCCGAGCGGACCGTCAGCGCTGCTCGCCTGAGCTTACGATCACACCGTAAAAGCGGTCGCCTCGGAGATGCGACCCTACCAGTCCGACCGAATTGGGCTAACTCTTTGCAAATCAAAAGTTACCTCCACCAGTTCCTGGAGAAGGCAGCAAATTAGCCGACCTGTTCCTGCAACTGGCTCTGTTCTGACTCCTCGGTCTCCAGCCATTCGCAAAACTCTGTATAGATCACGTTGCTTATTTCGGTCAATCGCAGCTGCATCCTGTCCAGATATTGATGGAGGCCGAAGTCGAAAATTTCGGCTATTGTAATAAAGGAGAGATCGGCCAGCAGCTTTCCAGAAAGCCGTTCCGCTTCAACCTTGTAGTTCAAATCGCCGCGGTCGACGCCGGTAATTTTGTGCAGTGACTCGTCAACAGAGTGCACGCAAAAAAGCACGGAACGCGGAAATGTTGGGTTCTTTACCAGAAACTCGACCACCTTCCAGGGCGCGACCTGTCCGCGGTAATGCTTTCTGTATGGCTCCAGGGCGCTGCACGACTTCAGAACAGCCATCCACTGGATGGTATCGACGTTTCCGCCGATCTGTTCTCCGGTTGGCAGAAGCACATGATATTTAATATCGAGGATTCGAGAAGTCCGGTCGGCGCGCTCCAGATATTTCCCAAGCCGGATGAACTCCCACCCTTCGTCATGGGACATGGTGGCATCGGCAATACCTTGAAAGAGCTGGGATGCTTCCAACATCCACTTGAAAAACTCATAGGTGCTGCCCTGGAACATCCGCCGCGCTTCTCCGGAACGAAAAAGCAGAAACATCCGATTGATTTGTTCCCACATCTCGACCGACACCTGTTCTCGCACAGTCCGCGCGTTTTCCCGTGCAGAAGCCAGGCAGGAATACACTGAATTGGGATTTCTCCGGTCGAAGGTGATGAATTCGACAACCGAGTCCTTGGTGATCTCAGGGTAGTGCTTCTTAAAAAGCTCATTATCTTCCAGCGTGGAGAGAATTGATTCCCAATGCTGTTGATTTTTGGAACTGAGCAGCTGGGCGTCAAGCGTGAGCTGGAGATTAACATCCAGCATTCTGGCGTTATTTTCCGCGCGTTCGGTATATCGACTCAGCCAGAAAAGGGCGTCGGCTACTCTGCTTAGCATAATGCTTCTTCTGATTCTCCACTTTTTTTGTGCGCCTGTAGTTCATCAGCGCGGATCAGGTACCCTAATCGTTGAGAACCCAGGTATCTTTGCTTCCGCCGCCCTGGGAAGAGTTTACAACAAGTGAACCCTTGCGAAGCGCGACGCGTGTGAGACCCCCCGGGATAATAGTAATTTTCTCGCCGAAGAGAAGGTAGGGTCGCAAGTCGATATGACGTCCCTCAAAATGATCGTTGCAGAAAGAGGGAGAGCGGGACAACTGAATAACGGGCTGGGCGACATAGTTGCGGGGATTTACCACTATAGCCTTGCGGAAAGCATCGCATTGCTCGCGCGTTGCGGAAGGCCCCATGAGCATTCCGTAGCCACCGCTTTCGTTTGCCGATTTCACCACCAGCTTATCGAGATTCTCCAGAATAAACGCTCGATCGGCATCAAAGTGCGATAAATAGGTCTCAACGTTCGGAAGGATGGGTTCCTGATCCATGTAATACTTGATCATCTTCGGGACGAAATAGTAGGTTACCTTATCGTCCGCGACTCCGGTGCCGATTGTGTTCGCCAGGCTCACATTACCTCGTCTGTAAGCATCAACGATGCCGGGAACACCGAGCACCGAATCTTTGCGGAATACTAATGGATCGAGAAAGTCATCGTCGATTCTGCGATAGATCACGTCAACGCGCTTCAAGCCCCGCGTAGTTTTCATGAACACGATACCATCCTGGACTGCGAGATCGGCGCCGACCACGATTTCAATGCCCATCGTCCGCGCAAGAAAAGAATGTTCGAAGTAAGCTGAATTATAGATACCGGGCGTAAGAAGGACCACGTTGGGGTCCGGGTTGGCGTTGGGGGCGATATACCGCAGGACGTCAAGCAATTCCAGGCAGTAAGTGTCCACAGGGCGTACCAGATAGCGCGAAAACAGATTCGGGAAGACTCGCTTCATCGCCTGTCTGTTCTCTAACAGGTAGGAAACGCCGGAGGGACATCGGGCGTTGTCTTCCAGCACGAGATAGTTTCCGTCATCGTTGCGGATAAGATCCGTTCCGCAGATATGGATGTAGATGTCCTTTGGAACGTCGAAACCCATGAATTCCGGTCTGAAATGAACGGCGCTGCGAATAATTTCTTCCGGAATCACCCCATCCTTCACGATTTTCTGTTCATGATAGATGTCATGCAAGAAAAGGTTGAGTGCCGTAATCCGCTGACCCAGGCCGTTTTCGACATGCTCCCATTCCTTTCGCGGAATGATCCGCGGGATAAGGTCAAAAGGAAAGATGCGTTCAGTTCCTTCTTGATCGCTATAAACGGTGAAAGTGACGCCTTGGCTGAGAAACGCGTTGTCGGCAGCGGCTCGTTTTTTTTCGAATTCCTTGATCGACATTCCGCCGTAGCGGTCAAACAATTTTCGGTAATGCGGACGTACATTTCCCAAAGAGTCGAACATCTCGTCGAAGAATGACTCCGTCACGTAGCCCTCGAAAAAGTTCCCCATAACGCTTAAGCTAATGCGGACTTTGATCCGGGGAAAAGTAAAAAAGCGCGGGCCGTGTCTGTTGAAAATTGTTTTGCGGCACCGTCGCCGGGTATGCGCGTTCAAGAACACGCCTATATTGCTTTGAAGTGGTCAAGGAGATGAGTATTTTAAGGGAGGCTAGAAACGAATGACTGGTTTAAGTATCCTGCTTTTTTTTGGAACGTTCGCGCTTTCTCTTTGGGCCACGTGGCGGGTCAAAGCCGCGTACGCGAAATACAGCCAATACCCTGCGTCTTCGGGGATGTCGGGAGCGGAAACGGCAGCCCGTGTGATGGCCGCTTCGGGCATCTACGATGTTGAAATTGTCGAGTCAAATGACTTGCTGGGGGACCATTACGACCCGCTGAATAAACGCCTGGTGCTCTCTTCGGGAAATTTTCACGGCTCCTCCACCGCAGCCCTGGGGATCGCTGCCCACGAGAGCGGCCACGCCATCCAACATAAAATCGCTTATGCACCGCTGAATATGCGAATGGCGGCGGTTGGACTTGCCGGCTATGCAAATATGGCGGTCGCTTTCTTGCCCATCGTCGGTTTCATGACCGGTTTTATTCGCCCGATGCTGGTCATTATGTGCATTGCATGGGGAATCATCATGTTGTTCAACCTGATTACTCTCCCGGTAGAGTTTGACGCTTCGAATCGCGCGAAAAGAGTGCTTGTGGATATGGGCTTTATTCGAGGAGCCGGAGAGATAGATGCGGTCAACAAGGTGCTCGATGCCGCGGCATTGACCTATGTCGCCGCGTTTCTGACGTCGCTCGGCTATTTACTGTACTTTCTGCTGCCGCTTCTCTCAGGAAACCGAAGAGACTGAGGAGTGAGGTAATACGTGGGGAGCACGCCGAAGGCGTAAGAGGAGTGCCGTCCGACTAATCAGCTTGCTTTGTTACAAAGTTTGACAGCCAATTGTTGGCTGCGAGAGGTGGTGGGGACTTTGATGCAGAAACAAAGAAGCCGGAAACAGCGCGCTAAAAAGAAACCTATGGACGCAAATGCTTCGTCCCCCTTTGACGAACCAGCTTTGTATGTCAACCGTGAACTGAGTTGGCTTGAGTTCAACGAACGTGTGCTGGAAGAGGCGAAGGATGCAAGAAACCCCTTATTGGAGCGTTTGAAGTTCCTTTGCATAGTCGCCTCAAATCTGGACGAATTCTTCGAGATCCGGGTTGCCGGATTAAAGCAGCAGCGCCAAAGCAATGTCAACGCGCCGGGACCCGATGCGATGAGTCCAAGCGAACAGCTTGCGGCCATTTCTGCACGGGTCAGGCGAATGGTCGATGACCAATACCGGCTCTGGAATGAGGAGCTTGTTCCTCTGCTGGAGCAGAACCACGTCTTTTTTCTCCCTTACGACGAACTGACACAGGAAGAAAAGCAGTATTACACGAAGTATTTCGCGAAGTCCGTCTACCCGGTCTTGACGCCGCTTGCTGTTGACCCTGTTCACCCCTTTCCGCAGTTGTTGAACAAGAGCCTCAATGTCGCGGTAGAACTTGAAGGTGCAGAGTTGAGCACAAATTTGGCGGTGGTCCAAGTGCCCAGGATATTGCCGCGCCTGCTTCCCTACCGGGCCGGGGAAAAGGGAACGTATCGCTACATATTTATCGGCAATCTGATTCAGGCGCATGTCGGTTCTCTTTTCCACGGGGTTAACGTGAAGGGTGCTTACCAGTTCCGTGTGACGCGGAACAGTGATCTTTATCTTGACGAGGAAGAAATCGTCAATCTGCTCAAGGCTATCGAGCTTGAACTCCGTAAGCGGAACCGTGGTAACGCAGTCAGACTTGAAGTGCAAGCGGACTGTCCGCCCCATATTGCCGAACAGTTGCTGCAGACGTTCAGTCTTACGGAAGACGACCTTTACCGCGTCGACGGCCCCATCAATTTCCTGCGCCTCATGCCTGTTATTTCCGAAGTTGATCGGCCGGATCTGAAGTTCCGCCCATTCGTTCCAGCCATCGTCAGCCCGGCGGACCATGAAGATATTTTTGCGCAGATCCGCCGCAAGCCAATTTTGATTCACCATCCTTATGAGAGCTTTCAGACGGTGCTCGATTTTATTGAGCAGGCAGCTGAGGATCCGAACGTTCTGGCGATCAAGCAAACACTTTATCGCACCAGTGGAGATTCTGCGATTGTGGCTTCTCTTGCGGAGGCGGCTGAAAGTGGCAAGCAGGTTACAGCTGTGATTGAGCTGAAAGCACGCTTCGACGAGGCGGCGAATATCAAGTGGGCGCGAACTTTGCAGGAGGCCGGAGTTCACGTGGTTTACGGGATCGTGGGCCTGAAAACCCACGCTAAACTTGCTCTTGTCGTGCGAAGAGAAGAGGATGGAATCCGCCGTTATGCCCATCTCGGAACGGGAAATTATCATCCGTCGACGGCTAAGCTTTACACCGATTTGGGATTGCTTACGTGTGATCCGGATCTGACGAACGACAGCGCAGAGCTTTTCAACTGGTTGACTGGTGTTTCGGTATTCCCAGAATTGAAAAAAATAAAGGCGGCGCCGAAAGCGCTTCACGATTTTGTGATTTCGACTATCGATCGGGAGGCGGAATTCGCCAGAAACGGGAAGCCCGCATCGATTTTTGCCAAAGTCAATTCGCTTGTGGATCCGGAAGTAATCGAGGCTCTGTACAGGGCTTCTCAGGCAGGGGTAAAGATCCGGTTGATTGTCCGAGGTGTCTGCTGTCTGCGGTCGAAAATGTCAGGCGTAAGCGAAAACATCACTGTCAGAAGCGTTGTCGGCCGATTTCTGGAGCATAGTCGCGTCTATCGATTGGAGAACGGAGGGCATCCTGAAGTTTACCTTGCAAGCGCCGATTGGATGGCGCGGAACTTCTTCCGACGAGTTGAGACCTGCTTTCCGATCGAAGATCCCGATTTGCGAGCGCACATCGACTGGATACTGGAGACTTATTGGCGTGACAACGTTAGGGCGCGCGAACAGGGACCGGGCCCCACCTATACGCGCGCAGCGTCTGACGGCGATCGGTTTGACTCGCAGGGAGTGTTCCTGGAGAGCGCAACCAAGAAAAGGCCAGACGTCGATTCAAAGCCACTCGCGGTGAAAACTAAGACAAAGCTAAAAGAATCGCTGGAAAGAGTCGAGAAGCTAGGACAGCCGGCTTAAGTCTGGAAATTTCATCGGGTGGCGGTCGCCGGATTAAATCGGCGGCTCAGCAGAGCTTCGTCCTACCATGTAACTTCTCCCTGGCCTGCGCTCGGTAGGGCGAGCCTCCGGCGAGCCGCGTTTTGATGTCTCTCCCCGTCGGCTCAGCAGAGCTTCGTACCGTGTGACATCTTCCCCGCGCGTGTCGGTACGAGCCTCCCGGCGCGTTTTGGTGGTGGCTCGGCGGGAGCTTCCCTGCCGTGTGATATCTATTCCGCCTTGACTTTGCGACGCCGTGCTCGCTTTGCGAATTCCCAACCAATCTTGCCGTTCTGGAGCTTCAGCGCGGCATCGAACGGGCGTCCCTTCTTTGACATAAAACCCTTCAGCACATCGCTTTTTCCTTCTGCCAACATTTTGCGCATCTGCTCCGGGTTGATCTCACGCTGGAGGATCGTTTTGTTGACTTTGAACCAGCATCCGCCTTTGGCAACATTCTCACAAACGTAGGAAACTCCAATATCGTAGACCTGGCCTGTCCCGCACACCTGGCATTTTCCGATCAGTGTATGCAGGGTGGTATCTACTTCCGTCCTTTCGGAGTTGCCATTTTTCTCGAACGCAAACTCAGGTTTGTTGCTCTCATTTAGAACGAGCGACGCGGAAAAAGGCCGTCCGGCTTTGCTGCGGAAGCCTTCGAGTGGTCCCACCTTTTTGTTGGCAACCAGAACAGTCACTTCTTCGGGAGTCAGGAGCCGGCCGGCTATGCTCTTGAAAAGACGGAAGTTGCACGTTTCGCAATGGTAAGTCCGATAATCTTCTCTCAAGTGCAGAGCACCGCAACTTGGGCACTGCACGTCAAGTCTGACGTAGTTTCCTCCGACATCGCTGGCGAAGTTCTTTGCTTTTCCGACAATTTCGCGAGTGAGATCTTTGATCTTGCTCATGAAAACCTGCCTTTCCAGGCGTCCTTGTTCCATGAGCTTAAGCTGGTACTCCCATTCCCCCGTAAGTTCAGGGGAGGACAAAATGTCGACCCCAATGCCGCGAAGCAACGTGATCAGCGCAATGCCCTTTGCGGTGGCAATCAATTCCTTGCCATCGCGGGTGATATACTCGTCCTGAATCAATCCTTCGATGATCGTGGCGCGGGTCGCAGGCGTTCCCAGCCCTTTCGCAGCCATGGCTTCACGCAGCTCTTCCTCCTCCACTAGTTTCCCAGCGCTCTCCATTGCCGAGAGCAGGGTCGCTTCGCTGAACCGGGCTGGCGGTTTTGTCTGGCTCTCTTTGATTTCACAGTCCCGCGTCAATGCGCGTTCGCCCTCTCCAACCTCGACCAGCGAAGCGTCCTGTTCTTCGGGGGAAGATTGCCTTCCGTACAGGGCGAGCCAACCCGGTTCCTTAATGACGCGTCCTTCGGTTTTGAATGCTTCCTCTTTAACACGCGTGATCCGTGTTGTGACTTCAAATTGCGCCGAGGGATAGAACACCGCAACAAATCTGCGTGCCACCAAGTCGAAAATGCGCCGTTGGTTGTCATCCAGACTCCTCGGAGTCTGATTGGTCGGAATGATCGCGTTATGATCGGTGATTTTTGCATCGTTAAAAATCCGCTTGCTGGGCTTGACCCAGCCGTTACGGAGGACCTTTACGGCGAAGGGCTGCAAGGTTGGGTCAACGAGACTCGATAAGACCGCCCGTGCAGTCCCAAGATAGTCCTCCGGTAGATAGCGGGAATCAGTTCGCGG
>Ga0182035_10000469_pt1 | contig 18707 bp, 23 predicted proteins | sample flu12Cox44000170_FD_125969 | JGI IMG/M metagenome (GOLD analysis project Ga0182035, IMG submission 125969) | Lab enrichment of tropical soil microbial communities from Luquillo Experimental Forest, Puerto Rico - flux4day.12C.oxic.44.000.170 | ecosystem: Environmental > Terrestrial > Soil >...
GAGAACTCGTGAAACGCTTTTTAACGCCGACTAATGGAGCGTTTTTGGATCTAAAACGCCCGCCAGCGGGTCGGCAATCGCGGGGGGTACCCCCCACAACGGGAGGAGTCAAATGAGCGATAGAAATGATCTGCGGCAACATCCGAAAATTATCGAAGCGATGCGCGTTCTGCCACTGCCAGAACTAATGAAGCAGCTAGAGCTTGGCCCGTATGTGAATACACACGCCAACGTCCAATGCCCCCTGTGCCATCGCGAGGGCACCTTTGCGCTTCGTGAGAACAGTGATAGCACCTGGTTCTTTGAATGTTCGGTCTGCGGCAGCGGAGATAAAATCATGTTTCTTCGGAGATACCTAAAGCTCGGCAACTTGGAGGGCGCTGGCCGTTACCTTGAAATGGCTGGCGTTATTGACGGGCCAAAACCGAAACAACCGCTCACTGGCGGTCCCCAATCCGGCAACGGCGCAACAAACGGCAAAACCGTTGAATCCCCTGCCAATCCTGCGGTCAAACCACGACCCCTGGGCAAACTACTGGACGCTATCACTGGCATCCTACGGCGCTATGTAGTTTTTCCTCTGCAGGAACAAGTAACCGTGATCGCTATCTGGATTGTCCACACCTGGGTGTTCAAGGCGTTCGATTATACGGCCTACCTGTTCATATTTAGCGCCGCTAAGAGGTCTGGTAAAAGCCGAGTCTTGGAAGTTATCGAGCAGCTTGCAAGGCACCCGGTAAAGACGGAAGGCCCGAGCTCGGCGTCGCTAATACGCAGCATCAGCGAAAGCCATCCCCCGACACTGCTGATTGATGAAGTTGATACGATTTACGGCGGCAAAGGCGACGGGGAAGCGGAAAACACACGCCGGTTTCTGAACGCGGGGTATAGACGCGGCGCTAAGTTCCTGCGATGCGTAGGGCAAGGCGCGGACATTCACGTTAAAGAGTTCCCGGCCTTTTGCCCCAAAGCGTTAGCTGGCATCGACCGCTGTTTGCCGGACACTGTGCTGGACCGCAGTGTGCCTATCGAGCTTGTGCGGCAATCACGCCAAGAAAGGGCTGAGCGATTTCGCGAACGTGAAGTTAGAGCCGTGGTTGCTCCTCTTCGCGCCGAACTTCAAGCACTGGCGCAACAGCCCAGCGTAACAGACGCGCTTAGGGATGCGCGTCCGGGCCTACCCGAAGAACTGAACGACCGCGTTCAAGACATCACAGAGCCTCTTATTGCCATTGCGGATCTTGCTGGCGGGGAGTGGCCGGGCTGGATTAGAAGCGCCGTGGTTAAGCTCTATAGCGGCGAAGAAGATGCCGATATTGGCGTAAAGCTCCTCATGGACATTCAGAGGGTTTTTGATGGCAAGCATGCCGAGAAACTTCCGACAAAAGACCTCCTAGAGGCACTGATTGCCATTGAGGATGGGCCATGGGCGCTGCTGTTTGAGGACGCCTTGCGACCGGACAGAGTGAAAGCTGCTGCCGCTAAGCTGGCGCGGCACCTAAAGCGTTACAAAATCAAACCCTGCAAGATTCGGTTTGGGGAAGAAACCGCGCAAGGGTACCAGAAGGCCGATTTCAAAGAGGCTTGGGAGCGGTATCTACCCACCTCTGCCCCCATTTCTCTGAAAGTCGGAACAAACGGAACAGACGGAACAGAACCCGATTCTGCGAGCGAAAATGATGTTCCGACTTCCGTTCCATCAACTCGGAACATGTTTCACAAGGAAAGAACGCCAAATGTTCCGAGTGTTCCGAGTGTTCCATCAAACCTAGAGGAAGAGGGAGACGTTGAGATTTAGGCACCGACCTTCACCGCGTGCGTGCGTGCCCGGGAGTTGTCGCAGCAGAAACAGGGAACCAAACACCGAAAGGTTTTCACCGGGGCGACTTTAAGGAGAAAGCCGCAACAAGCGCCACACACGATAGAGGGAATGTTGCGGCTGTCGCGCCTTCCCAGGAGGAGGACGCAGGAGTCGAGATTTAGTCACGCATGCGCGATCGATCCCCGGCCTCAACAGCTTTAGCACGCCACGCCAAGCCGGAGTTGTGTTCACTTGGCCCGGGGACAGGGCCTTTGATCGGCTGGTTTTCTCGTCAACTTGGCGTGCCTGCCCCTTTTAGAATCTGGCCGGACAACTCTTGCGGGATGACGCGGCCACCGCCGGGGCCGGCGGTGTATAGCCCCCCACTTTCCACGGTGCACATAAAGGCGCGGGCCAGACTGGACGAGCCTGCGTTCTCCCACGACCTTGAAACCAGCGACTAGCAATTTGTGCGTCAGGGGGACGACTGCGGAAGTTTCCACGATAGCGGTGCCGTTTCGCCAGGCGAGCGCATCCCCGTCCAGCGTTGTGTCGAGGTATTGCTTCGCAGCCGAGTTCCGTGGCTCAACCGCCACGTTTGGCCCGCTGTAGTAGAACAGGAAATCAGCGTGGGGTGGTGGTTCAGCCTTGAACATCGGGGTCCTCCAGTATATTTCCGTAGCTCCCGCTGCCTTCGGCCCCGCTCTGGCCTCTGGTGTCCATTGCGCCCGGAACTTCGAATGCTTCCGGGGCGGGCGGCGGAAACCCGAGTTTTTGAAGTTTCTTGAGCAACTCCACCCGCGCCTCTTCCCGTGTACGAGCATGCACCGCAACGTAGTAACCGTCGCGAATGTAACCGAGCCAGCCTTCATCGCTTTGCGCGCTAAGCAGCAAGATCATTGTCGATTCTCCTGTAGACTTGCGCGGCGGAACGGGCGCGCTGCGAATAGCAGTTGATCACGCATACGCCACGCTTTGTGCCTGTCCTTTGTTCCAAGCGACGCGCGTATGCGCTGCTTTGTGAGTGGCGTGGGGTGGACCGTGTAATGGCACCACCACGTTCCGTTGTTGTTCCAGAGGTGATGATCCGGGTTTGCCGGATTAAGCCGAATAGCTAATGAATGCGTCATGGCGATTTGCTCGTTGCGCAAACGCCATCAAGGGAGATTTGGTTCGCCGGGGGGCATTCGCCTCGGCGCACATCTGCGAGAAAAACTGTTTCCCGCAATCCACCGTGGTTTCTCCAACCCGGTTGGCAGACCGCGCCTCAATGCGAGGCTCAGTCACTCTCGATGTCGTCCACATGTTCAAAACACAGCGAAGTTATGGAGCGGAGGCTCCGATGCCAGCGAAAATGCGTTTATGACACAGATTAGGGATTCCGGTCAATGCTGTGTCTCAGCCGTGGATTCCAAGGGCAGAACGATCTGGATTGCCGATGCACATCGTGGCGACGGAAAGCGTTTCGTTGTGCGCGCGGATGGGATACTGACCGGTTTTATGGGGCTTGAATCCGTGATCAAAACCCCAGCGGTGCGTTAAAGAAAAATTGTAACCTCTGCTCTGCGCTTGCGGTCATGATCTTTGAAGAGCGCGATGAGGGCACAGGAAAATAACAAACATAACCGTCAAACCTCAATGGCTCACCAAGTCCACACATACACCGAGCTTCGGCGGCAGATTCACGACGACCTGCGGATTCAACATCCGGAATGGGTCCAGCCGAATGGCGAATCTCCCATGTGTGATTTTTACGAGGCGCGTCTCATGGATCTACTCAACACTTTGACGCGAAACGGACCTAACCGGTCTGTCGCCGCGCCGCTCGCGCCTTAGCCGGTCGTCTAGCGTTTCGGAACTGGATAATTTTCGTTATCAGTTCCTTCTCGGCTTTGCGCGTGGCCACGAATTCCTCACTTGCAGCGGTGATTACTTCTTCGAAGTCTGAGAATCCGCGATCCACTTCAACCGCTGCAACACAGAAGTCGCCCTCTGTAGAAGTGTGGGTCATACGATTGACTCCGTGAACCAGTGAATCCCTGTCGCCCTGAGACATTGGAAACGTGTTCTCTGGTAGCAGGGGAGCAGTGGATTCGGGCTGCAAGGTTAGCGAACGCAAAAAGAATTGACCTCTGATCGCTATTTTGCCAAACTCCCGACTCAAAGTCTTCTCTTGGAAACCTCAACCCTGACTGAAAGCCTAAAAAGACATGAAAACCGATCGCTCGTTTAATTTTCGAAATCAGGTTCTGCCGGTACTGCGCATCGCGAGTGCAGGCATGCTCTTCATCGCAGCGGCAATCGCATTCTTAGCGGCAACCAATATCGCCCCGCTACGCGCGGGAAGCGCCCAAACCTACATCGTGCTTTACAACACGCAGTCTGTTTCGGCCGACGCCGCCGCTATTATCGCAAAAGCCGGTGGTACCTTGGTCGCCAGTTACAATGCCATTGGTGTCGTGATCGCGCGCTCCGATAATGACGCGTTTCGCAGTAACTTGATGATGAACTCTAACATTCAGGGGGTTGCGGCCACTGACAAATTCGCGACGCAGCTACCTAATGACAACATCAACGATACAAGCAGCGCGTTGATTACGCCGAATACGCCTGCACCAGGGAATGACAACCTGTCGGGCTTGCAGTGGGACATGATTCAGATTCATGCGCCCGAAGCCCGTGCTATCAACGGAGGTAGTTCTGCGATCCTCGTCGGTGACATTGATACGGGTCTCGATTTTACGCATCCTGATCTCGCACCGAACGTTGATTTCGCTAACAGCGTGTCCTGTATCGGCGGCGTCCCAGACCAAACCCCCTCGGCATGGAACGACGACAACGGTCATGGCACGCACACCGCGGGGACAATTGCTGCGGCAAAAAATGGCATCGGTATTGTCGGCGTCGCGCCCAATGTCAAGATTGCGGGTATCAAAGCCGGTGACGCCAACGGCTTTTTCTTTCCCGAAGCCGTCGTCTGCGCCTTCATGTGGGCTGGCTCCCATCACATGAACGTCACGAACAACAGCTATTTCGCCGATCCATGGTATATGAATTGCAAGAACGATCCGGTACAGCGCGCCATCTGGGAAGCCGAACGGCGTGCGATTCGTTTCGCTATGCAAAACGGCACCGTCGTGGTCGCGGCGGAGGGCAACTTTGCTGACGACCTTGCCCACCCCACCATGGATTTGCAGAGCCCGGATAATACGACGCCCGTATCACGGGAGGTCACGAATGCCTGCGCCGTCGTCCCGGTCGAGGTGCCTGGCGTGATCGGTGTCACAGCGAACGGAAACTTGGAACTCAAGTCGTTCTATTCCAGCTACGGCATGGGTAGCGCGAACGTAGTAGCTCCCGGAGGCGATTCAGTCCTGCAGCGCACGCCGGCAGCACCGAACGGTCGTGTGCTTTCCACCTGGCCCGCAGCTCTCATCAATAATTGCCGTAGAAAGGTTTTTGACGGAGCGGCGACGTATTGCTATTTGCAAGGCACTTCGATGGCATCGCCGCACGCCGCCGGGGTCGCTGCGCTTATCGCGAGTCAAGGTATCACGAGTCCCGGCGCGATTGCAGCCAAGCTGCAAAACACGGCTGATCCGATTGACTGTCCACCTGACCTTTCAATCTATTCTTTCTTCCCATCGGTTAACAATGGCGCGCCGCAAGTGTGCACAGGCGGACCGAGTTACAACTCGTTCAACGGACACGGCCAAATCAATGCGTTGAGCGCTGTAACGCACTAAGAATCACAAGCAAGCAACTGGCGGCCATGCGCCACCGATGCCTCGCGCACACGCGCGCGCGAGAGCAGCATCCGTCCAAATCCGTTGATGCCACATTGACGGTATCAGCGTCGGAAATGGGCGGTTTGTATCGCTCGTGTTCGCACATGTGCAAGGGAAGTAACTATGCACGAGAGGCTTACAACGGATTATTAATCCGCTGCCCATCGTTCCGCCTGGCCTGGCCTAGGCCGGTCCGGGCCGGTGCTGACCGGCGGACCGTGCGGGCCCGGGGGGTACCCCGCGGCACGGACGGAGCGCGCGGGGCCTAACAGGCTGTGGATTTCTTGGTAAAAAAATGGTTTTTAAGTGCCTCTGGTTCAATAACCAATGCGGTTTTGATTCTTATCCGATTTGGTTTCGAGCGGAGTTGGCATGAATGGTGATTCTAAAAGCATCATGAATGTCCAAAATTATATTAGAAACCGGATCGTTTTGTCGATTGCCGCACTTGCGTTTGCGCTTGCAGGCGGGCCTCCCAAACAAGATCAGCGCCGACGAGCTAAAAGAAGCCAAGGTGACCCAAGTCATCCAAGACGTTCGAGTGATTCCATCGAATGCAGCAGCGCGTCCGGCCGCAGTGAACGATAGTGTCTGCCAGGGCACAGCTGTGCAGACCGGAGTACAGTCCCGGAGTGAGCTGACTTTCAAGAATCAAACGATCACACGCCTTGGCGAGAAGACTATCTTTAGCGTGGGTGAAGGGCCACGAACCATTGATCTTGGCAGCGGTCAATTTTTGCTTTATGCCCCGAAAAAAGCGGGCGGCGCAAAAGTTAAGATGGGACCCGTCACGGCAGCGATCACGGGGTAAATAAATTTCCTCCGACCCCGGCTTGTCCGTTATCCCAAATCCATTCATCGCATTTAGGTGCGCGTGAACGGGAGATCATCGCCGACAATCTCCATGATGCGAGTTGGACTTTGGGCTGGGCCTCGGCAATCGATCTTGAAGGGCGAACAATCTGGGTTGCTGACGCACATCGCGGCGACGGAAAGCGTTTCGTTCTGCGAGCGGATGAAAAGCTGACGGCGTTTTTGGAACTTGAATCGGCGGTGAAAGTGGACTGATACAAAGACACGAACTGGGTCTTGTTCCATCCGAACGAGCTCCAGAGATTCGCTCAGCAAAAAGGAGGCTTCATGAAAAAACGGAGAGGAAAAGCCAACGTCGTCGGGTTAGAAGTCACAATAAGGGATGGTAGCCGGTAAGACTTGGGAAACTCACTTGGCAATAGACTTCACAAAAGAGATCGTGAACACACGCACCTGCTGTCCAGTCGTGGAGCTGCGCCAATACACGCTCGTGCCGGGCGGGCGCGAAGTACTAGTCACGCTTTTCGAACGAGAATTCGTTGAAAGCCAAGAAGCCACCGGGCTGATTGTGATCGGCCAGTTCCGCGACCTGAATAACCCTGATCGCTTCGTATGGCTGCGGGGCTTTACTGATATGGCTTCGCGTGCGCGCCAGTTGGCAGAGTTTTACGGTGGTCCAGTCTGGAAAAAGCACCGCGAAGCTGCGAACGCTACAATGGTCGATTCCGACAACGTCTTGCTGCTACGCCCCGCACCAGGATCCTCCGGATTCTCGATTGAAAACGCTAAACGCGCGCCAGTCGGACCGAAGCAGATTCCAAATGGGCTGACGGTTGCCACCATTTACTATCTTATCGGATCGGCAACAGGCGACTTCGCCGATTTCTTCGAGACTGAACTTAAACCTGCACTCACGAAGACCGGAGCTCTCGTCCTGGCAACCTTCGTCACCGAAAATCATCCCAACACGTTTCCGGCGCTCCCAGTGCGCGAAAATGTGAATGTTTTTGTTTGTTTTTCGCGTTTTGCGCATCGCGAAGCTTATGAGCAAAACGCCTCGGCTTTTGTCAGCTTTACGCAGGAAAAGGAAATTGCACAAAAGCTATCTGAATTTGTCGAAGGACAAGCCGAGGCACTTATGCTTGCCCCAACGGCTCGATCTCTCCTGCGATGATGACGCAAGCAGCGCGGGCGGCACCGCAAACGGTTCTGAACAATCAATAAAGCTGCGGAGTCTTATCACCACTCTTTGAAATCGCCCTGGTTAGAATGTTTCTTGTACCACGACGCCTGGCGGGAAACAACTTCAAGACCAGTCACATTTCTCGCCCGTCTCAGCGTTTGACCACCGCGTCCCAAGCCGCGTTTGCGATGCGAGCAATGACGCCGTCGCGCGCGGCGTCGTCGCCGGCAGCGTCTGAGATGAAGACAGCGACTGCAAGATGCCTGCCGTCGGGGAGTGTGATGATGCCGATGTCGTTGGTCGCGGAGGTGATGCCACCGCGCGTGCTGCCCGTGCCGGTCTTGTGCGCCACGAGGGTCCCGGCGGGCAGTTGACCTTTGATGCGCTTTGCGCCGGGGACTGATTCGATCATGAGTTTGAGCACGAGTGCGCGACTCTCGGCTGAAAGGCCGCGCCGTGCTTGCAACGCGGCTAGTAGTTGGACGGCCGCTTTTGGCGTTGCCGAGTTTTCATACTGTGTCTGCCAGTCGCGGCCGATTTCTTTCTCCAGGTTCACAACGTTGATGCCTGACACGCCGATCTCCGTTAGGAACGCCATCACGCCGTGCGCGCCGCCGACGAGGTTCATGAGCACATCGCTCGTGGTGCCGTCGCTTTCAGATATCGTGTAGCGTACTAGCTCGGCGAGGGAAAGCCGCGCGCCGTCCGGATATTTGTCGCGTACGGGGCTGTACACTTCTTGGGGCACAAAATCCCTCTTCTCGACCTTCACCATCTGGTCGAGCTTCAACTCTCCTTTATCGACGCGCTGCAACGCTGCCATGGCGATCGGCAGTTTGTAGACGCTTTGCATGACGAAGTGCTCGTCGCCGTTGAGGTCCGCCGACTCGCTGGATTCCAACAACATAACGGCGGCGCCGACCCGGCCCTTTGCATCCGGCGCGATTTTTTCCCAGGTGCCAAGAAGCGTTCGCGAATTGTCCCACGCCGCGGCAGGTTTAGCCGCCGCGCCTCGTGCCAACCAGGCGAGAGCCACAATGATCGAAAACAACAAGAGCTTCTTCATCCCGGATTCCGTAGCAGCGCCCCCGCGCGGGAACAACGCTTTTTGCTGATTCATCTAACGAGATGGAGATAAGCCACGGCAGGGTGTCGCGGCAAACGCGCGGAACTGGTATCGGAATGGGCCGTTGGCTTCATCGATTGGTTAGGCCTATTGTGACTTGCCCTGCGCTTGTTCTTCGTGGTGATGATTGGCGACTCCGACCGCAACGACCCATCCGTCATGGGGCGGCTTCGGAAGTGTTTTGATGGCGCGTAGCTTTGCAGCGACGCATCCGCTAAACGGGATGTCGGTGGAATAAATCAATCGCCTCACCGTGCCATCCGCTGCGACGATGAAGACAATGGCTGCCGGGTTCGTTGTGTCGGGTGCAGTACTGCTGCAAGTGTCGAGGGCATTCCCGAATACCAGCATGATTGCATGCTGAAATGCTTCGAGATAACGCTGACCTTCTTGCGTCTGGTAATTTTGCCCGGCTTGTTTCACAAGCGACTCAAGCTCATCGGATTCCGCAGCGGCGGTGGCTAATAAACATAATGCAAGCGATGCTACGAGAAACGAGCAGCGTGTCATAGGCCTAACGAGATAGAGATAAGCCACGGCAGGGTGTCGTGGCAAACACACTGAAATCGATTCGCAATGGGGCCGTTGGCTTCATCGATTGGTTAGACGTGGTTAGTCGCTTTGCTTCTCGACCGCAAACTTGATGGTCGACTTTCGGACCTTGGCTTTGTCAGACCGATCGAGAGTCAACACCACCGTGCGGGTTGCAGTCACCGAGCCCTCATTCCCGTCAACGATGGTTTCGATCTGCACTACCAGTGAACGATCCTTTTCCCACCGTATCGCACTCTGGGAATCCAACTCCGCGACATGCTGGAGATCCATGCCACGCTTGGCTTTTTGCGGGACTTCGGCAGGCAATGGTGGCAGTTCGATTTCGCGAAAAGCAGAGCCATCTCGGACAAAGACCGAAACAGAGCTTCCACGTTTCCAAAGCATCGCCGTGACCGCGAATGCCTTGGAATCCGGTCTCCACAGCACTCCCTCGATATGAAACCGCGCGCTGGGGCCGAGATCGGGATCGGACTCGGCCACACTCATCAGGGCTTTGCCCAATCGCGTGTCGATCAGATCATACGTTTGTTTTTCTTCTTCCGATTCCCCAGTGTAGCGAAATGCAAATTGCCCGTCAGGCGAACGCGCTTCGATCCTATTCTTCTTCTCTTCGCCTGCCTCCTGTCCGAAGAGCGAGTGGGAGCAGGTCACAAGAATCGAAAAAACAAGAAGCCTTCTTTGTAACTGCGTCATGCTTGCTCCGCCTAATTATAATTAGATTGCAGCTTGCAATCTATTTCTTGTTCTTTAGAGGGAAGACCGGCTAAAAAGGCTGCAAGATCCCAAACCCCACTTTGGTCCAGCCGAACGCGCCAAGAGCGCCAAAATTGCTCGACCGGGTCCTGCTCCATAGAGGAAGTGTCCGCTAAAAGGCTGCGGGATGGCAAGCCCGCACCCAGAGGCCGACACCGATGCCTCGCGCACGCGCACGCGCGAGAGGGAGCAGCATCAGCGCCGTCAGACAGTTCCACGCGCACGCGCGAGAAAGAAGCGGCCAGAGAATTCACGGTCGCTTTCTACGATCGACGAAATTTTTGCTGCAAAACTGCGCAATTCCGCGAAACGCCACGCAAAATAGGTCGTGCGGATTTGCCTATGAAAAACACGCCACGCAAAGCTGTGAAAATCTGCGCAATTCGTTAGGCTTGAATTAAGAGTCCCCTGCTCTAACCGCTGAGCTACAGGCCCATCGCGCGCTGACGCGCGAACATCCAACATCCAATATCCAACGTCCAATGTTTAAGACCACGGCATTTTTGATTTCGATTTTGGATCGCCGATTTGCGATTGTCGGTTTGTGCCACGTTTCGGGCAGTTTGTTCTGACCTTTATTGAACTTGCGTTTCTCAGCGCACTGGTCCTAGCAACACGATGCGCGAATTATCAGGACGTTTTTGTCTACGGGAATGCTTACTTTGTCGATGCCGATTGTTATTCGCGGATGACACGTGTCCGAATGTGTGAGGCGGAGCCAGGACTGATCGTGCGGCATGCATTTGAGAATTTTCCGCAGGGCACAATTCCGCACACAACCGCGCCGCTCGACTATCTTATCCTCGGACTATCGTTTTTGTTAAAGCCGTTCACCACACAAGCGCTCGATTTCGCCGGGGCATTTGTGTCACCGTTGCTTGCGTTGCTTGGCAGCTGGCTCCTGTGGTGGTGGTCGCGGCGAATGAAATTCCGTTATCGCTGGGTGATGCTGAGCCTGTACGCAATCAGTCCCATTCTGGTTCACGGGACGGAGCTTGGCAGGCCCGACCATCAATCCCTGTCTATTCTGCTTGTGGCGATCGCGATTTGCGCCGAGTGGAGTTTTCAAGAGGTGCGAGCAATCAACGCGTCGAGCGATGGTATACGTGAATCCCGTATAGCATTACGCAGCCGAGGATGGGCGATGATCAGCGCTGCGGCGTGGGCGCTTGCGATTTGGGTCTCCGCCTACGAGCCCCTCGTTCTGTTCCTCATCGTGATCGTGCTTATGCTCGTGTTCGGAGGGAAAAACGCATCGCATAACGACGTGGCTACAGCGAAATGTCGGCGCGCGGGTTGGATTTCGTTCGCGGCGATCATTGCGATCGCGCTTTTGATCGAACGGCGAATCCCATCGTTATCCATTTTTCATTCGAACGCTATTTTCGAAAACTGGTCCCGCACGATTGGCGAACTCGCGCACGTTTCGCCGACTAATGCGATCTGGTTGCGCTGGTGCGGATATCTGCTTTTGGTCGCGCCGTTTTTGATTTGGATGAGCATCAAGGCAGGAAGAGACTGCGCGCCCGGCGGTCGCGCCCTACCAATCTCTGTTCTTTTGATCGCGACCTATTTTTTGACCATCTGGCAGGCGCGGTGGGCATATTTTTTTGTATTGATATTCGCACTTGCGCTTCCGGCTCTGCTCGCACCAATCAAATCGCCCGCAGCAGTTTGGATCGCATTTGTGTTATCGATCTTTCCCATTTTGCGCGATTGGGATGAAAGGCTTTGGCCAAATGAAACTCAATTAGCGGCTCGTGTGGAACGGCGGACTGAATCGATGCAGTTGCGCGAGTTGACGCTCAATTTGCAATCGCGCGACGTGCATCCGTTTCTTGCGCCGTAGTGGCTTTCGCCATCGATCGCTTATTGGTCTGGGCAACCTGGAGTTGCCGGAAGTTCGCACGAAAGTCTAAACGGCATCGAGGATAGCGCGCGATTTTTTCTTTCGGAGGATTTGCAAAGAGCGCGCGAAATTCTGCAGAACCACCGTGTGGCGTGGGTATATGCGTATGATTCCGAACGCGTAGCGCAAAATTCCGCAGCGATCCTGGACCAGGCATTACCCCTGCATCCGCTCTGTCGCGTATTGGATCGAACGCCCGGACAAGCGCCGCGTTTCCTGATTTTCTCCGCGCAGACCGCGGCATTCAAACTTTACCGGGTCGCTGACGATAAGAACTAAAAACTTTGTGCCCGAGAAAGAGAATCCGTTGACAGGCATCCGCGAGTGTCACAATCTACCCAATGCTTAAGAGATTCGTCCCGCAAAAGCCGATGCCGCCGGTTCGACAAGAGCCGCGGCATCTGGATACAGATGACAACAATCATCCTGCGAGTCGCGAAGAACCAAAAACACCAACAAGAATCGATAATCCAAATTCAAATCCTATGGCAGAACATGGAGGTAAAGACATCCTTTCGAGCGATGTCGAAATCAAAGGCTCGATCAAGTTCCAAAAGGAACTTCTCATCGACGGGAAGGTCGAAGGGGACATTAACTCTGATGGCATTTTGACCGTCGGTGAAAACGCTGAAATTCGAGGCGAGATAAAAACCAAGTCGATCACCGTCTATGGCAAAGTTCACGGCAACATCACCGTGTCCGAGCGCTGCGAGCTCAAATCCAAATGCGTGTTGCAGGGGGATCTGAAAGCAGCGCGTCTCACCATCGAAGAGGGGGCTACTTTCATCGGCAAGTCGGAAGTCACCAGTGGGGCGTTTTCCGCCAAGTCGGCAGCTCGCCCTGAGGTTGTCCGGTCGAGCGAGCCCATCAAAGCAGCCTTTGGAGCGCGCGCATAAGAAAAGGATCTCGGCTTAGGGTCCAGTGGCCAATAATCCGTCGCTTGTAAAAGTCCGTGCGGAATGCCCGCATTGTGGCTTCAAGCAGATGGAATATGCCGCTGCCAAAAGCTCAATCTGCCGCCAGTGCGGCCGCTCGTTTTCTCCATTCGGGCCGAAACCTGGCCTGAAGCTGCGGACAAGAGAAGAACAGCCCCCGCCGGAGAGCTCCTCGATTCTTGGCAGATTCGAGGATTTTTGGAAGCGACAACGCAGTTCGGTTGTCGAGTGTTTTGATTGTAAACGAAAACAGCAGGTCAGTGGCGCAGCGACTTCGACAATCTGCCCGTCTTGTAGCGCGCATATCGATCTGCGCGACTACAAAATCACCAGTGGTTTCAGCCGAAGCATTCGAACCCGGGGCGACGTGCACCTGACCGGCAAAGGCGACCTGGCCAGTAGCAGCGTCGTTTGCCGATCCGCGTTAATAGAAGGCAGGTTCCGCGGGAATCTGCATTGCGACATCGCGACGATCAACTTCTCAGGCAAAATTCCCGGCCGCATCAGCGCTCGACACATTATCGTCGATCGGAAAGCCGATATTCACTGCTTCCGCAGAATCCGCGCAGAAAGCGTCGAAATCAGAGGCAGGATGTCGGGCGAGATCGCGGCGCAAACGGTCACGGTCGAAAGGAAAGGCGCTCTGGAAGGCGATGTCACCGCGCGGGCTATTACGGTGGAAAAAGGTGGGATGTTTTCCGGTCAACTCGTCATCGGTCAGGTCGGTCTCACACAGGGAGAATTGATACAGGAACAAAAACCGGGCGTGCTGAGGATTCCGGCCTCCGATTTTCCGGATACCGCGTCGCGGCCGTTGCCCGCGACTTAGTAACGATCTCCTCCATGCCAAGACTGCATCCACGCAGTCCTTACGAGAAACTCGGTAGTTATGTGCACCTGCCGCGTTTGATCGACAAAGCCAGACTGCATCGGAAAGGATTGCTCGATGGCTACAACTATAAAACCGTCGGCTTCGATAAACATTTGCTGGCGTTTCTCAAAATCGACGGCGACGCGTTCGAAGAGATTGCGAACAAGTTGGACGACGACCAAGCGATTCTGAAATGGGTGCAGCAAAACGGCGCTAAACATTCACCCGACGAGATTGAGCATTGGAACCAGGCAATGATTGCCCGGCATCCCGACACCGCTGCCAAAAAGGCGCGCTTCCTCCATTTTCTGAAAGAGGCTGGCGGCGAAGACCGCAAAGATATTCGGACCTATTTCGATCTCATTGAGTTTGATGAAGGACGGTTGAAATGAACAGCGTGATTCGTTAAATCGTTACATCGTTGCACCGGTTGGACGATTTAACGATTTAACGGTTTAACGCGGCGAAGCCAGAATTTTGTCGGCGTTCTCGAGCGTTTTTTTGCTCCCGATATCGAGCCATTTGCCTTTGATCTGAAACGTCTTTACCGGTTTGCGCGTGTAGAGCCATTGCACAAAACGGCCAGGCTGATCGGGATTATTGCGTTCAGCCAGATACATCGTTAAGAGAGAGAGAACCGCAGGCGAATAATAGTAAACAGCGACGGCAGCCAGGGTTCCCTGCGGTTTCTCCGGTTTTTCTTCGAAGCGGGTTATGATTCCATCCGCGTCAACGCTGATGTTGCCGTATTTTTTGATCGCTTCAGCGTCGCCGACATCATAGACCGCAACCGTTGCCTCGGTTCCCCGCGCACAGGTCACAAACTCTGCTAACGATTCAGTTAACAAGTTGTCGCCGGCGACGATTAACAAGCTGCTTTGAGTCAGGTTCTGACGATTAACGACAAAATTAATATCCCCAATGGCGCCAAGCTTGTTGTCATCGCTCTTGGACCCGTCGTTAATGATTTTGAATTTGAATTCTGGATGCCGGCCCCGGTAGCGCTCACTCCAGGCTTGGAAGTCAGCCGCGAATTTGTCGTTTGTTACAACGTAGATCGTTTCCAGATCGGGAACACCAGCGAGATTGTCCACTACCCATTCGATAATGGGTTTGCCGCCGACTGTAAGCAGCGGCTTCGCTTTTTCGAGCGTCAGCGGATAGAGGCGCGTTGCGTATCCCGCCGCGAGAATGAGAGCGTCCATGAGATCGAAACAGTTCGCAGCAAAATTGAAACGCGCTCGTGTTTTCTAGCGCGATTTCGCAACGCCTCCACTTAGGATCGCGGTCTTTAGATGCTGCTGAATCATCCGGATGCGCTGCGAGTCGGTGATCTTGACGTGGCTGGCGTCGTCCACCACATACAGCGTATCAATCGCCGCGCCAGCCTGCGTGTTAATACGAGACAGCGGGATCAAAATATTTTCGCGATCAAGACAGCTTAGCACGTCGTAGAGCAATCCGAGCCGGTCCGGAGCCTGAATCTCAATTAGCGTGTAGCTCGGGTGTGTTCTGTTATCAATGGCAATGCGCGTCGGAAATTCAATTGCTGGTGCGAGACGATGGCTTTGGCGCTTCGCCTTTTCGATTAACGGCAGAAAATCGAAGCTCTCGTCTTCGAGCGCTCGCCGCAAAGTTTCTTCCACCATCTGGAAATCGCGCGGGTGGGCAGCCGGACGAGCGTTCGTAACGCAAACTCGAAAAATGCTAAACACCACGTTGTCTCCGCGCGGAAAAACGTCGGCACTCAAAATATTCAACGGCACTACCGAGAATGAGCCGGCAATTTTTGCCAGCAACCGTTCACGCTCCCATGTGCAGAATGTGACAACGCTATGTCCCTGCTCCGGCACAACCTTCCATTTCGTTGCTGCAGCCAGCGCAGATTCTCCGTTACGGGAGAGATTCTCAAGAAAGCAACGGAACAGTTTCAGGTGTTCGACGATCTCGGGAAGATCGGTCGCGCGAAAATAATGGTCTGGCATGTATTCAAAGTGAGCTTCGATTTCGCCCGCGTAATCCGGCGAAAGATGCTTGGAGACGGAAGCCTGCAAGCTTTCGCGCTCGATTCTTGTCTGCTCGTCGTAAGACTTTCGGTCGGCCAGATATTGCGATGTCTCGTGAAACAACTGCCAAACGAGGGACTCTTTCCAATCCGACCACGCTTCGGCACTCGTACCCTGGCCGTCCGCCAGCGTAAGCAGCATCAGCGCATTCAGGTTTTTCTGATTCTTCACAATCTGGGCCAGTTCCATCACCGTGGCTGGGTCATCCAGATTTCTCTGCTGCGCGATCGTGGAGAGAGTGAGATGATGATCGACGAGTAGGATAAGCGACTTGCGCTCCCCGGATGATAACTGCAAACGGGCAGCAACGCGCTGGGCAAAGAGCGCGCTCGCTTCCGAGTGCGGTCGTGCGCCGACGGCTTTGCCGCTGTCGTGCAAAAGTAGCGCGAGATACAGAACCAGCGGGTTTTCTAGGTGCTCAAAAATCTTACGATATGCAATCAGCTTGGGATCATTCGTCTCCGCCAGTGCATCGAGTTTATCGATACACACCAAGGTGTGTTCGTCAGCTGTGTAACGATGCAGAAATTCATGCTGTACCAGGCAGGTCAGCTGGCCGAATTCTGGAATGTAACGGCCGAGGAAATCGACCCGATGCATCATTCGCAGGATGCGCCCTACTTTTCCCTTTTGTGATAGAATCGATCTAAAGATCGCCCGCGGCCCGCGTGCATATTGATATGTGCGGGTTACGTGGCGGAGACTTCTGGTCAATAAATCTGCCAGTTCCGGGCTGAGATCCAGGTCGCGCTCCTGTGCAAGCTGAAAGGCCCGCATCATCTGCTCAGGCTCGTCGCGAAAAACTTCGCGCTGCGCTGGGTGCAGTTGTTGGTTGCGAACAAAGAAAGTGTCCCCGATAGGAGTTTTGTCCGCTCGTATCAACGGAAGAAAACTAAAAAGCGACCGGGTCTTATTTGTGACACGTCCGCTCACAAATTGCTCCGTAATGCGCTCCGTCACCCGGAAAATATTTCGTGTATGCCCGTAGTAATCCCGCATGAGCGACTCACTGCGAAGCTGGCTGTTTCGGGGGGAATAATGCAGCCGTTTTGCGATTTGTTCCTGCAGGTTGATGTGCAATATGTCGGTCGCGCGCCCGGTCGCATAATGCAGATCCGTGCGCAAGCGGAGTAGAAAATCGTAGGCTCGCTCAATCCGTCGCTGGTCGCTTTCGCTCAGCCAATCTTTCCCTACGAGCTGGTTCGTACTCAGCGACCCCTCTTTGAAGTAGGTTATCCAAAGCAGATTTTGATAGTCGCGCAGTCCACCGCATCCGTTCTTGAGGTTGGGCTCCTGCAAATAGACGCTGTCACCGAATTTTTTGTGCCGGGCAACCTGGTCCTGCATACGCATTTCAACATATTTCCGTTCGTGTCCCTCGACGCATTTTGAGCGAAATTGCTCTCGAAATTCCTGCGCTAGTTCCCTGTCGCCAGCGAGAAATCGGGACTCCAGCATCGCGGTTTTTGTGCGCATATCGCGGTTGGCCTGGGCAATCGCTTCTCTGATGGAACGCGTGGAGTGGCCAACCTTGAAGCCACTGTCCCATAACAGGTAGAGGACTTGATTCACCATCTCCTCCAAGTGCGGCGAAGTCTCTGCCGCCTGGCGATGCAAAAGCATCACATCGATGTCACTAAACGGATTGAGTTCACCCCGGCCATATCCACCAAGAGCGATCAACGCCAACGGAGCGTTGCGCTCGCCATTTCCATGAGCGGCAGCGGCGGCAGCCCCGAAGACGTATTGCAATAAAATATCAATCAATTCAGCCCGTCGCGCGCAAATTTCGCGGCCGCCTCCGCCGGCCTGGTGCTTCAGGCGCAATCGATGCTCTTCAACCTTGAGAAACTTTTTGTATAGCGGGAGAACCTCAGTCGGTCGTCTGGTCCCTGTGGCCGCGAGGCGGTTTTCGGCATGCGTCAGAACTTGTTCCAAGTGTCGGGACGTTCTCATCGCGGAGTACGATTGCAGTTAATCTAAAGTCGGAAATCCAAAATCCAAAATCTGCGCTGCGACTTGTCGCATACTGCAGGGTCCGCTGTCCTCAGCGCACCGGTTGACGCTGAATAGAGGTCCGCTGCGGACAGCGGACGCTAACAGATAGACTTAATATTTCAGAAACGACGTAACCGGTGTCGGCTCGAGTCGGTTGCGGCCATGAAGGGATTCCAATTCGATGAGAAACTGCGCTTCGAGAAGGTGTCCGCCAGCTTTATGGATAAGGACAGCCGCAGCAGCAGAAGTCCCACCGGTCGCGAGCAAATCATCCACCAGCACAACCTGCTCGCTGGCTCTTATGGCATCGACGTGCATCTCCATTTCCGCTTCGCCATACTCAAGGGAATACCTCGCGACCTCCGTTTGGTATGGAAGCTTGCCGCGTTTTCGGATCGGGACAAATCCGACACCAAGTTCATAGGCGACTGCCGATCCAAAAACAAACCCGCGCGCGTCGATGCCGACAATTTTGTCAATCTCTCTCCCGCGACAGCGCTCCAGAAAAAGATCAATCGACGCGCGGAACAACACTGGATCATTCAACACGGGCGTGATGTCTTTAAATACAATTCCCTTCTTTGGGAAATCCGGCACATCGCGCACAGCAGCGCGGAGTTTTCCAACTAGGTCCAACGCCATCGGCGCGAACCCTAGCGGGCTAAAAATGAAAGGTCAATCATGCTTGTCCAGGGACGGCAATCTAGAATAGGCTATCGGGGTGGATCGCTATCTTCTCATCGTTTCGACAGTTTGTTTTCTCACGGCAGTCGTGCACACGATTGTTGAGTTGCGTGCCGGAGTCTTTCGGCCGATGCGATTCAATTTTTTTGCGGTCGGCCTGGGATTCATTTTTCAAACGGCGTTCTTGTCGATCCGCGGTCATGCGCTGGGACGCTGTCCGCTAAC
>Ga0182035_10000475_pt1 | contig 18626 bp, 14 predicted proteins | sample flu12Cox44000170_FD_125969 | JGI IMG/M metagenome (GOLD analysis project Ga0182035, IMG submission 125969) | Lab enrichment of tropical soil microbial communities from Luquillo Experimental Forest, Puerto Rico - flux4day.12C.oxic.44.000.170 | ecosystem: Environmental > Terrestrial > Soil >...
TCACCTAGTGACGCCAAGTGACTCATAGTATAGCAGACGCCGCTGCTACGGCGCAGCTCTTCGCGCTAAATAGCAGGCATGTACCCCCGATCTGCGCTCGTACTACGGGTGCTACAATGACGCATTAGAGGCAGCACAGGTAGCCTAATATAAGTGCTTTAGAATCATAGCTATGGAAAGTAATTACAGACTATTCGTGAGCTCTGGCTAATCAACCCGATGAGGGCGAGCATCTGGCACTCCTGCTTGTCTTCAAAATAGCACTATCTGCATTCTTTTTCGTAGTTATAAAAATATTTGACAACAGAAAGGAACATATATATTCTTTTTTGTGGATGAACTTGGCGGAGCAAGTTGCGCAGTTGGTCGGCAGGGGATTCTCTGAAGAGCGTGCCGAGACGATCGTACTCATGCGCGAAGCCGCAATCATCATTTTTGACGTTTTTCCAGACACCCTTGTGCTCGTCGGAGGAGCCAATCTCGTATTGTTTCAGGACAGCGTAAGGCATTCGGCAGACTTAGATTTTTTCCCGGTTTCAGGGGAACTTCCGGATGCCGCAAAGTTAAGCGAGGTATTGTTGAGCGACCTCATGCCTCTTGCCAAGCTACTGAACCTGCATCCACTGAATCTTAAAACGATAAGTTCCGAAGGTGGTCTCATCAAGTTGATGCTCTCAAGCAACAGTGGAACAGCGCTGTTCACGGTAGACATCACAAAAGTGGGTTCCGTCTTGAAGTCCGGTGTAGAGGAACTTCCGTTGGAAGCGACAGCAGTCGATCGCATAGCGAACATAAAATTCGTCTCTCGTGACCAGCTCTTGCTTAACAAGGCGGAGGCTATTCTTCTACGAAGGAGCCTAAAAGCGCGAGACGCCTACGATGCCATGGATTTGCTTGCCAAAGGTGCTTCCTTGCCGGGAAACCTAAAAGGCCATCTTGAAGACATGCTGTACGGCGAGTTTGATGCTGACCGGATTCGAGAGCGCATTCAGCAAGTAGACGCAAAGCGGTGTCGCGCAGAACTAAAGGATCACTTACCCGATGAAATTTATCAGAGTCTTGAAGAACTAGACTTTCAGCCCCTGCGGGATGCGCTAACGAAAATATTCCACGAATGGTTGTGAGGGCACATATGGATTGGTCAAAGGTCATCGCATCGGAATCCAAAACCAGAGCAATCATCCAGGCGGATGACTACGCTAGGAGATTTAAGCTATCGATTCGTTCGGTTCATGCGGCACTCAAAAGGCAAGAGAAAAAAGGCTTCGTAGAGCGAGTGTCCAACAAAATCTACATAAACAAACTTGCAAAAGAATTTCGTCAGCAAGACCTCCTGCATGTCCTCCGCCCAGACGCATATATATCCCTGGAATCAGCATTGTCCGAATACGGAGTGACAAGCCAGAATCCGCGTGTATTGACGTGCGTCAGCCCGAAGTATGTGCGGAATATTAGATCCAAAACTGTGAACATTTCCTTTCGAAAACTCAAAAAAGACTTGTACTGGGGATTTAGTCCAAAGAAGACGCGATACAGCATCTACAATCTTGCTGCACCAGAGAAGGCCTTGCTGGACTGGATATACTTTAGGAGGTCAGAGAGCTTGCCCCTAGACATGGACGAATTTGTTCTGAATGAACTAGACCGAACCCGATTACTCGAATACGCGAAACGATATCCCGCGCCAGTTGAAAACGAGATTGTCAGACTCTTGGCGCACACGCCAAGGCCAAACAGCCAGCCTAAGGACGTAAAGTACCTCGCCCCAGCTCACGCGCAACGGTAATGCTTTTTTAATGACTCCGCAGGGATTGCCCGGTTCATCGGATGGCGCCCACGAAGCGTCGCTGCGCTGCGGCAGGTTCTCAAGGCATATAAAATCGTATTTACATTACGATTCCCGACGTTGTATTCTGTCGATCCGTCGGAGATGTGTGGTCTGGAGAGAACGAATTGTGACATGTAAGGCGTGCGGATCGGACCAGCAGGGCAAGTTCACCGCAGAGATTGCCATTCATTTCCCAGGTTTGAAAGATCTTGGTAAACCGGTTGTGTGGGTCTTTCCGGAGCTATTCGTTTGCCTGAAGTGTGGCACAGCAGAATTTGAGATCCCGGAGGGCCCGTTGCGTTACCTTGCGAAGAGCGATGCCGCAGCGGGCAGCTAACCCTTCTCGGGATGCCTGCCGAAAACCGTTAAGGACGCAAAGTGCTGGGTGCTCTGGTTTCTCGATTGGCTGATACCGGTCACGCTTGCCCCCAAAAAAAAGATCTTGAACGAACAAGCAGGTGTTTTCCGCGAAGCCTCACCGGACGCCCCCCAAATACCACGCCGGCAGAGAAGAAACACTTCTCGGACTTGCTCTTCCGAACAAAACGCCCAGGCGCTCATCGGTTCGTTTCTCCGCTTTGGTTCGAATCCACCGGTCCTGGTGGTGAGCTTCACCTAGACCTAGAGTATTGAGCGTCGATCCGGACTGGAAGAAGAGTTTTACAAAATGCTTGTGTCCCGGTAGGGTGGTGTCGGCACGAGGGAGGTTTGGACCATGAAAACGATCAAAGGACCGGCAATTTTTCTGGCGCAATTCGCAGACGACAAACCTCCCTTCAACCGATTGAGCGATATTTCCAAATGGGCGGCCGGGCTCGGCTACAAGGGCGTGCAGATTCCAACATGGGACACACGTCTGTTTGATTTGAGGCGCGCAGCGGAGAGTCGCAAGTATTGCGACGAAATCTTGGAGACGCTCGCAGCAAGCGGCGTGCAGCTGACGGAACTATCCACGCATCTGCAAGGGCAGTTGGTTGCGGTTCATCCCGCTTATGACGCGGCCTTTGACGGCTTCGCGCCGGATTCCGTGCGAGGAAACCCTGTCGCGCGGCAGGCCTGGGCCGTGGAACAACTTCTGTTTGCGGCAAAAGCTTCGGCCAACTTGGGAGTCAAGGCGCATGCGACGTTTTCGGGTGCGCTGGCATGGCCATACATTTATCCCTGGCCGCAGCGCCCGCCAGGCCTCATCGAAACGGCATTCGAGGAATTGGCGAAGCGCTGGCGGCCGATCCTCGATGCATTTGACGCAGCGGGAGTCGATCTTTGTTTCGAACTGCATCCGGGCGAGGATCTGCACGACGGCGTGACCTTCGATAGGTTTCTCGAATCCGTGGGCGGGCACAAACGCTGCAACATTTTGTTCGATCCCAGCCATTTTGTTCTCCAGCAGCTCGATTACCTCACGTTTCTCGACATCTATCATTCCCGCGTGAAAATGCTTCACGTGAAAGACGCGGAGTTTCGCCCGACGGGACGCCAAGGAGTCTATGGCGGATACCAGCCATGGGTGGAGCGTGCGGGGCGCTTCCGGTCGCTCGGCGACGGGCAAGTGGATTTCCGCAGCATCTTTTCCGAACTGGCACAGTATGGTTTTGATGGCTGGGCAGTGCTCGAATGGGAATGCTGCCTGAAGAGCAGCGAGCAAGGCGCGCGGGAGGGCGCACCGTTTATCAAGCGGCACATCATTGAGATCGCCGAGCGCGCGTTCGACGATTTTGCAAAATCCGGTGCCGACGAGGAAGCCAACCGGCGAATGCTGGGGCTTGCGGCACGGAAGGAGAGTAAACATGCCGGCTGAATCCAAACAGCAGGGCAAACACCGGCGTCTGCGTCTTGGCATGGTGGGAGGCGGGCCGGGCGCGTTTATTGGTGCCGTGCATCGCATTGCCGCGCGCATGGACGACCGCTACGAGCTCGTAGCTGCGGCGTTGAGCGCTGATCCGGGAAAAAGCTTGGCGGCGGCCGAGGAGCTTCACATTCCGCGCGCCTATGGCCGGTTTGAAGAGATGGCCGCGGCGGAAGCCGCCCGCCCGGACGGTATTGAAGCGGTGGCCATCGTCACGCCGAATCACATGCATTATGCCAATGCGAAGAAGTTTCTCGACGCGGGAATCCACGTGATCTGTGACAAACCGCTGACGACGACGCTAGAAGATGCTCTGGACCTCGAGAAGATCGTCGAACGAACAGGCTTGATATTCGGCCTGACGCACAACTACACGGGCTACCCCATGGTGCGGCAGGCCCGCGAAATGGTGCTTGCCGGTGAGCTTGGCGCGATTCGCGTCATCCAAGTGGAATACGCGCAGGACTGGCTGTCGACACCGCTTGAGAAGACGGGACAAAAACAAGCCGAATGGCGCACCGACCCCGCGCGGAGTGGGCCCGGAGGATCGTTGGGCGACATTGGCACGCATGCGTTCAACCTCGCCTGTTTTGTGACGGGACTCTCGTGCCAGGAAGTAGCGGCCGAAGTCACGACGTTTGTGCCGGGGCGGCGGCTCGACGACAACGTGCAATTGCTGCTGCGCTTTTCGAAAGGCGCGAAGGGCATGCTTTGGGCCAGCCAGGTCGCGGCGGGGAACGAAAACAATTTGCGCCTGCGTGTCTACGGCGAAAAGGCGGGCTTGGAGTGGCAGCAGGAGAACCCCAATGAACTTGTCTATGCGCCGTTGGGGCAGCCGCGGCGGACCCTGAGGCGCGGCGGTCCCGGAACCGGTGCTGCCGCGACAAGGGCGATGCGTATTCCTGCAGGGCATCCGGAAGGTTACCTCGAAGCATTCGCCCAGCTCTATAGGGACCTGGCGGAACAAATCGCGGCAAAGCAGGAAGGCCGCTCGCCCGACCCTCAGTCCCTTGTCGTCCCGGGAATTGCGGATGGCGTGGAGGGAATGCGCTTCATTTCCGCGGTGCTGGAGTCCTCGCGCAACCGTTCAGCCTGGACCGCGCTTTCTGGCTCACGGTGAGCGCGTTTTTTTTGCACACCTCGCCTTAAAGGTCAGGTGCTGCGAGGACACACCCCCGTGTTCAAAAAAAAAGTGAAAGTCCCGGTTGCGCCGCTCCGCGCAAGCTCTCACAATAAGAGCGGGAATCTAGTTATGGATGATGCTCTGCGTACGACCACCCGCAAAGAAGCTGCCCCGCTCAAGCAACTTGATGATTGGGACGATTTTGTAGCTGCTCGCTATCAGCCGGGAAAGTCGGAGGCCCAATTTCGCAACTATCGAGCCAACCGCACTGCGGCCTCGACAAGGTGCATCTCTCGTTCGGGCATGACGAATACATTTATCAAGTTGCGCGGAACTACCTACCCGAAGAGGGGCTGTGCATGCTGCGCTATCACTCCTTTTACGCGGCGCATCGGCACAACGCCTACCGCCACCTGATGAGTGTGCACGATGAGGAGAGGTTTGCGTGGGTCCGGAAGTTCAATCCCTACGATCTCTACTCGAAAGGGCGCGAGCGCCCCGACATGAAGGCTATTCTTCCTTTTTATCAGGACCTGGTGTCCGAGTTTTTCCCGGACAAAATTGACTGGTAATCGGCAAGACCGTCAGACAGAAAATCAGGGAAGGGAATGCTGAAACTTCTTCTCAGCGTAAGCCGAGCAGCGGACACCGGTCGAAGACTTTGCCATCGGCTTTGAACGCCACGCCGTTTTGAAGAGCCCACTTGTCAAACAGCGCTGGATTGGTCGAGAGGTGCAGTAGAGCGGTGGCAATTTCCTCGACCTTGGGCATGCCGTTGTGCACCAAATAAAAGCAAGTTTCCTCGTAGGGGGATTTGGGGTCATTCGGCTTTTGCAGCCGCCGGATGAACCGATCGCGCACTTGAAACTGCAAGGTTCCCACATTCAGCACATATGTGCCGTCGACCTTCTTTGCCCCGGTGAGCGCGAGGATGCGCCGCAGGAAGGCTTCGGCGCGTTGCTCCTTGCTGATTATCTGAGATGGGAAGGCCGAGCCGTTGTTGCGGTGGCCAAATAAAGGCAAACTTTGCTGGCCGAGTACATGGAGGCGGTAGGAGCGGCCGCGGTTCGTTTGCCCTTGGAGCACGCCCACGCGGCCCAAGTTCCTGCGGCGAAATTCGGTACCGAGGAGTCTCCAGCGGAGCACAACGGTGACTCCAACCAGCAGAGCCAAAACCACCGCCGATAGGATTGCTGAAGCCATGTGCGTCCCATTGGCCAGATGCAGAGAACCACCCGCGCCGCCTTGCACTCGCGTTCGGGCGCAGGCCAGCCTCCGGCGGCTGCATCTCGACCGCCTCGCGCTCTGTGCCTTAGCCGCCTGCGATGGGGTGAACCATCAAGACTTCGTTCTGAGCGCGCGTGATTTTGTCGATGCGTTCCCCGGTCGCAACGTCGAAAGGCTGCGCCCCGGTCTTGGCTTCGTATTCCGCAATCACGCGGTTCACTTCGTCCATGTCCGCGGTTGCGGGATCGTATTCGAGAATCGTCGTGTCGCCCTGCGATGAAAACGTCAAGATCTTGGCGTTCATGCTCGGTCTCCTGAGGGACTTCGTTTGGCTCCTGTCGGGCAAGAGCCGGCGGGGTTTGGTCCCTAAAGGCCATATTGCACCGATTTCCATAGATGTCAAGACTGCATTTCCCTTGCAAAGGGTCACGTTACAATTCGAACCGCTGTGGATTGGAATTTTCGCGTCAGCGTAGGTTTTAGTTGGAACATAACGGCTAGTACCGGCTGCAGTGCCACGGGATGCTTTTTCGCCTGGGCAGTCGCGAGGCGTGAAATTGGTGAGACCGGTGATGCGCGGAATCCCCCTGACGTTTTTTTTAACGCGCGAGGGGCATGCGAACTACATTCGTAAGTTCTAGAGAGGGAACAGCTACACCATCGCGGAAAGCCACCGCCTTGCCAGAATTGGCGGGCACGCGCTCGCCGGGCACGATAATGCCCACCAGGTTGAGTGGATCGGCGGCCGAGACGGTCATGAGTTCGCCGGTTGTTTTCCGGCTGCGTGCGGCACGCAGAGAGTCCACGGCCACAGGCAAAGCGAATTGCTCTCCCAGGAAATTGCTGACGAAGCGCCCACCACGAACTTCGCCGCGATCCTCCAGCCGGCGCAGGGTGATGAGCAACTCGCGCCACTTGGGAAGAATCGTTTCGCGCGTCAGAAGCTCCCGAAAGACCAGGCCGTAGCGGCGCAACAGCATCCAGCAAATGGCTTCGAGCGCGCGGTTGCGGTCGTGGATCTCGTCCGCATAGAGCAGCGACCAGCGGCCCGCGCTGTGCCGAGGACGAGAACTGCGCCCGCTGCCCTGGCCTGCACGGCGCTTGGGATCGATGAGCGCGCGCAGGTTGTCGAAACCGTCCGCAGTTAGCAGCCCCGCGGCGACAAGCTCCCAAAGCGCGGTCTCCACTTCAGACTTCAGCTTGCCGGTGTCGCGCACGATGTCGGTGAAGAAGGAAGCACCGCGCTGGCGCAGGTACAGTTGGACCGCCACGGCGTCGGGGCTGAGGCCAACCGTGCTTGCTTCGCTTCCTTCGCGCCGGGGAATCATCCAGTCTGCGTCTTCTCGCACAAAGAAGGTAATCGGCGCAACACTGGTCGGGATGACGCGGCGCCTTCCCTCCGCCAGTGCTTCGAGCGTCGCCGGATGGGGCGAGAGGCGGCCCCACCCGACTGCACCAGTCAAACAAAGCTGGTCCAGCATCTTGGGATCGTAGTCGGCAATACGCCCCCTAAGTATCTGACGCTCCCAGGAATTGGCCGGCGCTTCGAACCCCTGAACCTGGCGAATCGCTTCAAGCGTGCCGCGCTCACCGAGAAGTTGCGTCCCGGGAGCAACATGTTGCCAGCGTAACTGCCAATTCATGAATTGCGCCGGAGTCACGGACTGGATTTCCTTGCGCAGCTGACCAAGCGTGAGGCGATGAATGCGCGCGAGCAGGCGGCGTTCGCACCACTCGGTTTGCTCGGAATGAGGATCGCTGAACTTCCCGCGCAGCACGACGCCGCTGGATTCGAGACGCAGCAAGGCTTTGTCTATGCCGGAGACCGGGAGAGACAGCAGGCTCGCCAGTGGAGCAGCAGCGACGGGCCCGGCGTGGGACATCCAGCCGGTCACGAGAGATAGCAAGGCATCTTCTCCCGAGACCATTCGTGATTCAAGCTTCGGCGGAGAAACCTCGAAGCATGCCGCAGGGAAAATTTGCGTGAATGCCGGAACCCGTTCCGCGGCAAACCAGTAGCTTGCGCTCCCCACGGTCGCCCGCCCGGCGCGGCGATCGGCGACAAGTTGTTCGAAGAACGGATTCCACGCATGCACTGACTCTTGGAGCTTGGCCAGCAGGCGACTGCTTGGGAGAAGTTCCTGATTCGCAGCGGCTGGTAAAGCAACCAGTGTCAGCAGCGCGTCGTGCAATTCTTCCGCATCGCGCACATCGGGCCAAGCTTCGTCACACACTTCGGCAATGGCTTCCGGATTGAGCCGGCCGATTTCTCCGAGCACAGCGTCGGGCAAGACCCGGCGCATCTCGACGGCGCGGGCGCGGCGTTCTTCGAGCGGCGCATCGTCGAGGTAGGCGTAAGGATTGGCGTTCAAAATCTCGTGCGAAAACTGCGAAGGCACCGGGGTATCGACCGCAAGGCAGCTGATGCGACCGTCAACGATGTCACGAATCACGCGTTCGAGGCCATCAATATCGAGGGCTTCGGTGAGTACGTCTTTCATCACCTCGCGGATGAGCGGATGACGGGAAATGGCGATATCGCCTTCGGGAAGGTTTTCCTGGCAAGCCAGCGCCTCCGGAAAGACGGCAGACAACAAATCGTCGGCGCGCATGCGCTGGATCGGCGGCGGAACTTTCTTTCCGTTGCGAAAACGGAGCAAAGCCAAAGCGCGACCCGCATCCCAACGCCAGCGTGCGGTGAAGAGCGGAGAAACAAGAACAGCTTGCTCTAGGACGGCGCGCAGGGAATGGGGGTGAAGAAAGTGAAAGACGTCGGCAAGCGGAAAGCTGTGTTGCTCGCTGAGTGAGATGTTCAGTCCGTTGTCGGTGGCCGCGGCTTGCAGTTCGAAATTGAAGGAGCGACAAAAACGCTTGCGCAGCGCCAGGCCCCAGGCCTTGTTGATGCGCGCACCAAAAGGCGCGTGGATGATGAGCTGCATGCCCCCGCTTTCGTCGAAGAAGCGCTCGGCGATTACGGTCGTTTGCGTGGGAACCGCGCCAAGTACTGCTCGCCCCCCGATGATGTATTCCACGGCTTGTTCAGCGCCCGCTTGATCGAGGCCGCATTCGACTTTGAGCCAGTTCACGGCGGCGGCAGCACCGTCCGTGGTTGGTGTGCCGGATTCGGAAGAGGCGCCTGGAACGGACGCGCCGATCTTTTCCCGCAGCTCGGAGACCTGCCGAGAGAGTTCGTCGGTGCGCGACGGCGCTTCGCCGCGCCAGAATGGCACGTTCGGTGCCGCGCCCCCGGCGTCTTCCACGAGAACTTTGCCGGCCTGCACGCGGCGAATGCGCCAGGAAGTGTTTCCGAGTAGCATGATGTCTCCGGCAAGGCTCTCGACGGCGAAATCTTCGTCTACGGTGCCAACGATCGTGCCTTCCGGATGCGCTACGACGGTATACAGCGAGTTTTCCGGAATGGCCCCGCCGCTAGTGATGGCCGCAAGACGGCTGCCCCGGCGCGCACGGACCACGCCGTTCACCCGGTCGCGATGCAAATACGCAGCATAACGGCCGCGAGCGCTGGCGATCCCTTCCGACAGCATCTCGACAATTTCATCAAAATCGGCGCGGGAGAGATTGCGGTAGGGATACGTCCGCCGCACGGATTGGAACAGTTCCTCTTCCTTCCAATCTTCCGCCGCACAGGCGGCGACGATTTGTTGCGCCAGAATATCCATCGGCGCTTCCGGGATGGCGATCGAGTCAAGATCGCCCTGACGAATGGCGCGCACGAGCGCCGCGCATTCGAGCAGGTCATCCCGCGTCGTGACGAAAAACCGGCCTTTGGGAATCGCTCCGCGCCAGTGGCCAGCGCGGCCGATGCGCTGCAGGGCCGCGGCGATGGAGCGTGGCGAGCCAATCTGACAGACGAGATCCACGCTGCCAATATCAATTCCCAGTTCGAGCGACGCCGTAGCGACCAGCGCGCGGATCTCTCCGGCTTTGAGTTTTCTCTCCGCAGCCAACCGCAGCTTGCGCGACAGACTGCCGTGATGTGCGGCGACGGCATCTTTCCCCAGGCGTTCCCCAAGATGGTGCGCCATGCGCTCCGACAGACGGCGCGTGTTGACAAAAATCAACGTGGAGCGATGCTGCGAGGCCAGCCGAGCGAGGCGATCGTAGATCTCGTCCCACATTTCGTTGGAGGCCACGGGGCCAAGCTCGCTGCCGGGGACTTCCACAGCCAAATCGAGTTCGCGCCGATGGCCGATTTGCACGATGTGCGGCGCCGCTTGCTCCGCGCCGGTGAGAAAATCGGCCACGAGTTCGACCGGTTTCTGCGTCGCGGAGAGACCGATGCGCGGCAGCCGCTTGCCCGTCAGATGGTCGAGGCGTTCGAGCGAGAGCGCCAGGTGCGCGCCGCGCTTATCGTCGGCGACCGCGTGGATTTCGTCCACGATGACCGATTCGACCGTCCTCAGGACTTCGCGGCTTCTCGCCGCCGTCAACAAGATGTACAGGGATTCCGGGGTGGTGACCAGAATGTGGGGAGGATGCGCCAGCATGGCGCGGCGTTCGTGCGCGAGCGTGTCCCCGGTGCGCACAGCCGTGCGAATTTCCGGCATCAGCATGCCGCGCTGGCCGGCGAGTTGCAGGATTTCGCCGAGGGGAACCTCCAGGTTTTTCTGAATGTCGTTGCTCAGCGCCTTGAGCGGCGACACGTAGAGAACCTCCGTGCGGTCAAGGAGTTCTCCGCTAAGCGCTTTGCGCACCAGGCGATCAATGCAAATCAGAAAGGCTGCCAGTGTCTTGCCCGAACCGGTGGGTGCAGAAATCAGCGCGGTTTTGCCGGCGAGGATATGCGGCCAACCTTGGAGTTGCGGCTCAGTGGGCGTGCCGAAGCGGCCGACAAACCAATCGCGGACAAGCGGGTGCGCCCATTCCAAGCCAGCAGGGTTCGGTTGGGCTGCGGTGGTCATCGCGTGAGGCTAGTATCGAATTATACCGCGAACCGTTGATGCCGCTAGCGGGCCGAAGTAGCGACCTGCCGGCTAGGGCTTGGGGAAGTGTTGTGCGTCGCGAGCCGATAGGCGTGGGTCGCCAAGGTCGATTTCCTTGCCGCGTTTAGCCGCGGCTCGATCTATGGGCGAGACTGGCTCTACCTGATGCATAGCGATGAGCCACTCTCGCGACCGGGCTTCCAAGGAGCTTCCGCGCGCGTCGGTCCAGGGAAATGTCAGTTCTCGACGGCGAGCGCCTAGACCGGGCCAGGCTTGATTATTCTCCTTCTTTCTGCCGTATGATGCTCTCATGCGGCTACTCCTGGTAGAAGACGATGCACGGATCGCGCGGTTTGTGGCTAAGGGGCTGCGCGAACAGGCCTATGCCGTGGATGTCTCCGCTACGGGCGAAGATGCGCTGTATCAGGCCGCGGTGAACACCTACGATCTGGTGATCCTCGACGTGATGATTCCCGCGCCGGACGGTTTCGCGGTGTGCCGCGAGCTCCGCAAATCCGGGCAGCGCATGCCCATCTTGATGCTGACGGCTCGCGATGCCGTGGAGGACCGCATCGCCGGCCTGGATCATGGTGCGGATGATTATTTAACGAAGCCATTCGAGTTTCGCGAATTGCTGGCACGTTTGCGGGCGTTGCTGCGGCGCTCGGGCGAACTACGGCCTGAGAAAATCACCATCGCCGATCTGGTGCTCGATACAGCAGCACAAACTGCCAAGCGCGCCGGCCGTAGTGTGACGCTGACAGCAAAGGAGTATGCGCTGCTCGAGTATCTCGCGCGCAACGCGGGCCGCGTGGTGCGCCGCGCGGAAATCGCCGAGCATGTGTGGGACGAAACGTTTGATCCGTTTTCGAATTTAATCGAAGTGTACATCAACCGCGTGCGGCGCAAGATCGATGCGGATTCGGCGAAGGCGCTGCTGCACACGCGGCGCGGCGTGGGCTACGTTCTTGGCACGGAAGCGGACCTGCCGGACGCCGACGCCAACGAAGAGAGCGCCTCTTCGCGCACGCGGATGAGAACACCTTCTTCGATCCGCAAGAGCCATGCTTGACTCCATTCGTACGCGGCTGACGCTTTGGTACACGGGCGTGCTAGCGCTCGTTCTCGTGGCATTGTTCGTCACCACTTATCTGGTTTTTCTGCGAAGTGTCCAGCGCCGCATGGACACCGACCTCAGCGAACTCTCCAAAGCGTTCCTAGCCACCGTCCGGGCGGAACTGGAAGATCAAACCGCACCGGACCCCTTCACGGTTGCGGTGGAAGCAGCCATTGCGGAGCATCATTTCCGTGATCATGTGTATGCCATTCTGGACGCCAACGGCAAGCTGATCGCGAGATCCACCGAAGATGTTCCGGCAAGCTCCAAGAAGCGCCCCGATTCTGCGACTCTTCTCGAGTCGGCCTCCTTCGAGCAATTTGTCAGCAGCGCTTCGTCGGCCGAACAGTTCTTCGGAATGGTTCAAGGAGGGAGAAGCGGCTATCGCGCCTTCGCCCGGCGGTTCACCGCACAGGGAAATCCATACACGCTGGTCATCCTGCGCTCTTTGCACCCCCGGTCCGAGATGCTCGAAGAAGTAACCGAGACGTTCGCCTGGGTAATTCCGATTGCGATTTTACTTGCGAGCGGTGGGGGCTATTTCCTGGCGCGCAAAAGCCTCGCGCCGGTCGTGGCTATGAGCAGCCAGGCGGGCCGCATTGGCGCGGCAAATCTGCACGAGCGGCTGGCGGTGCAAAACGAGAAGGACGAGCTGGGACACCTGGCGCGCTCTTTTAACCGTTTACTGGACAGGCTGGCTGAATCGTTCGACCGCCAGCGCCGCTTCATGGCCGATGCCTCGCATGAACTGCGCACGCCGGTGGCGATTCTGCGCGGGGAATCAGAAGTCGCGCTGTCGCAGCAGGCTCGGTCCGCCGAAGAATACCGCGAATCCCTCGGTGTGCTGCACCATGAGGCGGCGCGGCTCACGCGCATCGTGGAAGATCTGTTCACTTTGACGCGCGCCGACGCCGGGCAATATTCGCTCCAGCCGCGCGATTTGTACCTCGATGAATTGATCGCGGAATGCGTGCATTCGGCGCGGACCCTCGCGCAAGCTAAAAAGATTTCGCTCGCGTTCGATGGAGCTGCGGAGTCCCCGATTCACGCCGATGAATCTCTGCTGCGCCGCATGCTCCTGAATCTCTTGGATAACGCCATCAAATACACGCCCGACGGTGGACGAATCACGGTGGGTTGCCGACGCCGCGGTCAGGAATACGCGGTGAGCATCGCGGACACGGGAATCGGCATACCCGCCGAGCTTCAGCCGCGCATTTTCGAGCGGTTTTTTCGCGCGGACAAGGCGCGCTCGCATTCCGAAAGCGACGGCGGCGGCGCCGGGCTGGGTTTGGCCATTTCGCGGTGGATTGCGGAGGCACATCGAGGCCGGCTGGAACTCACGCGGTCCGATTCCACGGGAAGCACCTTCACCGCCTATCTCCCCCTCGATTCTGGCTGCTCTCCATCTGCTGGTTAATCCTGCGTTTATCCTAAAATTGCTAGCCTGAATCTGGGGCGCCCTTGGTCAGGGCTGGTTCCGTCAAAGGAGTCGAGATTGATGAGATCACTTGGAACCTTTGCGGTGTCATGGCCGATAGCCGCCGCGGTGTGCCTATGCGGCGCGGGGATGTCTGTGGCGCAAGAGACGCCGAGTCCGGCCACGGCAGCGACTAAGAAGAATCCGGCTCAAACCGCTTCGGCGGGAGCGCCTGGGCTAAAGCTGACGCTGCAAGACGCCCTTGAGCGCGCGCGAAAAAATAGCGTGTCATTGCAGGCCGCTCTTACGGATTCGGCGATTGCACACCAAGACCGGTTTCAAGCTGGCGCGGCGTTGCTTCCCACCGTGACCTACAACAATCAAGCGTGGTACACGCAGGGCCACAATAATGCCCCCATCTTCATCGCCAACAACGCGGTGCACGAATACCTCAGCCAGGGAAACATACATGAGTCGCTGGACCTTGCGAGCGTGTCGAGCTTTCGTCGAGCCGCGGCGCTTGCGGCAGCAGCCAAGGCGCGAGCGGAAATCGCCTCGCGCGGCCTTGTGGTAACGGTAGTCCAGGATTATTACGCTGTTGCGGCGGCCCAGCAAAAACTGCTTTCCGCACAAAAAACAGCGGACGAAGGCGATCGCTTCTTCAAGCTAACGCAGGACCTGGAGCATGGCGGCGAAGTGGCGCATTCCGACGTGATCAAGGCCGAATTGCAGGCGCAGGAACGCCGTCGTGCATTGCAAGAAGCCCAATTGGCATTGCTCAATGCGCGGCTGGATCTGGCCGTGCTGATTTTCCCGGATTTCAACGAAAACTTTGAATTGAGCGACGATCTGCACGCCCCGGCGCCGCTGCCGACGCTCGGCGAAGTGCAACAGCAAGCCGCGCAGAATAATCCTGACGTTCGCGCGGCGCTTGAAACTGTCCGGGCCGCGGGGTTTGACCTGACCGGAGCGCGCGCAGGTTATTTGCCCTCGCTGAGTTTTGACTACTGGTATGGCATCGATGCGCCGCAGTTTGCCGTGAATGGGCCGAACGGAATTTCCAATTTAGGTACTTCGGTCCTCGGCACGCTGACCATCCCCATTTGGAACTGGGGAGCGACGCAAAGCCGCGTCAAGCAAGCCGAACTGCGGCGTGCCCAGGCGCAGCGGGAACTTTCTTTCGCCGAGCGCAGGTTGCTGGCAGAAATCAAGTCGCTTTACTCGGAAGCAGAAACGGCGATGAACGAACTCGGCGGCCTAAGCCGCTCCGCGGAGTTGGCGGAGGAGAGCCTGCGGCTGACCACGCTTCGCTACAAAGGCGGGGAAGCCACCGTGCTCGAAGTGGTGGATGCGCAGACGACCTATGCGCAGTCAAACGCCGCCTACCAGGACGGCGCGGTGCGTTACCGCGTGGCTTTGGCGAATTTGCAAACCTTAACGGGAGTGCTGACAACTCCATGAAACACACCATACATCCTGGAATTCCAAAACCTAGAAAATTGGCTCTTCTTTCTCTCGCAAGCGCGGCGCTCTTCGCGTTGGGGGGCTGCAGCAAGGAAGAGAAGGAAAAAGATCCGGTCGTTACGGTGCAGGTCACCCCCGCAGCGCGCGCGGCCATTTCACAAACAGTTTCTGCAGAAGCCGTGATCTACCCGCTTGAGCAAGCCACGATTTCGCCAAAAATCACCGCGCCAATTACCGAATTCAAGGTGCAGCGTGGCAGCCGCGTGAGAAAAGGGCAACTGTTAGCCATCCTGGAAAACAAGGACCTTGCGGGCCAGGCCGAAGCGAGCCATGGCACCTTCGAACAAGCTGATGCCGGCTACAAAACATCGGTGGAAGCCGCCATTCCGCAACAGCTGCAAAAAGCGCAGCTTGATGCGGACGCCGCAAAAGCAGCCTATGACGCCCAACTCAGGGTATACAACAGCCGTAAAGAACTCTTCGATCAGGGCGCGCTTCCCCAACGCGACCTGGATTCCGCGGCGGTCGCCCTGGCTCAGGCGCGAGGCGCAAATGAAGTGGCACAAAAGCAGCTTGCGGACTTGCAGCGGTTGGGTAAGGAACAAGCAATAAAGTCAGCTCACGGCTCGCGTTTGTCAGCCGAAGGCACGATGATCAGCGCAGAAGCGCAGCTCAGCTATTCCATGATTCGTAGCCCCATTAATGGGGTGGTAACCGATCGGCCCCTCTACGCCGGCGATCTTGCGACTGCGAATCAGCCCATTCTTACGGTGATGAACCTGAGCCGGCTCATCGCAAAATCCCATATCGTGCAATCGGAAGCTGCGCTCCTGAAGGTTGGGAATCCGGCGGAACTGAAAGTTCCCGGCCTCGATGAACCTATCCAAGGGCGTGTCAGCCTGGTAAGCCCCGCCTTGGATCCCGGCAGCACGACCATCGAAGTTTGGACCGAAGCGGTTAAGCCGAACCCGGCGCTGAAACCGGGAATGACTGTGGAAGTGACCATGACGCAGAAAACGGTGAAGGATGCGCTGGTTGTGCCCACGCCTGCGGTCTTCAAGAACGACGAAGGCGCGAGCTATGTGGTCATTGCGGGTTCCGATGGTCGCGCGCACGTTAAGACCGTCAAGCTCGGCGCGCACAACCCGGAATTTTCTGAAATCGCAAGCGGCGTGAATGCGGGAGAGCCCATCATCACCTTGGGCGGCTATGCGTTGCCGGACAACACGCAGATCAAGATCGCCGCACCAGGCGCCGAGGAAAAAGAAGCTGGAGGCAAGACGGGCAAGGATGAGAAAGAAGAAGACGCCGCCGAAGCAAAGCCCGCAAAGAAGGGCAAGGAGTAAATGCCCGTGGATCTCCCGGCCGCAGCGCCACGCTCGAGCAATGCTCGGAAACCAGCCGTGCCCTGGTTCCATCGACTCTCGCGCCCCATTCTGTTTTTGATCGTGACCCTCATGCTTGTTGGCGCCTACCTCGCGTTCAGCATTCCGGTGGCGGTTTTTCCCAACACCGATTTTCCGCGCATCGTCATCGGCGTGGACAACGGCGTGATGCCCATCGACCAGATGCTCGTAACCATCACGCGGCCTTTGGAGGAAGCGGTCAACAGCGTTCCCGGTCTTCAAAAAGTCACTTCGGTCACCAGTCGCGGCGAAGCGGAGATCGATCTTTTCTTCGACTGGAGCAGTGACATGATTCTCACGCTGCAGCGTGTCGACGCGGTTGTTGCGCGAATGCAAGCGGAGCTGCCACCCACCGCCAAGGTGCAAACCCACCGCCTGACTTTTGCCGTGTTTCCCATCATCGGCTACAGTCTGACGTCGGATACCCTTCCTCAAGATAAGCTCTGGGAAATCGCCACTTACGACATCAAGCCGCGCGTGAATCGCTTGGACGGCGTTGCAACGGTGATTGTCCAGGGTGGCCGCATTCCTGAATTCCAGGTGACTCCCGATCCCGCACGGCTTCTGGCTTCCGGAATCACCGTCAGCGATATCCTGGAGGCGATTCGCCGGACAAACCTCATCGACTCGCCAGGACTGATCGAAAATGAGCACAAGTTGGTGCTCGGCTTGGTCAGCGGACAGGTGCGCACGCCAGAGCAAATTGGGCAGATCGTCGTGAAGACTTCCCCATCGCAGGTGCCCATTCGCCTCGGAGACATCGCCTCAATCACGCCGTCGGTGGCTCCCGTGTACACGATTGTGACCGCGAATGGAAAACCCTCCGTCCTGCTCAACGTGAATCGCCAGCCCGATGGCAACACCTTGGAAGTAGCCAATGAAGTCCGGGCGCAAATCGAAGAAATTCGCCCTACGCTGCCGCCGGGCGTGCACATCGAACCGTTTTATGACCAATCCACAATCGTGCGAGAGTCCATCGCCAGCGTGCGCGACGCGGTGCTGCTCGGATTGCTGCTCTCTTCCATCATCCTCGTGCTCTTTCTGCGCGATTGGGGAACTTCGCTGGTGGCTGGCTTGGTCATTCCGGCCACGCTGTTGATTACCTTCATTGTGCTGAAGGTGACAGGTCAAACCTTCAACCTGATGACGCTCGGCGGTCTCGCTGCTGCTGTCGGCTTGGTGATCGATGATGCCATCGTGGTCCTGGAAAATATTGTGCTCCATCGCGACGCAGGCCAAGGCCGCCTGGAAGCTATCCGAAGCGCGCTCAAAGAAATGACTGTTCCGCTGATCGGCTCGACGATCACACCGATTGTCGTGTTTCTTCCCCTTATCTCCATCACTGGCGTAACCGGGACATTTTTCCGCGCGCTGGCTGTCACCATGACCGTTTCGCTTTTCACTTCGCTGCTCCTGGCTCTCACCTGGACGCCCACGCTGAGCCAGTACTTTGTGCGGCGTAAGGAAGAGCGAACCGTCGGAGAAGAGCGTCCGTCTGCAACCGATGTGGCCTCACTGCTGGCCGCCGAGGAAGCCCATTTCTCCGGCTTCTTTGGCCGCATTGTGGCTTTTTACGCCAAAATTTTGCGGGCCGTTCTCGAGCGGCCCGTACTGATCCTGGGCAGTTCGGCCATCATCATCGCGGCTTCCTATCTTTGCTACAACTTCCTCGGCACCGACATGCTTCCCGAAATGGACGAAGGCGGTTTCATTCTCGACTATTGGACGCCTTCCGGCAGCTCGCTTGCTGAATCGAATCGCATCCTGCTGCATATTGAGGAAATCGTGAAGTCTCAGCCTGAAGTCGAAAATACTTCGCGGCGCACCGGCATGGAGTTGGGTCTGTCTGCCGTTACCGAAGCAAATCGCGGCGATTTCACGGTGAAGCTCAAAAGCGACCGCAAGCGCGACATCGACGACATCATGAACGACGTTCGTTCGGAGATTGAGCACACTGAGCCGGCCACCAAAGTCGAATTCGTCCAGGTTTTGCAGGACATGATCGGCGACCTCACCAGCCAGCCGGAGCCCATTGTCATCAAACTGTTCTCGCAGAATCCCAAGCTCTTGGCCGATTCTGCGCCGCGGGTCGCTGACACGATACAGAAAGTTCATGGCGTCGTTGATGTACTCAACGGCATCGAAAACACCATCAGCGGTCCTGCAACGACCTTCCAAATCAATCCCGCGGTCGCGGCGCGCGCGGGCTCTACGCCCGAAGAGGTCGCAATAGATGCCTCCGCGATCCTGGA
>Ga0182035_10000476_pt1 | contig 18625 bp, 17 predicted proteins | sample flu12Cox44000170_FD_125969 | JGI IMG/M metagenome (GOLD analysis project Ga0182035, IMG submission 125969) | Lab enrichment of tropical soil microbial communities from Luquillo Experimental Forest, Puerto Rico - flux4day.12C.oxic.44.000.170 | ecosystem: Environmental > Terrestrial > Soil >...
AATGATGTCACCGGTCAGCAGCAGGCGCCGGGCCAGCACCGGTCCCAACCGATGGAAGAACATGTGCAGGCTGCCCAGCGCGGGGCCAAGGAAGCGGGTTGCCGGCATGCCGATCTTCGTGTCGCGCGCAATGACGGAGATGTCGGTCATCAGCGCCATCTCGAAGCCGCCGCCGAGCGCGTAGCCGGCGATCTCCCCCACCGTCACCTTCGGGAAACCCATGAGGTTGTGGTAGAAGCCAAAAGACTTGCGGTCCACGGTGAGTCGCCGACGCTGGCTGGGGCGGTGCTTTGCGGCCGGATCATCACCCCCGTACCAGCCATACGCATTGTTCATGTCGGCCCCGGTGGAAAAAACCCCCTCGGCTCCGCGCAATACCACCACGGTGAGGTCGTCGTCGGCGGCCACGAGATCCAGACAGTGGCCGATCGCCTCGCGCATCGTGGCGTCGTAGGAGTTGCGTTGCTTGGGATTGTTCAGGGTGATCGTCGCGATTCGCCGGTCGCGATCGACCTCGAAGAGCACCCGATCGTCCGAAACGCTCGAGGCAGTCATGTATCGGACTCCTTTCGCCGCCTGCCGAACTTGAATCCGGTCAGTTTCTCCGGCGGCGACGCCAACGTGTTGACCTCGCCTGTGCAGAGCACTTCGTCGTCGAGGAGCAGCCGCGCGGTCGACGCGATGCCCCGTTCCACCTGCGACCGATCGATGTCGAAGCGCAGCTCGGTCAGCACCGGCGTGGGCCGGCGGAAGGTGATTACCAGTGATCGCGTCTTGCCGGAAAGGCCGGTGACGCAATTGTGATGCTGGATGACGCAATCGAAGAAGACGCCCAGAAATCCGCCATGCACCAGCCCCGGTGGTCCTTCGTAGACGAGCGGGAAGCAGACTCGGCCGCCGGCTTTGTCGGAATCGAGGCGATCGAACCGGTACTCCGGAAAGCTCGGGTTGTAGGCGCCGATATCGGTGGCGTGGTTGAGATAGACCCGCCGCGGGTCGTCCGCGATCTCGCCGATTCGCGGCGCGCTGTCGGTCGGGGCCGCGGCGGCCAGCTCGCTCTCCCAGTCGGCGAACTTGGCCAGCATGTCATCCACCGCGGGGTGAGCGTGCTCGAGGGATAGCAGCAGTGAGCTGAGGCGACGCATGGCGGAGGCGGCGGCCACGGTCTGGGGAAGGGGCGCCTCGCCGAATTTGGCGTCGCGGGTGGTCATGCTTCCTTCTTTCGCGGGGTTCCGCCCGGCTATTTCCGTCGTCAGCGTTTCCTTGCTAACTTATACACAGCGTAGCAATCGTATTGCCTACTGTATGGGTAACCGTATCGGCGGAGAAAGGCCGGATGGACGGTGAGTCATGAGGCCGACGCGGCCGACGCCGAGGGTTCGGTGACGGCGTCCCGTGATGGCGCGATTTTGCGAATTACGCTTGATCGCCCGTCCCGGCGTAACTCGTTGACCCACTTGATGATCAGGGAACTGGTGGAGGCGCTGACGGATGCCGCCGCCGACGACTCGTTGCGCGCGATACACATCCGCGGCGCCGGAGACGACTTCTGCGCCGGCGCAGACTGGGTGGCCGCCAACGACCGCGGCGCGCAACGCCCCCGCGCCGGTGACCTGGTGCGGCGGATCCCGCATGCAGCGCACCGCGTGATCGAGCTGGTCGGCAGCGTTCAACTGCCGGTGGTCTGCAGCGTGCAGGGATGGGCCGTCGGGTTTGGCTGCAACCTGGCGCTGGCCGCCGACTTCACCGTTGCCGCCACCGATGCGGTGTTCTGGGAACCCTTTGTGGACCGTGGCTTCAGCCCGGATTCGGGCTCCACGTGGCTGCTCCCCCGCCTGGTCGGCCTGGCGCGGGCCCGGCGGATGCTGCTGCTCGGCGAGAAAGTGAGCGCGACGGATGCGGCCCACTGGGGTTTGATTCATGAAGCGGTCAGCCCGCCAGAACTCGACGACGCTGCCCAGAGGCTGCTGGACCGCCTGGCCTGCGGACCGACGGCAGCGATCGGGCTGGCCAAGCAGGCGCTGAGCTTCGGCCAGCACGCGACACTGAGCCAATCGATGACGCAGGAGCTATTCAATCTGGAACTATCCTGCCGGACAAGCGATTTCAAAGAGGGACTGGAAGCGTTTCAGCAACGACGCGCACCGAAGTTCCAAGGCCGCTGAGGGAGCAGGGATGCCTACTGACTCGTTCGACACCATCAACTACGACGTCGACGGGCATACGGCCACCATCACACTGAATCGTCCGGAGGCCCTCAACGCGCTGAGTCCCCACATGATCACCGAACTCCGCGGCGCCTACGAGGAGGCCGAGAACGACGACAAGGTGTGGCTGCTCGTCGTCACCGGCACCGGTCGCGCCTTCTGCACCGGTGCGGACGTCAAAGCCATTCCCGGCGACGGCAAGGTGATCTACGAACGGCCATACCTGTCGACGTACGAACAGTGGGAGGCGCCTCAGGAAGGCACGCCGCCGTTCCGCCGGATGGCCAAACCGATATTGACCGCCGTCAACGGTTTGTGCTGTGGGGCGGGCCTGGATTGGGTCACCACTTCGGACATCGTCATCGCGTCGGACCGGGCAACGTTCTTCGATCCGCACGTGAGCATCGGACTGGTGGCCGGACGCGAGCTGGTTCGCCTGGCCCGAGTCCTCCCCCGGTCGGTCGCGCTGCGGATGGCGTTGATGGGCAAGCACGAGCGGATGGGCGCGGAGCGCGCCCTCGAACTCGGGCTGATCAGCGAAATCGTGGAGCACGACCGGCTTCTGGAGCGGGCCCATGAGATCGCCGGAATCGTCAACTCCAATGCGCCGCTTGCGGTTCGGGGGACGCGGCTGGCCATCCTCAAGGGCCTGGACCTGCCGCTGCACGAGGCCGAGATGCTGGCCGAAACGTTCCGCGAGCGCGTGCTGCGGACCGAGGACGCGCTGGAGGGGCCCAAGGCGTTCGTCGAGAAGCGGTCGCCGGATTGGCAATGTCGATGAGCTTCCAGACCATCCTGCTCGACGTGGACGCCTCCGACCATGTCGCGACCATCACGCTGAATCGGCCCGAGCAGCTCAACGCGTTCAATCGCACGATGTGTGAGGAGATGGCCGAAGCCTGGCGCACGATCAAGCTCGACGAGTCGGTGCATGCGGTGGTGCTGCGGGCGGCCGGTAGGGCGTTCAGCGCGGGTCTGGACATCAAAACGCCGTATGGGCAGCCGGAAAACGTTTGGAACCACGAGGATCCCGGCGAGGCGCTCAGCCCCAAGTGGCAGAAGATGTGGAAGCCGGTGGTGTGCGCCGTGCAGGGAATGTGCACGGCGGGCGCGTTCTACTTCATCAACGAATCCGACGTGGTGATCTGCTCGGACGAAGCGACGTTTTTCGACTCACACGTGTCGGCCGGCCTGGTTTGCGCATTGGAGCCGATCGGTCTGATGCGTCGCATCGGTCTGGGCGAGACGTTGCGCATGGCACTGATGGGCAACGACGAGCGGGTTGGCGCCGACACCGCGCTGCGGATCGGACTGGTCTCGGAGGTGGTCTCCGGCGACCAGCTGTGGAATCGTGCCCACGAGCTGGCGGCGACGATCGCCGCAAAGCCACCGTCGGCGACGCAGGGCACCGTGAAAGCGATCTGGGAGTCGCTGGACAAGCCCTATCGCGCCGCGATGGAGCAGGGCCTCATCTACACGCGGCTGGGCAACCCTCTTGGCACGGCCGAACTGGCCGATCAGAAGAGCGAGGGCCCCGCCCGCGAACCGAAGATCCGCTGATGCCTCGACACCCGCTCAGTCAGCGCATCGCCGATGTACTGGACCTGCGGCCGAACTCGCCCGCGATCGAGTATGACGGCCAATGGATCTCGTGGAGCCAGGTCGCCACGACGGCATGGCGCATCGCGTCTCTGACCGCCGACCACGCGGCCGGAATCGGGATGCTGCTACGCAACCGGCCCGGTCAGGTGGCGGCCTTCCTCGGGGTACTGCTGGGTGGCGGGACCGTGGTGACCATCAACCCATCTCGCGGCGACGAGCGCACCCGGGACGATATCGCCGCTCTGCGGCTGCCGCTGATCATCGGCGAACCCGACGACCTGGCAACGCTCGTCGCACCGGGGACCCCCACAGTGCCGATCTCGGGGCCGATCTCGGGGCCGATCTCGGGGCCGATCTCGGGTGTTTTGGACGACACCGGGTCGGCGCGCCACACGACGGGAGCCGTTCCCCGGTCCGACGTCGCCGTGCGGATGCTGACCAGCGGAACGACGGGTCCACCCAAACGAATCGACCTGAGCTACGACATGCTGGCGCGCAGCGTGATGGGGCCCGACCCCGACCGCGCGCCGGCACCGACGGAGCTGCGACGCGGCGTTGCGATCGTCAACTCGCCGCTGGTGCATATCGGCGGTGTGTTCCGCGTGTTGCAATGCGTCGCCGAGGCGAGATCCTTTGTGCTGCTGGAACGCTTCGAGCTCAATGCATGGGCCGAGGCGGTGCGCAAGCACCGGCCCCGGACAGTGTCGCTGGTGCCGGCCGCATTGCGGACGGTGCTGCACTCCGACCTCACACGAACCGATTTGGAGAGCATCCGCGCCGTCACCTGTGGCACGGCTCCCCTGTCCGCCGACGATGCCGACGCCTTCACAGAGAAGTTCGGCGTTGCGGTCCTCACCTCCTATGCCGCAACCGAATTCGGAGGTGGCGTGGCCGGCTGGACCCTCGCCGACTACCAAGAGCACTGGCGCGCCAAACGCGGCAGCGTCGGTCGGGCCAACCCCGACGCCCAGCTTCGGGTGGTCGACGCCAAAGGTACGACGCTCGGGCCGGACGAGGTCGGCCTGCTCGAGGTCAAGCCGGGGCAGTTCGGGCCGTCGGCGATGTGGATGCGGACCACGGATTTGGCACGCATCGACGCGGACGGCTTCGTCTGGATCGTCGGGCGGGCCGACCAGGCGATCATCCGCGGTGGATTCAAGGTGATGGCCGACGACATACGCATCGCGCTGGAGGGCCATCCCGCGGTGGCGGGCGCTGCCGTGGTCGCACGATCCGACGAACGACTCGGGGAGACACCGGTCGCCATGGTGGAACTTCGCGAGTCCGCAGCCACCGATGTCGACACGCTGGTGGAGTATCTGGGAAAGCGGCTGGCCCGCTACGAAATCCCCACCGACATCGCGATCGTCGACACGATCCCGCGAACCCCGTCGGGTAAGGCCGACCTCAACGCAGTCCGGCGTTTCTTCAGTGAATCCGCCGCCCACAGCGACCATGCCCGGTGACTCCCCCACGGTCGCCGAGATTTTGCGACTCCAAGCCGGCTCGCGTGGAGACCACCCGCTTCTCGTCTGCGACGGTGACCGCATCAGCTATGCCGAGGCCGAGCGCCGCTCGGCGGAGCTTGCCCGCGGCCTGATCGCCCTGGGCGGCGGCAAGGGGGCTCATGTAGGGCTGCTCTACCCGAATGGCCCCGAGTTCGTCGTCGGGATGCTCGCGGCGGCACGAATCGGCGCGGTAGTGGTGCCCTTTTCCACGTTCGCGACCGCCCGCGAACTCCGCGAGCAGCTCGTCGACGGCGATGTGGCGATCCTGTTGAGCGCCAGATCTTTCCGCTCCCATGACTATGTAGAACGACTCGCCCAGGTGCTGGCAGTCCCGGACTTCGATTCCGGCGAACGGTTGTTTGTCTCCGCCGTGCCGCAGTTGCGCCACGTCGCGGTCGGTTGCGAGCGTGTTTGCCGGCTCGCGGAATCCGTCGAACCCTCACTGCTACCAGCGATGGAAGACGATGTCGACGGCTGCGATCCGCTGGCCATCGTGTACACCTCGGGCTCCACCAGCACGCCCAAGGGCGTGGTGCACACGCACGCCGCCCTGCTCGGACATCAGCGGAACCTCAACGCGATCCGCGGTTTAACGGCAACGGACAAGTTGTTTTGCAATTCGCCGTTCTTTTGGATCGGCGGGTTCGCTTTCGGCCTGCTTGCCACCTTGGTCGCCGGCTCGACCCTGGTGTGCTCCAACGGCACCGACGCCGGTGAGACGCTCGACTTGCTGGAAGCCGAAAAACCGACCATGACCAACGGTTTCGCCGCCGGGATCGCTCACCTCGCCCATCACCCGAGCTTCGCCGCACGCGACCTGTCATCGATGCGTCGCGGCAACCTGTACCCGATCATGGCGCCCGGCGCCCGACCGGCCGACCCGGAACTACGGCACAACATGCTGGGGTTGACCGAAGCCGGGAGCGTCGTGCTGATCAGCGACGACGAATCCGACCAACCCGAAAACCGCCGCGGATCATTCGGGAAACCGGCGCCGGGATTCGAGACGATGATCATCGAACCCGATACTGGCGGGGTCGGCGAACTGTGCATCCGCGGGCTGTACGTGATGCAGGGGTACTACAAGCGAAGTCGCGAGGAGTGCTTCGACGCCGACGGCTGGTTCCACACAGGCGATTTGGTGCGCGTCGATGAGGACGGATTCTTCTATTTCGTCGGCCGGCTCAGCGCGATGATCAAGACGGCGGGCGCCAACGTCTCGGCGGCCGAGGTCGAGAAGGCCATTGCCGGGGTCACCGGCGCCCAGGCTCACGTTGTGGGCATTCCGGACGCCGAACGGGGCGAGCTGGTTGCCGCGGTTGTCGTCCAGCCTGGTCTCGACGACTCTGGGACCTTCGACGAGGGGGCGCTGCGCGAGCAGCTCAGGACGGAGTTGTCGGTGTACAAAATTCCCAAGCGGTTCCTCATCCTGTCCCCCGCCGAAATACCGCTGCTCTCCAGCGGGAAGGTCGACCTGCGGCAATTGAGGAAGCTGTTCGATGCTTGACACCATCGACCGTCTGGTGCGGAGGCAGGCAGCGCAGCACGGCTCCAAGCCGATGGTGATCGACCCGTCGTCCCGAATCAGCTATCGAGAACTCGACACGACCACAAGGGATTTGGCCGCCGCCTTCGTCGACGCCGGAATCGGGAAAGGCACCCGGGTCGGGCTGATCATGCCCAACAGCACCCGCTGGGTGCAGGCGGCCATCGCCCTGACTCGCATTGGCGCGGTGCTGGTTCCGTTGAGCACACTGTTGCGGGCCGGCGAGCTTGTCGCCCAGCTGCGGACCGCGTCGGTGCAATTTCTGGTCAGCGTCGAGGAGTTTCGTGGCCACCGCTATCTGGACGACGTGCGGACAGCGCGGCAGTCGGAACTTCCTGCTCTGCGACAGGTTTGGACGGTTGACCGGCTGGCCAACGCCGTCGCGGACGAGCGAGTCCGGGGCATCGTCGACGCGATGACCGAGACGGTCGCCGCCGCCGACCCGATGGTCGTCATGTTCACGTCGGGCAGCAGCGGAGCGCCCAAGGGCGTGGTGCACTCCCACGGCAACGCTTTGGGCGCCGTGCGGTCGGGCCTTGCGGCGCGCTGTATCACCGTCGACACCCGCCTGTATCTGCCGATGCCGTTCTTCTGGGTTGGGGGCTTCGGCAGTGGAATGCTGTCCACGCTGTTGGCCGGCGCCACCCTGGTGACCGAGGAAGTCCCGCGGCCCGAAACCACCTTGCGTCTGCTGGAAAGCGAGCGGGTCACGCTGTTTCGCGGCTGGCCCGATCAGGCCGAAGCATTGGCCCGGCACGCGGACACGGTCGGTGCCGATCTTTCGGCGTTGCGGCCGAGCAGCCTCGAAGCTCTGCTTCCGCCCGAGCAGCGGGCCCAACCCGGCGCGCGGGCCAAGCTGTTCGGCATGACCGAAGCGTTCGGGCCGTACTGCGGCTATCCCGCCGACACCGACATGCCGCCGGCAGCGTGGGGCAGCTGCGGAAAGCCGTTCCCCGGCACGGAGGTCCGCATCGTCAACACCGACAACGGCGAGCCCGTTCCGGCGGGATCCGTTGGCACGATCCAGATCCGCGGACCACACATGCTGCGGGGCATCTGCGGTCGCAGCCGCGAGGAGCTGTTTACCCGCGACGGCTTCTACCCCACCGGCGACCTCGGCCACCTCGACGAGGACGGGTTCCTTTTCTACCACGGCCGATCCGACGACATGTTCAAGGTCAGTGGCGCGACCGTCTACCCCAGCGAGGTCGAGCGGGCGTTGCGGACCATCGACGGCGTCCAGAACGCCTATGTCACCAATGTGTCTGGCACCGCGAGCGAACGGGTGGGTGCGGCCGTGGTGTGCGGGGCCCATGCGCTAACCGCCGAGCAACTGAATGGTTCCGCCCGCAAGATACTCAGCGCGTTCAAAGTTCCGACGGTGTGGCTATTGCTGGATTCCGACGACGACGTTCCGCGGGGCGCCACCGGTAAGGTCGACGTTCAGCGGTTGCGCGAGATGTTGATAGAAACGAGCAATCCTTATGGGACCCGCGTCCAGGGTTGACAGTTCTGCGACTCGAAGGCCTTAATCGTTGTGTTGATATTCGCGAACATCGGACCGACAGACATATTCGTCTGGACTACATGGTCCTTGTTCGCATCAGGCGTGCTGTACGTGAACCATGCACACATTGAGCCCTGGGTCGGCACATTGTTTATCCAAACTCCGAAGGCAGACGCCGACCCGGCAGTGCGGTAAAGGCCGGGCGCTATGTCGGGTCCCACCACGAAGACACCGTTGCCGGGGATCGGGTCGAGCGGGTCGGCAAAAACTGGCGGAGCGAGCGCCGCGGCCGTCACGCAGGCGACGAATACGGCCGATGCGCGGGATGCGAGCGTTCGGGACATTTGACTCTCCCTATGATGTTGCCCACCCTAAGTGCAGCGTAGGCGCTACCCCGCGGAGGTGCCAGACGCTTCAGCAACCACCCCTCGCGCAATGAGGTGGCCGATCAAGGGGACCGCGCCGGCGGCGAGATGTTCCGACATTGCGGCCCGGGCGAGCTTGTCGTCGTGCTTTTTGAGCGCCGACAAGATCCGCCGATGGTCCCTCATTGACCGGCTCGGCCAGCCTTCGATCGTGGGGAACACCGATTCGGGCGCATAGCGGGTGATTTGCAACATCACCTGGGCGAGCTTCGGCGATTCCGCGGCGACGTTGATGGCCCGGTGAAACTCATGGTTCAGCCGAACGGTCCGCTCGTGGTCATCACCCGCGTACGCCTCCTCCAGCTGGGCCTGGATCTCCTTGAGTTCGCGCAGTTGGTCGTCGGTGATGTTGAGCGCTGCCCGCGCGGCCAGCTCCCCGCCGACGTGAGCCTGCACGTTCGCGACGTCGGTGACGTCCCGCCCGGTTACCGGCAACACAACGAAGCCGCGGTGGGGCTGCTGCGCGATCAAGCCTTCGGCGCGCAGCGCGAACAGCGCTTCACGCACCGGCGTGACACTGATCCCCAACTCGGCAGCCAATTGATCGAGACGAACGTAAGATCCCGCGACGTAGGTGCCATCGAAGATCCTCTTGCGGATCAAACGCGCGACATCGTCGGAAAGTTGTGGGCGCGCAGCGAAATCCGGAACAGTCATCCCGTCACACCTGATACTCCGCGAGCAACCGCTTGCTGATGATGGACTTCTGGATTTCGCTGGTTCCCTCGCCGATGAGTAGGAACGGCGCGTCGCGCATAAGCCGCTCGATCTCGTATTCCTTGGAGTAGCCGTAGCCGCCATGGATCCGGAAGCTCTGCTGGGTGACCTCCGAACAGTATTCGCTGGCAAGGTATTTAGCCATGCCGGCAGCAACGTCATTGCGCTCCCCGGAATCCTTCAGCCGCGCGGCGTTGACCATCATCAGGTGTGCCGCTTCGACTTTGGTCGCCATCTCCGCCAACTGGAAGGCGATGGCCTGGTGCTCGGCGATCGGCTTGCCGAAGGTCTGCCGCTGCTGGGCATAACGCACCGCGAGCTCGAAGGCACGAATGCCGACACCACACGCTCGCGCCGACACGTTGACCCGACCGACTTCGATGCCGTCCATCATCTGGAAGAAGCCCCGCCCGGGTGCGCCGCCGAGAACGTCGTCGGCGCTTGCCTGGTAGCCGTCGAAGATGAGCTCGGTGGTGTCGATGCCTTTGTAGCCCAGCTTGTCGATCTTGCCGGGTATCGTCAGGCCCGGCACGACTTCGCCGAAGCCCGTTGGCTTTTCGACGAGGAATGCGGTCAGGTTGCGGTGCGGCTTGTCTGCGCCTTCGTCTGTGCGTACCAGCACAGCTATCAACGTCGAACTGCCGCCGTTGGTCAGCCACATCTTCTGCCCGTTGATGGTGTAGCCGCCGTCCGAGTTGCGTTGCGCGCGGGTTCGGATCGCGGCGACATCGGAACCCAGCTCCGGCTCCGACATCGAAAACGCACCCCGGCACTCGCCGGTCGCCATGCGCGGCAGAAAACGCTGCTTCTGCGCGTCGGTGCCGTGCTGCCGCAGCATGTACGCCACGATGAAGTGGGTGTTGAGCACTCCCGACACGCTCATCCAGCCACGCGCGAGTTCCTCGACACACAGCGCGTAGGTCAGCAGCGACTCCCCCAGACCGCCGTACTCCTGCGGAATCATCAGCCCGAACAGACCCATGTCTCGCATCTGATCGACGATGTGCTGGGGGTAGGTGTCCTCGCGTTCGAGTTCGGGCGCGTTGGGAATCACTTCCTTATCGACGAATTGCCTTACCGTGGCTAGGATCTCGGTCTGGAACTCGGTCAGGCCGAGGGTTTGGGCGAGTTTGGTCATGCGCTTTCTTTCCCTTCCGGCCGTTCAGCAGGCGATCGTTTTGGCGCTCGCCAGGCGCGCGATGTCATCGGTCGTCAAGCCCAGGTGCCGGGCGAGCACGTCGGCGGTGTTCTCCCCCAGCGCGGGCGCCGGTCCGCCGGCGGGATGGGTGCCGTCGAACGCCGCCGGCATGCCCGGGGCGAAATAGTCTCCGACGCCCGGTTGGTGCAAGCGGGCAAAAAGTGGATTGCCCGTTACCTTCGGGCCTGCCGCGACGTCCGCAAAAGTGCGGTACCGCTCAAACAACACCGTGGTGTCCGACAGCGCGGTGGTGATCTCGTCGGCCATGCGATCCGCGAACCATGTGGCAAACAGACCGGATAGCGCGTCGCGGTAGCGATAGCGATCGCCTTCGGCGTTGAAATCCACGCCCAGCGCCCCGGCCAGCGCCGACACCGCGGCACCCGTGCCCGTCACCTCGACGAGGTCGCGAAAGTGCCTGCCAGTCAAGGTGACAACCATGAACGCGACCCCATCGCTACTCGTGAAGTCCTGTCCATACTGACCGTAGATGGCGTTGCCCAGCCGTTGGCGCTGGGTCCCATTGACCTGAGGTTCGGTCAACAGCCCAAGGTTTCCCGCCGTCGCCAGCGCGACATCCTCCAGCGCCAGGCTGATGCGCGCACCCACCCCGGCCTGGTCGCGGTGGCGGACGGCGGAGACGACGGCGAGCGCGGCGTACAGGCCGCAGCACACATCCCAGGCGGGCAGCACGTGGTTGATCGGACCGGCGTGATCGGCCGGACCGGTGACGAGCGGGAACCCGATGCCCGCGTTGACGGTGTAATCCACCCCGGTCGAACCGTCGCCGCGCCCAAGCAGCTGAACGTGAATGACGTCGGAACGACTGGCGGCCAGGCGCTCATGGCTCAGCCAGGACAGGCCGGCGGCGTTGGTGACGACGATGCCGTCGCCCTCGACGATAAGCCGCGTAACCAGCTCCTGGCCCTCGGGCGAGCGCAGATCGATGGTGGCCGAACGCTTTCCCTTGTTCAGTCCGGTCCAATAGATCGACGTGCCGTCCGCGGCCAGCGGCCACCGCTGTACGTCGGAGGCACCCCCAATCGGGTCGATGCGGATCACCTGCGCGCCAAGCTGACCCAGCGTCATGCCGCACAGAGGCGCGGCGACGAAACTGGACACCTCCACGACGGTGATGCCGTTCAGCGGACCGTTCATGCCGGGGCGACCCGCTCGAAGACCGCGGCGAGCCCCTGGCCGCCGCCAATGCACATGGTTTCCAACCCATACCGGCCCTGGCGGCGATTGAGTTCGCGCGCCAAGGTGGCCAGCATCCTGCCGCCGGTCGCGCCGACCGGATGGCCCAGTGAGATCCCCGAGCCGTGCACGTTCGTCCGGTCATGGTCGGAGGCGCCGAAACTCCACTCACACATCACCGCAAGCGCTTGTGCGGCAAAGGCTTCATTGAGTTCGATGAGGTCGATGTCGCGCAGTCGCAGGCCCGCCTTGGCGAGCGCGACCTCGGTCGCGGGCACCGGGCCGATGCCCATGACGTTGGGCGCCACACCCGCCGACCCCCACGAGACCATGCGGACCAATGGCGTCAAACCGTATTCGTCCGCCTTCTCGCGCGTGGTCACCACGCACATCGATGCCGCGTCGTTTTGCCCGCTGGCGTTACCGGCCGTGACGGTCGCCTCCGGATCATCGCCCAGCAGAACGGGTTTGAGCTTGCTCAACGACTCGATGGACGTGTCGGCACGCGGATGCTCGTCGGTGTCGATCAGTTCCTCGCCTTGGCGCGTGCCGACCGGGACAGCGATGATCTCCTGAGCCAGGATGCCGTCCTTCTGCGCGGCCACCGCACGCTGGTGTGAGCGCACCGCGAGTTCGTCTTGCTCCAGGCGCGAAATGCCGTACTGGCGGCGCAAGTTCTCCGCGGTCTCCAGCATGCCGCCCGGCACCGGGTAGTGCCGGCCGCCCGCGGTGGTGCGTCCCCGCGCCAGCCCGTCGTGCACCCGGACGCCGCTGCGGGCACCGCCCCAACGCATGTCGGTGGAGTAAAAGGCGACGTTGCTCATGCTTTCGCAGCCGCCGGCGATGACGAGGTCGTGGTCGCCGGTGCCGACTTGAAGAGACGCTTGGATCACCGCCTGCAGGCCCGACCCGCAGCGTCGGTCGACCTGCATCCCGGGAACGGTCACCGGCAGGCCGGAATCCAGCGCGACGACGCGCCCGATCGCGGGTGCTTCACTGCTGGGGTAGCAGTGCCCGAGGATGACGTCCTGCACCACCTCGGCTGGGATTCCGGTCCGCTCGAGTAGTCCCTTGAGCGCCGTGACGCCCAGGTCGACGGCGGTCAGCGACTTGAACATTCCACCGTAACGGCCGATCGGCGTGCGTACGGGTTCACAGATGACGGCTTCGCGCATTTCCCACTGCTCCGCTCAGATGTGCCGGCCGCCGGTGACTTCCATAACGGTGCCCGTCATGTACGAGGACAGATCGGAAGCCAAGAACAAGGCGACGCCGGCGACTTCGCTGGGCTCGCCGGCGCGGCCCATGGGAATCTCGGCCACCTTTTGGTCCCAAATGCGTTGCGGCATAGCCTCCGTCATGGCCGAGCGAATCAGGCCGGGAGCGATCGCGTTGACCCGGACCCCCAGGTACGCAAGCTCTTTGGCCGCCGCTTTCGTCATCCCGACGATCCCGGCCTTGGCCGCCGAATAATTGGTCTGGCCGACCATACCGACCTTGCCCGACACCGACGACATGTTCACAATGGCGCCGCGCTTGTTCTCCCGCATGATCGCCGCCGCCAGCCGGATGCCGTTCCAGGTACCTTTCAGATGCACGTCGATGACCTGATCGAACTGCTCTTCGGTCATCTTCCGGATCGTCGCATCGCGGGTGATGCCGGCGTTGTTGACCATGATGTCCAGGCCGCCGAAACGCTCGACGGCGGTCGAGATGAGAGCCTCGACGTCGGCGGATCTTGTGACGTCGCACTGCACCGCCAACGCGACATCGCTGCCGCCCAACTGTTTGGCCGCGACTTCTGTCGCCTCCAGGTTCAGGTCGCCGAGCACAACCCGCGCGCCCTCGGCGATGAATCGCTCCGCAATGGCGAAGCCCAGACCCTGTGCACCACCCGTAACGACCGCAGTCTGACCGTCCAGCAACGACACCTGAATCCCGCCTCCCTTATTTGGCCCGCCGTCGGGTACCCCGTCGGTCGAATATCATATTTCATATAGGATCGTACGCGACGCCCGGCTCCCCGCACCGGGCCGGTCCGTCAAAGAGGAGCGTCTGCCCATGACCACGGCTGAAGTACACGAGGTGTCCGACGAAGACTTCCAGGAGATCCTTTCCCAGACCCGCCACTTCGTTCGCAACGCCGTGGTCCCGCGCGAGCAGGAGATCCTGACCGACGACCGGGTGCCCGAGGATCTTCGCGACCAGGCCAAAAAGATGGGTCTGTTCGGATACGCGATTCCCGAGGAGTGGGGCGGCCTCGGCCTGAACCTTGTGCAAGATGTCGAGTTGGCAATGGAATTGGGCTACACCTCTCTGGCGCTGCGGTCGATGTTCGGCACCAACAACGGCATCGCCGGACAGGTTCTCGTCGGCTTCGGCACCGACGAACAGAAGGGCCGCTGGCTGGAGTCGATGGCGTCCGGCGAGGTCGTCGCCTCCTTTGCCTTGACCGAACCGGGCGCCGGATCCAACCCGGCAGGCCTGCGGACCAAAGCCGTTCACGACGGTGGCGAGTGGGTTATCTCCGGTCAGAAGCGGTTCATCACCAATGCGCCCGTCGCCAATCTATTCGTGGTGTTCGCGCGCACCCGGCCGGCTGACGACCAGGGCCCGGGGATCGCCGTCTTCCTGGTTCCGGCGGATGCCGCAGGCGTTGAGGTGGGCGCCAAGGACGCCAAGATGGGCCAGGAAGGCGCGTGGACGGCCGACGTCAACTTCAGCGACGTTCGAGTAGGCGATGATGCGCTGATCGGCGGCAGCGTCGACATCGGCTATCGGGCGGCGATGACGTCCTTGGCGCGCGGCCGGGTCCACATCGCCTCGCTGGCGGTGGGCGCGGCCCAACGCGCACTCGACGAATCCGTGGCCTATGCCGCCACTGCGACCCAGGGCGGGACGCCGATCGGCAGCTTTCAGTTGGTGCAGGCGATGCTCGCCGACCAGCAGACCGGGGTGCTGGCCGGCCGCGCGCTTGTCCGCGATGCCGCACGGATGTGGGTCACCAATCAAGACCGCAGGATCGCGCCGTCGGCGGCCAAGCTGTTCTGCACCGAAATGGCCGGGAAGGTGGCAGATCTCGCGGTGCAGATCCACGGCGGTAGCGGCTACATGCATGGTGTTCCCGTCGAACGCATCTACCGCGACGTTCGCCTGCTGCGGCTCTACGAGGGCACCAGCGAGATCCAGCGTCTGATCATCGGATCAAACCTTGTCAAGGCCGCACAGCGATGAGCGGCCCCGGCCCGCGCCGGGAATAGAAGTTCGCGATCGGCGTTTTCAGGCCACATGAAAGCTTTCACCGAGACCGAACGTCAGGAGTTCCTCGCCGCCAAGCACGTCGCCGTGCTGTCCGTCGCGGCCGACGGTCGCCCGCCGGCCAGTGTCCCGATCTGGTACGACTACACGCCGGGCGGGAACATCCGGATCAACACCGGGTCCTCAAGTCGCAAGGCCAGGCTCATCCAGCAGGCAGGTGCGGTGACGTTGGTGGCCCAGCGTGAGGACTTGCCGTATCAGTACGTGGTCGTTGAGGGCACCGTCATCGAAACGACCACGCCCGCCCCGCCCGATGTGCAGGAGGCCATCGCCATCCGTTACCTCGGCGAGGAAGGTGGGCGCGCCTTCCTCAGGAGCATGGAGGGTGTTGAGGAGGTGCTGTTCACCATCCGCCCCGACCGGTGGCTCAGCGCCGATTTCACTGGCGATCTCTAACCGATCAACGCGAGCGTCTCCAGATCGCGGATGGCCCGGCAGCCTCGCCGCAGCATGGTCAGCACCATGTCGTCACCGCGCTCGGTGGCGGTGGCAAAGGCAAAGCCCAGAGCCGAGATCAGCAGGGCGTGAATCATCCCGAGTCGGTAATCACGCCAACATGTGTCACGGTCATACCCGGTGACTCCGTAGCCGACTAACGCGCGGTAATAGTCGTCGACAAGCTCGTTCTCGATAGTCAGGCGAAGCTCTGAATTCAGGCTGGTCGCCGTGAAATAGGCGAGGTCCCTTGCCGGAAGCCCAACCCCGAGCGTCTGCCAGTCAACCACGCTCACCCGGCTCCGGTCTGGATCGAACAGCAAGTTGTCGAGCCGATAGTCGCCATGCAGCAGGGCGAACCTGTCCCGTTCGGCGAAGAGCCAGGGTGTCACCAACCCCATTGCCTTAGAGAAGGTTTCGCGGTCTTCGGCGCTCATTCGGTCGCCGAGCTTCTCGCACGTGATGTCGGCGCTCATCTTCGCCACATCGCCAAGGCCCTTGGCGGCAGCCTCATCCGGGCGGGGGAAGGCGAGCCCGGGTAGCTCCAGCCAGTACGGATCGCACCAGCTGGGCCCGTGCAGTCCGGCCAGCGCGATCACCGTCAGCCGCGCCTCCTGCTCGCCGCAGCCGGCGATCTGATCCCCCTGCACCGCGGGTGCTTGATCGGCGAGGAGCAGTGCGTAATTCAGGGCGTCGTCGGTGATGTCGCAATAGAAGCACCGCGGCGTCGGGACCCGCACCCGGTCAGCCACGGATGAATAGAACGCGCACTCACTGCGATAGCCGATGGCGACCCGGTCGCGCACGGTGTCGTCCCCGGCGGGCAATTTGATCACGAACGTTTGCGGCAGATCGCCGGGATCCGTCGCATACCTGGCCGTCACCCGGTACGTCGCGCCGGTCTGCCCGGTGCCGATGGCCACGACGTCCACTCCGGAAACCTCGACACCCGTGCGGTGTCCACTGAGCGCGGCCGACAACCATTCGGGCGTTACGTCGCCGGAGTATCGCGGAATGGACACCACAGCACTCCTACTCGGACCTTCGCCACTGACCGATCAACTGTAAGGCATACGGCAAGAGTCGCGGTCAACCACGGTGACCTATTCGGCGAAGACGCGCCATTCGTCGAGCAGCGTTAGCGTCGGGCTCGTCACCGCGGCGGGTGCCCATCGCTCGCCCGGCGCTCCAGTAGGCCTGGGCGTGTATCTCGGACTTCGGAAACCCGCACTCGTCACGCAGCCGCCTTCGGACGTGCTTTAGGGTCGCCGCCTCGGGCGTCGCCCACGCGTACCAGCCAGACCAGTCCCGGCCTTCGATCGCCTCGGCCAACGACTTCTCGTCGCGGCGCGCGATCCAATGCGCCTGCAGCCGGGGATGTTTCGCGAGCGGGATCAACGTGTCGTTGTCATCGTGCTGCTCGACATACATCTCGATCGGGACATCGTCGGGGACTGTTCCGACAATCCCGTTCATACCCGGGATCGACGCCGAGTCACCGATCAGAAGATAACCGGCCGGCTGCTCGTCGGGCACGTCGAAACGCGCCGAACTTATCAGTGACGTGACCGCGATCGTCCTGCCGAGTTCCACGGTGCGCGCCCACAACGACGCCGGGCCCATCGGCTCGTGCAGCACGAGGTCCACCGCGAAGCGACCGGCGGGAACGTCCGCCTCCGAGATCGTGTACGCGCGCTGGAACTCGGTGTTGGACCCGTTGGGGTCGGGAAACCAGAACCGCAGCCACGCTGCCGGTTCGACCTTGACGTCGTCGAACAACGTCGGCGACACCATGCACACCCGCACGAAGTGTGGCGCGATCCGGACTGTTTCGACCACCGTCGCGGTGTGGTGGCGCGCGCCCAAACCCCGCAGGATTACGCCCTGGATCCCGCGCGCCATCAGCGATCCCTCCGACTAGCTGAGTCACCCCCACGAACTTAGGGTTACCTTACCTTACCGTCGGTCAACCTCGGGATGGGCAGCAAGCGCCTCGCCCAGCCTTGACCCAACTAGGATTACCTCCCGAGGTCGCGGCCGCGCGAGCTTCAACGACTGCGATGTGAAATCCGTTGAGACAGAGGCGCTTTCATGACTGAGTCACCTACCTACCTCATCACGGGCGCCGGTGGCGGCGTGGCCGGCATCAGCCCGCGGGTGGTGGCCCGATTGCTCAGCCGTGGCGAGACCGTTCGCGCCATGGTGCACCACGACGATTCTCGCGCCGACGCGCTGCGCGCCCAAGGTGCCGAGGTGATCACCGGCGATCTGACGAACCCGGTCGACGTATTCGCGGCGATGTCCGGCATTACCCGAGTGTTCTTCAACATGAGCGTGTCACCGGATTACCTGCAGGCCACGACCGTGGTGTGCGTGGCCGCGGAGGAGCTCGGCAACCTCGAGGTGTTGGTCAACATGTCGCAGATGACGGTCTCGCAGATGACCGCCACCAGCACGGAGGAATCGAAGCAACAACGCCTCCATTGGCTCGCCGAACACGTGATCAACTGGTCGGGCGTCCCTGCCGTGCACATCCGCCCGACCGTCCTGCTCGAGAACCCGCTTTTCGAGATGTTGGCCGCGCGCTCGATCCGGGAGAGCGGCCGCCTTTCGCTGCCGTTCGGGAACGGGCGCACGTCGCCCGTCGCCGCCAGTGACGTCGCCGACGTCGTCACCGCGGTGCTTTGCGCGCCGCAGGACCACCTGGGTGCGGTCTACGAATTGACCGGCCCGGCAACGCTTTCCGTCGACGAGCTCGTCGACCAGTACGCCCAAGCCCTCGGCCGAACCATCACCGCGGTTCGACCGTCCTACGACGAATGGCTGCACGATCTCGACGAGATAGGACTGCCTCCGCACGTCCAGCAGCACATCGCCACGATGGCCCGGCTGCACGGCGAAGACCGCTACAACCGGTCAACCCGCACCGTTGAGGACATCACCGGCCACCCAGCGCAGACCGTGC
>Ga0182035_10000481_pt1 | contig 18518 bp, 16 predicted proteins | sample flu12Cox44000170_FD_125969 | JGI IMG/M metagenome (GOLD analysis project Ga0182035, IMG submission 125969) | Lab enrichment of tropical soil microbial communities from Luquillo Experimental Forest, Puerto Rico - flux4day.12C.oxic.44.000.170 | ecosystem: Environmental > Terrestrial > Soil >...
AGCCCCGCGCGGCGGAGCGGCGTCTGGACTGGCTGGGGTTCGCCACCCTCATCGGCTGCGTGGTGCCGTTACTGCTCGCGCTGACCTGGGCGACCGAGTACGGGTGGCGGTCCGGCCGCGTGGTCTGGCTGCTCGTGTTGGCGGCGATCATGCTGGTGGCGTTTCTCTACGCCGAGTCGAAGTCAGCGGAGCCGATGATCCCGCTGGGGCTCTTCCGGCATCCGGTCATCAGCGTCTGTTCAGTGTGCGTGTTCGTGCTTGGTATGGGGATGTTCGGCGTGGTGATTTACCTGCCGCTCTTCATGCAGGGCGTGCTCGGCGTCTCCGCCACCCAATCGGGTAATCTGCTCACCCCGCTCATGATGGGCGCGGTGCTCGGAAGCTTTGCGAGCGGCCAGGCCGTATCGCGTACCGGCAAGTACAAGGCGGTGGCGATCATCGGGTCGGCGCTCGTCGCGGCCGGGATGATCCTTTTCGCCCGTATGGACGGCTCGACGGCGCGGAGTTACGTGGCCTTTGGCATGGTCGTGGCGGGACTCGGCATGGGGTTGGTGCAGCCGGTGTACACGGTAGCGGTGCAGAACGTGGCCCCCCGCCGCCAGATGGGCGCGGCGACGTCCTCCACGATCTTCTTCCGCTCGATTGGCAGCACGCTGGGGGTCGCCGCGTTCGGCTCCATCATGCTGACGCGGTACCACGCGGAGTTTGCGAGCACGGTTCAAGGGCGCCTCCCGGGCAGCCTGCTGACATATTTTTCGAACCCCTTGCTGCTCGTGCAGATGCGGCCGCAGATCGAGGCCCGGTTTGCGCAGTCACCCGGCGGGCTGGCCGTCGTGCAGGCGCTCTTCGCGGCCGTCCGCACGTCACTCTCGCACGGCCTCGAGCTGGTGTTCTTCTGGAGCGCAGTGATCATGACCGCGGCCGTGTTCGTTCATCTGGGGCTCCGCAGCGAGCCGCTGAGGACCCAGATGGCCGAGCCCGAGGCGCCGGTGGGTTAGAGGCCGCTGGCGCTCCCGGAACCCACGGTGGTCCTTACGCTTGCCTTGTCGTTTTCGACCAGTAGTTGCCCGACCCCCTAACTACTTACGGTTGTGCGGCGAGAACTGCCGAGCCCTTGGAGATCTTCGTGGGATGCATCAAGTTTGTCTTGAGTGTCGCTGAACGTGCGCTCGACTGTGGACTGAAGCCGCTCCTGCCAGTAGCGCAGAGCAGGTCGCCGTTCCTGAGGCAGAAGGGAGATCGACTGATTCACGAGCGCCTTCATGCGCCGCATGACCTGAACACTGGTAGCGCCGTACATCCGGATCTCGTCAAAGGCCAGGCGAAGAAAGTCCTCCCAGGTGGGGAAGAGCATCAATAGCCGTACACGGCCTTGAGCGTCGCGAAACTCACCAATTTCCAAACGACGGCGGCCCAGGCGGACTAACAGGTCCTCAATCTGGTCTAGGGCCTGCACGGCCGTCGTTGGATCATTGACTGCGGGAGACAACGCCCTGATGGCGATGTCCACCAGCAAACGAATGGCATATTTGGGGTCCTGCTCGAACGTACGCTCAACGCCCAACGCGATGGCAGGTCTCAAAAAGTCCTCGGGCAGAGGAGAGGCGTCACTATAAACGCGCAAAATCGGGACAGAATCATGGACAGCGTCGCCTACGGACACCATCAATTGGATGATGCACCCGGACTTGCTGGCCGTATCGACCAACATCGTTGTGTTCACGGCCTGGACGACTTGTGGGTGGCCATGATGCAACAGTGTCTGAAGGCACTGAGACTGAGGCAGTTCTGTTGAGCCTGGGGACGGAGGAGTATCGATTGGGGGATAGAGATTCTCGATGACTTTGCGCCCCTGATCGCCGGTGAAAATCAGCATGCGGTTGACCTGCAGCATGCCGAGGCGCTGGATCAGGCTGATGAACATCATGACGCTGACGATAAGAAGCAAGCCCACCACCACCACACCGACCAGTGGAACCCGACCCGAGCCGCCCCTGTCGACCCAGGCGAGTGCCGCCAGGGCATACAGGAACGTCGCCGTGAAGACGCCGATGGCATGAGAGATCACAGGGTCACGGGAAATCCAGAGAACAAGCCGAGGGGAATAGGCCGTCGCACTGAATTGCACCATGACGAAGGTGAGCGAGAAGACGATGCCCGTCAGCGCGATCATGCCCGACGCGATCGCTGAGTACAAGCCGATCGCCGCATTCACGCTGACAGTGGAAACGTGGCCGGGGAGAAGGTCGTATGCGAGCCGGGGAACGGTGAAGCCAAAGACGAGTGCACCTCCGGCGTACATCAAGGGAATAAACCAAGCCTTGAAATAGGTACCCCGGGCCTTGCGGAGCATTTTGTGTGTGTAGTCTAGCGCACTCAGCCCGAGGCCGGCTGAGGTTGCCGCGAACGAGCCGGATGTCGATTTCACGGCACGTCGATCGTCATAAGAGTGGAGGTCCGGAAAAGGGGGAAATCGTGTCAGAACCGAACGTGGAACCGAACCGAGGAGGGAAGCCTGGAGTCAACGGCGGCCAGGAACGGCTTGTGGGCCGGTCGCGCGAATGGAAAGACGTGCTCAAGAAGGCTGCGCAGGTGGCGTCGACCGACACGACGGTCCTTTTGACCGGCGAATCTGGCACGGGCAAGGAAGTCATCGCGCGGTTCATTCATCAGGCGTCCAGCCGGCGCCACGGGCGCTTCGTCGCGCTGAATTGTGCGGCGCTGCCGGAGACGCTGCTCGAATCGGAGCTGTTTGGATACGAGCGCGGCGCGTTCACCGGCGCCGAGCAGGCGAAGCCAGGCCAGATCGAGCTGGCGTCGGGCGGCGTGCTGTTTCTCGACGAAGTGAGCGAGATGAGCCCATCGGCCCAGGCCAAGTTCTTGCGCGTCCTCCAGGAACGCGAATTTCGCCGGCTGGGCGGTACTCGGGTGCAACGGGCGAATGTTCGGGTGATTGCTGCGACGAACCGCGATCTGACGAAGGCAGTCCAGCGTGGCGAGTTCCGTGAGGACCTGTACTACCGCGTCCAGGTGTTCGAGGTGCATCTTCCGCCTTTACGCGACCGGCGAGGCGACATCCTCCTCCTGAGCAATGCGTTCCTGGACGAGATCGGCAAATCGTTCCGCCGTCCCCCTGCGGGGTTGACGGAGGATGCCCGCTTGGTGCTCGCGAGGCATGATTGGCCGGGAAACGTCCGCGAGCTCCACAACGCGCTCGAGCGCGCCGCCATTCTGTCCGAAGGCGGCCTCATCACGCCCGAGCATCTCCCGCTTCCTGCCGTGCCGCGTCCTCACCGGATCGGCGACTTGAACGTCGTGGAGCGCGAGACGATCGCGCAGGTCATGCGCGACTCGGGCGGGAACAAGTCCAGGGCCGCCCGGCGCCTGGGAGTCTCGCGACAGCAACTGTACGTCCGGCTCCGGAAGTACGACCTCGACGCCGGGGCAGAGCCCGGCACTCGCGCGGAGGTGTAGCTCCCGTCTAGGCCTTTGCGAGCACGTCGCCGTAGTACGTTTCGTAGCGCGGCACGATGGCCGACGCGCAGAAGCGCGCGCGCACGCGTTCGGAGGCCGCCCGGCCCATGCGCGCACGTTTCCCCGGGTCAGTCAACAGGTCGAGCGATCGTTCCGCCATCAGGTCGACGGCGTCGGCCGGACACAGAAATCCGGTGACGCCGTCATCAATCACTTCCGGCAGCCCGCCGACTCGAGAGGCCACGACCGGCACCTCACAGGCCATGGCTTCGAGGGCCGCCAGCCCGAAGCTTTCCTGCGCGGACGCCAAGAGGAAGACGTCGGAGGCAGACAGCCACGGCACGAGATCTTGCTGCTCGCCGACGAATTGCACGATGCCGTTCAACCCTTCGTTCGCGACGCGCTGCTCGAGCGAGGCGCGATCCGGACCGTCTCCAATCATGACAAGCGCGGTGCGGACCCGCGTGAAGACCCGACGAAAGACCTCGAACACCGCCTCAACGCGCTTGACCGGCCTGAAGTTCGAGACGTGCGTCAGGACCGCTTCGAGGCGATGCGGGCCGCAAATCCGTTCGCGGAGGCCGCGGTCCGACCGCCGGCGCCATTCGGAACAGTCGAGGAAATTGGGGATGACCTGGATGTCGCGCTCGATCCGGAGCGTCCGAATCGTGTCCTGCTTGAGGGCTTGCGAGACCGTGGTCACGCCGTCCGAGCGCTCGATGGAAAACGCCACCACAGACTCGTAGCCAGGGTCGCTGCCGACCAGCGTGATATCGGTGCCGTGCAGCGTGGTGATGGTCCGTGGTCGCCCGGCTGGCCCGCGGTCGAGCATCTCGCGAGCCAGGTATGCCGCTGTGGCGTGGGGCACGGCGTAATGCGCATGAATGATGTCGATCGGGTGTTCGCGTGACAAACGGACGATCGAGTTCGTCAAGCCGAGCAGGTACTGCGGCTCACGAAACAGCGGATAGGTCGGCATCTCGACGCGGACGAACGAGAGCCCCGGGATGTCGGACCTCCATCGAAACGGCCGCTCGCGGCTCACGACGTGCACGCGGTGACCGCCGACGGCGAGCGCCTGCGCGAGCTCGGTCGCCACGACGCCGCTGCCGCCGACCGACGCGTAGCACAGAATCGCGACGTGCAGCTGGTCAGATCTCGCCAAGAGGGCCCCGGGGGGAGGACTTGAAGAGCGTCGCGCGCTGAATCGGCTCGCGGACGACGATGCCCTCGGCGAAGGCGACGCCCGCCAGCGCGCCGAACTGAGCGTCGCGGCTCTCGACCAGGGTTCGGAAAGTCGGCGCCGTCAGACGGGTGGACACCTGTTCGGCCCTGCCGGATGAAAACTGACTCCGGTAACAGGCCAGCGCTGCGCGCTTCCGGTCGTAGTAGGCCGAGACATCAATCACGAAGGACGGCGCGACCGCGTCATTGATGAAGTAGTAGCAGATCCAGTCGACCCGGCAGGGATCGTGGCCGGTCTCGTAGCGGCGCAATCCGCTCTTGAACGCGGCGACGGTCAGCACTTCGCTCGCGCGAACGTGGTCGGGATGGCGATCGTGCCAGTAGGGCACCGCGATGGCGCGCGGACGATGACGTCGGATCGCTTCGACGGCTGAGCGGACGAACGATGGCGTTGTCGCGATGTCGCCGTCCGGCCAACCGAGATTCTCGCGGAACGAGGCGCCAAGGACGCGGGTGGCTTCGGAGGCTTCTGCGTGACGCTCGGTCACCGTTCCGTTGCTCGAGAGCTCGCCGGCCGTGAGATCGATCAGGCCGACGGCGTAGCCGTCGGCGACATGCCGCGCGACGGTTGCGCCGAGCCCGATTTCGATGTCGTCCGGGTGCGGTCCGAATGCCAGGAGATCGGCCGGCATGCACCGACTGTACGTCAAGTGCCCCGGACCGCGGTGTCAGTTTTGTTCGTCGGCCGAAGGACCGTACAGCGCGGGAACGGGGACATCGAGCGCCCGAAGATACATGGTCAGTTGAGCGCGATGGTGAACGAGATGGTTGAAACACGATTGGCGTAGGACTTCATAACGCGGCATCGACAGGATGGTCCTTCCGTTCCATGTCAGCGTCCAGACTTCTCGCATTTGATCGTCGGTGACCGAGGCGAGGTTGGTGCGGGCTTCCCGGCTCAATTGATCGAACAGGGGGAGGAGGTCGGCGTGTTTTTCTGCCGTGGGGAATCTGGACCCGGCGATCTCCAGGTTCGATGTGCTCGCCGTCACGGTCGTGAATTGCGGAAGCGTCGCGACGTGCCCCGAGAGCCAACCGAGGCTGCCCGACTTCAGGTGAGGTTTCCAGTCCCACCTGTCTGCGGGGACTCTCTGAAGGGTTTTTCGGGTGTTGGCCATCTCCAGGTCGAACTCGTGAAGGAGCATCTCAGCGATGGACATGGGTCCTCCAAAAGCCCGAGCATAGGCGAATAAAAGACGAAAGTCAACGCCTACATCAGTACTCTGAGAACGCGTCGTCCGGGTAGCAGTAGAGCCACCGCTCGCCAGGCTCCGCTGACGCGATCACCGGGTGCCCGCTCGACCGGGCGTGCTTGGAGGCGTGGCGATTGGGCGAGTTGTCGCAACACAAGGTTGCCCCGCACTGCTGGCATGTCCGCAGGTGAACCCATTGTCCGTGGATCTTCACGCACTCCTCGCACACCCGTCGTTTGGCGTGCTTCACCGAGCTGATCTCCTGGATGTGCGCGCAGGCGCCGTTCGCCGTCATCGTGTCCTCCTCACGCCCGCGCTGAAGCCGCTGCACGATCACGCCCGCGCGAGCGGCACATCCACGACATGCTCAGCGAGGAACCAGACCTGCGCCTCGTTCTGCCGGATGACGTCGCTCACGAGCAGGTCGTTGGTGCCATCGTCCCCGCTGGCGGCCGCCTGCCGGGCCATCGTTCGGGCTTCCTTGACGACGATCTCGTGAGCGTGGAGCAGGCGAGAGATCTGCACGGGCGCTTCTTCGCGACCTTTCGGCGGGCGTGGAACGAGCGTCGTTTCTGCGATGTCGTGGGCCATGGCGAGACTCACGCCGCCGAGCATTTGAATCCGCTCGGCGATTGAATCCACGAGCTCGTTCTGCTCGCCGTAGTGCTTGTCGAACAGCAAGTGGAGCTGATAAAACGTCGGTCCCGCCACCTGCCAGTGGTGCTTCTTGTACAGGTCGCGCAGCGCGATCGTGTCCGCCAGGATCTGATTGAGATTCGAGACCGATTCCTTGCACGTCGTTTCCGACAACGCGATGGGCATCCTGACGAGATGACCGTAGGGCTGGATCTCGTGCGCCTGCTGATGAGCCATCGGCGTGGCGCGGGCCATGATGGTGTCTGCATCGAGTGTTTTGGTGGCCATGGTTCGATTTCCTCCCAAAGTAGAACACCCATCGTACAGCGGTTGGCGGGGACGCAGGCGGAAAAGTTGCCGGCGGCGCTACCTGAGCGGTGGACATCCCAGCTTTCTTAGAATAGAAAGTCCGCGCGGATGACAACGTCGCAGGCCATTTCGAATTCGCCGAGATCCACCGGCTTCTGGCGGCCGCTCCGGGTGCCGACCTTTCGCAATCTGCTGATTGCGGACGTGGCGTCGGACATCGGCACCTTCATGCAGAGCGTCGGGGCGGCGTGGCTGATGGTGTCATTCGGGGCCGGTCCGATGTACGTCGCGCTGACCCAAACGGCATCGACGCTGCCGTTCTTCGTGCTCGCGTTGCCCGCGGGCTCGGTCGGCGACATTGTCGATCGTCGCAGGCTGATTCTCTACACGGAGACGTGGATGGTAAGCGTGGCGGCCGTGCTTGCCTTCCTGACGATCGCGGGACGCATGTCGCCGTGGCTGCTGCTCGCTCTGACATTTGCGCTGTCGGCGGGCGATGCCTTCGAGACACCGAGCTGGCGGGCGATTCTTCCCGAGCTCGTGGGGAAAGAGGATCTGGCGGCAGCGTCGGCCCTCAACGGGATCGAATTCAATTTCGCCCGGGCCGTCGGGCCCGCGCTCGCAGGCCTGCTCATCGCGACGGCCGGCGTCGGCGCGGCGTTTCTGGTGAACGTCGCATCGTTCGCCGGCGTCATCTGGGTTGTCTGGCGATGGCAGCAAGCGCCGCGCGCGCGTTCAACGCCCCCCGAGTCCGTGGCGGGGGCGACAGTGGCGGCCATCCGCTACGTGCGCTTTTCACCTGCCATCCGCGCCCTCATGTTTCGCGCCGGAGCGGTCATGTTCTTTGCGAGCGGTCTCCAGGCACTCCTGCCTGCTGTGGCCCATGCTGTGAGTCGGAGCGCCGCCGCTTACGGCCTCCTGCTCGGTTGCTTCGGCGGCGGCGCAGTGCTCGGAGCGTTCGTCATGCCGCGCGCCCGGGCGCGCTGGTCGACTGAAATCGTCGCGTCGAGTGGCATCGCCGCTCTGGGCCTCGTGACCGTCGCGACGGGAATGCTGCACGCCCTCCTCCCGTTGTCCGTGATGATGCTGGCCGGCGGTGCCGCCTGGATCGTGTTCATCTCGCTCGTGAGCGCGCTGGTCCAGAGCCTCGCGCCGGACTGGGTGCGGGCCCGCGTCCTTGCTGTCTACATGCTGATCTTTCAGGGCGGGATGGCGGCTGGAAGTGCCATCTGGGGCGCAACGGCCGCGCGCGAGGGGGTCCAGATCGCACTTTTGTGGGCGGGCGTCGGAACGATTCTGACGGCCGCCCTCGGGCTGATCGCAAGGCTGCCCGATACCACGGCGGACGTCAGCCCGTGGAATCACTGGCGAATGCCGGCGGTCATTGCGGACGTCGCTCCAGCCCTTGCCGACGGTCCGGTGCTCGTGACAGTGGAGTACGTCGTCGATCGCGATCGCGCGGACGCGTTCGAGCGCGCAATGCTCGAGTATGAGCGCGTGCGGCGCCGCGATGGCGCCTCGAGTTGGGGTATCTTCCGGGATGTCGAGAATCCCGACCGCTATCTGGAGACGTTTCTCGTGAGCTCCTGGGCTGAGCACCTGCGGCAACACGGCCGGTTGACCCGCGCGGATCGCGGCCTGGAAGAGCGCTTGCGCGCCTGCACCCGCGACACGCCGACGGTTCGGCATCTCGTGTACGCCTCGCCGGCTTCCGAGGATGAGGAATAGAGCGACGGCATGCGGCTCTTAGCGCTCGTGTGGGGTCTCGCGCTGATCAGCGTCGTCTTATGGGACGCCTTCGAGACCGTGGTTCTGCCAAGAACCGTGACGCGACGTCTCCGGCTCGCAAGGGTTTACTACCGGAGCACCTGGAGGTTGTGGGTGGCCTCGGCGCGAACCATCAGGACGGACGCCCGCCGCGAGCGGTTTCTGGCCGTTTTCGGCCCGCTCTCCCTTGTGGGTCTCTTGATCGTGTGGGCTGTCGGCTTGACCCTCGGGTTTGCCGGACTCCAATTGGCGGCGGGCTCCGCGCTGCGTACCCCCGTCGGTCTTGCCCGGTTCGTGGACGACTTGTACATGAGCGGCACGACGTTCTTCACGCTCGGCTTGGGCGATGTCCAGCCGATTGGGAGGCTGGCGCAGCTACTCACGGTCTCCGAGGCCGGCGTGGGCTTCGGGTTCCTGGCGCTGGTGATCGCGTACTTCCCCGTGCTCTATCAAGCGTTCGCCAGACGCGAAGTTCGCCTGACGCTTCTCGATGCGTGGGCCGGATCCCCGCCTGCGGCGGCCGAGCTCTTGCGGCGCCTGGGCCGGGCTGGGGAAGCGCAGGCGCTCGACGCATTCCTCAAGGACTGGGAATACTGGTGCTCCGAGCTGCTCGAGAGTCACATCTCGTACCCCGTCGTTGCCTACTTCCGGTCTCAGCACCAGCGGCAGTCGTGGGTATCCGCGCTGGCAGCGGTGCTCGATGTTTCCGCGCTCGTTGTCGCCGGGATCGAAGGGCTGCCGACGTGGCAGGCACATATGACCTTTGCGATTGCGAGACACGCCGCCGTTGATCTCTCCCAAGTCCTTCACGCCCGTCCCGATGCTGGGGCCGATCGCCTGTCTCAAGAAGGCTTGGAGGGCGTGAGGCGACAACTGGAAGAAGCCGGTCTTCGTCCCCGCCGCTCACTTGAGGTCGATGCGCAGCTGGCCGCGTTGCGACGGTCTTACGAGCCGTTCATCGTCGGTCTCGGCCGTTGGCTGATGATGCCGGTGCCGCCGTGGTTTCGCACGAGTCCCGCCAGGGACAACTGGCAGACGAGTCCCAGACTCGACGGCGGGCCGCACCTTTAGCTCCCCGCAAGCGCGTTGTAGATCCGCTCCGTCAACTCGCGCAGATGAGCGAGCTTGTGGTTGCTGATGTCTCTGTTCGCGGACGCGAGCGCCTCGGGATCGATCCCTCGGCTCTGGATGAGCGCGGCCGCGATGGTCGCCTTTGCTTGGATCCGTGCATCGGAGAGTTCTGGCATGAGGCCAGTGTTGCACGAACTTTGTGTCAAATGGGATCCAGGGGGGACCGCGGGAAGTCCCAGGCGCGTCAGCCGGCCGGCTGCGGGCGCCTGGGTGTGCGAGTGAATCGCGGCGCCACGCGCTATGTGTCGTCGCGCCGCGACTCGCCGTCTACTTGATGTACCAATGGCCCGCCAGCGACAGCCCGAATCCGCCAAGCGAGACTCCCGGGAACGCGTTCGGCGTCCAGTGATACCCGAGGTCCGCGCTCACGGCGAGCTTGGGCAGGCTGGGAAACGTCACTTCGGCTCCGCCGAAGATCTGGCCGCCGACCTTGTTGTCGGAGGTAGGTGTGCCGGTGCCCGGGGCGGGGTTCCAGGTCTGATGGCTGAAGTTGATCCCGGCTCCGCCGTAAGGCCGCAACCAGATGCTGTCGCTGACGTGATCGCGCAGCGCGTAGATCGCGCTCGGCTCGAACTGAACCGACGTGACGCTCTCGGGAGCCAAGCTGTCCGACGGGGCGTAGCGCGATACGTCGAATTGGACGCCCAGTCGATCGTGCCGCCACGCGCGCAGGGTCGCGCCGAAGCCAAGCGACGGTCCTCCCAGGCGCGCGCCCACGCCAAACATATGCGTCGACGGCGTCACGTACACGGAACTGACGGGCGCGGCCGGTTGCGTGCGAATGCCGACCCCTGCCGGTGCGGACGGGCCCGCCTGCGTCGCGGGCGAGGCTGATCGCGTCGCAGGTGAGCCCGACGACGTCCGCCCCGACATCTGGCGGCCCGTCTCGGTCGCTGCACGATGGCCGAGCGATCCCTTGCTCACATGGATGTATCCGACCCCATCCTTCGCATCGGGCCACGAAATCTTGACCCAGCTTCCAAGCTCGCGCGTCACTGTGAGGACGGCGCCGCGAGGCGCGCGTCCGATGATGGCGCTGGCGGTGGTCGGTCCTTTGTAGACATCAGCCGTTGGAACGTTCACCGTGAACACGACATCGCTCTGTGCGGAAGCAGCCCCCTGCAGGGGTGTCGCAAATGTCGCGGACGGCACAAACATGCACACGGCAACAACAACGACGACGGCTGCAGCGCGACGAATCATCTGATCCCCTCCTGCGGCCCGCCGGGGCAGGGCGATGCCAGCGGAAGCCCTAACAAAACTGACGCAGAGCTGACGGTTCTGGCGCGACGAGTCGCGACCACTGCCGGAATCGGCGCGAAACGTCAGTCAGGTGATTTACCGAAGCAAACAGTCCGCCCAAGGCCCCTCGGGGGTCCGGCCAGCGCGCCCCACAGAGGCCCCACGCAAGCCCCGCGCAGTGCAGTGGCAGCGCGCGAGATCAGCGGGCTGATCAGCGGGCCGGCTCCGTTGCAGCAGGAGCCCGCAGCGGCTCGCTCAGGGCTCGGCGGATCATCTGCACCGTGTCGTCATTCGACACGATCCACTCGGTGAGATTGGAGAGAAGGTTGACCTGCGCCTTCGTCAACTGGATGACGTGCGGCTTGTTCTGCCCGAACGTGCGGAACCATGGAAAGTCGTCGAAATTCTTCCCATCGCTTGTCTGATCGTGGCCGGTCACGAGCGCGCGGACCGGTTCTTTGAGCGCGGCCTGCCAGGCCGGAGCGGGGCCGTTGTAGAACCAGCAGATGTTCAGGCCGCTGTATTGACGCACGTTGAAGTGTGCGTTGGCATGCACGTTCCAGTTCGTGCCGCAGTACACCAGCGGCTTTCCGGCGGTGCGTTGCTGTTCGAACCCCCGGATCAGCTCGGAGTACGCCGCCTCATCGAAGACCTTGCTGCGCGTTTTGTCGCCGCCCGCGTCGGGCGGCCCCACCGGGAAGAACAACGCCCGCAGATCGTCGTCCGACTGGAAGTAAGGGGTGCTCGCGTTGATGAATGCGAGGACGTTGTGAACCTGTCGCGCCAAGAGCGGCGCCACGCCGAGATTGTCGCCGAAGCCGCCGTCTCCGTGCGGGAGCTCCGAGGTCAGGAGCGGAGCGCCGCCGCCGCCACGCACGCTGAAGTGCGTGAAGGACGGGAAGGCCCCCGCGGAGCGTTGGACCGCTGTTTTCACGTTTGCCGGGAATCCTTCACCGATCACGAGCAACAGCTGTGGCGCGGCGCCGGTGCTGGCCACGACATCGGCCAGCGAGAAGACCCGGTCGGCGTCGCGGCGCACCTGCACGAAGTCGCCGTCGGTCTGGCCGACTTCGCGCGTGTCGTACGCCCATGACCAGACGTACGATCCGCCGAAGCGCCCGCCGAAGGACTGCCGGACACCCGTATAGAGCGGCGTGTATTCGACAGGCATCAGAAGCGGATAGCCGTAGTCGCTCCGCGCGGACATCATCGTGCCGCTGACGATGAGGAAAGGGCGATCGAGGGCGGCGGTCACGATGTTGCCGGGCAGGCCGCCGGGATTCCGAGCGTTCATCTCGGCAACCGTCGCGTCGTCCCACGAGAACAGCCGCGTGCTGGCCGGTGTTCCCGGCTCGACGATCGGGTCGATGAAGACTCCCCCGAGCATGCGCGCATAAGTCTTGTTGAGGCGCTGCGGCTCCCGCCGGGCCTGTCCGGCGAGCGCCAGCACCTGGGCCAGCAGGTCGTCGATGTTCTTGGGAAGGAACTGCTTGGAGAGAATGGCGGCCGCTTCCCGCACGCCGCTGGCGGCGAGCGAGGAGTTGGCGATGGCCAGCGCCATCGCCCCGTTCGCGGTGCTGGCGACGGTTTGTCGGTCGATCTGTGAGGGATCGAGCGGCTGGCCGAGCAGGTCGGTATCGAGGAGCTTGGAGAACGTGAACGGCACGGCCGCCCATCCGCCGCCGGACACGGCGGAGATGTACCGCACGTGCTGTTTCAGCCATCCGTTGCGCTGCAGGCCTCGCAGCTGTCCGAGCGACGCCGAGGCGGAACGCGTGCCGCCGCCCGAGAACGCCACGCCCAAATCGCCGCGTATGGCGAGCTGCGCGCTTTCGGGAAAGGTCGGCGGGCCGATCCGTTGCCAATCGTCGGCGGGCACAGGCCAGAACCGCGCCAGCAAGCACGGGCCGCAGCGATCGGCGCGTATCCCAAGCACGCTCGCGGCGCCGGCGAGAGCGAGCGTGGCGAGGCCCGTCCTCAGGATCCGCATCATCGCACCCCGACAAACGCCTGGCGCAAGTCGAAAAGCAGGCCGACGTACGTCTGCACGGCGTCCGGTCCTTGCTGCAGGTTCCGATCAACGGAGATTTCCACGAAGAATCGGGTCGAGCCGCCGAGCCGCTTCCAGAATTCGAGCTGATCCTTCAACCCGGGCGCCAAATCGAAGGTCAGCAGGCCGTTGATCTTCAACCGGTTCCAGCCCGGGTTGCTGGCGAACTGCTGGCTCAGTCCCCAGCCGACCTGTGCAAGGCTATTTCGGAAGACGCCTTTTGGCGCGTAGACGCCGACGCCGAGCGAGTTGCTGTTGTACACCTGGGGCGCGCCTTCCAGGTCCAGGAAGCCGAAGCGGGCTCCCGCGTAGACCTTGATCGGCAGCTCCGAGTCGCGCTGCAGCGTCAGAAACTCGAACCGCGCATCGATGTGAGCCTCGAGCGTCGACGCGTGTTCGACCACGTACAAGAACTTCTGTCCGCTCGGGGCCGTCTGACTGCAGACCGGCGGTGGGGTAGGTCCGCTGCAGTTCACGTCGGCCGTGCGGACTCCGTGAAGGGTGTAGCTCGCGAGCCAGAACTGGTAGGTGTCTTTCGGCCGGCCAAACAATCGGTACTGTGCCAGGACGCCGGCGGTCCATCTCGATTTCACGGTCGACGCCCCCACCACCACCGGATTCGTGTATCCGCCCGCGACATTTGGCGCGAAGTTGTCGAACGCGCTCCCGACGAAGCCCGACGCCTCGAACACCGCACGCTCGTCGTCCTTGGTTGTCGTGTCGCTGGTGCACGATTCCACGAATCGTGCGCCGGGCGGTGCCGGCAGGACGTCGGTGGTGTATTGCACGCCGGCCGCGCTCACCGTCACGTTGTCCCGTTCTCTCAAGGGCTCGCCGAGCTGGATGACGAACCGCTCCATCGACCCCGATTCACCAGTCGGCCTGGCCTCCACGTGGGAGGAGACCTTCGTGGCAGGCTGGCCGTTGATGGTGAGGCTCACGGTGCTGACATCGGTCGCCGGCGGCCAGCTGATGGTGATCTTGCACGCCCCGTCGTGAGGGCGTGGCTCGATGCCCTGCGTCTGGGCCGCCGCCCCGCGGGGCGCGCAGGCAAGGGCGCAGGCGACGCCGAGGCCTGCCCTGAGGATCGCGCGGCGGCCGGGCCACCCCACCTTCATTGCGCGATCCTCTGGCGCTCGAACGCTTCCGTCTCGACGGGCGCGCCGGGAATGAGGTCGCGGCACGGCTCGTCGTTCAACACCTGGTGGAGCGCTACGGTGTAGTGAAGCGTGTCGGCCGCGTCGAGGTCGCGCCAGGTCAACTGGCTCAAATCGCTGAAGAAGTTCGGGTTGATTCGATCCTCCGGATGGCACGCATCGTCGGAGATGTTCAATTCGCTCAGGGGGAGACCGGCCAGCATCGCCTTCCGGAACAGCCACCGGAGCGTGATGTTGTTCAGGCCGAGATTCTCGTTACCCCCACCAATGTCCGAGTGAACGCCCCGGAACCAGATCTCGTACGCACCAGCCACGCGCGTGACGACGAAGGAAGGGCGCCGCTCATCGAGCGCGATCGCGTGATAACAATGCTGGACCTGGTGTGGAAGCTCGAAGTCGTGTCCGACGTTCAGCTGGCTGAACACGAAGCCAAGATTGGCCAGCCCAAACGCCGCCACCACGTCGAAGAGACCGACGAACCGGATGGTGGGGCCGGGCTCGACGACCGTGCCGCCGCGGGTGATGCCGGTCTGCGCGACCTTGTTGGCGAAGTCGAGGGCGATCGCGGCGCCGCGGCTGAAGCCGACGATGTCGATCGTGCGATCGCCCTTCGTGTATGCCGCACACAGGCCGTCATACGCGGCGTTGATGCGATCGAGCCAGCCCGCGCCGAAGGTCGCGCCGACAACCAGTCCGATGGCGCCGAATCGCGTGCCGACGCCGGGCATGTAGACGTTGGAGATGCCCTGGCTCCGCGTGTTGGCGTCGTACGCGGAGTAGAACTTCCACACGTTGGTGTCTTTGGCGATGCTGGGCTCGTCCGTTCCGGTGTTGCGGTCGTCGTCCAGCGTTCCGTCGAATGCGTAGAGAGCCATCTAGCCTCCTGAGGCTCGATCAGAGTGTCTTCAGGAACTCGAGGAGCGCGCGTTTGCTCGGCGCCGGCAGGTCGGTGCCGTAGGTATGTCCCGCGTTGCTATTGCCTGGTTGCGCCGTGTCGTAACTCGTGCCGGCCGTCTGCGCGGCTGGGCCGTCGGTCACGAAGCCAACCTGGAGGGGATCGTACACATCATAGCCGCGCCAGAAACGCGAGGGTCTGCGATCGACAGGCTCCAGCAGAGCCGCGAGGTTCGGCACTGATCCGTTGTGCAGATACGGGGCGCGTAACCAGACACCGTCAAGCGGTACGGACACGTAGCCGTTGGTCGTCCGGAAATGAGAGAACTTCCAGTCGTGGCCTTCGCCGTACGCGTTGTACGCGGTGGCTGACGCCGGCGTCCACATCTCGAGGCGATGGCGATCGGTGCCGACTTCGGTAGCGGGCACGACCGTGCCCGTCCGCGCGCCTCCCGGCGCGTGACACGACGCGCAGTGGTCGGCGTAGATCTGCGACCCTTCGGCCGCGAGCGCCTGGTCGACGGGGAAGGGGTACTTCGGCGCAGAGAGCCCCTCGATGTAGTTCTGGATGCGGCGCAGGCTCGACATCGTTCGGGGATCAGTGTTGTCCCATTTCCGGTTGTCGCGGTCGACCCACTTGGTCGTGGCGCCGTCTCCGATCGCCGATGAGAGCACGACCTCCTTGAGGTTGGTGTTCAAGCCGTCCCAGTGATACGCGTAGCCGGCGTGCTGCTTCAGGTTCCAGAGCGGCACCATGTCCGAGTTGCCGATCGTGGTGTCGACCGGCTGCTTGAGCGTGGTGAACTTCACCGGGTTGAACGGATCGATGCGTCCGCGGCCCCAATCAGGATTGCGGCTCATCCACGCGTCGCGCTCCTGGAGTTGCAGGAGGGCGCGCTTGGTGCCGGGAATGATGACGAATCGATAGAGCAGGGAGTCGATCGTCGAGAGCGTGACGTTCCTGGCGATCTCCGCCAGCAGCGTGTCGGCTGTGAACCGGGGATCGGACGCGCAGGCAAACAAGAACCGGAGATACTGCTGTTCTGTGGTTTGGTGCGAGGGACCGGCCGGATAGATCGTCGGCGGATCCGTTGGTGTGGCGCGCAGGCTCGCCGCGTGGCACACCGCGCAATTGATCCCGACGCGGGGGAACCCGACCGTCACTTTCGAGAACCCGATTGGCATCTCGTGGCCATCCACGCCGAGGAGGCCGAGGGAGGCATACCCGCCCGGGCGAGGCAGGTGCTCCGGGAAGACCCGGGGCAACACGAGCCAAATCCAAAACGGCACCCCCTGTTCGGCTTCCGTGCCGATCGATCCGTAAAGGAAATGCTCTTCGTCCGACGCGAAGAACGGCGCCGGCTCCTCCCGGAAGAAGCGATCGTAGGCGAACAGCCCGCCAGCGAGCGCGAGCAGGGCGAGAGCGGCGACAATCAGGGTTTTCTTTGTCATCTTCTCAAGTCAGGGCCGGACGAAGTGCCAGGAGCCAGGGGCCCTTCCCCCTGCTGACGGGCGACCAGCGCGAGCAGCGTGATCTCAGGAACAAAGAAGACGAGGTCGAAGTAGCCGAGCATGTGATAGGCAGAGGCTTGAAATCCGACGAAGAAGACTACGCCCGCGAAGCGTGCTCCGGTGGCGAGCCACGCGATCGTCCAATAGCGTTCCAGGTCGAAGCCGGCAGGCATGTAGAAAATGCTCAGCAGCACGAGGAGAAGAGCGGCGAACTGGGGCCACACGAGGGGCGTGGCTGCAGGCAGAGACGAGAGTCTCAGCATGGGCTCCGGCGCGACGAGCGTGGGCACCGCCAGCGCGGCGTTAGCGAGGATGCCGATCCAGAGCACGCGCTTGAACCAGCGGCCCGCCGTCAGGTCGTTACGATTCGACATAACTCGTTGCTTGTTGCTCGAGGCCGTCCACAGGGTCAAAACGTTTTCAAATACTCGACGAGCGCCCGCTTGTCGGCATCCGGCAGCGACGTCCCATACAGGTGGCCGCCGTTCCCGTTCCCGGCGATCGACGTGTCGAACTGAAAAAAAGTTCGGCCGTTCGCCGCAGCGGCCGTCGACACGAATCCGACACGCTCCGGGTCGAGCAGGTCGTAGCCGCGGTAGAACACGGCAGGGCGGTTGGCCGGCACTTCGAGCAGGTCGCGCAGCGTCGGAACCGATCCGTTATGCAGATACGGAGCCCGCAGCCAGATTCCGTCCAGAGGCTGGTTCGCGTAGCCGGTCGTCTTCCGGAAGTGTGTGAAGCGGTACGGTGACTCGGGATAGAGCCCGTACTGATTCATCGCGAAGTCGGACGTATACGAATCGAGACGATGGCGATCGGTGGCGATGCGCTCGATGTCGTCCACGAGGCCCACCTTAGAGCCGGCCTTGACCCCGTCGCGAAACCGGTGATCGCCGTGGCAGTCGAGACACTGCTGCGCGTACACCGCCCGGCCGCGGGTGAAAAGCGCCTGGTCGATCGCGAGCGGATACTTCGGCGGGGGCAGCGTCCAAATCCAGTCGCGGACGCGCTTGAGGGCGGCGTGGTCGACGGTCACGGGCGTGACGCCAGCGCCGAGCGACGCGCTCAGGTTGCGCTCGTCGACCGAGTCGTTGTCCCCATCCCAGTGCAGGTGCATGCCTTCGCGAGGCGCTTGATTCCACAGGGAGGGGAAATCGGCGGCGCCGATCCGCTCGCTTTCCGGCAGCCGGTCGAGCGCCCAGTTGAACTGAATCGCCTTATAGGGATTGAACGTGTCCACTCGTCCGCGGCCCCACCGGGGCCCTTTGTCCCCTGTCGGCAGGATCGGCGCGATGCGATTGCGGAGCTGGAGCGTCTGCACCTTCAAGCGATCGATCAGCCCCGCTCGGAGCAGCGCGCGCTCGAAGAGCGACGGCCCGCCGCTTTTTGGCAGGCGGCCCCGAATGTTGTCGGCGGTGAGGCGATTGTCGAGCGTGCACTCGAGGACGAACTGGACGAGCGCCTGGAGGTCCAGCTGCTGGGCCGGCATGCCGAGAACGATCCGCGGCGGTGAGGCGGGAGTCTCGCGGACGGTGCTGGTGTGGCAGATCGCGCAGTTGAAGCCGACCTGGTCGACGCCCAGTCGCCGCCGGCGCGAGATGCCGATGGGCAGGTCTCGGCCAGGCTCGAACAGCAACCCGAGCGACGCGTACCCGCCCGGCAGCTTGTCGGGGCAGATGTCCGGAAGGTTCTTGAAGACCCAATAAGGCGGCAGCGCGCCCCCGATCGGGTCGAGCAGCGAGCCGCCCGGCTCGCTGCCGATCGAGCCGTACTTGAAGTGCATGGTGATGTCGTCGTAAGTCTCCGGCCGGTCGGATCGGAGCGACGCGAACACCCACACGGCGAGCGCGACGGCGGCGAGACCCGCCGCGGCCATGGCCATCACGAACAGGCGTGCGAGTCGGCCGA
>Ga0182035_10000482_pt1 | contig 18493 bp, 20 predicted proteins | sample flu12Cox44000170_FD_125969 | JGI IMG/M metagenome (GOLD analysis project Ga0182035, IMG submission 125969) | Lab enrichment of tropical soil microbial communities from Luquillo Experimental Forest, Puerto Rico - flux4day.12C.oxic.44.000.170 | ecosystem: Environmental > Terrestrial > Soil >...
GCTAGGATGCGGGGGGATATTTAGCCAGGTGCAGCGCAATCGCCCCCAATGCGATACAAACGGCGATAACGAAGACTATCCACCATCGGGGTTGTGGGACGTAATCTGATGCCATGCGAAAGCGACCGAAAGGGAAGAGCGATTAACTTCTGAACTCAACCAAGCTTGCGTTGCAAAAGGTCCGATTGGGCTTCCAAAAATTTTAGTACGGTATCGCACGCCTTCTTGAATTGACCATGACACCGCCGTAGGGCCGCGTCCAAATTCCGCCCGGAGGAGAAAACCAGAATTTGTGCTGGTGGCGTTGATCACCTGTTTAGCAATGATAAGCGCAACTCCGGCTTTGACTGCATCAAGGCAAATTCAAGATTTCTGTTCTAAGCAGGCCATTCGCGCCAACGCCACGTTTTGGCATCGAGGCGACTCCGCAGCGTTCATGGCCAACTGCATAGCTAACCATACGCGGACGCCAACCACGCCGATGCCAACCAAAAAGCGCAAGTATCGGAAATATTGAAAGGATAACGTGATACCAAAGCCGAAGGGAAAGCCACGCTAATGTTAGCAAGCTTTCCAATCCCTTTTTTGTTAGCAGTAGTGTTATCAGCTAAGTCGTAAACCCCTTATAATCCTTGGATTTCTGCGGTTTTTAAGCTTCTATAGGCATCTTGAGCAGGACCGCACCTCGGTATCGTTCAAGCACATCCGCACGGTGCACGCGACGCAAGGCTTCTTGAACCGCATCCTTGGCGTCGGGACCATCCGGATCTCGACCACTGGCCATCAGCCTGAGTTCACGGTGGGCCGACATGCCAGACCCCGGCACGATCAGTGAGGCGATCTCGAAAGCGCAGAATCAGGGGGCGGAATAGGACGACAAATGCCGAGCGCCCACGATCATCGCGATCGGAGGAGGCTACGCGGCTCCTACTTGCGGCAGCGATCGCGCTCATCGTGTTGGTGGCGATCGTATGGGTTGGAATTTACTCCTTCGTCGAATATTCGAATTTCTCGGACCCGTTCTCGGAAGGGATCGGCCTCAAGACTGCGGCGCTCATCGCTTTCGGCGTCTCACTCGCCGTGATCCTCGTGATGACCATCGTGTCTGGCGGCGATGCCATATTCGGCGAACTGCCCTTCACCATTGCCGGGTTTTTGATTTTATTCGTGATCTTCTGGCTGACGCCTGGATTTTCTAGGCGAGGCTACTGCGCCGGGCCGAGGGTCTGGGCCTGTGGCAAGGAGGACGGCGCGGCCGCGTCCTGCTGAGCCGGGGCCCCGACCAGCTGCTGATAATATTTGCGCATGGTCTCGCAGCGCTCAGGTCCCGGCGGGTGCACCGCGTCGCCCTTGAGCTTCGAGATGAAGGTGCAGATGTCCTGCATGCCCTGTGCATCGAGCCAACCCCATTTCACGCCGCGCCTGATGGCGAACAGGTCGGCCTGGGTCTCGTCGGCGCCGACGAACTGGTGCCCGCATTCGTGGCTATAGATATAGAGCTTCACTTGGGTGGACAGGCCTTCGATCTTCTTGGTATTGAGGATCAGGAAGCCGGGGAAGGCGCCGCCCCAGCTGTCGAAATTGGAATTCATCACCGTCGGCCGCTTGCCGCAATTGACCGACTTGCCGTCGATCTTGAGCGAGCCGTACTGGACGAACTTTGCGTCGGGGCCGGCCTCTTTCATATATTGATCGACGGTAGGGCCTGAGGTGGTCGAGCCTTCGTTGCCCGACCATTCCTGGGCGCGGGGCAAGCCCGGCCGGACGACGCAGAGCGCCAATCCCAAGGCGCAGACAAGCGCCCATCCCCAACGTGCCCGTCCATCCAGCATGACGAATCGCACTGTACGGCGCGAACTTGACTTGCGCAATTACCACCGAATTACCGCGTGCCGTCTTGCGCGGTTATGCCCCCTTTCTTGGCGAAGCATTGGCGAAGCTGATTGCAGCGCTCTTCGGGGTCTGGATGCAGCGGTCCGTGACCCGCGATGTTGAACACCGCGCAGATGTCGTCGAGCGCCTTCTCGTCGAGCCAGCCTTCGCGCCGCGCGCGACGCACCGCGTAGCAATCGGCAGCCGTCTCGCTCGGCCCATACCGGATGTGACCGCATTCGTGATAATAGATCAGCCACTGCACCGGGCGGGGCAGGTCCTTTATCGCCTCAATGTTGAGCATGATCACGGTCGAGGACACTGCGAAGCCCTCGAAGTCGCGCACGAGCGTTGCCGTGGCGCCACAAGTGAGCTTGCGGCCGGCGATGACCAGCCTGCCGGGAGCGACGAGCTTGCCCTGATCGAAGGCAGCCACGTTCTGCTCGGGATTTGCCGCCACGAGCGCGAGGCAAAGCGCAAAAAAAATCCCGAGACGGGCAGCTGTCCGCATTCGCTTTCCCCCTGCTGCCCTATCCGCTTCCTTTGAGTAGTGTGCGGGCGGGCGTATACCTACGTCAACGCCAAAGGCGACTGGGCTTGGGCTCGCCGTTGCCGCGAGCCAGCCGGCGCGGATTGGGGTGGCTCGGAACCGCCCTCCTAGACCAATGGCAAATCGCATAAGAGCAAGGGCAAATGCCCGTCGGGCACCAAATACAGCGCCGCGAAAAAGAGCTGCGTCAAAGTGAGCTGCGGCAACGGTCTGGTGTGGAGCGGTGAGGCGCAAGTGTACATCGACAGTCGTTCCGTAGCGCCGACCGAGCAGGATTTCTACAATGAAGCGCGCACTCTTGCCGATGAAGGCCGATACCAGGCGGCGCTCGACACGCTCGGCCACATCAAGAATCAGGAGCAGGCGCGGGTCCTCAATTTGATCGGCTACAACACGCGCAAGCTCGGCGAGGTCCTGCGCAACGGACCGATCTCCCTTGGCGAGGAGGACGAGCTGATCAGCGTGCCCGATGACGTCACGCTCAAGGCCGATGACGAGCTCGAAGTCGAGCTTAAATGGGGAAGAGGCGTAGACGCGCGAAAAGCGCTCTATCCCTTAAGCCGACGCGTCGTGCTCGATGCGCTCCATATCGGCATCGGACAAGCCGAAATGATGGCCGATCTCGTGCACCAGTACATGGGTGACGATAGCACCGAGCGTTTCCTCGTGCTCGGCCCAATAGTCGAGGATCGGGCGGCGATAAAGAAATACCATGTCGGGCAGCGCGCTGACGTCGGTCCCGCTCTTGCGGGCAAGATCGACGCCAGAATAGAGGCCGAGTAGGTCGAACGGCGATTCGATCCCGAGCGAATCGAGCACATCGTCAGTCGGGAAGTCATCGACCCTGATCAGGATTTCGCCGGTCAGCTTGCGAAAGCGGGCCGGGAGCTGGCGGTAGGCTGTTTGCGCGATCGATTCAATCTCGCCGAGGCTTGGAGCCTCCCGCTCCCCCCAATCGAAGCCTCCGCCTTTGCTTTTCATGGTCCCTTGCTACCACGCTGGGAAGGGGTTTCTGAACGGGACGTGAATTTCCCGCTCAGGTCGTATTCAGGCCATGTCTTTAATCTAGTCACTGCTGACGGCCCGCGGTGACGTGGGCGACGAGAGGCGCGAAGGCAAGCGCGGTGTGGCCCGCGCCGGTGGCGATATCGAGCAGGCGCCAGGAAGGCTTGGGATTGGCGAGCTCGATCAGCCGCGCGAGGCTCGGTCCTCTCGCATGCACAGCCGAAGCCGCACAGTCGGCCGCAGCCTCACCGAATTTCTGCTGAACCAGGGAGGTCACGCTGTCGTGCTCGGCGCGACAGTCAGTGGAATTCGCGGATGTCGATGAAGCGGCCGGCGAGAGCTGCAGCAGCCGCCATCACCGGCGACACGAGATGCGTCCTGCCAAGCCGCCCCTGGCGACCTTCAAAATTGCGGTTCGAGGTCGAGGCGCAGCGCTCGCGCGGAGCCAGCTGATCCGGATTCATGCCGAGGCACATCGAGCAGCCAGGCTCGCGCCACTCGAAGCCAGCGTCTTTGAAGATCTGGTCGAGCCCCTCGGCCTCGGCTTGCGCTTTGACGAGACCAGAGCCCGGAACGATCATGGCGCGGATGTTCTCGTTCACGTGCCGGCCGCACACGATGCGCGCAACCTCGCGCAAATCCTCGATGCGGCCGTTGGTGCAGGAGCCGATGAATACGCGGTCGAGCTTGATGTCGGTGATCTTCTCGCCGCCCTTGAGGCCCATATAGTCGAGCGAGCGCTCGGCGGCGCGTCGCTTAGTCTCGTCGGCAATCTCGGCCGGTACGGGCACGCGACCGGAGACCGATACGACCTGCTCGGGGCTCGTGCCCCAGGTGACGAGCGGCGGCAGCTTCTCGGCATGCAGCACGACCTCGCGGTCGAACTCTGCGTCATCGTCCGAATAGAGCTTCTCCCAATGATGCTTCGCCACCTCGAAGGCGCCGCCCTTCGGCGCGCGCGGGCGCCCCTTGATGTATTCGAAGGTCGTTTCGTCGGGCGCGATTAGGCCGGCGCGGGCGCCGCCCTCGATCGACATGTTGCAGATGGTCATGCGCCCTTCCATGGAGAGAGCGCGGACGGCATCGCCGGCATATTCGATGACGTGGCCGTTGCCGCCTGCGGTGCCGATCTCGCCGATGATGGCGAGGATGATGTCCTTGGCAGTGACGCCGTTCTTCAGCGTGCCGTCGATGCGCACGCGCATATTCTTGGCCTTTTGCTGAATCAGCGTCTGGGTGGCGAGCACGTGCTCGACTTCGGAGGTGCCGATGCCATGGGCGAGAGCACCGAAAGCGCCGTGCGTCGAAGTGTGGCTGTCGCCGCAGACGATCGTGGTGCCGGGCAGCGTGAAGCCCTGCTCGGGGCCGACGACGTGCACGATGCCCTGGCGGCGGTCGCGCTCGTGGTAGTACTCAATGCCGAATTCCTTGGCGTTCTCGGCGAGGGTCGCGACCTGGAGCGCAGACTCTGGATCGTCGATGCCTTTGGAACGGTCGGTGGTCGGCACATTGTGGTCGACTACGGCGAGCGTCTTTTGCGGCGCGCGCACCTTACGCCCAGCCATACGCAGGCCTTCGAAGGCTTGTGGGCTCGTCACCTCGTGCACGAGGTGACGGTCGATATATATGAGGCAGATGCCGTCGGGCGCCTCGTGAACGAGATGCGCGTCCCAGATCTTGTCGTAAAGGCTGCGGGGCTTTGCCATTGTGGATTGTCGTAGTGCCGAATTCGCAATTAACTACGCGTCAAATAGCGATTGGATAGTGTGTTGCCAACTCTGCCATGCCCGCCGCCGAAGTGCCAAGCATCTCCGTGTCCTAGGCTCAAGTCCTGGATGGCCGGGACAAGCCCGGCCATGACGAATGAAGGATTGCGAGGAGCAACCTAGCTCTTCTTGGGCTTGGCAGGCTTGTCCTTGCCAGCCTTCTCAGGTTTGGCCTTGGCGGCTTTCTCGGACTTGGGCTCCGCGGTGGCCTTAGCCTCTGCATGTGCGGCTTCGCCTTCGGCGCTTTCCTCTTCATCGGCGGGCACCTCATCGACCGTGGTTTCCGCCATCAGGTCCGTCGCCTGGGAGATCCAGTCCAGGTTCTCGATGGCGCGGTTGAGGTTGAGCGCCTCATCGAGCCGCGCGATCTCTTCGTCGGTGAGATTGGCGATCTGCTCGTATTTGATGATCCCGAGCTTGTTGAGGCTCTTCTCGGTATCGGAAGTGAGGCCCTTGATGATCTTAAGATCGTCGGGCTCGCCCTTCGGCCTGGTGAAGCCCTTGAAGGCATCGGCCTTCTTGCCTTTGACCTCCTGACGCTCGACGATGCGGGCAGACTTGCCGCGGCGTCCGCGCAAATAATAGAGCTTGGCGCGGCGCACCTTGCCTCGGCGCACCACCTCGATCGACTCGATCAGAGGCGAGTGCACCGGGAAGACGCGCTCCACGCCCTCGCCGTAAGAGATCTTGCGCACGGTGAAGTTCTCGTTGACCCCGCCGCCGGCCCGCCCGATACACACGCCCTCATAGGCCTGCACGCGGGTACGCTCGCCTTCGACCACTCTGACGTTGACGCGGAGCGTATCGCCGGGACCGAAATCCGGCAGCTTCCGCTTTTTTGAGAGGGCCGCAACCTGCTCTTTTTCGAGCTGCTCGATGATGTTCATAGCTAATACCTTCGGGTGGGCGCCTGCCTGGCTCATGGCCTTCCGGCGAACGCCATTCTTTTTGATTGATCCTCACGTTGATTGCGAGCGGGGAGCGCTCGCGGCGGGTTTCCTACCCTAGCTTTGCCGCTTTGTCGATGGATTGGCGCCAAAAATCGCCTGCGGTCATGCCTTGCGGTGCGGGTGCGTCTGCCACAGGTCAGGCCGGCGGGCCTTGGTTAGCTTTTCGGCTTGCTCGCGCCGCCATTTGGTGATGGCCTTATGGTCGCCTGACAGCAACACCTCGGGGATGGCGTGGCCCTCCTACTCGCGCGGCCGGGTGTAGTGCGGATACTCGAGGAGGCCTTGCGCGAAACTCTCCTCGGCGAGCGAGCCCTTGTTGCCGGCAACACCGGGCAAAAGACGCACGCATGCATCGATCAGGACAAGGGCGGGAAGCTCGCCGCCCGACAGCACGTAATCGCCGATCGAGACTTCCTCGATGTTGCGTGCGTCGAGAACGCGCTGGTCGATGCCTTCGAAGCGGCCAGATAACAGGATCGCGCCGGGACCTCGCGCAAGCTCGCGTACCCGCGCCCCCGTGAGAGGCATGCCGCGCGGAGAGAGATAAAGCGCGGGCGTGCCCGGCGCGGCGCGGGCGCGCGCGGCGTCAATTGCTGCGGCGGCAATATCGGCTCGCATCACCATGCCTGCGCCTCCCCCTGCCGGCGAGTCGTCGACCGAGCGATGCTTGTCAGTGGCGAAGTCGCGGATGTCGATGACCTGAAGCGCCCATTTGGCATCGGCGAGAGCCTTGCCGGCGAGACTCAAGCCGAGAGGCCCAGGGAACATCTCCGGGAAAATCGTGAGCACCGTCGCGCGCCAGGTCATGTGAGGCTACTCGAACAGGCCTTCAGGCGGAACAAGCGTGAGGCGGCCGCCTTCGGCATCGATCTCGGGTACCGTGTCTCGTGTGAACGGCACGAGCACTGTCGCGCCGCCGCCTTTGGGCTTCACTTCAAGCAGGTCGCCGGCGCCGAAATTCTGAATCGCCACGATCTCCCCGAGTTGCGCGCCGTCTTGGCTTAGAGCCTGAAGCCCAATCAGGTCTGCATGATACCATTCCTCCTCTTGGCGCTCGGGCAGCATTTCGCGCAGCACGTAGAGCTTGGTGTGGAGAAGCGCCTCCGCTGCGGAGCGCGTGGTGACACCCTTGATGCGGGCGATCAGAGCCTTCGGCGTGGCGCGCAGGCTCTCGATCTCGATCCTTCGTCCAGTCTCATCCTGAAGCGGGCCGTAGCTCGTGATGCTTGCCGCCTCCTCGGTATAGGAGCTGATGCGGACCTCGCCTTGGAGCCCTTGCGCCGCGCCGATTTCGCCGAGCAGCACCAGCGCGTACTGATCGGCCAAGGCTATTCGACGGCGGGCTGCTCGGGCTCGGCCGGAGCAGGCTCGGCAGGCTCAGGCGGTGCTGCGGCGGCTTCGGCCGCGGCCTTGGCCTTCTCCTCGGCGGCCGCGCGCTTCGCTTCCTCGCGCTCGACACGCTTCTTGCCAGGCTGGCCCTTCTGCGGATTCGAGCGCGCCGCGCGCTTATGCATGCCTGCGGCGTCGAGGAATCTCAGCACGCGATCGGTGGGCTGCGCGCCATGCAACAGCCAGTGCTGGGCGCGCTCCTTGTCGAGCCGCACCCGCTCGCCTTGGTCCTTCGGCAATAGCGGATCGTAGGTGCCGATCTTTTCGATATAGCGGCCGTCGCGTGGGCTCTTCGAATCGGCGACGACGATCCGGTAATAGGGCCGCTTCTTAACGCCGGCCCGCGCTAGTCTGATCTTCAGGGACATGCTTTTCGTTCTCCTAATTAGTCGACCTAACGTTTCTTCGATCCGGGAAGTCCTGGGAGCCCGCGGGGGATACCGGGGAGGCCGCGTCGCGGTAACCCGCCGGGAAGTCCTTGAAATCCGCCGGGGGGCAGCGGATGCAGGCCTCCTTGCGGAAGGCCACCTTGCGGCAACTCGGCCGGCATCTCCGGCGCGGGGCCAGCGCCGAACATCTGGCTGAAGATGCCGCGCTTCTTGCCCATGGCCTTCATCATATCGGCCATCTGCCGGTGCATCTTCACGAGCTTGTTGATGTCCTGCACGCTCGTGCCGGAACCTGCCGCGACGCGCTTCTTGCGCTTGGCATCAAGGATCTTCGGGTTGCGGCGCTCGGCCTTCGTCATCGACGAGATCATCGCCTGCCGCTTCAGGATGCCGTCGTCGAGACTGGCGGCGTCGAGCTGCTTCTTGATCTTGCCGACGCCGGGAAGCATGGCGAGCACGCCGCCCATACCGCCGAGCTTCTGCATTTGCTGCAATTGCTCGGCGAGGTCGTCGAGATCGAACGCGCCCTTCTTGACCTTGGCGGCGATCTTCTGCGCCTTCTCGAACTCGACAGTCTCGATCGCTTTCTCGACCAGGCCGACCACGTCGCCCATGCCGAGGATGCGGCCGGCGATGCGATCGGGATAAAAGTCTTCGAGCGCGTCGAGCTTCTCGCCGACGCCGATCAGCTTGATGGGCTTGCCGGTGACCGCGCGCATCGACAACGCGGCGCCGCCGCGACCGTCGCCGTCGACGCGGGTCAGCACGATGCCGGTCAGCGCCACCCGCTCGTCGAAACTCTTGGCGAGGTTTACGGCGTCTTGACCGGTCAACGCGTCGGCGACAAGCAGCGTCTCGTGCGGCTTGGCGATCTTCTCGATGGCCGCCGTCTCCGCCATCAGCTCTTCGTCGATATGGGTACGGCCCGCGGTGTCGAGCAGGAGCACGTCATAGCTGCCGAGCTTGGCAGCTTTCAGCGCGCGCTCGGTAATGGCGGTCAACTTCTCACCAGCGACGATCGCGAGCGTGGCGACGCCTGTCTGCTCGCCAAGCACGCGAAGCTGCTCCTGCGCCGCAGGCCGCCGCGTATCGAGCGAGGCCATCAGCACTTTCTGCTTGTCGCGGCTCTCGAGCCGTTTTGCGAGCTTGGCTGTGGTCGTGGTCTTGCCGGAGCCTTGCAGGCCGACCAGCATCATCACCACTGGCGGCGTGGTGGCGAGGTCGATGGCTTGCCCATCTGAGCCAAGCACGCGGACCAGCTCGTCATGCACGATCTTGATGACCATCTGGCCAGGGGTGATCGACTTCACCACCTCCTGGCCGACCGCCTTGGCCTTCACGGCTTCGGTGACGTCGCGCACCACGTCGAGCGCCACATCGGCTTCGAGCAGCGCGCGGCGCACCTCGCGCATCGCCTCGTTGACGTCAGCCTCGGTCAGCGCGCCCTTGCGGGTGAGCTTATCGAGGATGACGCTAAGGCGTTCTGATAGCGTCTCGAACATCAGTTCGTCTCGGTCTCCAAACACCAAACGCGCTCAAGTAGGCCAGAGGCCGGTAGCGCAAAGAAAAACATCACCCGAGGGCGCATCGCGCTGTCGGGTGTTGACCCCCCTGCCTCCCGCTCAGTGCCAGCTAACCTCGCGAGCAACGCGCTCAAGTAGCGCAGAGCGCGGTAGCGCACCAAGAATGTGCAGGGCGGCGGCTCGTGATTAGAGCTGCCCTTGAATTCGGCCGGAATGTCGGCGAGGTGGGAGCCCAAGTCAAGTCTTGGATGGGCTTGCAAAATAGTTACCGTGGAAGTGGAAGGGGATGGCGTGGGGCGCTTCGGCGCGCCGGCCAGCGTCGCGGCATCGAGCACGAGCAAGAAGGATCGCTCTTGGCGGTGTCGAGTACGACCGAGAGCAGCGCGCCGTCATCTTCGGCGCAGGCTGCCGGAGTGGGCACGAAGACTGGCTCGCCGGGATAAAGTCCCGCCACATCACGGCAGTTCGAGCGGAACGTCAGCCAAGACCCGGCGGGTAACCGGCGCGCCAGCGGCAAACGGAATGTGGAAGCGTGTCAGCGTGCCTATGCGGTGATTGGCGCCCCGTTACGGACGCGGCGGAGAACGCTTTGCTTTTGAGGAAGCGGCTCGTGTAGCTCACCCGGCCTGCGCGAAGACGAAGCGGTGCAGCATTGCGAGCCCGTCGAACCAGTGATTATAGGTCCGCGCCCCGACCTCGAACTTGGAAGGCCCGGTGCGGAGCAGCGCTCCTTCGAGCCAGGACGGCAGCGTGCCACTAATTTCGAGCGTGACCGGCTCCGGCGTCTCCTCTGTCAGCGACGAGCGGAAGCCCACGCCATACGGAAACGAGGTTTTGTCCAGCATCTGGCATCTTAGCGAAGCCGGGAGCTAGACTTTCCTCCCCAAAAGCGGCTCAAGATGGACGGCGAGATCGAGCAGCGTCTCGTCACCTCCGGGCCATCCTATGAAGGAAAGCCCGATGGGGCAGCCGGCAGCCACTCCCGCAGGGACGGAGACTTGCGGCAGCCCGGCATGACCGGCGGGGCACGTACAGCCGACCGTGCGCGCGCGGAATTCCGAGAAGGAAGCGCCATCGGGGATGTCGCGCTCGGGCGGGAGCGTCGGCGTCGTAGGTAGCACGATCAAAGTCCCTGGCGAGACCAAGGTGAGCAGGTGGTCGGCAATCTCGTTGCGCAAGGCGCGGGCAGTCTCGGCTTCGGCCAGCGTGATTCCTGCCGCCATCTCGAAGCGCTCCTTGATGCCGGGTCCGAGGTCTACGTCGTGCGATTGAATGAAGGGCAGCAGCGTCGATTGGATCTCGAAGCCCTGGATGAGGCGGAAGGCATTGCGCCAGGCGGCGATTTCTTCCTCGCCGGCAATCTCCATGTGCTCGGGTTGGGGCAGAGCGCTCCCGAACTTCCCTATCGCGTCCCATAGAGCCTGGTCCATGCTTCCCTCGGCATGGCGGAAGAAATTCTCGGCAAGGAACAGTCGCATGATCTCGATTTCGGCCTTTGCGCCCTGGAGCAGCGCATGGCCCACTTTGCGGAACAGCGCAGCGTCGCGCGCGAGGAAGCCGACCGTGTCGTAGCTCGGGGCCATTGGCGTTGCGCCCGTAGTGTCGATGCGCCCGTAGGTCGGCCTCAAGCCATAGAGGCCGCAGAACGCGGCCGGAACCCGGATCGATCCTGCCGTGTCGGTGCCAAGAGCGAAGTCGCACATCCCGGCGGCGACCGCCGCAGCAACGCCGCAGGACGAGCCGCCAGTCACGTGCTTCGGCGCGCGCGTGTTGACCGGCTGACCATAATGAACATTGGTGCCGAGCACGCTGTAGAAGAACTCGTCGCAGACGGTGATCCCAGTGCACGACGCTCCAGCTTCGAGCAGGCGCATGATTGCGGGAGCCGTGTCCCGCGCAGGCGTCGCGTGCTCGTAGAAATCGGGATTGCCGTTCGAGACCTTGCGCTCTTCGATAGCGAACAGGTCTTTCACCATGAAGCTCGTCCCGGTGAGCGGGCCGGATTTGGCGCCGTCAAGCGGGTTCTTCAGCGTGTGAGGGACGAGCGCGCCGACCGGATCGACGGACGGAACCGAGATCATTCGTGCCCCTCGCTCTGCCGCATGGACTCTGGCGGAAGCGCCATATAACACGGGCAGCCTCCCTTCAATGCTTGAAACGGAGAACGCCCGTGCGCGCTGAGCAGGCAATCGAACGAGGCTTGCCGCGGGCCGTGTGGGCGCTCGGGCTTACCTCGCTGTTCATGGACACCTCCTCCGAGCTCATCCATGGTCTACTTCCCGTCTTCCTTGTCGTGACGCTCGCCGCGAGCGCTACCGCGCTCGGCGTGATCGAAGGCATCGCCGAAGCTACGGCGCAAATCACGCGCGTATTTTCAGGCTGGCTATCTGACGCGCTCGGGCGGCGCAAAGCCCTGACCGTCGCTGGGTACGGCCTTGCCGCGGCGACCAAGCCGCTGTTCCCGCTTGCCAATTCCATTGGGCTTGTACTGGTCGCGCGTTTTGTCGACCGCATCGGCAAAGGGATCAGAGGCGCGCCGCGCGATGCTCTGGTCGCCGACGTCACGCCGCCCGAGAAGCGAGGCGAGGCCTTCGGCCTTCGTCAATCACTCGACACGGTCGGCGCAACGCTCGGACCCGCGGCGGCCATCGCGCTCATGTATCTCTTCAACGACGATATCCGCACGGTGCTGTGGTTCGCGGTTATCCCCGCAGTGCTTGCGGTGGTCGTTCTCGTGCTCGGCGTGCAAGAGCCAGCCGCTGTGCAACGCAAGGCACGGGCCCCACTCCACGCAAAAGAGATCGGGCAGCTTCCTTTCGCCTATTGGCTCGTCATTATCGCCGGCACAGCCTTCACGCTGGCTAGATTCAGCGAAGCCTTCCTCGTGATCCGCGCGCGAGACGGCGGGCTCGCTCTGGCCTGGGCTCCTGCGGTCATCGTGGTGATGAGCCTCGTCTATGCGGCAAGCGCCTATCCCGCCGGCAAGCTCCAGGACCGGATAGGGGCGCGGCCTTTGTTGTTGTCGGGCCTCGTTGCCCTGATTGCCGCAGACCTGCTGCTAGCCTTCGGCCCGACGCTCGTCGCGATCTTCGTCGGCATCTGTCTGTGGGGCTTGCACATGGGCCTCACCCAAGGCGTGCTCGCAGCGCTCATTGCGGCAACGGCGCCAGAACGGCTGCGCGGCACCGCATTCGGGCTGTTCGGCCTCGTCACCGGGCTTGCCACCTTGCTTGCCAGCATTTTCGCCGGCCTGTTGTGGGACAAGATTGGCGCCTCTGCCACGTTTCTCGCGGGCGCGGTCTTCGCCGCCTCGTCTTTCGCAGCCTCCCTGGTTATGAGGCGAGCGCCTGACGGCGTCGCTGGAAGTAAAGGACCCGCCGGCCCTATATAAGGGCGACCAAGGTTTAGGCGGCGCTGATGCAGGCTCAGTCCATACCGTTCCGCAAGATGAACGGGCTCGGCAACGACTTCGTTGTGCTCGATGCCCGCACGGGCCCGCTTGTGCTCAGAGATGACGCCGTGCGCGCCATCGCCGACCGCAAGGAAGGCATCGGTTGCGATCAGCTCATCGCGCTCGAGCCGTCGGCGCGCGCCGATGTGTTCATGCGCATCTGGAATGCCGACGGCGGCGAGGTCGGGGCCTGCGGCAACGCCGCGCGCTGCGTCGCATCGTTGGTCGCCGCAGAGCTCGGCGAGCCGCGTGTCAGCATCGAGACCGAGAGCGGGATGCTCGATGCAGCGGTCAATCGCGACGGCAGCGTCACCATAGACATGGGGGCGCCGCGTTTTGCCTGGAACGAGATCCCGCTGTCGAAGCCGTTCGATGATACGCGGCACATCGAGCTTGAGGTCGACGATCCGGGGCTTAATTCACCATCAGCGGTCAATGTCGGCAACCCGCATTGCCTGTTCTTCGTTGCCGATGTGGCGGCTCACGATCTCGCTCGCCTCGGCCCCGTGTTCGAGCACGATAAGCTGTTCCCCGAGCGTGCCAATATCTCGCTCGTTCAAGTGCTATTCTCCGATGCGATCAAGGTGCGCACCTGGGAGCGTGGTGCTGGACTTACGCGCGCCTGCGGAACTGCTGCCTGCGCCGCCGCCGTCGCGTCCGCGCGACGGGGGCTCACCGGCCGCAAGGTAAAGGTCAGCCTGCTAGGCGGCGATCTTTTGATTGAGTGGCGCGAGGCGGACAGTCACATCCTGATGACCGGCCCTTACGCCCTCGATTACGAGGGCACGCTGCCGGTGGAGCTGTTTCAACCCGCAAGTGTTTAGCTTCCCGAGAGTTTCGTGTTAGAAGCCCGGCACATGTCGGATATCGGGATCATCACTTTCGGCTGCAGGCTCAATGCCTATGAGTCGGAGGTCATGCGCGAGCATGCCAACGCTGCCGGACTTCGCGACGCGGTGATCGTCAACACCTGCGCGGTGACAGCAGAGGCCGTGCGCCAGGCGCGGCAGGCGATCAGGAGGGCACGTCGCGAGCGCCCCAACGCCAAGATTGTGGTGACCGGTTGCGCGGCGCAGATCGATCCGTCCCGCTTTGCCGCGATGGACGAGGTTGACCACGTTATCGGCAATCAGGAAAAGACCGAGTGCCAGACATTCGCTGGCCTCGCTGGCGAAGCGACCGAACGCGTCGTGGTCAACGACATCATGTCGGTCAAGGAGACCGCTGGCCATCTGATCGAAGGCTTTGGCAGCCGCGCCCGCGCCTATGTGCAGATCCAAAATGGCTGCGACCATCGCTGCACGTTCTGCATCATCCCGTTCGGCCGCGGGCCGTCGCGCTCGGTGCCGGCAGGCGAGGTCGTCGCGCAAGTGCGGCGGCTGGTCGAGAACGGCTATGCCGAAGTCGTACTGACCGGCGTCGACATCACCGCCTATGGCGCAGATCTCCCGGGCGAGATGACGCTCGGCAAGCTCGTGCGCAAGGTGCTCAACCTCGTGCCGGAGCTTCCGCGGCTCAGGCTCTCCTCGATCGACTCGGTCGAGGCCGATCCCACACTGCTCGCAGCAATTGCCGAGGAGGAGCGGCTCATGCCGCATCTCCATCTTTCGCTGCAGTCTGGGGACGACCTCACACTAAAGCGCATGAAGCGGCGTCATGCCCGCGCCGACTCCGTGCGCTTTTGCGAAGCGATGCGCAGCGTGAGGCCCGACATGGTGTTCGGCGCCGACCTCATCGCCGGCTTCCCCACCGAGACCGAGACGATGTTCAGGAACTCGTTATCACTAGTCGACGAGTGCGGGCTGACCTTCCTGCATGTGTTTCCCTTTTCGGCGCGGGAGGGCACGCCGGCGGCGCGCATGCCGCAGGTCAATGGCCGCACCATCGCGCGGCGCGCAAGCGAGCTCCGCGACAAGGGCGTTGCGGCTCTCAAGTCGCATCTCGCTGCCGCCAAGGGATGCCGCATCCAAGTGCTGATGGAGAGCCCCGACCATGGCCGCTCGATTGATTTCACGCCGGTCAGGCTCGACGCACATACCGACGCGGGCGCGCTCGTCGATGCCGTCGTTGCGGGCGACGATGGCAGTGCGCTGCTTGCGACGGTGACGTCATGACGGAAGCGAAGGAGCCGAAGCGGAGCTGGCTCGCCGAGCTCCGCAAGGGCCTTACCCGCACGTCGAATGCGCTGTCAGAGAACCTTGCCGGTATTTTGACCAAGCGAAAGCTCGACGAGGAGACGCTCGACAAGCTTGAGGAAGTCCTGATCAAAGCTGATCTCGGCGTCGCCATGGCCTCGCGCATCAGAGACACGGTGGCGAAAGGCCGCTACGAACGGGGGATCGATGCCGACGCCGTGCGCGAAGTCTTGGCTTCCGAGGTCGCGCGCGTGCTCGAGCCAGTCGCCCAGCCTTTCGCATTTTCACAAAGCGCGCGTCCCCATGTCTTCCTCATGGTCGGCGTGAACGGCACCGGCAAGACCACCACGGCCGCCAAGATGGCCCGGCTGTTCAAGCAACAGGGCCTGAGCGTTATGCTCGCGGCAGCCGACACCTTCCGCGCAGCAGCCATCGATCAGCTCAAAGTGTGGGGCGGGCGCGTCGGCGCCGAGGTCGTTGCCAAGGACGTCGGTGCGGACCCCGCCAGCGTCGCCTATGAGGCGCTCGAGCGGGCGCGTGCCGGAGAGAAGGCCGTGCTCCTGATCGACACCGCGGGCCGCTTGCAGAACAAGTCTGATCTTATGGCCGAGCTTGCCAAGATTGTGCGCGTATTGAAGAAGCTCGATCCTTCCGCACCGCACGGCGTGGTGCTCGTGCTCGATGCCACCACCGGGCAGAACGCGATCAACCAGGTGCAGATCTTCCGGGAGATCGCCGGCGTCACCAGCCTCGTCGTGACCAAGCTCGACGGCACCGCGCGGGGCGGCATCCTGGTCGCCATCGCCGAGCGTTTCAAGCTCCCCATCAATGCCGTCGGCATCGGCGAGGGTCTCGATGATCTCGAGCCGTTCGATGCCCAAGACTTCGCCCGCGCCATCGCCGGGGCGAGACGCGAGAATGAAGCAGCAGCCTGAGTCAAACGTGCCCAAGAAGCCCCTGCTGTCCGCGCCGGAGGCGGACCGCTCCGTCTGGGCCAAGCTTGCGATCGAGCTTGGCCCACTGTTCGTGTTCTTCGGCACCAATGCCGCGGCGGGGATTTATGCAGGCACCGCGGCCTTCATGGCCGCCACGCTAGTCTCGCTCGTGGTCGCTTGGCTCTGTTACCACAAGGTGCCTGTGATGCCCTTGGTGAGCGGCGTCATTGTTCTCGTGTTCGGTGGGCTCACGCTCTATCTGCGCGACGAGACCTTCATCAAACTCAAGCCGACCATCGTCTATTCGATGTTCGCCCTCCTGCTCGGAGGAGGGCTCCTCACCAAGAAGCCGATGCTCGAACTCCTGCTCGGCCCGGCGTTCAATCTTACCGAGGAAGGCTGGCGCAAGCTCACAATGCGCTGGGCCTTGTTCTTCCTCGCCATGGCTGCACTGAATGAGCTCATCTGGCGGAATGTCTCGACCGATGTCTGGGTGAGCTTCAAGGCGTTCGGCTTCCTGCCTCTGACGTTCCTGTTCGCGGTAGCGCAGGTGCCCTTGATGCAGCGCCACGAACCGCTCGCCGAGGCCGCTCCGGAAAATAAAAAGCGCGCCAGATCAGGCTAGTCGCTGGGGCAGCCAATTGGTCCCAAAGAAGGTGCTTAATTTGTAACCTAGGGCTGTCACAATAAGGCTTGCATTGGTTGCAACCTGACGTTAGCTGTTCGCGTTTTCGAGTTCTCAGGAGAGCTTGCAGCCTTGCGAAAGCAAGGTTGTGCGGCGAATGGCTACACGCCTTACGCGAACCCAAGGCGGTGCAGCAGAATGGCCAAAGGAGCGAGCCAGCTGAACCGCTCAGCGATGCATTTGCTGCACCGCGCCGGCCAATGCGCTACCGATATTTTTACCTCTGAGGCGCGCGCCAGCGGACTCACGCCACGCCAATTCGCCGTGCTTATGGCGGTCTCCGAGGAGGAGGGGCTGACCCAGACCGATCTCGTCGAGCGCACCGGCATCGACCGCTCCACACTCGCCGACATCGTCGGACGACTTCTCAGCCATGGGCTCATTCAGCGCCGCAGGGCCAAGGAGGATGCGAGAGCCTATGCTATCAAGCTGACGCCCCAGGGCGCCAAAGTCCTGCGCGAGGCGCAGCCCGGGGCTGCTGCCGCCGATACGCGGCTCCTTGCCAATCTCCCGCCGGCCAAACGGCAAGATTTCCTCGATTCCCTGGACCTAATCGTTACCACTGCCCGCAAGTAGCACCTCCTATCAGCCTTCCGGCGTGCCGCTTGGCGGCTTGAGCAGCGGGAGAATCTCGTCGCGGATCGCCTGCTCGGTAAGAGCTCCGACGTGGCGGTAGGCGATTTTGCCATTACCGCTGATGACGTAGGTCTCGGGCACGCCATAGACGCCAAAGTCAATGGCGACGCGACCCGAGCTATCGACGGCGACGCGGGAATAAGGATTGCCGTAACGCCCGAGATACCGCCGTGCCGAGGCCTCATCGTCCTTGTAGTCGATACCGTAGAGCCTGATCGCCTGATCCTTTGCAAGGGCTAAAAGTAGGGGGTGCTCAAGCTGGCATTCGACGCACCATGAGGCAAAGACATTGACAATGGTCGGTTCGCCTTGCTCGAGGTCAAGCGACGCGAAGCAAGGCACTTCCTTTCCACCATCGCCCACCAAGCCTTGCAAGGGCGGAAGCGTGAACTCTGGCACTGGTTTGCCGATAAGGGCCGACGGCAGGCGCGAGGGATCGCCGTCTTGCAACGCGTACCAGAACAGGCCGGCAAGCGCGGCAAAGATCACGAAAGGAAGGGCGAGCCCGAAGCGCTTGCGCATGTTTGGCTGACTGGTCCCGTCGATCATGTGCCGCGCTTCCTTGCCCGCTTCTCAGCCGCGCCGCCTTTGGGTTTTGCCGATGTAATAGCGGAACGGCGCCTGATCCCACGCCGTTCGAGATCGGCGAGAAGGCGCCGTTGCTTCCTGTCGTCCTCGACGATGAAAAACGCGAGCGCGGCGACCGCAACGAAGGTCACGCCATAGGCGGCGAGGATAAAGACAGCGTGCGGGCCGAGGTCAGGCATCGGAATTTTCGCTTAGACCTCGACCAGGGCTGCGCGCTCGACCTGCGTCTGCCGCAACGCGCGCACGCGGCGCCGCAGGATCTCGGCGCGCATGGAAACGAGATGCAGAAGGATGAAGAAGAGCATGAAGGCAAGTGCCATGACGAGGAGCGGCGCGAGCAGCGAAGGATCGATGGTCGGGCCACCCACGCGGAACACGCTCGCCGGCTGATGCAGAGTGTTCCACCACACCACCGAGTAATGGATGATCGGGATATTGACGGCGCCGACCAGCGCGAGGATCGCCGCAGCGCGGCCTGCACGCCCCGGCTCCTCGATCGCCCGCCATAGCGCGAGCAGGCCGAGATAGAGCAGGAACAGCACGAGCACCGAGGTGAGTCGCGCGTCCCACACCCAGTAGGTGCCCCACATCGGCTTGCCCCATAGCGAGCCGGTCACGA
>Ga0182035_10000485_pt1 | contig 18466 bp, 12 predicted proteins | sample flu12Cox44000170_FD_125969 | JGI IMG/M metagenome (GOLD analysis project Ga0182035, IMG submission 125969) | Lab enrichment of tropical soil microbial communities from Luquillo Experimental Forest, Puerto Rico - flux4day.12C.oxic.44.000.170 | ecosystem: Environmental > Terrestrial > Soil >...
AAACCCGCGGTGCGCAAGAAACACATCGCGGCGCGTGGCGAGAAAAGCTCCCGTCACAGCTCCGACCGCGCGACTGACCTGCCAGCGACTGCCGGGGCCCGGCTCAAGACAGCTCTGATAAAGACCGTCATGGATGACTGCTCCCTTCCAGCCGAAAAGCACCCCCGCATGCTGGACAGTGTCGTCGTGATATAACAAGCGTGCGCCGACGGCGCCGATCTCGAGGCGCTCGAGAAGACCGCGCACGCGCTCGTCCCATTTCTCGGACAGCATGACCATGTCGTCATTGGCAAAGACCAACAACGGCGCATCTACTAGCTCGACGGCCCGATTGTTGAGCCGGGACCAATTAAACGGCTCATCCATTAGCAAAACTTGTGCTGGTGTTTTTGCCTCCAATTCTGCGAGGATGCTGTGGGTTTCGGTCAGGCGGCTGCCGTTGTCGACAACCACGATTCGTAGAGCATCCGGGATCGCAGCTCGCTCTCTCAAACTATTGACGAACTGGACGATATCCTGACCATTGTCGCGGGTCGGAATAATAAGTGCGATCGGTCTATCAGGATCCCGCGGACGCCAAACGATCGCCAAACGCGGCAATGCCCCCTTTGGCGGACCGATGTGGATACGTTCTCCGAGAGAAGCGTGCGCCAGATGGGCTCGTAGGGCCTCTTCATGTGCCGCAATAACCGACCCCTGATCCACGGCGTTATCGCCATCGCGACAAACAAGCGGATAGGGGATGTGTCCGACACGGCCGTCCCGCGCGAGAGCCAGCAACAAGGAGCTCCGCGCGGCGGAGACCGAGGTCGACACGAGCCGCTCCGCTACCGAGGCATATGACGCGAGCTCGAGTGCCACCGTTTCGCCGCAAGTGTTCATTTCAAGAAGGGTATCGTAGTCGACGGCCTGGCGAAATTGGGGAAACGATCGCCGAAGACTGCCGCGTTCGTTAGTACCAGTTTCTTCGTCAGTAATGAATGCAGTAGCGGTGCTCTGCCCGGCGAGCGATGCAAACCATGCGATCGCGCTCGGGTGGAGTAGCGCTCTTTTCGCCAGTAGAATAATCCAGTCACCACCACTTGACAGCGCGATCCGGCGTTCCGCCTCCGCGGGGGTCTCCTGCGATATTTTTTCCCCCCACTGGATCCGGGCGTCGCTCGCGGCTGCCCTTTCGGCGATCCGCTTTCGAGCGGGATCGGAGCCGATTACCCACAATCTCCAGCTCTCGTAGGTTTGGGACCTGACTGCCGCGACTTGGGCGAGGAGGGTCTCAAGCGGCTCCGAATCGGCCATCAGGAGAACTGCGAAACTGTGCGAAGCCGCTACTCGAGGTGGGCTTGGCACGTCGAAGAATACTCGAAAGCTGTCATAACAGCTAACCGGAAAGGCCACTTGCGCCTGAACGTCTGGCAGCGCGACGGTCAACCGGTTGAGCATCGCGCGCAGTTCTAGTATCTGATGTGTGATTACCGTCAGAGCCTCGACGCCAGCCAGTCGTTGAGCCTCGAATAAGTATCCTTGCTTGGGCGGTTGTCCCATCTCAGCTGCCCTAGAGGCTCGCAGGTACTCCTCCAAGGCAGCCGGGCGCCTGCCTTGCAGCTTTAGGCAGTGCCCGAGCTGCAGGTGAATATCCGCATCGTCAAGTCTCTCGGTCAGCGCAGATCGGTAGACTGATTCAGCTTCGGCCAGCTGGCCCGAGTCCTTCAACATATTGCCGTATTGAACTCGGATATCGGTCCGCGCGGGCGCGATGGCGAGCGCAGCTTTATAGGCTGCTGCCGCGTCCGCACAGCGCCCCGCATCGCGCAGACGATCGCCCTCGCGAATATGCGTTTCGCACTCCGTCTCGCCCAACAGCGCGTCGGGGCCACTCTGCGGGATTTTCGTTCCGATGTTTTGCAAGTCGAGACTGGGAATAGCGCTGCCAGGCAACGCACGCCGCGCTTCTTTGTAGGCCCTGGAGGCTTGTTCTGTGCGCCCAGTGAGCTCGAAAAGACGGCCAAGCTGAAGATGGATCTCGCCATCACCCGGCGACTGAGAAAGTGCGCGCTGGTAGGCGTCTTCTGCCTCTGCATAGCGCCCTATCTCCTTCAACATATTGCCATACTGGAGGTGAATGTCAGTCCGCTTGGAGTCGAGCTTCAGCGCCCGGCAATAGAGCTTTGCGGCTTTGGAATAAGCCCCTGTGTTGCGAGCCTTGTTGGCGCGGCGGATCAGCCGTGCCTCGGCGCGCTTAGGGCCAAACAGCGCGACCGAAAGGTTCATGCCAAAAGACCCGCCGCAGCCGGGATGACGGCCGATCCGTACCCGGCCAGCGCCGCCCCATCTGTCGTCAAGACGGCCCTAACCACTGCTACGGTGCCGTCGAAAGCCGCACGCTGGGTCGACAGACGGATTACGACAGGATGATCCGTCGTTGCTTCGAGCGCAAAGGCGATACTGACCTCGAATATACCCTCGGCTTGCGGCCGGATCGTCCGGGAAGAGATCGGCCGATCGACGATCACCTCCAATAGAAAGTCATGCTCGGTGGTCTCACGCGAAAAAAGCAGGTTCAGTGACAGCGCCCATGATCCCGGTGGCAGCATTATGTAGGGCCCATGCAATAGACGGCGCGCTCGTCCGGTGACGTCTATGACACCCGTCGCTCGCTCTCTAGGCCGGTCGCCGAGAAAAAAGAGCTCGCGCTCCCAGATAATCGGCGGAAGATTACCGCTCGTGAGATACGTTATGTACGGACCGACCGCTCCGTCGACTACCCGCTTTTCCTCAGCCTCGATCCCGCCCCAGCGCTCTGCTCCGCCGGGTTTCTCGAAGGTCAGACCTGCCGCGGCCAGATTGTTGACGATCTCGACCACATCGGCGTTGCTAATGTTGAGAGCCAAATGGTGCGCGATTGCTCGCACGGTGGTGACGGGATTGCTGCCGTCACGATCTCGAAACAGGGCGAGCGCTCCGGGCGACGAAACATAGCGCGTGATCCCGGCGCAGCTGCTCGCCACCAGCTGCGCCGCGACGGCTACGTCGTTCGAGTGTCTCCGAGCGGCTTCCACGAGAGCCGTCTGTGGCTCTTCGACCACGACAAGGAAGGCTCGGCCCGCTTCGACGAGAGCAGAGCGAAGGCGGCCGCCAGGTTGCCGCGAAGCCACCACGCCGCGCGACGCCCGGGTACGGATCATCCAAAGCGAAATCTCCTCAAGGGTGTCGGCACGGACGAATTCGGTTGGCCCCAAGGCTCGCCGGGCAATCTCTGCTGTGGCAACGTCACACCATTCGGTAAAGCGGCCCGGTAACCCGATGACAAAATAGAGCATTAGCTCGGTTCACCTAACTCTGCGCATTCGCGATATATCTTTGCGCCGCTGCATCGGGATGTCGACTAGGTCGCGGAATGCAGGCACGTCCGGCTGGCTCTCCATACGCTCGGCCATGGAATGCGAGGATCGGCGGGAGTTCAGACGCTAAAGGTCGAGCACCGTCCTGAAATCATCCTGCGATCCGGCGATAACATCGGGCTGTCGCATAGCGAGAGGGCGGAGAACTACGTGGCCAAACGCTACTTGACCCCGCGCGCGATCAGTCCAAACCCATACGCGAATCTCGAGCCCCTGACCGGCGGGTTCGTCGAGTGAGAAATTGATGTCCACGGTGTAGACACCCGCCCTTTCCGGCTGAAAACTCGTAGATCCGAGTTGTCTCCCGGAAAAGGCATCGACAAGGAACGTGTGGCCCGAAGCCTCCGGTGAGAATCCAAGGACGACCCGCGCCGTCCACGATCCCGCAGGAAGGTGGATATACGGCCCGTAGATAATCGGGCAGATAGGGCTACCCTTGGATGCTTCGAGGCCCTCGGTCAGGCTACCGGCATGACCGGCTGCGATGAAAAGATCACGGGTCCAAACGATCTGGCCTAGCTCGCCGCCGGCGAGAGACTCCTGATAGCCGGCGAGTGCGCCGTTCAACATCTTATGGGCGACATCCGGAACACGCTGAGACCACTCATCGGGACCGGTCAGCGGACCATCATGGCCCGTGGCGGCTAGATCGTCGACGATGCACTTAACCGTGGCATCGCTCACCTCGATCCCAAGGTGGTGTGCCATCACCGCGATTGCCGCGGCGGGATCGGCGCGGCGACGATCGCCATACAATGTCAGCGCCCCGGGCAGCGAAGCGTACCGCATCACTAGGGGGTAACTGTTGGCCACGGCGCGTGCAACCATCCGCGCCTCGGCATTGGTCTCTGCCAGGATGTCAGCAGCGGCGAACCGCGGGTCGTCTAGCGCCACGACGAACCGAGCATTCGTCTCGGCTAGCGCCGCGCACAGCCTTTCGTCAGGCTGCCTCGCGCCCATGACCAGGTGCGTGGCCCCGCTGGCAATCAAGCTTAGAGCAACTTCATCGAGCACCGAGGACATCGTGTCGTAACCGAACATATCGGGGAGCCGTGGCCATACGTTGACCATCACAGTGCCACCCAAATGACCAGCAAGAAGCGCGATGGCTGCGTCGCACCAGGCTGCAAATCTCCCCGGCAGACCAATCGAAAAAAAGATCATCGGATCAGATTACCGAGCTAACGCCACTCATACGCTCTGGCAAGCGCCAGTCACCTCCTGCGGCCCAACCAGAACCTGCCAATAGGGTTCAGGTTCTGACGACAGCAAGCCAGTCCACGTCAGTATCGCGTTGGTGCAAGTCACTCCGTCCCTTCTGTGGTCTGTCCTGTAGCGCCGACTCCATCATCAGGCCCGATCGCCCCTACCTGACGCCTGCTACACCCGCTCAGCCACTCGCGTGCGAAGAATCTTAGCGCGAAGCCGATTGCGTCGATATCTACACGCCGCGGCTTCGATTGTCGAGTACCGGGCGTTTGAGAAAAGCCCGGGTGGACCGGCTGCTCAACATCCGCTAAGAAAGCTAGAACTTCGGCAGCGTCCGGTTATGTGAGCTTTTTCAACAGAGAAAATCGATGATCGCCTCCAGACAGGACGTTCAACACGCGTTAAGGACCATTCTTGGCCGGGAGCCGAGCGAGATCACACTGAATTGCTGGGTGAGTGAGGTCCAGAGGCGAAATTTGTCTGCAGTTCAATTAAGCATCTTGTGCCTCACCCGAAACGAATTCGGACCTCAGAACAAATCGATGCATCATACAGCTTTAGATATATTGCAATGGGACGATTTTGTGGAGCGGTTCGTGAAGGCCAAAGAGGAGCAGATCTCGGCTTTGGGTGGGCCAGCTGCGGCACTATCTGAACTAGGTGTCGGTAGCTGGTTCCACTCGTTCGAATTGTCCGACGGAACGCTGATACCAGGCAATAAGACGTTGGGTGTGCTGAAGGCGGAGTTTGATGCCGTTTTTGCCCCGCTGACTTTGGATGGGCAAAGTGTACTGGATGTCGGTGCCTGGAATGGCGCGTTTTCCTTCGAGGCAAAACGACTGGGTGCGCCCCACGTGCTGGCGACCGATTTGTATACCTGGGCTCATCCATCTTTTCGAGGATTTGAAAAATTTCTTTATGTCCGAAAAGATTCGGGGCTAGATATTGATTATAGGGTACTTGATACTCACCAAATAAGACGAGATGTGGTCGGGGAATTTGATGTAGTGTTGTTCTTAGGCGTATTTTATCATTTGCAAGATCCGATAACCGTGATCGCGAGTATTGCTGAGGTTGCAACCTCTTGGCTGATTGTCGAGACCCATCTCGATCTCGACGACGTTTCTCATCCGGCGATGCGCTATTACCCGGCAGCAGAGCTCGCGGAAGATCCGACCAATTGGTGGGGACCGAACCAGCAATGCGTCGAGCGATTGTTGACGACGGCCGGGTTTAGCGAAATTCATTTTACCCGTAATCCTTTTCATCCGCTGCGTGGTATATTTCATGCGCGGCGAACAAACGGTAGCGCCGTTGGATGGCGATCGATTCCAAGCGCGACGTCCGCGGTGCGCGACCAGAAGGAGCCATCCCCCGTATCGGCAGGGGCTACTGATGTCGGTTGGCTTGACGCTCTCGGCTCTCATATCGGCCGCGCTTACCGGCGGTTTCGCCCCAGGACCGACTGGACCTCTAGGGAGGTCGCCACGGCTCTCTATCGCGGAATTCTTGAGCGAGATCCGGATCCTACCGGCCTTCAAGATCATATTGAATTCATCAGCTCCGGAATGCTCCTCGAGCAAATGGTCAGAGCGTTCGTCGCCTCAAGGGAGTTCCGTTCGCGCATCCTTGAAAGCTTCGTCCCGGTGACGCCGTTACTCGATCTCAGGGCGGCAATGCCGGATATGTACCAATCGCAGCCTGTCGATGGCTCGCCGATCATCGTTTATATCGCTCGCACCGACGACGACATCTCTCGCATGCGGAAGCTGATCGAAAAGCATGGGTATTATGATCGCTTCGGTGTGTGGACCCCGCTCATCGATCGCGACAAAGTCATCACGGCCGCGATCGTGCGCGGCCTTGGGGCCCAGAGTTGCTTTGAATTGGGTTGCTTCACCGGCCCCGTGCTCAGCCTTCTCGCCGAAACGGGTGTCAGCGTTCTGGGGGCAGAGGTTAGTCACACTGCATTCGCTCTTGCCCACCCAAATGTTCGTGACAGCATGCTCTTTGGCGACCTTCTCAGCCTCGATATCGGCCGGCGCTTCGACGTGGTCTTATGCATGGATGCCCTGGAGCACGTCAGCCCGTTGCTACTAGATGCCTATGTCGAACGAATTGTGTCGCTCGTCGACCAAGATGGATACGTCTACATCAATTCTCCAATGTGGGGTCAGGACCGCGTTTTTGGTGTTTTTGAAGAGCCGTACCTCGAAGAATGGCGATCCGTTGGTCACGCGTCCTATTGGCGACACTGGCCGTGCGACGACAAAGGCTGGCCGCTTCACGGGCATCTGGTTTGGGCCAGCTCCACTTGGTGGGAACGAAAATTCCGTGAATATGGGCTCGTCCGCGACACGGTGATCGAGCGGGCGATCCACCGGGATCTCGCCACGTTCTTCGAGCAGGCAATAGGGCGTCGCTGCCTATTCGTGCTGCGCCGTCCTGGTAATCGAAGATCCTCCGAGAAGATTGCGGCAGCAATCCACGCCGAGCTTGGAAAGCGCCAGAGAGCCCGGCGCGCCGTCCACGCTCAATCATACGGGTGACCGAGCAGCCCCAGCATTACCCAGGGCTGTGTCTCGGAATTTGTCTCGGCGGCGAACTCGGCGCATCGGATTTCGACACCATCATCCCGCTCAGTGATCGATCTTTCCAGCTGTCGACGCAGGATTATCTCGAAGAGTTCGATGCGATCGCGATGCCGTGCAGCAACCGCTTCCAAGGCTCGATCGGGTGTGGTCCGCAATGCGCCGAAAAATCGTAATGTCATTCCGGCTTTGAAATTCCAAAACGGGTTTTCGGTCCGGCGGGTACCGTGATCATCAATCATCGTCGTTGAAACCGTGTCGACCTTGCGCGGTCCGCCCAGATCAACCCTACATGTCTCCAAAAAATAGCTCGCAAGGCCGCGGTCGATTGCGGCCGCTAGCCGCGGATCACTGATATAACGGGAAGCTTGTGTCAGCGCGAGGAGTGCCGCACTATGGCAGTCAACATAAGCGGCCCGAGGACTGTCTAGCCTCATTAAGAACCCGGATGCGGGGTTGCCTGCCACATCCAAAAACTTCACCTCGAAATCGAGCAATACGTCACATAACCGCCCGAGCCGACGACGATAATCGTCGGCGGCGGTGGCCCGATACATCGTCACCACGCCGAGAATGGCGAATGCGAGTTCCCGGGAGAAAATCGTATTCGGCTGGCGCGCGTGTTCATTGACATAGAGATCGAAGTAATAGTCGAGGTAGAGGTTGAACAGTGACCGTAATTCGTCCTGTAGCGTCGCAGTTTGAGGTGTGACATCGCCGGAAGCGCACACCGCAAAGCATTTGGCAAACGCGTTGATCGTGACCCCGTAATCGTATGAAATGCTATAATCATACGCGGCTTGCCCGGTGGAACGGCTCGCCACCGCGTCTTTGACAAAGCCGACATAATCGGGAACTCGATTGTAGAAGCCACCCGCCGTGATCAGTTTCCACTCCGCGGCTACCAGTCGTCCGCCACGCTGAGAACCCGGAAAGGCATAGGTGGCAGCTACTCGATGGAGCCTTCCAGCAGGCTGCACCTCGGTCTCGACCATGGCAAGGCGTGTCGGCTCTCGCGGTACCGTGTGGATAGCAAGAGCGTCCCCAGAGATGAAGCCTTGGCTAATCAAATAGTATGAAGCATCGGCCATACCGACCGTCCCGCGCCCGGGTTTCCCCGCGGTGAACAAAAGATTTCCCGTCGGTTGAGTGTCAGCGCCAATACTAGTAAAGTAAGAATGCTCGAAGTCGTGGCCGATGGTAAGCATAACGTCGGTCACTTCTCTTCCAGGCGCCAGGTCGAGCGACGCCTCTACCTCGATCACCATAGACCGCGCATCGATTGTATAGGTATAGGTTAGCTGTCCTAGGCGGAGCTGCCTCCAACGAAGCGTAAAATACAAGTCGCTCGAATGCCGCAGCCGCAGTGTATTTCCCTCCTGCGCTGCGTCGACGCTGCTGATAGCGCTCTCGACGTTCAACGCAAAGCGGCGGCGGCGGCGGGTAAACTCGATACGATTCCCGGTTAACCAAAGGTTGTCATGGGTCCTCTCGTCGTGAAAGCGGACGCCCGCGGCGATCGCACCACGCTCCAGATCGCATTTCAGCCGCATTAAAGAGTGGAGATAACTGGAGACCGTGCCCTTTTTACCGCTCGATTCGAGCCGAGGGCCGCTGATTCGCCGAAAGATGTACGGTCCGTTGGACATTGACCGCACAAAACGAATCACCTCGGCGACTTCAGCCGGAAAATGCCGCCACACCTCCGGCCGTGACAGAAACTCCAATGATTTTGCGTTGTCGTCGTTCCAAAACCAGTTGTCTTCTCCAGGATTTTCGCTTTCCGCGATGGCGGAGAACCTCGTGCCGTCAGCGACATCGATCGATCGGTACAAATGACGTATCAGGAATTCAGCCGCGGGGAGTGCCTCTGTCGGTATCATTGACGACTAGTCCCCTCCCAATCTGGTGTAATCAGACGCTCAACTACGTCAATCCCACTGATGGCCGAACAGCCCGAGCATTACCCACGGTTGAGTTTCTGAGTTGGTCTCTCCGGCGGAAACTGCCGTGCGGATTTCGATACCCTCTTCTGCTCGAGTGATCGATTTCTCGAGTTGGGTTCGAAGAACAATCTCGAATAGATCGATTCGCTCGCGGTACCGGGCGGCGATCGATTGCAGCACCGGGTGGGGTGAACTGCGCAGCGCAGCGAAGAACCGCAATGTCATTCCGGCTTTAAAATTCCAAAACGCATTCTCGGTGCGGCGTGTACCCAGACGATCAACCATGCTGGTCGAGATAGTGTCGATCTCATACGGGCCACCGGCGGGGGCAGTGCAGGTCTGCACACTATAACTGGCGAGACCGCGCTCGATCGCCGCAATCAATCGAGGATCAGCGAGATAACGGACCGCCTGGGTCAATGCCAGGAGCGCAGCGCTGTGACAGTCGACGTAGGCAACGCGGGGGCTGGTCATCCGCATCAAGAAGCCGGACGCTGGTTCTCCGCTAAGGTTACGGGAACGTACCTCGAACTCGAGCAGCACATTGCAAAGTCGCCCGAGGAGTCGGAGATAATGAGCGGCACTCGTGGTCCGATACATAGTCACTACACCGAGTATGACGAACGCAAGATCTCGAGAAAAGATCGAGTTACGTTGCTTTTCATGAATGTTTACAAATAATTCACAATAATGTGTTAAATATTCATCGAATAATGAGCGTAACTCATCTAAACCCTCTGGGTCCGCGGAGGCTTCTCCTGCTTTGCACACAGCGAAACATTTGGCAAAAGCGTTTATCTTTGATCCATAGTCGTAAGAGGTGCTTAGGTCTCGAACAGCTTGTTGTTCCGACTCTGTCGAGGCCTCGCTCTGCATCAAGGCTGCGTAGTCGGCTATCCGATCGTAAAAACCACCGCCAGTGAGAAGTTTGCGCTCACCCACAACAAGCCTGGCGCCGCACTGTGAACCAAGAAAGGAATAGCGGGCGACTGCCGAACGCAACCTTCCCCAGCGTTGCACCACTGTCTCGATCCCGGTAAATCGTGTTGGAGCGCGTGACATCGAGTGAATGGCAAAACAATCGCCGGAAATATGCGGTTGTCTGATTAGATAATATGAAACGCCCGCTGCTTTGAGCAGCCGCCGGCCGGGTATCCCGGCCCGATAAAGCGGCTTTGGCGTCGGCCCAATATCGGCGACAATTGTTCGATAGCGCATCCGACCGAGCTGGTCATGCCCGACGGTCAGCACTACGTCAGTCACTGACACACCGGACTCGATTTCGAGGGTGACTTCGACATCGATCAACATCGACCGAGCGTCAACCTTGTAGACATAGGAAATCCGGCCGAGCCGCAGTTGTTTTCGACGAGACTCGAAATACAGGTCGCCAGAATGCCAGAGTGTCAGAGTCTGCCCGTCTTGTCTGGCGTCGACATCGCTGATCGCCGGTTCGACCCCAAGCCGAAATCGGCGTCGATGATAGGTAAACTCGACGTAATTGCCGGTCATTGACAGGTTGTCACGGTTTCTTTCGTCATGGAAGCGCAGGCCTGCGATGACTTGGCCGCGCGATAGATTGTATTTGACCTCCATCAGTGAGTGACGGTAACCGTCCAGCGTACCCTGCTTCTCGACCGACTCAAGCCTTGGCGGGCTTACCCGTCGGAAGATCAGTGGTCCGCGGCACATAGCCCGAAGAAACCGTAGAATTTCAGTAGTTTGACACGGGAATCGCTGCCAGAGCTCGGGCCGAGATAGGAACTCCAGGACCTTTGCGTTATCGTCGGTCCAAAACCAGGTGTCACCCTCGATCGGCAGTGCTGTCTCGGCGATGGCAAAATAGTTTGCCCCGCTTCCGAGTTCGACGGACCGGTACATGTGGCGAATTAGAAATTCCGCCGCCGGGAAGGTGTCTGTCGGTATCAACACAACAGCGAAGAGAGGGACAGTTCGGAGTTTCCGCCTATTACAACGCGGGGCCCTCGGTACCAACGGCTCCTTACAAGTCGTTATAGATGTCCAAAGCCAATTCGAGATCGGTGAAGACTTTACCTCGCCCGCGATGGAGAACCAGCGCGCGGGAGCAGTAGGCCTTAACGATCTCGCCCACGTGGGAGGCAAGGATCATCGAGCGGTCGGCCCGCTTTTCGAAGATTTCTTCGTGCGACCGGCGTTGGAAGCGCTGGTCGCCAGCAGCAATCACCTCGTCGATCAAATAGCAATCAAAATCGATTGCTAGCGACAGCGCGAACATGAACCGGGCCCGCATTCCCGTGGAATAGGTTCTCATTGGTTCGGATAGAAATTTCCCCAATTCGGCAAAGTCTTCGACATAAGCTTTGACCTCGGCGAACGGTTTGTTGTAGACGCGCGCGATAAAACGCATGTTGTCGTTCCCGGTCAAACTGCCATGAAAGCCGCCGGCCAGTCCGATCGGCCACGACACGCTCATGGTTTGCTCAATGGCACCGCGGGTCGGCAATTCGACGCCGGCGACTAGACGAATTAGCGTCGACTTGCCGGAGCCGTTACGTCCCAGCAAGGCCAGCTTTTCTCCCTTCGCAACAGCGAACGAGACGTTACTCAGAACGCGATTGAGCCTTCCCTCCGTCCGATAGTCCTTTGTCACATCAATCGCGCTGATCATTCGATCACGACGTATTTGCGAACCTCACGCATCAGCCATAACCCGAACAATGTTAAGATTGCCAGCGCGAATGTCGTATAGGCTGGGTCGCCATAGGTCGTAATCGTCGTGCCGAAAACTCCGGCGCGGATCATCTCGTATGACTGAGTGTAGGGCTGATACAATGCTACGTTACGTAGGGAGGATGGTAACCAATCTGCGAGATAAAAGAACCCGGAGAACATCGTGTATAGGTAAGAGTAAGGTAACCAAGCTTGTCCCACCCAGTCCGTGCGCTCACACAGTGCGCCGATGATAAGAGCAATCGCAACCGACCACCAGATCATGTAACAATAACCCAAGTAAAACATTGGCAGATCACGCGGCACGTCTACTGCTCCGATTTCATAGAATACCGAGAAGGATACGATCAGAGCGGTGAGATTCGAAAAAATCTCTAACAGCGCGCGCGATAAAAATGTCAAATATCTTGACCCGTTGATGGTAGAGCAGCGGCACGTTCGCACGTATGAACAGCAAAATACGACCGCCGAGATGACGGAACAGCAATAGTGGAAGATAGCCGCTCCACAGAAACGGTACCAGCGAAAGGCCATGCTCGTGGGGGTCTCTGACCGCCCGCCACACAAACAGGACCGGGAGCGCAAACACCAGCGGCTCAGCTACAATCCAGGCAAAACCGAGGCTCTCGCGGCCAAACCGCGAATAGATCTCGCGAATGAGCAGGGCGCCCACGACCCGCCATTGGATAGCGACCCCTCGGCAAAACGACCGCATGCGCGTCCTGATGCTCCTGAGCAACGGCTGGCTTAGGCCGCCGCGTGCTCGCGGGCGCTGATCACCAGAAGCCAAGCGATGCCATAGGCTAGCAGGCAGCTCACAAGAACCATACCGAAGGAGACGAGCCGTTTGGGATAGAGCGGGTAATCGGCGAGATTCGGTTGCGCGATGGTTTCGAGATAAAGTTGCTGCCGCTGCGCCTCGAGACGCGCCGCTTCGAGCGAGGTGAACGCTGATGCCAACGCCTTTTCGGCGAGCTCGCGATCGAGCGCCAGGCGTTCGTACTCGGTCAACGTGGCGACGACGGAGTTGGTCTCACCGCTAAGCTTTGCACGCTCCTCAGCGATCAGCTTGTCGAGCGAGGCGATCCGCGTTTGAACCAGCGGGATTTGTGGGCTGTTAGGGGAATTCTTGAAGAGCTCACCGAGCTGCTGTCGAGCGGTCGCTTGGGCCGCGTTCATTTGCCCGATAAGTTCCAAGACGCCGGTCGATGCCGATTTCGGATCGAGCATCTTTTGTTCCACTCGGTAGGCCGTGAGTTGTCTTTGGATCCCGGAAACCTGCTCCTGGGCGCGGTCGACCTCATGCGTGGCGGTGCTGAGGGCATCCTGGCGCGCCCGTTCATTTAGTTCGTTGACCAGCTGTTCGCTGTAGTTGAGCAGCGCCCGCGCGATCGTTAGCGCGTCCTCCGGCCGGTAGGCTTTGACGCGCAGCGCGGTCACCCCGGACGTGTGGTCGGTTTCAACCGACACAAAGTGATCGTATCGTCGGAACAGCGCTTCGAAATCCGAACGCATCAAGATGCCAGGAAATCTCGTGACGAAGTCACCCTCAGGCCGGCTGAAAAGCGCGCGCAGGTCATTTTCTCGTTCGAGCCTGCGAACGGCATCGCGCGACATGATGAAATCTTCGACCACGGCGGTGTCATCTACCGCACGCGCCAGCCCGGTAGACTGGATCAGCGCACCGATCGAACTAGTCTGCACTTGCTTGGGGCTGCGCACGATGAATTTCGCTTCCGACAGATAGAGGTCTGAGGCGACCGCAAAATAGTAGACGCCGGCGACGAGAGTAGGCAGCCCGACAATGGCCCAGAACCAAAGGTTAAGCGATCGAAAAAACTGGCGGATCCGCGCGCCAGCGCGCGGATGGATTGCGACATCTGCCACGACCGCGCGGGCGAGCGACCGGACGCGATTAAGTTGCGAGGTTTCTGACATTAGGACGACCCGATTGAACGAGGAACTATACCAACCGGCGGATTTTGTCGGACACGAGGCGCCGATGGCCGGAAACCACATCCGCGCGCGGCCCACTCTAACCGGTCGCGTCCACATTTGGAACGGGCGAGCGATCTCATCCGGCCCGCCGCTACGTTCAACGGAGCGAGGCGTATAGCGCCTCGACGCGTTCGCGATAGCGCGCGAGCGAAAACTTGGCCGCTTGTAACCGCCCGCGACGCGAAAGTTCGGCGCGCAAATCGACGTCGTTGACGATCGCGGTTATCGCGTGGGCGATGTCGCCGGCATCATACGGGTCGACGAGCACGGCGGCGTCGCCAGCGATCTCCGGCAAAGAGGATTCATGCGACGTCACGACAGGAGTGCCCAGCGTCATCGCCTCGAGCACCGGCAGCCCGAAGCCTTCGTACAAGGACGGAAAGACCACGGCGCGTGCTCCGCGGATCAAGGTGATTAGGGTTGAGGGCCTAACGTAGCGGAACCGGCGCACACGCCGCGTGCGGTTGATACCCGTCGGCCCAGGCCCGCTGTCGCGCAGTTCTTCAAGCAGCGTGGTCTCGGACTCGTTGTGCCACCCCTCGCCGGCGACAAGAACCAGCGGAATGTCCACACTTGATGCCAAATAGGCCTCGATAAGGCGGCCGACATTCTTTTTCGGCTCCAGAGCTCCAAAGAACAGGAGGTATTCATTCGACTCTAGGCCGAATGAGCCGGCGAGCTGCTCGGCAATCGCGTCTTCGGAACGTTCTACATCTTCTTTTGGAAAAGAAACAGCCTGATAGGTATTGGTAATCCTCTTCTCATCGACGCCGAGAAGCTCAATTATATCGCGTTTTGTATTCTCAGAAACCGTAACGATATGATCGGCTTTGGCGGCGATTTTTTTAAGCAGGCGAAACATCAAGCGTTTGTTGTCGAGGGTCGTGAAGGGAAGCCGGAGAGGGACGAGATCATGGATCGTATAAACGTTGCAGGCTGATTTCGACCACAACGGAAGCTGATATGTGCAGTGAAAGATATCTGGCCGAGGGTCGAAGGTGAGATCGACAAAGGCGTTTGTTAGTGAAAAATACCTTCTGGCGTTAATAAAAAGATTACGCGTGACATAAATATGATCGTGCGCCGGAAGAGTGTCCTCAAAGTGGCGGGTGACAACGACCCCGGTGAGGTCTACAGTGGTCGGTCTGACAGGAAGGTAATAGCGAACCTGATCGACAATTGAGTTGAGAATCTCCGCTGGTAACGATCTCCTGACCGCGCGCTTCTCGTCGAAAAACGCAATCTCGCGTAATACCGGATTCTTGGACGGGGTCTGCGGCGAACCGTAAATTACTCCAACTTTGTGACCTAGATCGCGTGCGACCTGGGTCAGCATACGCGCATAGGTTGCGACGCCAGTTCCTTCTTCAAGCGCGAGATTGAGACCATCGTAAATGATGCGATGTGGCATTATGGTCCGAGTATTTCCAATGCCAAATGCATTCTGCCTAAGCTTGTCGGCACCAGTCGCGCCGATCAGGACTGTTCGAAAGTTTTGAGAAAGCGCGCGATCCGACTGAAATATTCGCGCCAAGTCGTCGGCCGGTACTGTCCGACGCGCCGGCGAATTTCTGCCGCCGCCTCGCCACCGTCGGTAAACATGCAAATGTCGGCAAGCCAGCCGGGACGGTCGGTGGGGTCGTGATAGACCGCAAGGTTGCCGGCGATCTCCCGATGTGCGGGGAGATCGGATGCAATCACCGGCGTTCCCACAGCGAGGGCTTCGATGATCGGCAAACCGAACCCTTCAGCGAAGGACGGCATCAGCAGAGCCTTCGCATGTGCGATGAGCCGCCGGAGGGCCGGGCTCGACAGACCGCGCGCAAGGATTACGCGACCGCGAAGTGTTCTGCATCGCTCCAGCGTGTCCACCACCGACTCCGCGCCCCAACCGGGCGATCCGACTATGATGAGCTTTGGAGCGTGGTGGTCTCGCTGACGGATCAACTCGCGCCAAACGTTCAGCAGAAGCTGGTGGTTCTTGCGTGGCTCGATTGTTCCGCAGATAACAAAATAATTACGCTCTCGGAGCTCCTGATCGGGCCCGTCATTCTCAAGGAATACCGGGGCAACCGGGAATGGCACAGTTTCGACTGGGATTGTGAATCGACCTCGCAAACAAAGCGCGTTCAATACCGCCTCACGCGCTGCCGCCGTCGACGCGATCAACCCCGAAGCATAACGCGCCGTACGATCGACGATCCGCCGGTGCCGGCGATAATCTCTGCTCGACACCAGTTCCGGATGTTCCAGCGGGATCACATCGTGCAGCATAAACACCGATTTGACATCCGGTCGATGTCGAAGCCAGGAAGCAATCCGCGGAATCGCCAAACCAACCTGACCCACATTCACATAAATGGCGTTCTTGGGAACCGCCCTGACGACCGAAGAACCGAACGAGAAACCTGCTACTGAAAGCAGGTTCAAGAACCTTGATGCTGGGTTGATGACGGCTCGACCGACTCCGCGTAATTTTTCGGACGGTAGGTCGTGCTCTCCGGAAAGCAGTCTCTTGATTCGTAACAGCACACTGTCTTCATGGGCCTTGACGGTCTCTAGCCAAAGCTGCTCCAGGCGGTCGAGGCCTTGGAGTACCCGCTTGCGATCGTACCCTCGCACACCCCAAGGCGTCGGAAGCGTGCCGAAGCAATCGCTCGGCCAAGTCTCGAAGAAGAAACGCGCGTAACGGAGATCAACCCGGTCGATGCCTCGCGGCGTGACGGACAAAGAACCCACAAGCAATCGAAGCACGTCGTAGGCGATGGGTGCCGACATTTACGGGGATAGGATCCGGTATGAGATTTCTGCCCCGACGGGCTGAATTATCAGCTTGGTTAATCTTGGCTAGTGTCTTCTCGCCGCGCGTGACGCCGTTTGTTTATACGATCTTCGCCCATCATCATCAATCTAACGATTAGCCAGTCCTGAGATAACGCTGGGCCACCACTTAAACCGTCAGCAGGAACGCCTCTACCTTCCGGAAATAGGCTTCTCTGGAGAATGCTACCCGAGGTCGCTCTCGTTGGGCGTCAGCCCAGTGCGCCGGCGTTTCGGAAAGACGGCGGATCGCAGCAAGCCAGCCCAGCCCGTCAAGCGGATCGAGCCAGGTAATTGCCGGCCCGCCCATGGCGCGAAAAGGCGGAATATTGGAGGCCAGCACAGGGGTACCGGCGGCGAGCGCCTCGGCAACCGGCAAGCCATAACCTTCCGCAAACGACGGCATCAGAACGGCGCGGGCATTGTCGATGAGGCGCTTCAGGGATGGTGTGGCCAGCCCCGGGGCTTCGATCACGTGGTCGCGGATGGTTGGACAGCGCTCGAGCATATCAATGATGTTTTCATTTTCCCAGCCGCGCGCACCCGCGACGACTAACTTTGGCGTGGTGGGCCCCAACAATCGCGCAAGCTCGCGCCACAGGTTAAGAAGGAGCAAGTGGTTCTTACGGGGCTCGATCGTCCCACAGATGATAAAATACGGGTGCGCCGCAAGCCTTTCTTCGTGTTCTCGAGGCTCATGAAATGTTGGCGATACGGGGAGTGGCTGAACTAGCAACGGCAGGGTCTTCCGGCCGAGCCGATCGATGTAGGTCAGCAACGCGTCTGCTACCGTTGGGGTCGAGACGATGGCGCCGGCGGCGATCTTAGCGAAAACATTCAATCTTCGAGCATGACGCCTGACGGAATCAGGATGGAAAAACTCTGGATACTCGATCGGCAGAAGATCATGGATCAGGAATACGGGCTTGATGTCAGGCCGTTTCTGCAACCAGCGAAAATAGGTTGGGATCGAAAGGGGATACTGGCTGACGTTCAAATACACGGCATCGGTGCCAATTGACACGGTTTGTCCCAACGCGGCAGCATGGAGTAGTGCTGCTTTAGCACGGACCTTAAGGGCTTCCCCGAAACTACGGGACAATGCCGTCTGCGGCGATCGTAGCTGAGAAGGCCGCCCGGTCAGCGCGTCGCGTACTCGACGGAATGTCCTATCTTCCTCCGATCGCTTGGTCTCGCCCCAATGGACCTGGACACTTTCGAATATGCGGCGGGCATCAGTGGTTGGAATGGCGCGGGGGCCAAGCGGGGTAAACAGCAGCGCTTTCCGGTTCGGGACGTCGGCTGCCAGGAAATGAGTTGCAAAGGTCGCATCGACCCGATCGACGCCGGCGGGCGTCTCTCGCCAAAACCCTAGTGATAGATGACAAATATCCAAAACGATCTCCCGATCGGCACCGGTGCGACGACTTGACGTGGCTTCGGTCATATGATCCTGACCCAGCGCCTCGCGTGTGCGACCGCGTGTCTGTCGATCGTACTTTCAGCTCGACATGGTGGGCGGAGCCTCACGGCGAGAATGGCTCCGCTCGTCCAACCGGTTATGATTGGGCACGCCCTAGGCCCGACATTGTCGGGCCTTCCGGGCACATCGTCCAGGTAAGCAAATGCTGTCGCGGATAAATACATCGTGGGTAATCCCCTTGGAGCGCCCCCTAGTCTTATGGCTGGTGAGGCAACTACCCGCCGCAGTCAAGCCCGACCATATGACGCTCACCGGGTTCGCCGGTGCTCTGTTCTGCGGGATCGCCTATGGCACCTCGTGGGTGTCGCC
>Ga0182035_10000489_pt1 | contig 18377 bp, 15 predicted proteins | sample flu12Cox44000170_FD_125969 | JGI IMG/M metagenome (GOLD analysis project Ga0182035, IMG submission 125969) | Lab enrichment of tropical soil microbial communities from Luquillo Experimental Forest, Puerto Rico - flux4day.12C.oxic.44.000.170 | ecosystem: Environmental > Terrestrial > Soil >...
CCGGTGGTCATAGGATCAGGGTCACACCCGTTCCCATTCCGAACACGGAAGTTAAGCCTGATACCGCCGATGGTACTGCATGGGAAACTGTGTGGGAGAGTAGGTCGCTGCCGGCAGTAATACCGCGAGGGCCGAGGTGCGCCAGTCATCTCGGCCCTTCGTCTTTTACACCTCCGGCGACCTCAGCCCACACAGTTTTCCATGCCCGGCCATCGGCGGGAACCGCCCGCGAGCGGCCGAGGGCCGCGAGCGGATCGTTCCGCCCTCAATCCATGCGAAGGATGGCCATCGGATCCACCCGCATGGCGCGGCGCGCTGGCACGTAGCAGGCAATCACGGCGGCCAGGAACATCAGCCCGAGCGACGCGGCAAGAGTGGGAAGGTCTCTGGGAGAAACGCCGTACAGGAGGCCGGCCATCAGATGGCCGAGCGCCAAAGCTCCTGCGGCCCCAATGGCCATGCCGGCCAGGACGAGCGTCATTCCACGCCGCAGGACGAGCCCAACGACGTCCGCGGGTGAGGCGCCCAGCGCGAGACGAACGCCGAATTCGCGCATCTGCTGACTGACACCGTACGAGACGACGCCGAAGATGCCGACAGCTGCCAGGACAAATGCCAGCGTTCCAAACACCGTCATCATCTGCATCGCCGACGCCTGAGGCAGCATCGCGTCGTCGAGCAGCTGCCGGAGTGTCTTCACGTGGTACACAGGCTCCGTCGGATCGATGGTGGCGATCGCGCGCCGGACCGGATCAACAAGTTCGTTAGGATCGCCGGCTGTCGCAGCCGCGAGCATCATCGTCGTTGCCGGCGCCTGCCGCAGCGGAACGTAGACTTCGGCCTGGGGCGCACCGCTGATTTCCGAGTGGCGAACGTCTCCAATGACGCCGACGATCGTCAGCCACGGCGCTGTGGAAGACATTTGTCCGAGTCGAATCCGCTGTCCGACAGCCGAGCGATCGGCGAATGCGCGTCGCTCGAGCGTCCGGTTCACAATGGCAACCTTGCCGCCCGCCTCGCGATCGCGACTGTCGAACGTGCGGCCTGCGACGAGCGGGATCTCCAGCGCATTGAAATAGCGGTCAGTGACGACTCGATAGTCCGCGGCCGGTTCGCGTCCCTCTTCGGAAACGGGCGCGGCCTCCACGATGTAGCGCGTGACAGCATTGTACGTGCTGAATGGGAGCGCATTGACAAAACCCGCCGCTCTGACGCCAGGCACGTGCGCAACCTCTTCGGCGGTTTGCTCGAAGAACCGACGCCGCGCCACGTCGTCAGCGTATCGGTAGTTGGGAAGCGTCATCGTCATGGTCAGAACGTGATCTGAGGAGAACCCGAGCGGCACGTCGCGCAGCCGCCCGAACGTCCGAACCAGCAGACCCGAAGCCACCAGGAGCACGAGCGAGAGCGCAACCTCCGCGATCATCAACCCCGCGCGAAGTCGCTGATGAGGCGGCCCGGTCGTGCCGTGCCCGCCGCTCTTCAACGACGTGTGCAAATCCGCCCGTGCGGTCTTGAGCGCCGGAATCCCGCCGAACACGAGCGCGCTCACGAGAGCCACAACCGCGGTGAACGCGAGCGTCAGGCGATCGAGGCCGAGCTCCAGCACGTTCGGCTGGGTGACGACGAGCAGCTCGGGCAGAGATGTCCGCAGCGCTCTCAGCGCCCAGAACGCGACGACAAGCCCGAGCGCCGTCCCTGCGGCGGCAAGCAGCGCGCTCTCGGTCAACAGCTGACGAACGAGCCGCCCGCGGCCGGCGCCGAGCGACGCCCGCACGGCCAGCTCGCGCTCGCGTCCAGCGGCGCGCGACAGCAGCAGGTTGGCGACGTTCGTGCACGCGAGCAACAGCACCGTGACGACCGCGGAGAGAGCGATCAGAGAGATTGGCGCAGGTTGGAACAGTTCGCCCAGTCGTCGCATCTCCACGACGCGCGCACCGATTCCCCGATTGGTCCGGGGGTAGTCCGACTCGAGCCGGCGCATCACCGTATTCAGCTCACTTTGCGCGGCCGTGTAACTCACGCCTTTCTTGAGTCTGGCGATCGCGACAATCGACGGCGATGCGGAGCGGTTGACCACGCCTTCCGAGGTGTTTTTCAGTGCGGTCCACGCTTCGCCTTTGAAATTGAAGACCGGAAATTCGAATTGACGAGGCATGACGCCGATGACCTTGTGCGCGCGGCCGTCGAGCGTGACCGTCTGGCCCACGACCGCAGGATTCGCGCCAAACCGGCGCTCCCACAGGCCGTAGCTGAGGACGACGACATCCGGCGTCTCGGGGCGGCCATCCACGGCATCGATGGCGCGGCCGATTGCGGCGTCCACGCCAAGCAGCGGAAACGCGTTTGCCGTGACCCGATAGGCCTGGACGCGCTCGGGCAGCTCGGCACCCGTGAGGTTGGCGCTCCAGTATGCGTACGCGCCAACCGCGTCGAAGGACTGCATCTGTTGGCCCAAGTCGACGGCGTCGGCCAGCAGGAGGTTCCACGTGGGCTGGTCACGGCTAGCGGTTGTGCCGAGGACGAAGGCCACGCGGTCGGGATCTTTGTAGGACAGCGGCGCCAACGATAAGACGTTGACGATGCTGAATGTCGCGACGTTGGCGCCGATCCCGAGGCCCAACGTGATGACCGCCGCCGCAGTAAAGCCGGGCGCCCGCCTCATCAAGCGGAGTCCGTGCGCGAAGTCCTGCAGGAAAGGCGTCACCTGGTCACGCCGCCGAGGTCGTGGTGACTACACCCGGAACCGGACTCTCCGGCATGATGAACCACGCCACCAGATACGCCAGGATACCGAACACGATCGCGCCGGGCACAATCGTGGCAATCGCCCACACGAGCCGCACCAGCGTCGGGTCCACGGCGAAATACTCGGCGAGGCCGCCGCAGACGCCGGCAATCTTGCGATCGCTGACCGAGCGATGGAGCCGACGCGCGCTGGCATCCGTTGCCGCGGGTTCGGGCGAGTCAGGAATGAGGATCCAGGCGACGAGGTAGACGAGCGCGCCGCCGATGAAGGCCCCGGGGACAATGGACAGCACGACCCAGGCAAGGCGAACCAGGGCAACATCGGTATCGAGATATTCGGCGATTCCGGCGCACACGCCGCCGATACGGCCTGCCGCCGACCTCCGGAGGAGACGCTTCGGCGCACTCATGGAAGACCTCCTGGGACCATCTTACCGAAATAGCCCGACCAGAAAACCGCCCCGTTACCCCTGCCGGTCCAACGCGACCATTGCCCCGGCGAACGCCGCGGCCGTGAAGGCAACAAACAGCACGGCTTCGAGTGCGACAAGCGCCGGGCTGCCCGCACCGATCGTCGCATATCGGAGGACGTCCACGTGCCATGTGATGGGATTGAGACGGGCAACGAGCCTGAAGACCGCCGGCAGCGGCTCGAGCGGATAGAACATCGAGCTCGCGAAGAGAAAGAAGAAATAGAAGACGGACGTGACGGTGTTGAACGCATCGTTCCGCCGGATGCGCAGCGCGAATATCGCGTAAAAGAAGAACCACCCGGACGTGCCGATGACCGTGGCACCTACGAGCAACGGCATGCCCTGCGCCCGCACGGGCACCTTCAACAGCATGGCCGACAACACGACTGTCAGAAGCGTCTGAACGAGCCCCACGAAGACGTTGAACAGCACCTTTCCAATCAGATACTCCGACCGGCTGAGCGGATAGGTGAGCATCTCGTAGAAGATGCCGTTGTCGCGATCGAGGAAGAACGACCAGGACGTGTTCGATGCGATGCCGAAGCTCGCCATACCCAACACGCCGGCGAGAAAGAACGCGTTATAGTCGATTCCCGCCAGCCCGCTGGTGAACCCCATCGACGCATTGACGCCGAGGCCGAAGACCATCAAATAGCCGAGCGGATAGAGCAGGTCCCAGAAGATGAACGTGGAGTTCGTCGCCCGGATTCTGCCTTCCCGAACGATCACGGCCGTCATTGCACGTGGGCTCATGTCGCTGCCTCGCCTTTCTGCGTGAGCTCCACGAAGACGTCCTCGAGGCTCCCGCCGCTGATTTCGACGCGCAAGACCCGCCCGTTCTTGGCCAGCACAGATACGAGCTCGAGGACTCGGGATTCATCCTCCTTGAGCCGGAGCTGCACGGTGTTGTGATCGACGGTGACTGCCGTGGCCCGGTAGGCGGCCAGGACCGTCGAAAGGGCGTCGGGCACTCGATCGAAGCTGAGCGTCACCTCGTACAAACGCTCGGTCAACAGCTTGAGCGCGTTGAGGTTTCCGCGCGCGACCTGCCGGCCGCGGTTGATGATGAGGATGTCGTCGCAGAGCTCCTCTGCCTCCGTCAGAATCTGAGTCGTCAGGACGATGGTTCGTCCGCCGGTCGCCTGAGCGCGAAGGAGGTCCATGACCGCGCGCTTGAGAATCGGATCCATGCCGGACGAGAACTCGTCGAGAAACACGACCGGCACGTCGACCATGAACATCTTGGCAACCTGGACTCGACGCCGGACGCCGCCGCTCAGGTCCTGCACTTTGCGCTCGGCGACTTCCGCCAGGCCGAACTGATCCATCACGTCGCCGGCCCGTTTCCGCACTGCCGCGCCAGCCTGGCCATGGAAACGCGCGAACGTGAGAAGATTGGCGCGGACGCTCAGCAGAAGCTCCGCCGCGTGCTCCTGAACGACGACGCCGATCCGCTTTCGGACTTCGAGCGGGGCGCGGACGACATCGTGGCCGAGCACCTCAGCGAACCCAGACGTCGGACGGACGAGCGTCGTGAGCACGCGCAAGGTCGTGGTCTTGCCGGCGCCGTTCGGGCCCAGGAGACCGAAGATCGAGCCCCGTTCCACGCCGAAGGTGAGATCGTCGACGGCACGTATCTCAGCCGTCCCGCGGGGGCGGTAGACTTTGACGAGATTCTCGACACGAATCGCCGTGTCGCTCATGTTGAAGAACTCCTCGCGAGCTTCGAGAGTGAAGACGGCGCCACGTCCGGCGGCAGACGTCGAAGGGAAATCGTGCGCTGTTGTCCGCACGCCCCAAGACGCGGCAACGAACGCGGCTGGGAATCTAGAAGGCGGGGAACATGGGCGTGACGATCGAGACTAGCACAGAGGCTTGCGCGGATCCAGCGCCGGGCGCACGAGGCGCGCAACAGAGGAATGCGAGGGGATGAATTCGCTGCTGCGTGATCTCCTGGGGCACCAGTTCTGGGCGGATGCCGAGCTCTGGACCGCGATTGGCGCTCATGCCCCGGCGCGCGACGACAAGGTCATCCACGACCGGTTGCACCACATTCACGAGGTCCAGCGGGCGTTCGTGTGGACGGTGGGCGATCGCGCGGCGCCGTTCTCGAGCACGAGGCCTGATGATTTCGCGTCGTTCGAGGCGCTCCGAACCTACGCGCGCGAAAGCCACGACACGGCGCGCCGTTTTCTCGAGTCCGACGCCGCCGCTGACCGGCGGATCGAGATCCCATGGTTCAAGGATCCGCCGCTGACGCTGAGCGTCGCCGAAGCGCTTACGCAAATGACCATGCACAGCCAGCATCACCGCGGCCAGAACGCGACGCGGTTGCGTGAGCTTGGCGGTACCCCGCCGACCGTCGATCTGATTGTCTGGTACTGGAGAGGCCGTCCCTCGCCGTCTTGGCGGACGACCTGAACCGGGCAGTTGGAGTCCGGCCCGCCGGGGCCGGGCTCGACTCCGAACGCCGGCAGCATTACGACGCCGTAATTGGACCACCCTATTTGTGCCTGCGCGCCCGCCGCAAATGCAGGTTTGCCGGGGATTTCACTACCTCAGCCGGGAACGCCCTTTGCCTCAGCGCCTCAGAACAGCTAACTCAGGGGGCGCCTATGGATAGCGTTGCGCAAATCGGCCCGTCAATCCGCATCAAGGGCCAGGTCTTCGCTCAAGAGCCGCTGACGATCGCGGGCCATGTCAGCGGCTCGATTGACGTCACCGGCCATCAGGTGGTCGTGACCGACTCAGGGCATATCGCGGCCGATATCGTCGCCCACACGATCGTGATTGGCGGGAACGTCAACGGCAAGCTGCTGGCGGATGGCCGGATCGTGGTCAGCAAGACCGCGACGTTCGAAGGCGATCTTTCGGCACCCGCCGTCAGCGTCGACGACGGCGCGCTCGTGCAGGGACGGCTCGAGATCGCCGGCCGCCGCTAGCACGCGCCTTCCGCCTTCGCGGCATCTCCATCGTTGCTTTTCGTTTCGGCAGCGTGGCGCGCACCAGTTCGTACGACTGCTGGATCAGCTGCTCGAGCTCCTGACGGGCCAGCGCCTCGCCCAACTGCTCTTCCTGGACCCACAGCGCCCGCGCGAGGTAGGGAGCCGGCCGGATGCCCGTCCGCTCGATCAGCTCGCCGAAGGTCTCAGGCGTGCATTTGAACGACAGCTGATGCGGCGGTTCGGTGTTCGCGACGCAGAACATCTTCCCGCCGATACAGAACGCCAGGTCCTGCCCCCACTTGATGTCTTCGGTCGTGCCCGGGAGCGCCAGGCAGATCTGCCGGACCGTGTCCAGCGTCATCGCGACATGCTACCCTGTCTTCCACCCTCCACGGGGTCAAGATGCGGCGATTGGCTCTCGCTCTGCTCCTCCTGATTGGCGCCGGTGTTGTCACCGCGGCCCCGAAGTTCCTCGCGGTCTGGAAAGCGCCTGATGTCTCGCGGCTGAACTTCGCGGGCAGGAAAGTGGCGGCGCTCGTCATTACCGACGATCAATCCCTGGAAATGTCTGGTGAAGAGGCGCTGAACCGGGAATTGACGGCTCGCGGGGTCAGCGGGGTCGCGACCTATCGCATCGTTCCGCGAGAGGAGCTCAAGAGCCCGGAAAAGGCGAAGGGCTGGTACGAACGAGCGGGTGTCGAAGGTGTCGTCGCCCTCCGGCCCGTCAGTTACGACAAGGAACGAACCTACACGCCGGAGATCTGGTCTACGTCCTACTATCAGTCGTTCTGGGGCTACTACGCATACAGCTGGGAAGGCCTGTATATCCCCGGTTCATCACGCGAAACGACCACCGTCGTCGTCGAGACGCTGATCTTCAGCGTGCCGCGCGATAAACTCCTCTGGGCCGCGACCAGCGAGACGAAGAATCCGGAGCAGCTTCAGTCGTTCGTCAAGGATCTCGTGTCGGCCGCAGCGGGCGAGATGAAGAAAATGAAGCTCGTCGGCTGATCGCCCCGGCTGACCCACGCGGTCTACTCAGCCTATTCGTATCGCAGCGCCTTCAGCGGGTCCAGTTGCGTTGCGCGCTGTGCTGGCCAGAGACAGGCGGCGACCGAAACCGTCGTCATGAGCGCGGCAATCGATCCAATGGTCAGCGGATCACGGGCGCTCGTCTGCACGAGCAGGATCTGGAGGAGCCGGCCGACGCCGAATGCGCCGGCGATGCCGATCGGCAACCCAACGGCCAGCTGCATGAGTCCCCGCCTCAACAGCAGCCACATCAGCTGCGGCGGCCGCGCGCCGAGCGCCATCCGGACGCCGATCTCGGACGTTCGCTGCGTCACCGAGTAGGCAGTGACCGCGTAGAGCCCAATCGCGGACAACACGAGGGCGATGGCCGCGAAGATAGCGAACATCGTGCCGAACACGCGGAACGGCCACCGCTGGAGCGCGAGCAGCTGATCCATCGTCTGGATCCGGAACAGTGGGACGTCCGGTTCAATGGCGCGCATCTCCTCGCGGATGAGCGGGGTCACGGTTCCGGGGTCCGCCTGGGTCCGGACCACGAGGAACATGAATCGTTGAGGATCCGCGCGGTACGGCAGGTAGACGACCGGATCCGGGTCGGGCTCCTGGAAGTTGCGCTGCCGGACGGTCGGGACGATGCCGACGATCGACGCCGCAACGGGCGGCGACGGCTGCGGGCCGGGGGCGTTATCGAGCAGACGGATATGGCGGCCGATTGGATCCTCGCCTGGAAAATGCATCGCGGCGAACCGCTGATTGACGAGCGCGCTCTCATGACCAGGCGTTCCGTCGATGTCGTTGAAGCCGCGGCCGCGGATGACCCGCAGTCCGAGCGTGCTGAAGTAGCCCGCGCTGACGCTCACCATCGTCACTTCCGGCGGATGATCGCCGGCCGCAATTGGACGGCCGTCCAACTCCAGTTGTCGTACGAATCCACCGAACAACGGCGCGTTCGATGTCAGCGCGCCGCCCTGGATCGCGCTCACGCCGCGTAAGCGATCTTCGATGCGTCGGAAGAGCGCCGTGCGAGGCTCCTGTTGCGGATATTTTGTCAGCGGCAGGTAGAGATTCATGGTCAACAGACGCGATGTCTCGAACCCGAGGTCCATCCTGTACAGCGCCGTGAAGCTGCGCATCATGAAACCTGCGCCGGCGAGGAGCACCAGCGTCAGGACGACCTCGACGATGATGAGCGCGCTCGTCCAGCGGCGCGCGCGCATTCCTCCGCCTCCGGTGCGGCCACCCGCCTCCTTCAACACTTCGTTGACATCGGTTTTCGAGACATGCAGCGCCGGCGCGAGGCCGAAGACGATGCCGGTGGCGACGCAAACAACCGCGAGAAACGCGACAACCGTGCGGTCCATCGTGAACTTCATCCAATACGGCTTGCCGACATCGGCGGTAATCGTGTCGAAGAGACGTACGCCGAAGACGGACAAGACAAAGCCGAGCGCGCCGGCGATAAGAGCGAGGATGAGGCTTTCAACGAGCAGCTGGCGAACGATCCGCCACCGGCTGGCGCCGAGGGACACGCGGACCCCGATCTCTCGCGAGCGCTGCGCGGATCGCGCGAGCAGCAGGTTCGCGACGTTCGCGCACGCGATCAGGAGAACGAAGCCGACGGCGCCCATCAGCGACAAAAAGATCAACTTTATCTGTGGTCCCGACTGCCGCTCGTTGAACGTCATCACCGTCGGCCGGATGTCCTTGTTGGTCTCGGGGAACTCGTGCGTCAGGTGCGAGCCGATCGTCTCGATCTCGGACCGCGCTTGCGCAATCGTGACGCCAGGCGCGAGCCGTCCCAGGACCTGAAAGCTCCGCACGCCGCGCTTCGAGTCGCGTAGCTCGGGCGGAAGCTCCGAAAGTGGCATCCAGAGGTCGTTGTTCTCCGGAAACTTCATGTCGGGCGGCATGATGCCGATGATCGTGCTGGGGAGGCTGTTGACCTTGACGGTTCTGCCGACCACGGTTCGGTCGCCCCCGTACCGGTTCTTCCAGAGGCCGTCGGTGATGATCACCACCGGCTCTACCCCGGCCTTGTCGTCGTCGGCGCTGAAGTCGCGCCCGATGAGCGGACGCTGGCCGATCAGCTGGAACATGTTGGCGGAGCCGTACGAGCCTTGGTACTGCTCTGGCGCGCGCCCTTCCTCGCTGAGGTTGATGGTCGTGCCGAGATAGATCGCCAGGCCTGAAAACGCCCGCGCTCCGTCGCGGAAGTCATCGAAATCCAACCGCGACACGCCCAGAGTGCGTCCGCGCGCATCGGTCGAGCCGATGGCGAGGATGCGATCGGGGTCGTCAAACGGCAGCCCGCGAATAAGCACGGCATTGACAAGCGTGAAAACCGCGTTGTTCGCGCCCAACCCGAGCGCCAGCGCGACGACTGCGACAAGCGTGAACCACTTGTCCTTGAAGAGGAGCCGAACCGCGTACCGGACGTCCTGCAGCAGGTTCATGGCTTCTCCGTCAAAATGACGATACAGCCGGGGACGACCAGGACGTGCCCGAGCACGGCGGGTTCGAGTTGTGGCGGGACCCGGCCGCTCGCTCCTGTCGAGCGGTTGGACACCGGTTTGTCAAAAGGTGTCCGCCGCCTCCGAGGGAGATCATCTCGGAAAGAGACGAGAGTTCGTCAGAGGGAGTTCGGAACGACCGTTGACAGGCAGGCGGCCCGGCCGCTCGGCAACGTCCTAGCCTCGTCGGGGCCGAACGGCAGGCAGCTGGCGCGCTCGCGCCGACGCAGGTCGCGGAATCGGCGGAACACCTCGCGCTCGTCTTCCAGCCCCAGAAAATACCGCCAACTGCTCCCTGCGAACGTGTGGGCGAGCATCTGCAGGCCGTGCCGGGCGACAAAGGCGGGGCTGCGCAGGCAGGCCGTGGGGAAATGCCGCAGCTTCATCCAGCGCTCCGCCTTCCAGCGCATGAACTCGGCGTCCTCGGCGGACACGGAGGCCGTACGGACAACCGCCGTCGTCCCGTCATAGTGCGCGACGTCCTCGTCGACGATCAGGCCGCGGCTGCGGAACTCGCTCGTCATTGGCGTTCGGGGATACGGCGTCGGATGCTGGATGTACGGCCAATCGACGTAGCGTCGTGCGAACTCGAGGTTCGCCTCGATCGACTCGCGGGTATCGTCCGGGTTGCCCACGATAAGACCGCCGACCACATACATGCCGTTCCGGCGGAGGTGGCCGATCGCCTCGATGCTGGCGTTGCCGATCGTTCGTCCCCGCTCGCGGCGCGCGTTCTTCGCGCGGGCGCGCAGGAACGTCAAGTCGTCGTCGAGGACGTTCTCGATGCCGAGGAACACGTATCGGAATCCGGCGCGCCGCATGACCGGCGCCAGCGTCGCGCCGTGCTCCGCGAGCGGCGCCGTCATCGCCTGGACGAAATACTCCATATCGCTGAAGTTCGCGTCGATGAGCGCGTGACACAACGCCTCGAACCGGTGCACGTCGAGCGTGATGTTGTCGTCGACGAGAAAGATGGCGCGCGCGCCACGTCCGTGCGCATCGGCGATGTCCGCGATCACACGATCGATCGGGAACGGATGGAAATTGCGCCCGCGCATCTCGATGATGGAGCAGAAGCTGCAATCGAACGTGCAGCCGCGCGACGTCTCGACGACGTCAATCTGCCGCCCGAGCAGCGTGTAGCCGTCGAGCACCCGGACGCCTCGGTTGGGCAGCCGGAGCTTTTCCGTGGCAAGGGGCATCACCGGCCGCGGGGCGTTGTGGACGAAGCCCGCGCCGTCGCGGTAGGAAAGCCCCAGGATGTTGTGGATTGCGGATTGCGGATTGCGGATGGCTGACGGCGTGGTGGCACCTTCGATCGCGCGCAGGAGCTCCGCGAGCGTCTGCTCGCCTTCTCCTCGGACGACGAAGTCGATATCGAGAGAGGCCTCGTACGCGTCAGGCGCCAGGCTTGGGTCGTAGCCGCCGACAACGATCCGCGCAGATGGCTTCACCATTTTCACGAGCCTGGCAACCTGCAGCGCGGTCGCGCGTTGAAACGTCATGACCGACAGGCCGACCAGATCGGGGGCATACTGACTGACGAGCCGTTCGACCGTGCTGCGGACTGCCGTTCGGGCGAGAATCAGATCGGCGATTGCGACGTGGTGATGTGAATCCACGTTCGCGGCGAGCGAGCCGAGCGCGCCGTTCGGCATACGGATGGCGACCGGCGGCATGTGCTCGAAGGAATCGGGCATCGAGAGCAGCAGAACGTTCATGGCTGGTTCTCACATCTACAGTCGCATACCTTGAGGTTTCGGCGCCAGGCCTGCCCTCATTTCGGCTGATTGGCGGGCGACGGCTTCAGGAGCAGATCCTGGAAGTCGAAACTGAAATCGGTGGCTGGCGACACGGCGGCCATTTTGACCTGATCGATTGACCCATCCGGGCGCAGCGCAAAGGTGACGAAGGCGTCTGCCCGCAGCTCGCGGTCACGCCAGCGGGCGATGAAGGTGTCGTACTGCCAGTGTTCAAGGGGGCCAACGAGCGCGGGCGTATGCGTGAAGCGCAGCGTGAGCTTGCCGTTCTCCGCGGTGATATCGACATCGCCATACCAGGCGTCGCGGTACGTGCCGGCGTAGTTGGCGATCGGCAGTGACGGCCGTGAGTCGGCGTGGCGCGACGCGGCCGCCTGTGTTTCTACGGCTTGGGTTCGTGCACGAATTCTGTCCAACATTCGCTTGTAGCCGTCGATCCAATCGAAAGTCGGCGCTTCGAGGTAGTGATCCAGAATCCAGAACGCGATCGAGTCGAACGCTTCGCCGGACTCCTGATTGGTCAACACGGTGACGCCAAGCTTGCTATCGGGAGTCATCATCACACGCGACACGTAGCCGGGCAGGCCGCCGGTGTGCGTCACCACCTTGTGCCCGCGATAGTCGCGGATGCCGAAGCCAAGCGCATACCCGTTGAAGTTGGCGCGCAGTTGCGGCAGCTCCTCGGGGGCGTCCCCAATGGGAATCGGTGTGACGATGGTCGTGAGCTGACGCGCGGTTGCCTGCGAAAAGAGGCGCGAGCCGTCGGCGAGCGCGCCGCCGGATAGTTGGACGCGCATCCATTTGGCCATGTCCTCGGCGCACGAGTTGATGCCGCCGGCGGGGTTGGTGTTGTCGCTCTCGAAAGGCCGAATCGGCCTGACACTGCCGTCGACTCGCGCATGCGTTGCCGCGACGTTGCCACCGGTGCCAGCGGCGGAGTGCCGCACGTTCGTGCCTGTCATGCCGACACGCCGCAGAATCCGGCTCGTCACGAAGTCTTCCCACGACTGGCCGCTGACAGCCTCGATGAGCTCGCCCGCAACCAGGTACAGAACGTTGTCGTATGCGTAGGCCGCGCGGAAGCTCGTCGCCGGAGGAATGAAGCGCAGTCGTCCAGCAATCTCCTTGCGGTTGTAAGTGGATTCCGGCCACCAGAGCAGGTCGCCGGCGCCAAGGCCAAAGCCGCTCCGATGGACGAGCAGGTCGCGGACCGTGAGCTCGCGCGTTACGTACGGATCCCACATCGCAAAGCTCGGCAGATAGCGGATGACACGATCGTCCCATTCGATCTTTCCGTCTTCGACGAGCAGGCCCAGCGCTGTTGCGGTGAAAGCTTTCGTGTTCGAGGCGATCCCGAACAGTGTCCGGGCATCTACCGGCGCCGGGTCGCCCAGCCTGCGGACCCCGTATCCTTTCGCGACGACGACCGTATCGTCTTTGACGATCGCGAGCGCGATCCCGGGCACTTCGAAAGTACGCATCGCACGCGCAACCCAGGCATCCAATGCTGGGGGCGCCGACGGGACTGCGGCGACAAGGAGTGCACGTGGGACAAGGAGAGCGAGGAAGAGGAAGAGGAGGAGGAGGAAAAAGAAGAGCAACCGTCGGACGGATCGAGCGGGAGAGGCAGATCGCGCAAGCCGAACCATGGGGCATTCTAACGGCGTCGGGCAGACTTATACGATCTCATCCCTCTGACAGGGACTTTCAAGCCGGCGGCTCGTCTGTGATAGGGTGAGCGGCGCCTTTACCCGGAGCTCGTTACTCGTGACTCGCTTGGTGGTGGCTCGTCACATGGACAAAATCGCTGGCGTTTCCGGGCTCTGCTTCGTGGCGCTCACTGCCGCGCTCGCGGAGCCCACTTCACAGAACTCGCGCGGCCCACAAAGCTCACAGAAGCCAACGACGCATCGTCTTGAGGCCACACCGGCGACGGTCGCGTATGGCTATTACTGGGCTGAGGCCACACCGGCCTTGAGGATCGCGTCCGGCGACATCATCGACGTCGACACGCTGCTGACGAACACGCCCGCCGGCCTGCAGCGCGCGGGCGTGCCCGACGCCAAGATTCAGCCGTCGCTCAAGGCTATCGTGGCGGAAGTAACGGGCGACCGCCGCGGACCGGGCGGCCACATCCTCACCGGCCCGGTGTTCGTGGAGGGCGCAGGGCCCGGGGATGCGCTCGAAGTCAAGATCCTCTCGATCGATCTTGCGATTGACTATGGCTACAACGGCTGCAGCGGATTCATGCCGGAGAACTGCGATCGATCGGTCGGGACCAAGATCATCCCGCTGGACCGGAAGACCATGACGGCCGAGTTCGAGCCCGGGATCGTGATCCCGCTGCGCCCCTTCTTCGGCAGCATGGGAGTTGCGCCGGAGCCAGCGGCCGGCCGCGTCAGCAGCAACCCGCCCGGCCGCCACGCCGGCAATCTGGACAACAAGGAGCTCGTTGCCGGCAGCTCTCTGTACATCCCGGTGTTCGCGCCCGGGGCACTGTTCGAAATTGGCGATGGTCACGTCGCTCAGGGCGACGGCGAGGTGGATCAGACCGCGATCGAAACGTCGCTGCGCGGCCGACTTCAGTTGACTGTTCACAAGGACATGAAGCTGACCTGGCCGCGGGCGGAGACCTCGAGTGACTACATCAGCATGGCTGCAGACGCGGATCTGACGACGGCGACAAGGGTCGCGGTTCAGGAGATGGTGGATTTCCTGAGCTCGTCGAAGGGCCTGACCAAACATCGTGCGTATCAGCTCGTCAGCGTCGCCGGTAATGTTGCCGTCACGCAACTCGTGGACAAGCCGAACGTTGGCGTCCATGTCCGGATGCCCAAAAGTGTGTTCAGACAGTAAGCGGCACGCCGCGAACCAGGTGATCGCTCTATACTGAGTGTTTCAGTCGGAGGCGTTGATGGCGTACACGTATCACGAGCTGAAGGGAAAGACAATTCAAGAGCTGCGCGACATTGCCAAGGGTAACCAGGGGACAGGAGGGGACGGCGACAAGCAGGAGCTGGTGCAGGGCTATTCGCAGATGAACAAAGACCATCTGCTGCCGGCCCTGTGCAAGGCGCTCGGCATCGATGTCCACGAGCACCACCTCGTCGTCGGCATCGACAAGCCGGCCATCAAGGCAAAGATGCGCACGCTCAAACAGCAGCGCCAGGCGGCGCTCGAGGCGCACGATCACGAGACGCTCAAAAGCACGCGGCGCCAACTCCATCACTTCAATCGGATGATTCGTTCGCACGCACGCTAAGGAGGATTGCCGTGGAATTTACATCGCATACTCCCGGGACGTTTTCATGGCCCGAGCTGGCCACGACCGACCAGAAGGGCGCGGTCGCCTTCTACCGCCGCCTGTTCGACTGGGGTCTCAACGATCAACCAATGGGACCGACCGAGACGTACTCGATGTTTCAGATGCGAGGGAAAGAGGTCGGCGCCGCATACACGATGCGTCCGGAGGAGCGGCAGAGCGGCGCACCGCCCCACTGGAACAGCTACGTGACGGTGAAGAGTGTGGATGACGCGGTGAAGAAAGCCCAAGGCCTCGGCGCCAAGGTGCTGGCGCCGGCGTTCGACGTGATGGACGCCGGACGGATGGCGATCTTGCAGGATCCGACCGGCGCGGTGTTTCAAGTGTGGGAGCCGAAACAGCACATTGGCGCGAAGATCATGAACGAAGCGGGAGCGCTGTGTTGGACGGAGCTGACGACCAGCAATACGAAGGCCGCCGAGGCGTTCTACACGCAGCTCTTCGGATGGACGCCGAAACACAGCGCGGCCGGGGCGCCCATGGAGTACACAGAGTTCAGCGTGGCGGGCACCCCGTCGATCGGGATGATGCCGAAACCCGCGCAGATGCCGGCGCAGGTGCCGTCTTTTTGGATGCCGTACTTCCAGGTTACCAGCGTCGACACGTCGGCCTCCAAGGCCAAAGAGCTGGGCGGCAAGGTGATGGTTGGACCAAACGAGATCCCCGGCACCGGGCGCTTTGCGGTGCTCACTGACCCCCAAGGGGCGGCGTTCGCGGTGTATCAGCCGGCCAGGGCGTAGGGGCGGCGCGGAGAACGGCATGTTCGGAAAGCCAAAGACGATCCCGTCGAAAGAGGAAGCGCTGCCCGGGCGCGCGGAGCGGATGTCGGTGCCCCACGCGCACTTCGTTAATCACCATCGCCTCGAGCCGCCGTTTCCCGATGGTCTCGAGCGCGCGATGGTCGGCATGGGCTGCTTCTGGGGCGCCGAGCGCAAGTTCTGGCAGCTTCCGGGCGTGTACTCGACGGCGGTCGGGTACGCCGCGGGTTACACGCCCAACCCGACGTATCGCGAGGTGTGCAGCGGCATGACCGGACATGCCGAAGTGGTGCTCGTGATCTTCGATCCCAAGCAGTTCTCGTATGACGACCTGTTGAAGGTTTTCTGGGAGAATCACGATCCGACGCAGGGCATGCGTCAGGGGAACGATGTCGGCACGCAGTATCGTTCCGGCATCTACACGTACAACGATGCGCAGCAGCGGGCGGCGGAGCGCTCGCGCGACGCCTACCAGCAAAAGCTGAGCGCGGCCGGCTACGGTCCGATCACGACGGAGATTGTGCCGGCATCCGAGTTTTACTACGCTGAGGACTATCATCAGCAGTACCTGGCCAAGAATCCCGGCGGCTACTGCGCGCTCGGCGGAACCGGGGTCAGCTGTCCCGTCGGCGTCGAAGCGCCCGCGTGAGGCGCTGCTTGCTAGCCCTGTCCGCGATTGCGGAGTCGCGGCTGTCCGGCCCGAGCTGTGTAGAGGCCGAACGCCGTGACTCCCGACACGAGCACCATGGTCCACACTGCTGGCGCAGCGGACCAGCCCGAATAATGGGCAGGGAACGGAACGCCGGTGAGCGCAGCGTCGACAACGAGACCTGTGACGACGACAAGCAAGCCGAAACGGACAAGAGCGAAGAGCAGCGTGCCATACAGCAGCACGAAGAACAGCGTGTTCACGCCAAGACCGCCGAGGATCGCCTGGCCGTTGTCGCCAAGTGCCACTAAAACCAGAATGACCGCGGCGCCCGCCAGCCAGTCGCGGCGTAGCACGAATCGCAGCCCGCAGAACAGGAGGGCGACCAAGAACGCCGTTTCCAGCGAACCGTAGAACCATCCCGCGAGTTGCCGGACGATGTATTCCGGACCGCGCAACAGGCTGAGGTCCTGACCGAGCGTCGGGTCGGGCATCGGCCGGCCGGTCAGGGGCAACACGCGCAGGCGCGCCGCCTCGATGAGCGAATTGACGATCCCGAAGAGGCATCCAATCAAGACGTCGCGTCCGACGCGCGGGTCGCGGACGTGCCCGGCAAAGAGCCGGGTCCAGCCAAGCAGTCCATCCGGCCAGAGGCGCCGCGCGTACGGCTCGAGCGCCAGATACAGTACCCACAGAGTCCCGCCCAGGTACAACGCGATTCCCAGCCCCGCAAAGAACTGGTTGATCTCTGTGTTGACCGTCGACACATGATGGCTGCCGATCGCCCACGACACCGTGAAACCGACCACCAGCCACAGCGCCAACCGAATGGCCGCACGACGATCGGCGCGGCCCGACCGCACGTGGCGCCGCGCGAGAAACGCCGCGGCCACGAGCGCGCCGAACCACACCAGGAGGGTGACCGAGCTCAGCATGCGTTGCAGCGACGTGATCGGCGCGACGATCATCCGCGTGGGTCTCGTCCAGGGGCCGATGATGAAAAACGACACCGGACGGCCGCGGTATGAGGCAGCCTCTACACGGACGCGGACGTCGCGTCGTTCAGGGTAGGCGCCCTCCCAGGCCAGTCGCGCGTCGGCGAAATGCGGCGGCGTCCACGTCGACGCGACCGAAGTAAACGCGGCCACGTCGAGTCCGGCCGCGTCAAAGAGCGGCTTCCAGTCGGGCGCGCCTGCGCTCGGTGCATCGGTGTCGAGCTGCGGCGGGACGGCGCGGAACTCGCGCAGCCGCCCTCGGGTGTCGAGTGCCACCGTCCTCATGTCAGTGACGAGCTCGGGGGGATCCGTCATCGTGACGGTGGACCCGCTGCGGACGGGCACGAGCTCGCGCGGGCTGGTGCGGTACCAGAAAAAGATCGCGCCTGGCCGCGCCGACGACAGCTCGTCCCACCGATTCGGTGACTGACTGGAGCTTTCAATCCATTGCAGATAGTCGGACGCGAACGCGAAGCCGGAGTCGTGATCCGCTTCGTCGGTAGCGGCGTAGCCGACTGACGCGAGAATCTGTTCGGCGCGATCAGCCAGCACCACCGGCGGCTTTTCGAGCGGCGTCAGGCCGCTCACCGTCGCGCGTGGCGCGATCCCCGCGAAGACGGCGAGCCCCAGCGCGAACGCTGCCGCGAGCCATCCCGCGACGGGCAGCGGCATCGCGTCTGTCTCTCCGGCGGCGGCGAGCAGGTCCGGTGACGGCGTCTCGCCCGCCGCGAGCGCGGCCGCCAGGGGATCGGCGCCCGGCAGCGCTGCGGCGACGGCGAGCGCGGAGGCGGGGCGCTTTGCGGGGTCTCGATCGAGAGAGCGCAGGATGATGCGCTCGACGGCGGGATCGAGATCGCGCACGATCGACGACGGCGTGGTCACGGTGCCGGTGTCGTGCAGCGCTTTGAGCTCGTTGAGCGTCTTTGCGTCGTGGGCACGGTTCCCCGTGAAGATCTCGAAGAGGATCAACCCGAGCGCATAGATATCGCTTTTGACCGACGCCGGGCTGCCCGTCAGCTGTTCCGGCGCCATGTACTGCGGCGTGCCGGCAAGGCCAGCGCTCGAGTCGGCGGTCGCGGTTGCGATGCCGAAATCGGTAATGCGCACGTTGCCGTCGCCGTCGATCATGACGTTGGCCGGCTTCAGGTCGCGGTGAATGACGCCACGCTCGTGCGCCGCGGCGAC